>CDZG01013141.1_pt1 | contig 40998 bp, 38 predicted proteins | sample 557741 | NCBI WGS metagenome assembly CDZG01 (sample SAMEA3182086, study PRJEB8094) | gut metagenome | biome: human; feature: gut; material: Stool; isolation source: human stools | place: Canada | collected 2013-01-21
GATTATATATTTTACTATATTATTTGTTACAAATCATAATAAGAAAAAAGAAAAGAGTGGCAAAAATTGTAAAGGAAAGTGTAAAGAATGCCAAAAGAATCATACTTTTCAATGTGTTTCTAGTAAAATATGTGATTGGTATAAGCATTCTGAGGGATATGTTGCAATAATAGCCGCAATTTGGATTGTAACGATAGCTTTTCTTTCTCTCACAAATTTTGTTAATCATACTATGATTCGTTTAACCAATAATATTGAGATAATAGCACCATATGTAACAGATGAAGAATATAAATATTTAAAGAGTGATTTCACATTGATGAAGAACTATAATGATTTTTGTGAATTAACCAATGCATTAAATAAATATGCATCAGATAATAATGTTATTTTGAAATGATAGAAATTAAAGTGTTAAAATGATTTTATCGGAAAGATCAGCGCAACATAAAAGATTTTTGACATTATCCTCTTTTAATTTATTATTAAGGGAAAATACACTATGCCTACAAAACCAACAACTTTTGAGATATTAGACAAACCGGGCTTACAGAAATCAGGAATAAATCCCCCATCCGACTGCACCATTCCAATTGATAATGGTCTTATTAATATCCGGGTAGGGGCAGTTATAAGAAAGGGAAACCAGTTCCTTATGGTTGGCAATGACCAGCAGGATTATTTATATTCTGTGGGTGGAAGAGTGAAATTTGGGGAAACGGCAGAACAAGCAGTGATAAGGGAAGTATTTGAAGAAACGGGAACTGAAATGGAAGTAGATCATCTTGGTTTTATTCAGGAGAATTTCTTTTATGGAGATACTGGAATAAAGAAAGATAAGCTAATTTATGAAATCTCTTATTACTTTTATATGAAAGTACCGGAAGACTTTCAACCGAAATGTGAAAGTTTTACCGATGATAACAGCAGGGAAAAATTAATCTGGGTGACGACAGACTGTAAGCAGATATTGTATCCGGAATTTTTCCGGACAGAACTAAAAGATCCAAAGCCGTATGTGATACATATTGTGACAGATGAGCGGCAGGCTGGGGAAGGAAAGAAAGACCATGGCACTGTTTAAGAAAAAACTCATTCTGCATACCTATGATAAAGAAAATGAAAAGCCTCTGATTAAGGCAAGTATCTGTAATGGAGAGCAGGTTGCAGGATTTAAGAATCTGCATACAGGCGAATTCAGGGAAGTGATGCTGATTCGAGGCTTTGAGGATCTTGAAACATTTAAGAAGCAGTATGGAATCCAGGATCAAATCACCAAGGAATATTGAACATTTGGATGCATTCGCGTTCGAATGCACCCAGACGTTAGCTGTCGGTGGAGAAAATGTGATTTTGCCTGCAAAAAGATGATCCTAAATCGTGCCGTCCTTTTCGGCCTGATCGACTTCTATGGCAAGCTTTTTTACATGACCGGAAAGCATGAGCAGGGCAATCAGGTTGGGGACTGCCATAAGTCCGTTGAAGGTATCGGAGATGTCCCAAAGTAGTCCAAGGTTCATGGTAGCTCCAACGATGGAAACGAAGGAATATACTACGAGGAATGGACGGACGAATTTTTCACCGCCGAGGAACTCAATACAGCGGGAGCCGTATAAGCCCCATCCAATGATGGTGCTGAATGCGAAGCAGCACATGGCAATCGCTGTGAGGATGGATACCCAGCCGCCATAGGTTGCCGTAAAGCCGGAGATGGTTAATTCTGCACCGGCTGCCTGTCCATAGGAAATATTCGGAGCGGCAAGCAGAATGACGAGTCCGGTCAGGGTACAGATTACAATGGTATCCATGAAAACTTCAAAAATTCCAAACATACCCTGGTGAACCGCATTGTCAGTATCGGCACAGGCATGGGCGATGGATCCGGTACCAAGGCCGGCTTCGTTGGAGAAGATTCCTCTTGAAACACCCTTTTTCATACTAAGGAACATCGATCCGATGATACCGCCGGTTGCTGCTCTGGGGGTAAAGGCACCACTCACAATCTGGGCAAAGACTCCGGGTACGCGTTGGATGTTCAGGATAATTACGCCCAAGGCAAGGATGACATACAGAACTGCCATAAAAGGGACGAGCTTTTCAGATACCTGTCCGATTCGCTTGATTCCGCCAAGCAGTACCATGGCAACCAGTGCGGCGATAAAGATGCCGAAGATCAGGTTAACATTGCTGCTGGGTTCGCCCTTTAAAATATTAAAATTCATAAGTGCGGTATTTACAGAAGAAACAATGGTATTTACCTGAGTCGCATTACCGGTTCCGAAGACGGTCAGTACGCCGAAGACCGCATAAAAGACAGCCAGGAAATGCCATTTTTTAGACAGGCCGTTTTTAATGTAATACATAGGTCCGCCAACGTACTCGCCGTTTTTATTTTTTTCACGGAAATGGATGGCGAGGGTTACTTCAGAAAACTTGGTACACATGCCTAAGAATGCGGAGCACCACATCCAGAAGATGGCACCCGGTCCGCCAAGTGCGATGGCACCGGCAACGCCAGCAATATTTCCGGTTCCGACGGTTCCGGCAAGAGCCGTACATACAGCCTGAAAGGGACTCATGGAGCCATCCTTGGCCTGCGTTTTGTCAAAAATCTTTCCGATGGTGTTTTTCATGGCAACGCCAAACTTGCGCACCTGAATACATCTCGTTCTGACGGTTAAAAGGATGCCGACGCCGATGATGCAGATCATGGCGGGAACACCCCAGATGAAGCTGTTTACAACACTGTTAATACTTGCAATTTTTTCTGACATTTTCCCTTTATTCCCTCGTAAATTTTTTAAAACGACAACTTAATTATTATGACATAGAATCGTATCGGTTTACAAGAAATTTTTTGAGGATAATTGGCGGATGGATAACAGGCAATAGAAAATTAACAATGTGAATTGAGATCTGTTTCAGTCCGTGATACGATAAGAAAGAGATCAGATTGGATCAGGAGGACAAACCATGGCTTACTATGTGGCAGAGGGTGCAGTTATCAAAGGAAATATCACAATTGGAGAAGACTCGGGCATCTGGTACAATGCAACGATTCGTGGCGATTCCAATCAGATTGCCATTGGCAGCAGGACGAATGTACAGGACAATGCTGTGGTGCATGTGAGCTCCGGCTATCCGGTGAGCATTGGGGATGATGTGACGATCGGACATGGAGCGATTGTTCATGGCTGTACGGTTGGAAGCAACACACTCATTGGAATGGGAGCTATTATTCTGAACGGAGCAGTGATTGGAGACAACTGCATCATTGGTGCGGGAGCTCTTGTGACACAGAATACATATATTCCGGATGGAAGCCTTGCCTTTGGCAATCCGGCGAAAGTGATCCGCAGCCTTACTCCGGAGGAAATCAGGGAAACGGGGAATAATGCACAGCGATATGTGAATGCGGCGAAGGCTCAGCTCCGGGAAGTGAACTGTGAATAATTACTGTAATTGTTGTAACTATTCAGTACAGGTCGAAGCATTTACTGCTGAGACCGTAAGAAAATGATTCAGTAATGCAAAATCCCATCGGCGAAGCCGATTTAGAATGGATTTTGCATCGTAACTGTGAAGGTACTGAACAGTTACTAATTGTTCAATTATGCCATTCGTATAGTGGTAAAGCATACGAAAAAGGAGACAAATAAGATGGAACATTATTCGGTTTATGAACTTTTGTGGCTGTTTTACATTTACTCGTTTCTTGGATGGATTTTTGAAGTGGTACTGGCAGCCTGCAAGCAGCGGAAATTTGCAAACCGCGGATTGGTGAATGGTCCGTTCTGCGTGATTTACGGTATTGCAGCGGTGCTGATGTCCGTGGGCTTACGGGAAATGTCGGGACCGTGGCTGTTCCTTTTTGCAACCGTATATGCAACGGCTGTGGAATGGGTAGCCGGTCATCTGATCGAAAGGGCCTTCAGGGAGCGTTGGTGGAATTACTCCGACATGAAGTGGAACATGGATGGCTATATCTGTTTACCGATGTCTCTTTGCTGGGGTTTGCTGGGATTTGTGACCGTGCGCTGGGGCAATGGACTGGTGCTGCAGCTGATTTCCTTATTCCCGTCTCTTCTTATGAAAATACTGCTTCTGGTGCTGATGATTGCGCTGGCAGTGGATGTACTGGCCTCTTATATCCTGTTAAAAGGAAGAGGAAAATATCTGGCACAGTGGGAGGCTGCCAATGAACAGCTTGACAAGGTAAGCTTCCGCCTGCGCAAGACCATTACCGGAATTATTGACCGGCGAATCAATAAGGCTTACCCCAAAGCGGTCAGGACAACACATGCAGAAGCTGCCGGTGAGATGGCCGGAGCGAAGGTGTTTGCGGCAGGCTGCGGGTTCTATAAGGTGGTGATGCTGTTCTTCGTGGGTGCTTTCCTGGGAGATATTACAGAAACGATCTTCTGCCGGATCACGGCCGGAGTCTGGATGAGCCGGAGCAGTGTGGTCTGGGGACCCTTCAGCATTGTCTGGGGACTTGCCATTGCACTTGGAACAGCAATGCTTTATCGATATAAGGATCGCAGTGATGGATTTTTGTTTGGAGTAGGAACCCTGCTTGGCGGTGGCTATGAATATCTGTGCAGTGTATTTACGGAGATGGTATTTGGCAAGGTGTTCTGGGATTACAGTAAGCTTCCGTTTAACCTGGGAGGACGAATCAACCTGCTGTATTGCTTTTTCTGGGGCATCGCTGCGGTTGTATGGTTTAAGAAGATTTATCCTTTTGCCGCCAGGTGGATCGAGAAGATCCCGATGAAAGCAGGCAGGCTTCTGACATGGGTACTGATCGTGTTTATGTGCTGCAATGTGGCAGTTTCCTGTGTGGCACTTGTCCGTTATGATGAACGCAGTAAGGGCATCGCAGCAGAAAGCTCCTGGCAGCAGTGGGCAGATGAGCATTACGATGATGCGAAAATGGCGAAGATTTATCCGAATGCGAAGGTGGCTAAGTAATCACATGAGATAAACCTAAGCTGCATTAGCAGTGGTTTTACGAATGGGGTTCTGGATAGTTATGATTATGATGTGATTTAATGTAGTGTAATTAAGCCGGTTCCTAGGAACCGGCTTAAGACTGTAGACAAAGCAGCTCTGGGATTTACATCCCAGAGCCCAGACTGTAGACAAAGTCCCGCACAAGAGTGCGGGACTTTGTCTACAGTCTGAGAGTTCGCAAGCGAACTCTTTATTTTGTTGTCCTGCACAGGGTAAACTTTACTATTTTTTTAGTGGGGGTTATGTGGTATGGTATGTATAAAGAAGGGGAAAGGTATGCCAGCTTTATCTATGTTTTTGGAATTATTGTAAGAATGCAAAGTGAAAAAGGTGGAAGACATAACAAGCCTCATATACATGCAATTTATGGAAATGAGGAAGTTGTTGTTGGAATAGATGGAGAAGTTTTAGAAGGAAAACTTCCGAAATAAACAAATGAAATTATTATTAGCGTGGATGGCAATTCATGAGGAAGAATTGAATGCAAACTGGCAACTGTTAAGTCATGGAGATGGTTGTTTCAAAATTGAACCTTTACGGTAGGAGGTGGAATTATGTTACGTCCAACGGCAGTTAAAGTGGAAGCAGTATGTGCTTATCAGATATTAGTAGAATTTGATAATGGAGAAAAAAAATATTTTGATGTAGAGCCTTATATTCAGGGAGAATGGTATAGAAAGCTGCGGATACTTGAATATTTTAAGAAGGTTACTACGGATGGTTTTACGGTCGTATGGCCTGATGGCCAGGATATTTGCCCGGATGAGTTGTATGATTTAGGAAAACTGGTGTCCTAGCCCCACGGATTATGAATTAATTATTTTTAAAACCAAAATTGTGAAAGGAAAGCAACATAGCCCACTTGATTAACAGAGAGGAGACAAGAGATGATACGTTTTAATAATGATTACAACCATGCCGCGCATGAGAGTATTTATGAAGCAATGAAGGCCGATCAGGCAAACAATTATCCGGGATACGGAGCAGATGAATGGTGTACGAAAGCAGCCGAAGAGATTAAGAAGCTGATTGGCAGGGAAGATCCGGATATATATTTTTTCCCGGGAGCAACACAGGCGAATTTTGTGGTGTGTGCCGCAGCATTGAATCCGATCCAAAGTGTCGTTTGTCCGAAAACAGGACATATCAACTGCCATGAAGCCGGTTCCATTGAAAACACCGGACATAAGATTATTGAACTTCCGTCAACGGAAGGTAAGATCACGGCGCAGCAGGTGCGGGAATGTGCTTCTTCCTATTTTGAGCACGGAGAGGCAGAATATCTGACCGAACCGAAATTGGTATATATTTCATTTCCAACGGAATATGGAACGATTTATTCGTTAAAAGAATTACAGGAGCTTCACCGGGTATGTAAGGAATATGGAATGTACCTGTTCGTGGATGGCGCGAGAATGGGATACGGACTGGGCGCATCGGTGAATGATGTAACCTTAAAGGATCTGGCAGAGCTTACGGATGTGTTTTATATTGGAGGAACCAAGTGTGGTGCGATGTTTGGGGAAGCCGTTATTCTGGTGAATGAGGAGCTGAAGCGTCATTTTAAAACCTATATGAAACAGAATGGCGCAGTTCTTGCAAAGGGATGGCTGCTGGGATTGCAGTTCTACACGCTTTTGAAGGACGGAACCTATTTCACGATTACGAAAAAGGCAGATGAGCAGGCAATGCGGATTAAGGAAGCCTTTCACAAGAAAGAGATCCCGGAATACATGGGAAGCTACACGAACCAGCAGTTTGTGATTTTGTCGAAGGAGCAGGAAGAAAAGCTTTCGCAGAAATATATTTTTGAGCTGGATGGAGTGCTGCCGGATGGACGCAGCGTGGTGCGCTTCTGTACAAGCTGGTCCACGACAGACGAAGAAGTAAACGAGCTGGTGCAGGATATTCAGGCACTTTAGGATGGAAGATGCTCAAGGAAGACCGGGGATTGGCATAACGGTAGGGTTATAGTATTCGCGGAAAGGAGACTGTGATGAAGAGAAAGATTTTGTGCTCAATGCTTGCAGTGATGACTTCAATCTGCATGCTGACGGCATGCGGTAATTCTTCCAATCCTGCAGAGGATACGAAGAGTACGGATGCAACAGAAAGCGAATCGATGATGCAGGAAGAGGAAAAGCAGACCGTGGAAGAATCGGATGCAGACGGGACAACACTTTCCGGAGACGATCAGGAAGCAGCCGCTGAAGATGCGGAAAGTATATCAAGAAATGTTGCTTACCGTTCGGATGAGTTTTATCTTTCGATTGGTCTGCCTGAGGACTGGGAGTACCGGATTTTATCAGAAGAGGATTTGGAAAAAGAAGATAATTTGTATTCCTGTGCGATCCGTTTCTGGCAGAAGGATTATCCGGAGGATATCTTTGTGCTGGGATACCAGGCACCGTTTGGTATGTGTGGAACCGGCGTGACGATAGAGGAATTGAAGCTGGAGAATGGGATCACCGGATGGCGATATACAGAAGAACTGGATTCGTCGTTGTGGCTGACGATTACATTGAATCATCCGGAAAACGATGTGAGCGGTGGAACGTATCTGATTACAGCAAGTCCGTCTCTGAAGGATTGGAAGGTACTGGAGCCTGCCTTTGAAGAGATTCTGCAGACCGTGTGGGTTGGACCAAAGAGCGGGGCAGAGGAATTGCTGAAAGGAGCCGACGACGATCTGCTCAAAGAAGATGCGGATGTTCCTTCGAAAGAAACGGTTCTGGAGCGGCGGAATGCCTGCCTTCAGGGAATGTCGGAAGAGGATATTGCGCGGCTTGCCGAGAATATTAAGGTTGCCAATCTGGCAATGGAATATAGTTTCCTGTATGACCGGTTGTTTGAAAGAATGGCAGATCCGGAGGATCTTTACTGGAATTATGTCGATCAGAAGGGAGACATCCAGATTGGTTATTCGCTGGAGCAGGAAGCAGTGGATGCATGGAAGGAGTATTCGCAGAATGCCGAAGAGATCACGGACATGGATTCCTACTGGAAGGCCTATCAGCAATATGAGGAAGAGCATGGCCAGCCGGTATATACCTACAACCGTTTTGATGCGGATAACTTTATCGCTTTGATGGAAGAGATGAAGGGATTGCTTAAGAATGATATGCTTACCGCGGATCTTAACCAGTTGATCGAGAACACGCGTCAGGCAAGAGAGACACATGATGTCACTTATATTAAGGAAATTTATTACCTTCTTCATGATATGGATTATTATCTGCTGCGGTATGCTCCCGATGATGTTGCAGCCTTTGTGCGGGATAAAGGCAGAATTGCGGTTTATTACGGAGCTTTACAGGTGTACGGGTAAGAAAAGCCAGAAGGAAGAAGCATATGGAATAAGAATCAGGGCATTCCTGCGGGAATGCCCTGTCTGTTTACAGTAACTGCACTTTTACAAATTCAGCAAAGCGGGGCAGAGCCATGAAAATTTTTCCATATTCTCGGGTGTCAATAACACCTTTTCGCTTTAATCGTTCCCGGTAGACAGAAAATAACTCTGATCTCATCCCCAGCCGTTCCCGGATATTTTTGATTCGATATTCTCCACTTGTCGCAATTTCGATTAGAATTTTCTTATCCAGTTCGGACAGTTCAGACCATATTTTGCTATATACATATTCTTCCAGATACTGGTCATACTCTGGTAAGATTTCTTCCAGAGATTTTGTATCCCTGTGAAGCCAGTATAGATATCCCAGCACCTGATAGGCAAATGGATAGCCTTTGGTAAGGGAGGTCATTTTCTCTGCGGTTTCCAGATCAATCTGAAAAATATCAGCATAACTTTTGCGGACTGCAGTATAATTTAAAGGCTCTAAAATTAACTTGGGAGCGCGGTATAAAAAGGTGAGGGCCTTGTCGTTCTGCAATTCGTAGATGTTTTCATATAATCCGGTCATCAAAAGGAAAATCGGATAATCTTCCCTGAGAAAAATCTGAAAAGAACTGGTGAAAATTTTTATGTTTTCAGAGTTGGTTACTTCATCAATAGTAATCAGAAGACGTTTTCCCAGTTTTTGGATATGGCTTAACATATGCATAAGGACATCCTCAATATCGGTAACCGGTGGAGCATGTTCAATGGATACGCCCAATCCGAATGCGGAAAAATCAAGCTTTGCCTTTATGAAACATTCATGCAGATCCGGAATGCTGTATATCTTGGCCGCAAGGCTTTGCAGTAAATCCCGTGTAGGATTCAGTTCCACAGTAATCCAATTGGAAAGCTGGCCTAGTTCTGTGGAAATATTGGTCATCATAACCGTTTTGCCGGAACCGCGGACACCTGTAATCATATAGATCTGGTTGGATGGAAGCTCGGCATTAAAATTATCAATAATTTCATTAGTCTGTGTAATACGGGAAATATATTGCACTGGTTTTTTCCCGAAAGACAGAGTAAAAGGATTGTTCATGGCTCACCTCATATATAAGTTTATATAACTTTTGCTTTCTTATATAACTATATATAACTTTTGAATTCTTATATAACTATATATAACTTTAAAACCATTATATAACCTTATATAACTTTTGACAATCTGATTTTAATCTCAGTTTGTAACAGTTCAGCCATGCAGAAATGATTGTATAAGATGACCGTGGGAGCTTGCTCACTAAGGGTAGCTTATACAATCATTTCTATAGGGCGGACGCCCGACATGAAATAAGCTGCCGGAAAACACGTATATTTGTTAGCCAATCTGTACAATCCGGCAGCTTATGAATGGGCTTGGCTGAACTGTTACCTCAGTTTTACTTCATGGGAAAAGATCATATGGAACTTTTGAAGTTGATGTGGCATAATCTTAGATAGATTGAATCAATGAAAATAGAGGAGTGTAGAGTTATGACGATTTTAAATCAGTTGAACAGCGCGCCCATGTACCTCATTTGTGGCGGCATCATTGCATTTGTGGCAGTTGTCTGCGTGATTTTCCTCATCAGGGCTTATCGGGCGGGCAAGGCACTAGGAATGGATGAAACGAAAATGAAACGGACCATTATTTCAAGTGCAACCTTTTCGGTACTGCCGAGTATTGGAATTTTACTGGGAGTCATTGCACTTTCCGGAAGCCTGGGAACACCGTGGCCATGGCTTCGTCTTTCCGTGATCGGAGCGCTTCATTATGAGACACAGGTAGCGCAGGCAGCAGCGGAGCAGGTGGGAATGACCACACTTTCTGCATCTGAAATGACAGCAACGTCATTTTCTACGATAGCTCTGTTGATGAGTATCTGTATTATGTGGGGCATGGTATTATCGATTTTCTTAAATAAGAAATATACACAGAAGCTCACGAAGAATTCTTCTTCCGGCAAGTCGGGATCAGCCGGTTTTGCGGATCTTGCGATGACTGCAATGTTCATTGGACTTGTGAGTACCTACATTGGCCGTTATATTGGAGGCTTTATTTCTGAAAACGGTCTGTTTACCTTTAATGGAGACATCATTCCGCTTGTGGTTATGGTGGTTTCTGCACTGGTAATGGGAATCTTCGTATTCCTGTCCGAAAAGAAAAAGCTTGGCTGGGTGGACAGCTTTTCCATTGCAGGAAGTATGATTGCCGGTATGGCAGCCGCTGTGATTGTCGGGCTGATCTGAGCCTGAATTTTATGATCCTGTGTAACTATTCAGTACAGGTCGAAGCACATGCTGCCAAGACCGTACGAATATGATTCAATAGTGCAAAATCCCATCAGCGAAGCTGATTTTAAATGGATTTTGCATCGTAACTGTGAAGGTACTGAACAGTTACGATAGATATATCAATAACAGCAGATACATAGAAGTAAGTAGTAATTAAGGAAGGGACACGAAAATTATGGAAGAAAATAAAACAAGTACGTGGGAAGAATACCGGAAACGCACGCATGTAATCGGAAGAGTAGTAAGTGCTGTGACACTGGTTATGCTGGTAGGGGCACCGTTCCTGATGGGAAAAATTTTAGGAGCTTATCCGGATCTTGGAGCGGTGGCAAGAGCTTTTTTATCGGTAGGGCTGGTATGGCTTGTAAGCAGTGTGGCAGAGTTTTTGATTTATACACCGATGCTGGGGTCCGGTGGTGGATACCTTGCATTTATTACCGGTAATCTGATTAATATGAAGATTCCATGTGCAGTCAATGCGCGTGACATGGTGGGTGCGAAGACCGGAACACCGGAAAATGAAATCATTTCTACGATTTCCATTGCAACCTCATCCCTTGTCACGATTCTGGTTCTGGCAGCCGGCGTCCTGTTAATGGTTCCGCTGCAGCCGGTTTTACAGAGTGAAGTATTGCAGCCGGCGTTTGAAAACGTGGTTCCGGCGTTATTTGGAGCGATGGCCTATAAATATTACCGTAAGAATATGCATATAGCCGTATTCCCGCTTGTGTTGATGAGTGCGCTGTTTATCCTTGTACCGGGACTGATCGGATCGACCAGCTTTATGATTATTCCGTCCGGCGCAGTTGCTATTCTGGCAGCGTGGATTTTCTTTAAGAAGGGAAAGAAAGACCAGGCAGAGTAAGGATGTTATTCTGATCGGATTCAGGTTGAGAATTTTGAATAGTTACACTCATTTATTGATAGAGCAGGAAAGGTAACTGCAATAAAAAGAAACGGTTACGAAGAAAGAAGGAAAGAGAATTATGAAATATCTAGGATTGGTTTTACTTGGAATACTTCTGATCATCATTTTATTGTTACTGATTGCAATAATCCGGACACTTCTGATGCCGGACAAAACTTCCGATTATCAGCCGGAAGCAGATGAAAAAGAGGCACTCCGGCTTGCCGAAAAGCTTTCCAGGATGGTACAGTGTGACACGACCTCTCATGCCGGAATAGCAGAAGTGGAGAAGTATCTTGGATTTCATAAGGTTTTAGAGGAGCTCTTCCCCTTGGTACATAAAGAGCTTCAGAAAACCGAAATAGATGGAAACCTGTTATATTACTGGAAGGGAAAATCGTCCGAAAAGCCGATCCTTCTGATGAGTCATCAGGATGTCGTTCCGGCAGAGGGAGAGTGGATTCATGCTCCTTTTTCCGGAGATATTGCAGATGGTAAGGTATGGGGACGAGGTACGGCAGATACGAAGTGTACGGTAATGGCTTTTCTGGAGGCAGTGGAAGAACTGCTTGCGGAAGGCTTTGTGCCGCCGACGGATGTGTATCTGGCATCCTCCTGTACTGAAGAATGGGCAGGAGACGGAGCACCGAAGCTTGTAAAGGAACTGCAGCGAAGAGGAATCCGGCTGTTCCTTCTGTGTGACGAGGGTGGAGCCATCATTACGGAACCCGTTGGAGGAATTCATGGAAACTTTGCAATGGTGGGTGTCTTTGAGAAGGGCAAAGCCGACGTGAAGTTTACTGCAAAAAGTAATGGAGGACACGCCAGTGCACCGTCCAAGGGAACACCGATTGCACGCCTCTCCGCTTTTGTAACCGAAGTAGAGAAGCATTCACCGTTCCGTAAGAAGATGCTTCCGGAGGTTTCTGCCATGTTTGCTTCTCTGGCACCATATGCCTCTTTCGGGTTAAAGCTGGTGCTTGGAAATATATGGCTGTTTAAGCCGCTCTTAAAAGCGGTACTTCCGAAGATCAGTGCACAGGCAGGAGCTATGCTGCAGACGACAATTGCATTTACCATGCAGTCCGGTTCCGATGCATATAATGTGATTCCGCAGGAAGCAACCCTTGGAGCCAATATGCGCTTTATTCCCCATCAGGGAGAAAAGGAAAGTCTTGAAATTATCAGGAATCTGGCTTCCAAATACGGTTTAGAGACGGAAATTATCCATTCCAATGACTATACAAAGCCTGTAGATATCCATGGTGAGGGGTATCGAATGATGGAACAGGTGATTGCACAGACCTTTCCGGGACTGCCATCCAGCCCTTATGTAATGACCGGGGCTACCGATGCACAGTTCTATAGTCCGGTATGTGACAACTGCATCCGCTTTGCACCTGTGGTTTTCGGACCGGAGCAGATGAAGGGCATGCATGGCCTGAACGAGTGCATTGAATATAACTGCCTGCCCGGTGCGGTGCAGTTCTATAAGAATCTGATCCGCGCGGAGAAGTAATTATTCAATTTATTTGCCGGGGATGAGCAGTTTTATCCTTCCGGCGTTACTTCTTGTTTCCGGAATTCTGTTCTTTGCAGGGAGAAAGGAGGCAGCAGAATGAGTACACCAATGCTTGCAGCAGCCATTGTGTTATCCGCGGCGATTACGTTCGGACTTCGAGCCCTGCCGTTTCTGATTTTTTCCGGAGAAAGGAAAATGCCGGACTGGCTGCAAAAGTTGCTTGCAGTACTGGTTGTTGCTGTCAGCTATCATTTTAAACGAAGTACCTTTTTAAGCATTTTTCTTGGAACAGCGGCGTATATGCTGTTGTTGCACTTCTGCTGAGTGCTTACGGATGAACCCGGGTGCAGCGGTTACACTCAGCGTAATCCCATTTGGATCCCGGAAATTAGTGGTTGCTGTTTCCGGGTGCATTCTTTATAATAAAGGATGAAATCATACAAAGGGGATCAGACCGCGTGCAGGTATCGGAAAAATTAATCAGACCATTAACGGAAGTCAAATATTTAAATGCGGATAATGTCAGCAGATATCGCTGCATTATGCGCATTTTTTTTGAAAGCTATGAAAAACTGAAATACTGGCTGTATCAGGAGGAAGTACTGGAAGAAATGAGGAAGGATCCGTTTTTTAGGGACTATACTCCTGAGCAGTGCCAGCAGGATCTGACGATGCTGGCTGAGTGGAAGAACCTGAATACCATTCAGGATACCAAAAAGGTCTCATCCATTGAGGAATTCAAGAACAGGAAATACCGGTATCAGATGTCGGAATACAGCGTAGAGATTGAGCGTCTGGTATTGCGTCTTGAAAATCTGCTAGTGGAAGGGGCTTCCCTGGAACCAACTCTGCTTGAGCGGATCCGGAGAAATATTGAAAAGTTTCCGGAAATGGAACAGAAGGACAACAGTGAAGTCTATACCTGGTGGAACGACCTTAACAATGATTTCGTGAGACTGAATCAGAACTATCAGGATTATATCAGGGATCTGAACAGTGTGAAGGCAGAAGAAATGATGCGGACCAAAGAATTTCTGGTGTTTAAGGATCGTCTGATTGAATATCTGAGAAATTTCATCAAAGGGCTGCAGCGAAATGCCGGTGTCATTGAAGAAAGTCTGCAATCACTGGACACAGAACTCAGGGAGAAGGTATTCCGGAAGATTATTGAATTCGAAATACTGATTCCGCGTATGGATACAGAAATTACGGAGAAAATGCTCGAACAGAAGATACGGGGGCGCTTTCAGAGCATTTACGACTGGTTTGCCGGTGCCGGAGATCAGGAGAATGAAGCGGCGAGGCTATTTGATGCAACGAACGAAATTATACGGAGAATTACCAGATATGCCGCTCAGTTAAGTGAAAAGAATGCTTTGGGAGCTAACCGCAAGGAGGAATATCGCAAGGTCGCGGATCTTTTTATGCGATGTGAGGATATCAATGAGGCACATAAGATGTCGGCGATGGTATTTGGAATGGAACGTCCTTTTCATATTTCCGGAGATCCGGAACGGGAAACAGACAGCATGAATGGAGGAGTTTACGAAGAACAGCCAATCTGTGTGGAGCTGAAGCCGAGAATCCGCTCTTACCGTGAGAAGACCAACCGGAGCGCCATTATGGAAAACACCCGGATGAAGCAGGAAACCAGACAGAAAATGATAGAACAGCAGAAAGAAGAGATGAAGAAAATCCGGCTTCTGGAAAAGAATGGAGAAATTGACTTTTCGGATCTGCCGGTTTTAGAGCCAAGGATCCGGGAAATTTTACTGAAGTGGATTTCCGATGCCATGGAGTCGGCAGACTTTTCGGCAAGAACGGATGATGGACGGAGATATCGTCTTGAGCGAAGCAGTACGAATGAAAAGTGTGTGGTTCACTGTGAGGATGGAAACTTCACAATGCCTAAGATGAGGATTGCTTTTGAGGGAGAGAACGTATGAAGGAACTGGAAATGCTGCTGAACCAGCGCTGGATTCTCAAAGCCGAGGATAAGGAATTGTATTACAGGGTCAGGGATTCAGTCGGAGAGCTGCGGAAATACTGTACAGAGAAGCTGGGCTGTCAGATCCTGGACAATTCCCTGATGATTAAAATGGAGAAGATACCGGTTGTTCCGGAAGCCTTTATGGGAATCCGGGAATTTACTTCACGGGAGGAGTATGTGTACCTGTGCATTTTATTAATGTTTCTGGAGGATAAGGATGCACAGGAGCAGTTTATTCTTTCCCAGCTGACAGAATATCTGTCCGCACAGCTCCCGGGAGAGCTTAGTGACTGGACGGTTTATACGAACCGGAGAAGACTGATCCGTGTACTTCGGTATGCGGTAAGTCAGGGGATTCTGGGGATAACGGATGGAGCTGATGAACTGTTTATGGACGATGCCGGAGGTGAGGTGTTATATGAGAATACCGGTGCTTCCCGGTATTTTATGAGAAACTTTCCCAAGGACATCATGGGTTATGGCAGTTCGCTGGATTTTAGGGACAGTGAATGGTTCGATGTGGATGAAGACAGGGGGTTTGCCAGAAGGCATCGTGTTTACAAGCGTCTTTTATTTGCACCTGCCATGTATCGTGAGGACGGATCGGAGGAGGATTTTGAATATCTGAAATATTATGGGCGAAGACTTGGAGAAGAGCTCGAGAAGCTGTTTGACTGTCATGTTCATATTCATCGGGGGAGCGCTTATCTGATATCCGGGGAGGACTGCAGAATGGGAACGACATTTCCGGGCAACAACTCGCTGGCAGATATTATTCTGCTGTGTGCGGCACTGGTCAGAAAGAAAATCGTACAGCAGGAGTGGACAGTTTCCAAAGATGAAATGGGACTGGTGGATAAAATTGAATTCGAAGCATTGCTTAAGGATGTGAAGAAGCAGTTCGGCTCCGGATTTTCGAAGAACTACAGGGAAATGCCGGAGGGAGAGTTTGTGAGGACCATTATGGATGAAATGGAGCGATGGATGTTTATCCGGTGCGAGGATGAGCTGCATCAGGTGAAGCTTTGTCCGCTGATGGGAAAAATCGAGGGGACATACCCAAAGACTTACGCAGGAGGAAACGAAGATGAACAGTAGATGGCAGGCAGGTAAGATTGGTCTGATCAATTTCTGGTATTATGATGAACAGGAATTTCCGTTTGTAAAAGGAAGAATGCTGCTGCGTGGATCGAACGGCTCCGGCAAATCGGTCACCATGCAGAGCGTGGTTCCGCTTCTCCTGGATGGAAACATGAGTCCGGAGCGTCTGGATCCCTTCGGCTCCAGAGACCGTAAGATGAGCAGCTATCTGTTGGAAGAAAATGACGGTCGGGAAGAGCGGACAGGCTATCTTTACCTTGAGTTTAAAAGAAAAGACAGTGATATTTATTTTACAATAGGAATGGGGATTCGTGCCAGAAGAGGAAAGCCTCTTGATAAATGGTATTTCAGTCTGACGGATGGACGCCGTGTCGGAAAGGATTTCTTCCTGTATAAGGACATGGGAGAGAAGGTCACGCTATCGCGAAGGGAGCTGGAATATCGTGTCGCAGACGGTGGAAAGGTGTTTGACCGTCAGGTGGAGTATATGGACTACGTCAACCGGCAGATCTTTGGCTTTGAGACGCTGGATGAATATAAGGAAATGCTGGATCTGCTGATCCAGTTGAGAACGCCTAAGCTTTCCAAGGATTTCAAGCCTTCGGTTATTAATGATATCCTGAGTGATTCGCTGCAGCCTCTTTCCGATGAGGATCTGCGTCCAATGTCAGAAGCCATCGAAAATATGGATACCATGAACATGAATCTGAAAAGCCGCAGGGAAGCCAGACAGGCTGCGGAGAAGATCCATGTGATTTATCATAAATATAATAAGCTGCTGCTGTGGGATAAGGCAGAGCATCTTCTGCAAAGTGAACAGAGACTGCAGAAGACGTTGGAGGAGCAGAAGCAGTACGAGGAGCAGTACCGGAGCTGCTGCAGCAGAATTGAGGAGCTGGATCAGGAGATCCGGCAGATTAATGAAAAGAAGGAGACCCTGGAAAAGGAAAGGGAATCCTTAAATAAAAGTGATGCGGTTGCATTGAAGATGCGCGAAACGCTTCTTACAGGAGAGATTGAACAGAACGACAGGAATCTTAAGGATAAAAAACGCTTTCTTGCTGCGAAGGAAGAGCAGTGCCGGGATGCAGAACGGCAGATCCGGGACGAAGAAGACCGGAAATACCGGAAGGAAATGGAATTAAAGGAAATCCTCAATGAAATGCAGGATGAGGCGGAGCAGATGGCCTTCCAGGAGTTTGCCTTTATGAGGGAGGAATTGATGGAGCATCTGGAGGAAGGCTATAAATTTGAGCTTCACCGCCAGCAGTTTGAGCATACAAAACAGAAGATTGCAGAAGGGGAGGAGCTTCTTTCAAGGCTGCAGCTTCTGAACAGACAAAAGGAAGAGATGATTCAGAAAAGGGAACGGCAGATCCGCGAGCTGGATGCCATTCAGAGAAGGCTTTCCGAATGGGAGGGTGCCCTTTTGCAGGCCGGGAATGAATGGAAGGAAGAGGTGTTCCGATGGAATAAGAGCAATACGGAGCTGAAGCTGGATCATGATCTGTTAAGAGAATTGGCTTCATTTGCAGAGAACTATGAAGAAACTTCAGATTTTGCAGTGATCCGGAATAAGGTTTCGGCACCGTGGATTCAGGGAAATCAGCTTATTTCCAACCTGCTCCATGAAAATCGTACGATGTATGAAACACTTGGAGAAGAATTAAAGGAAGCAGAGAGGGAGCTTATTGATTGGGAAAACCGCAGGGAACCGCAGCCGGTACGGTCAGAGGCAGTGCTCCGGAACAGACAGAGACTTGAAGAAGAAGGCATACCTTATCAGGAATTCTATAAGCTGCTGGAATTTGGTTCAAAGCTCAGTGAGGAGGAGTGTAATCATCTGGAAGAAGCCCTCTTACAGATGGGCATTTTGGATGCGGTTGTGGTGGAAGAGCAATACCGGGATCAGGTGCTAAGACCGGTAAAGGGATGTGAGGATCATTACCTTTTCACCGGCAAAACGACTTCCGGACAGAGCCTTCTGGATGTGCTGGAGCTGAATGAGGAGGTCAATGATATTTTCTCCAATCAGAGACTTACCGGAATCCTTAGTAATATTGCCTATGATGGGGAGGGTGTAATTTCTGTTGCAGCGGATGGAACCTATCGTATGGGAGTACTTGCAGGAACCGTGGCAGGAGAGCATCAGGCAGGTTTCCTTGGAACGAAAGCGAGGGAGAGAAACCGGAAGGCGAAGATGGCAGAATGCAGGAGCAGGATTGCTGCGCTGGAAGAACAGCTTCAACAGCTGGCGGAAGAAAAGGATCAGTTATTGAAGCGTAAGGAGATTTTGCAGAAAGAATATGATACCTTTCCGGAAGATGATAAGATGCGGACCGCACTCCGGCAGCTGCAGGCGGAGGAAAGAAAGCAGGAGCTGCTTCAGGCGGAAAATGATCAGCTGGGAGAAGAGCTTACTGCCTTTATGGAACAGATCAAGGAGCTTAAGAGAGCAGCAGTGGAAATTGCGGAAAAGCTTTATCTTACCTGTTCCCATGAAGTGTTTGCGGATGCCAAAAGGGCAGCGCAGGAGTATGATAAGGCTCTTATTTCCTGCAAATCCACCCATGAGATGCTGCTTAGGAGTGTCGAATATCTAAGAGATCTCAAAGTGGGTCAGGAGAATCTGCTTCAGGACATGGATCAGATCCGTTATGATATCCGGGATATCGAAAGGCTGCTCAGGACACAGGCAGAGGAAAGAGCCTCCATACAGGAGCAGCTGAAGCTGACAGATTATGAAGCTATTAAGGATCGTCTGGATGCATGTATTTTGTGGCTGAATTCCTATCCGGAACGGCTTGAAAAATGTCTGGATGAACGTTCCATGCTGAATGCCGGAGCGCAGCAGAATCAAGATAAGCAGAAGGAAAATGCAGGAAAACTTGAGGAACTGGAAAAAAGGGTTTCTTATTATACAGCCTGCTTTGAGGAAGAGAAGAAGCTTCAGTATGCAGCGCTTCCACAGGAGCTTCCGGAGGATGCACGTCATATCAGTGAGTATCTTTCAGTAGATGTAAGGAATCTGAATAAGGAGGATGTCATCCGTGACCTGAACCGGATCTATTTTGAAAACCGTGGATTTCTGACGGATTATCAGCCTACGCAGACGGAACTGTTCGCCGGTCTGGATGAACAGGGCAGTATAGACGGTTATTCGGCTAAGAGAACGGACATTCAGGCACGGTATCAGGGAACCCGGATCTCCTTTGACAGTCTGCTTGCCCATCTGGATGAGGATATACAGGAGCTGGAAACCCTGATTAAGGACGGAGACAGGGAGCTGTTCGAGGATATCCTCGCGAATACGGTAAGCCGCAAAATCCGGGGAAAAATCAATGCCTCTAATACATGGGTACAGAAGATGAATGCGCTCATGGACCGGATGGATACGTCGAGCAGTCTGAAGCTGAATCTCCGCTGGAGAAGTAAAACGGCTGAAAAAGAGGATCAGATGGATACCAGGGAGCTGGTTGAGCTGTTAAAGAAGGATTATCGTCTGATGAGTGAAGAGGAAGCCTCAAGACTATCTGCCCATTTCCGATCCAAGGTGGAGGAGGCCAGAAGAAATGCCCGGGACAGCGGAGGTATGATTTCCTTCTATCAGATCATGAAGGAAACACTCGATTACCGGAAATGGTTTGAGTTCCAGCTGTTTTCGCAGAAGAACGGGGAACGGCAGAAGGAATTGACGAACAGTGTATTCGGCACCTTCAGCGGTGGTGAAAAGGCGATGTCCATGTATGTACCACTGTTTTCGGCAGTTGTGGCGAAATATCAGGGAGGAAGGGAAGATGCGCCACGGCTGATCTCACTGGATGAAGCATTTGCCGGTGTGGATAACCGGAATATCCGGGATATGTTCCGGCTGATGACACAGTTTGAATTTGATTTTATCATTAACTCACAGGTTCTCTGGGGAGACTGCGACACCCTGGATGCACTTGCTATTTACCAGCTGATCCGTCCGGAAAATGCAAAATTCGTTACAGTAATGCCCTATTTATGGAATGGCAGCAGCAGGGAGCTTCTGGAGGATGAGGAAAGTGTGGAAGAATGCGCATCAGAGCTTGTCTGATTGGAATGAGACTGTCCGGAGCTTATATGGCATGTGGAACAATACATTCAGAAAGGCAAAACGGAGATGCTCATGGAACAGGAACAGTTAAAAAGAGAATGTATCAATTATTTTAAACAGCATACGATCTGGAAGAAAGTATTTAACGGATTTCGTAACAAATATCGTTCCTATGGAAAATTTTCAGGAACGGTGGTGCTGAAAAATCTGTCGGCGGAGGATATTGAGGAGCTGGAAGGCTTTTTCGGAATGAATTTCCATGGGAAAAAGAGCGTGTCGGTTTCTGCTGATCGGTTTTGTAAGGCACTGTCACACAGCAAATACGGTTCTGTGACACCGGAAGAGATTCTGACGGATTTCTTCGGAGAAAAGTTACTGGGGATTGCACAGGAGAAGGAACGGAAAGATCGGATTCTCAATGAAATCCGCTGTGAATACAGGAAAGCCTTTGAAAATACGCCGGCGGGCTCATGTCTTTTGTGGATTGAGGAGCTTGTGCGGATGCCGGGAGCCGAATCGGATCTTACGGAATGGAAGCGTCAGCTATGGCTTAGTGCAGATATCTGTAATTCCCTTCCGTACCGCCAGAGCCGGAAAGTATATCTCGCAGTCTATGCTGCAGAACGGACCGGGAATCCCCATGCCTTTGATCATGGAACGAGGGACGGCCATCTTCTCGAACAGATCATTGAGAAGGATCTGGAGCTGCGGAACCGGAAGGTAGAGTTAAGTGAAGCTTTTCCGGCATACAAAAGACAGAAGAGCTATCTGCTTGCAGGACTTCTGATTGATGATGTATCCAATTATGCGCTTCTTTCCGGTGTTCATGCTGTGAAGAAAGACGGAGTATATCACCGTGGGATGGAAGGGTTTTGCGCAGAACAGAATATGGTTCAGGTTCCGCTTGCCGTGTTAAGTGAGTGGGAGCGTATGGAATGTGATCATAATGAAATATGGATTGTGGAAAATCCTTCTATATTTGCAAGATTGTGTGGAGAATATCCCTGTATGTGCATGAACGGACAGCCAAGGCTTGCCGGTTTACTGGTATTGGATCTCCTTGCGGAAGCCGGAACCGTTATCCACTATGCCGGAGATCTGGATCCGGAGGGGCTTCTGATTGCACAGAAGCTGTCACAGTATTATAAGGGAGCCTTTTATTACTGGCACATGACAGAAGAGGATTACCATATGTGCAGATCAAAGGAGGCACTTTCGGAACGGAGAATCGGAATGCTTCAGAAGATTACGGATCCGCGGCTTCTCCCTGTTGCACGTGCGATTGCAGAGTATGGAATGGCCGGCTATCAGGAAAAGATAGATTATAGAGGAAGGTAAGCATCCATGGTGGAATAATAGTAATTATTTAGTAGACAGATAAAAACGGCTTTTGGTACAATTAAGCTGATCCTTTTATAAAAGCTGTTTTCGTGTCCGCAATGGCTCTGGACAGTCAGATACCGGCGTGAATACGTGATCAATATGGAAAGGGAGCAGACGGCATGTTTTCCGATGAAGAACTGTACAGGCAATACTTAAGCGGGGATGAAACAGGGCTGGACAGCCTGATGCAGAAGTACGGCAATTCCCTGACTTTATATATCAATGGCTATCTGCACGATCTTCATGAGGCAGAAGACCTGATGATTGATGTTTTTTCCTATTTGTTTACGAAAAAGCCATCCATACGGGATGGCGGACTTAAGGCATATATGTATAAGGCGGCACGTCATATGGCGCTGCGGCATAAAAGCAGGCGGAAACACTCCTTCAGCATAGATGATCTGGTTGAGGAACCGGAAGGAAAAATATTAGTGGAGGAGGTTGTCCGGACAAAGGAGCGCAACCGGATCCTTCATTTATGTATGAGTGAGTTAAATCAGGCTTACCGGGAGGTTCTGTATCTGGTTTATTTTGAAGATATGAGCTATCGGCAGGCAGCCGAGGTTATGAATAAGAACATTAAGCAGATTACCAATCTGGTGTACCGGGGAAAAGAGAGCCTGCGGAAGCTGCTGGAACGGGAGGGAATTTCAAATGCGGAGTAATGAGGAACGTGTTGTTGAAGTAAAGCGTCGGATAGAACAGAAGAAGAGGAAGGACAAGCTGCAGCGGAGCCGGATGGTTATGGCTTTGGCCGTGGCGGCAAGCCTTCTGTTGATTGTCGGTCTTTCCGCTTATATGCCGGAATTTACCGGGCAGCTCAGTGCAGACAGCTATTCACACTATGAGATGACGGCAAGCATCTTTCATAACAGCAATGTCCTGTCCTATATTATTGTAGGACTGGCTGCTTTTATTCTTGGCGTGGGTGTTACGATTCTCGGTGTTCGCATCCATCACCTGGATAAGACACAGCAGAGTGCCATGGACAAGGGGGATGAAGAGGATGGAGCTGATTGAAAATGTACTGCAATTCCTGGTTACGCTGCTTGGCTTCTGTCTTTCGGTGAGCTATTATCGCCGGAGAGGCAGACAGGCATATTTTCTGCTCGCCTGTTTTTATGGCTGCTTTGCGTTGGGCTCCCTTTACTGGACGCTTTATCTCATTCTGTTTTCAAAAACGCCCCAGGTGTTCTATGTATCAGAGTTTGGATGGATTGCAAGTATTATCTTTCTTCGTATTCTACAATATACTCTGTCAGATGAAACAGAACGTACCTTTCCGTGCCGGACAGCCTGGATTTCGGTATTGTTCGGCGCCTTTTTGTGTGTATTTTACTGTTTTTACGGGGATATTCTGTCAAACCTGCTCTGGTGTGGAATGATGATGGCCATTTCCTATTGCTCTGTCCGGGGACTTATTTTCACGAGAAAGCAGATAGGAGTGGCACGCAGCAGACAGTACTTTCATATAGGGGTTCTCTGGTATATTGCCGCAGAATATACCTTATGGACAACAGGCTGCTTCTTTAGCAGTAATTCTATAGGAAATCCATATTTCTGGATGGATATTTTGCTGACAGGCAGCCTGCTGGGATTATTTCCGGCAACAAGAAAGGCGGTGGAAGCATGACGTACATAGAAAATGTATTTATCTGTATGGTATCACCGTTGCTGATTGCCGCGCTCTGTATGGGGAAAAAGCAGCTCCGCTTCTTCCTGTTTTGCATTGCCGGGATGGGAGTGTGCCTGTTTTCTGCCTATATTAATACCTTCTTTGCTGCAATTTATCAGTCGGATGAGCTGGCAGCTGCTGTGGAAATTGCTCCGGTGACGGAGGAAGTGATGAAGCTTCTTCCGCTTCTATTTTATCTACTGGTGTTTGAACCGGAACCGGTACGCATCAAAAATGCGGCGATTACCATTGCAGTTTCCTTTGCAACATTTGAAAACATCTGTTATCTGACTCAGAATGGAGCAGGTCATTTCTCACTGATCTTCTTCCGGGGATTCGGAACGGGAGCGATGCATGTCGTCTGTGGCGTGATTGTCGGAGCCGGACTTGCATATGCGTGGCAGCGCACATGGCTGAAGGTGGCCGGAACCTGTGGACTATTAGGGGCCGCCATCACGTTTCATGCGATCTATAATCTTCTGATTGCCTATGGCAGCACGGCACAATATATTGCCTACATTCTGCCGGTTTTGCTTATGGCAGTCGGGAAAGCAGTTTTTGGAACAAAAAGGGTGTGATCGCTGACCTTTTTATCCGCCTCAGTGCAGCATTTCTCAGTCCGGAGACTTCTGTACTCTTCCATATGGACATAAAAGAGAGAAAAATAGGGAAAAAGTCCAAAATCATCCGGAAGCTAGAGGGAAATACGGAGCCAGGCAGGAGAAAATGGACATAAAGCACAGAAAAAGCAGTAAAAAAGTCCAAAATCATCCGGAAGCTAGAGGGAAATACGGAGCCGAGCAGATGAAAATGGACATAAAGCCGAGAAAAAGCAGTAAAAAAGTCCAAAATCATCCGGAAGCCAGAGAGAAATACGGAGCTGAGCAGGAGAAAATGGACATAAAGCACAGAAAAAGCAGTAAAAAAGTCCAAAATCATCCGGAAGCTAGAGGGAAATACGGAGCCGGGTAGGAGAAAATGGACATAAAGTCGAGAAAAGCAGTAAAAAAGTCCAAAAACATCCGGAAACCAGAGGGAAATACGGAGCCGGGCAGGAGAAAATGGACATAAAGTCGAGAAAAGCAGTAAAAAAGTCCAAAATCATCCGGAAACCAGAGGGAAATACGGAGCCGGGCAGGAGAAAATGGACATAAAGCACAGAAAAAGCAGGAAAAAGTCCAAAAACATCCGGAAGCCAGAGAGAAATACGGAGCTGAGCCGGTGAGAATGGACATAAAGCACAGAAAAAGCAGGAAAAAGTCCAAAAACATCCGGAAGCCAGAGGAAAATACGGAACCGGGCAGGAGAAAATGGACATAAAGCCAAGAAAAACAGTAAAAAGTCCAAAAACATCCGGAAGCTAGAGAGAAAAACCGAAAAATGTAGATGAAAAGGCGTGAGTCATAGAAATGTGGCTTCCGTCTTTTTCTGTCTGAAATGGAAGTGGAAGACAAGGGCACAAAGTTATTTCAGCTTTGAGGGTAGAGCGACCGGAATTTACTTTGGCAAATGAGGCAATTGATTCCTTCTGTAAAAAACAAATTGGGGTGAGAGTTTTTTGGATTTTTTGTACCTAAGTATGTATAGAACATATAGGATCTTAGAAAATGCGTAACAGCTTTAATGTTACGAAAATGCATTACAGTAAGGGGAGGACAGCGCAGAATGAAAAAAAGGACAAAACGAATTTATGGAATATTGCTGAGTATGAGCATGCTCTTAACATTAATATCGGTGCCGGTATGGGCGGCAGAGCCGGTTGAAACAGAAGCGGGATTCGAGCAGGAACAAGAACAGCAACAAAAGCAGCCCCAGGAGCAAAAACAGACGCAGGAGCAAGAGCAGAAACAGGAACAGGAGCAGCCCCAGGAGCAAAAACAGACGCAGGAGCAAGAGCAGAAACAGGAACAGGAGCAGCCCCAGGAGCAAAAACAGACACAGGAGCAAGAGCAGCCCCAGGAGCAAAAGCAGACGCAGGAGCAAAAACAGACGCAGGAGCAAAAGCAGACGCAGGAGCAAAAGCAGACGCAGGAGCAGAGGCAGACGCAGGAACAAAAGCAGATACAGCAGCAGGAGGAAGTACAGGCGCATGAATATACCGAGGTCTGTGATACGCTGACAAAAAACTGTGTTCATGTGCACACATCAGAATGCTATCCGCAGACCACCGGAACCGGTACGGTGTCCGGAAATGATGCAATGGAATCCGAAGAAGTTCAGCCGACAGCATGTACTCATGTATGCAGCGAAGAAAGCTCCGGCATAAATGTTGAAAATACGTTGAGAGCAAATGGACTGCCAATTGTTATGGCTCCCAATAACAGTGGAGATGTGGAATTGAAGCAGGATACTATTGGGACTTATAGAGTGCAAACTACCGGCGGCGATTTTTATAGGCTTCCGCCTGGAAATTACCGTCTGGGAGAGAATATAACGCTGGATGAAAATCTTGTAATTGGGCAAATAAATAGTTCTTCCACTGTTTCATTGGATTTGAATGGTCATAAGCTGGAGATGGGCGACGGCAATAATGCAATATTACTGTTGAAATCAAGTGAACTGAACATAAAAAATGCAGGTCAGCAGGAAGGGAAAATCATTAATGGATCGTATCAAGGGATTCTAATTTATGAGAATGCAAAACTCAGGATTTATGGAGGAACGATAGATTCCAACATCGAGTATGTTGCTGCTGCTGAATTCTATCTGTATGGAGGAACAATTAAACGTGATATTCAATTTGCTAAGTATATCGAGACTATTCCAAATGCAGTATTATATGCAAATGGAGGAATTGTGGAAGGAAACCTGCCAATAGAGACACGTCAAAATGATAAGCTGACGATATGTACTGAGAATTCTGCTGCTTCAATGACAACTTTCAAGGGAATCGTGTCGAACTGTAAGATAGAAGGCGGTATATTTAGCGGCATCGTGGATAGGAGTTGTCAAATCGAGAACAGCGCAAAAGTTACGGTTGAATTTGATACAAAAGTAGGCGGATCAATTCTTCAACAGGAAGTTCTTCGTGGACAGAAAGCGCAGGATCCCGGAGCTCCCGTGCAGGACGGTTATGAATTTGAAGGCTGGTATGTGTCTGGAAATCCAAATCCTAAGTGGGATTTCAGTGATCGTGTTACAGATAATCTGAAGCTTGAGGCTCATTGGAATAAAGTTTATCAGGTGACAATGCAAACAAATGGAGGAACGATTGCACCTGGTAAGGAGATTAAAAGCTATACCGGGGGGAAATCATTAACTCTGCCGGGAGCTGCTGACATCACCCGCGGAGGCTATACCTTTGAAGGCTGGTATGAGGACAGCGGCTTCTCCGGCTCTCCTGTTACGAAATCAGCAGTACCGATACAGGAGATAAGATCTTTTATGCGAAATGGAAGCAAAATACAGTGCCGGTAACCCCGGCTCAAACAGAACATAATGACGCAAACCATGATAATACCAACCATGACAATTCAGGTGATACGAAGGAAAGCAGTGGCACAGCTCCGGTGAGCTATCCTGCCCTGACCTTTGATACCTGTGGGGGAAGCAGCATCAAAGCAGTTCGTGCGTTCGAAGGACATACGATCAATCTTTCCGGCTACCTCCCAACCCGTGAAGGCTATCAATTTAGCGGCTGGTATGCTGATCAGAATCTGACACAGCCCGTTACGGAGATCCGGCTTGATGGAAACCGGACGGTTTATGCAGGCTGGATCAAGCAGGTAGTTCCGGCACAGCTTATAGCAGGCGATAACGCAAAGACCGTAAGGAAAGACAACGGAAAATCTCTTATCGGAGCTTACGAACCGGGTTCATCGGACACACAGAAGGATACGGAGGATCAGAGCACAGAAGACCAAACTATGGAAGATCGAGGCACGGAAGACCAGGTCACGGCGGATCAAGTCACAGGAGATCAAAGAACGGAGGATACCGGGGACGATCAGAAATCAACAGCGGAGAATAATCCTGCAGACAATAACCCCGCAGTCAATGATTCAAAGCCGGATGACAGTACGAATTTGTCATCAGAGGACAGCTCCCACAGTGGCGGCTGGATCCCGGTTGTCTGTATTTGTGCAGGAGCTTTGGTGATCGGACTTGGCTTACATCTGGGAGTTTGGAAATGGAAGAAAACAGATAGGAAATAATGCAGGATTGAAAACCTTATAAATAAAGCTTTGAAAAGGAGGTGACACATCCCATGTACAATAATCAAAAGCGGGTGGAACTGGTAAAAAGACGAATTTATGAAAGAAACTGTCAGCAGCAGAGACATGGAATTTACGGACTGTCTGCGGCGTGCATGGTTTTATTTGCCTTTCTTGCAGGAATGCTTCATGTGGTGGCAGGGCATACACAGATGGCGGCTCAGGGAATGTACGGTTCTGTCCTGCTGTATAAAGATGCAGGAAGCTATGTGCTTGTGAGTGTTGTTTCCTTTGTTCTGGCAGTTGCGGTTACGTTATGCTGTATCAGATTGCGGGACAGGGAACGTGGGTTAAGGGAGCGGAAAGGAAAGAATGCATCAACGGAAAAGGAGGACAAAAGAGATGGAAGGTAAAATAACAGGAAAAAGATATTATAAAAACAGGGGAAAGATGCTATTATAAAGACACCGATAGAATCAATGTGATTCATGTAAATAGTATGGAGTTTTATTCCGGGAGTAAGTAAAAGAATGGATAAATAGTTTCTACCAGAGGTGACGGAATGATAAAAATAGCTTTTTTTGATATTGATGGTACATTGCTGAAAATGGGTCATAGGGAACTGACAGAGAAAACAGCTAAAGCATTAAACTCTCTTCGCCAAAAAGGAATCCTGTTATGTATGGCAACAGGCAGAGGTTCTCTTTCGATTCCTGCATTTCAGGATGTTATGTTTGATGTTCTGCTGACTTTTAATGGTTCTTATGTGACGATTGGAGAGAAAATTATTTTCAAAAATCCTCTGAATCATCATGATAAGCAGAAGATCATCCGGAATCTTAAAAAAATGAACAGGGCAGCGGCAATCAGCAATGAGCATTTTATTGTTACGAATGGTACAGATCAGGATCTGGAGCAGTATTTCAGATTCGGAAATCAAATACTCACAATTGCAGATAATTTTGATGAATTATGTAAGGACGATATTTATCAGATAATGTGTTCGTGCAGAAAAGAAGAGTATGATCAGATTCTGGAGGGTACCAAAGAAACGCAGATAACTGCATGGTGGGATAAAGCTGCGGATATTATTCCATTGAATTGCGGAAAAGGAAATGCTGTAAATGCAGTACTTGATTACTATGGCTTTTCAAAAGAGGAAGCGATTGCTTTTGGCGATGGAGAAAATGATATTGAGATGCTGGAAGCTGTGGGTACAGGTGTAGCAATGGGTAATGCCAGGGATGAGGTCAAGGCAAGAGCAGCTGCCATATGCAGACCGGTAGAAGAGGATGGAGTTTATTACTATTGTCTGGAAAATAATCTCATCACAGGTATCTGAGTAACAGTTTATCATTCTTAAAGGCTCATCGAGTTCACAAAAAGTTCACAAAAAAATTAGCACTCACCTCTTGACACTGCTAATAATAGGTGCTATATTACACTTAGAACAAAGGAAAGGAGATCAATCAGAAGAGATTCTCCGAAAGGAAGTTTCATTCTGATGAATCAAAATTCTTCGTTCTGTAATCATAATAATAAGACATAGGTTTCATGAGCAGTGAGATCGTGAAGGTGAATGGTTCATCCCACGGAGCTCCTGCGAATGTCAAGAGAATGGAGGAATGACTTATGATGATGCCTAGCGTATTTGGTAGAGATATTTTTGATGACTTTATGGATGGATTTGCATTTCCGGATGTAAGCAAGGAATTGTATGGTAAACATGCGAAGAACGTAATGAAGACAGATGTCCGGGAACTGGACAACGGATATGAAATTATCGTAGATCTGCCCGGCTTCAAGAAAGATGAAATCGAGGTTCAGCTGGAGGATGGTTACCTGACCATTTCTGCAGCGAAGGGTCTTGATAAGGATGAAACCGATAAGAAGGGCAACTACATCCGCAAGGAGCGTTACAGCGGTTCGATGAGTCGTAGCTTCTATGTCGGTGACGGCATTTCCGAAGATGACATTCATGGTAAATTCGAGAATGGTATCCTGCAGTTGGATGTTCCTAAGAAGGAAGCCAAGGCAGTTGAAACCAAGAAGCGGATTTCCATTGAAGGATAACCGGTAGGATGGAGCTCTTAATTCCATTGGAATTTCATTGAAGGATAATCAGAAGAACGGAGTTCTTAAAACAGCATAAGAAGTAAACAGACAAGGGTGTTCTCTACGGAGAGCACCCTTTTTTGGCTTTATAAGAAGTGTTCGCAAGCGACTCTTTATTTGCACAGAGCACTTAGTTGTCATGCATATGAGAAAAAGCTCCGGTGGATCTTTTTTGAGTAAAAGCAAGCCAGAGGAGCAGCTTGAATGGAACTTAGAGCGGGCCGGCTGTAGGCGTTTTCTTATAATAGGGGGTTGTTTTATGGCGGTACAGCATCAGAAGTCCACGGACGCATAGTTCTGTGGCCATGGCAATCCACACACCCTGAAGTCCGAGCGGGCCAACCAGAAGCGTAGCCAGTCCGATCCGCACGATCCAGATGCTTCCAAGATTCATCAGACTTGGGACAAAGGTATCCCCGGTTCCACGCAAAGCACCGGCAGCCACAATGGAGATTCCATACAAAGGCTCTGCCAGAAGTCCGATCCGCAGAACCCGTGCGGCAAGCTGACGGACATTGGGATCGGGTGTAAGAATACGGAACACATAAGGGCACAGGAACATCATGAAAAGTCCGGTCAGTCCCATAAAAACAGCACCCATAACGGTACAGATAATCCCATACCGGCGGGCAAGAGTATCTTTCTTTGCACCAATGCTTCTGCCGACTAAGGTGGTAGCAGCAGAGCCAATACCATATCCCGGCATATAACAAAAGCTTTCTGCAGTAATGGCGAAGGAATGAGCTGCAATTGCAACTGCACCCAGAGGAGCAATAATCATAGTCGATGCGACCTGTGCCCCGCTCATGGCAATTTCCTGAACAGCGACAGGAGTTCCGATTTTCAATGCCTTCTGCAGAATATTCCGTTCAAAGGATCCCTTTTCCTTACGATTCAGGGAAAGGGCGGGATTACAGAAATAGCAGCGCCATGCCATTGTGAGGCTGATTACGGCACAAGCAAGAGCTGTTCCCATACCGGCGCCCATGACACCAAAGTGCGGAATCAGCAGGGTGTTAAAGATCACATCAAGAATACACATCGCAGCATTCAGGATACTTGGGGTAACCATATCCCCACTGCATTGCAGGAATGAGGAGGACAGTGAATTTAACTGCGAAAAGGGAACCATCAGTGCAAAGACCAGAAAATAGGAGGAGGCATTCCGGATAATATCCTCACTGCCTCCCAGCCAGATGGGGAGGTGCGGACTTAGTAAAATCCCGGTCAGACACAAAATTCCCGACAGACAGAAAGCAGTGAGAAGACCGTGCCGTTCCACATTGCGGGCTTCCTGTTCCTCACCGGCACCGATGTGGTGGGCAACCTGTACGGAAAATCCGGCAGAAACCGCGTAAGTAACGCCTCCAAAGAGCCACGTCGTTGTGGAAACAAGTCCGATGGAAGCAGAGGCATTGGCTCCCAGTGCCCCTACCATGGCGGAGTCAATGTATTGCATCACAATTGTGGTAATCTGTGTCAGAATGGCAGGAAGGCTCAGCTTCCATACTTGTAAAATATGTTGTTTCAGTTCGTAAGAGTTCTGTTTCATAAGTATTATAAGAAGGTAACTGTTCAATGCAGCAGTTTGTTAATAGGGTTATTTCCTGGTATCCATGCTGTCACGGAAATTGTGAACAGAGGATTCACGGAGGATCGCCCTTCGACCGTATCATATCCTGCCAGACCTGTCAAGCCGTGCCGGGATACCTGTAACTTTCCAAGTCTTTTAATCAATTCCCCGGTCGGTACAAATAGGAAATCACATAATTTTCACAAAATCTTTGTTCTTTTATCGCAGGAGTCGGAAAAACAGGAAGACGTTCAGGGAGGTGAGGAAGATGCTGGCAATTTATAAAAAGGAATTCAGATCAGTTTTTGTTAACAGCACCGATCCGGGTTTCGGATATTGTGCTGGGTAAGTTTTATGCACTGGCCACATTGCTATTCATCCCGGTTGCGATTATCAGTATTTATCCTCTGGTTCTGAGTGCGTTTGGTGAGATTTCTTTAGCAGAAACCGATCTGGCAGTCGGGGCATTTTTCCTTTACGGTCTTGCCTGTATTACAATTGGAGAATTTGTGTCCTCCATTACGGAAAGCCAGATGATCGCAGCAATTATTTCCTTTGGCATTCTGTTTGCAGGCTATGTAATGAATGCAATGCCTAAGCTTTATATGGTGACCGGACATGGCGAGCTCGAACTGGACTCTGCCTTTACGGACATCCTGCAAAAGGCGAACATCGATACGCAGGCGGATATTATCTTACGGTCAATGACGGCAGCAGTGTTTACCTGATTGACAGTAGTACCTATTATCTGCTGCATAAGGATTCTTCCTATTTTGAAGCGGCGGATGAGGAAGAGAGTACGGAAGCCGCAGATCAGGAATAAATATCTCAGATCAGGAATAACTCAGGTCAGGAATAACTCAGAGCGGGAAGCTCTACTGCGATGGTGGTGCCCTGCTTTGAGCTTTCCGCTACCCGGACGGATCCGCCATGGAGGTCTGCAATTTCCCATACCAGAGAAAGCCCCAGTCCTGCACCGCCGTATTCCCGGCTGCGGGATTTGTCTACCCGGAAAAAGGGCTGGAAGATACTCCGCTGAAATTCTGCAGGAATGCCACATCCGGTGTCGGTCACATAAATGTGGATATTCGTATCCTCCCGGGTTACACAAACCCGGACGGAACCGTTCGTGCGGTTGTACTTGATGGCATTTTCTGTCAGGTTAAAGAGCAGCCGGTAGATTAAGGCATCACTGCCAGTCATGACACCATCGCCATCCTGCTCCAGCGTGATGCCGCGCTTCTCAGCCAATGGAGCAAGATCTGTAAAGATTTCCTCAATCATTGGAGCAAGATGGATCTGATCATTGCGTGCCACCTGTTGAAGACTGCTCATTTCCAGAAGTGTCTTTGACATCTGGGTCAGACGTTCCGTCTGTTCTCCCAAAAGCCGGAGAAATTCTGCTGTTTCCGAATTGATATCGGGATGCTCTGCGGAAAACAGCTCCAGCTGTGCCTGCATGAGCGCAAGGGGGGTACACAGCTCATGGGCAGCATTACCGGTAAACTGCCGCTGGGCTGCAAAGGCCTGATTCAGCCGATCCAGCATCTGATTAAAAGAATGACTCAGCCAGTAAAACTCCGGCAGAAGCTTTTCGTTCATTTTCATGTCTGTAAGATTATTGATCTGTACCTTTTCTACCTGCGCAGAAAAGCTGCGTAAGGGCTTTAAGGCATGTCCACTGACAAAGTAGGCCAGAATTCCGCTCAGTACGATCACGATAGCTGTAATATACCAGTTGGTTATACAGAAGCTTTCCTGAGCGCCATAGATGATGATGGTGAGATCCTGATCCTGATCTACCGTTTCAGGATCGAAAAAGTCTGTCTCTCCCTCCAGGGTTAAGTCCTGAAGGGATTCGCCGATGGAATCCATATAATGGATGCCTGACCTGCACAGCAGAAGCTCCATGGAAACACAGGCAATACCAATGAGCAGAACGGTCATGAGTGTGATACGCCATTGCAGGGATAATTTTTTCATATGGTATCACCTCCAATCAGATAGCCTTCTCCGATGCGGTTACGGATGGGATCATAGCCCAGTCCGGAGCGTAGCTTTTTGCGCAGGGAAGAGATATGCACCCGGATGGAGTTGCTGAAATTGTCTACACTGTTGTCCCAGACATGCTCCATCAGCTCCTCCTGACTCACCGGACGTCCCTGATGTACCATCAGGTATTCCAGAATGCCGGTTTCCTTACGTGTAAGAGACAGGTTCTGTCCCTTTACGCTGGCAGCTCTTGTACGTGTATCGAAGGTCAGAGCTCCACAGGTAAGAAGTACATCCTGCTGGGTGAACTGCCGCAGGGTCAGGCTGCGGATCCGCGCTTCCAGTTCTGCCAGATGAAAGGGCTTGGCCAGATAGTCGTTGGCTCCGGCATCCAGTCCGGCCACCTTATCCTCCACTCCACTCCGGGCAGAGAGGATCAGAACCCGCGTTTCGTGGTCAGTCTGCCGTAAAGTACGCAGTACCGTCATGCCATCTTTGCCGGGCAGGTTCAGATCAAGCAGTACCAGATCATAGTGTTCCGTATATAACAGCTCCAGTGCTTCTTCTCCATCGTGACAGAAGTCTACGCTATAGGCAAGACGGCGCAGGTCACGGACAATGGTTTCGCACAGGGCACGTTCATCTTCAATTACTAACAGGTGCATGAAAGAAGTCCTCCTTTTTATAGGATAAGAATCCTGTGATTCGAATCTGATAAAACAGTTCAGTTACATTATATCAAAGATAAATAAATTCCGCGTTAAATTTCTATTCTTAACAGAAACTTTAATTTCCATATGCTATACTGGGATCGTACCTGCAGCAGAAGGTGTAAGATAACAATAAACCTATGCCTGCAGGATGGATCATTCCTTACAGACCGTAAGGGGTATCCGCCATAAATATATTGTAGTAGAAAGGATAAGAACAACACATGAAAAAAAGAAATTCAGCCGGCAGACTGCTGGCAATACTACTTGTTGCTTTGCTGGTGCCGGCTATGACAGCCTGCAGCGCAAAGGATGGAGATCAGATGACAGAGCAGACAGAGAAGACAGAGCAGAGTGAAACCGGCTCTGTCACGAGTGACGAACCGCAAAACGAAGAGGAAGCGCTTGCTTTGTACAAGGAACTGATGGAGCAGGAGAACAAAATCCTCTCAGAGAATACAGATCTCTGGGAAAAGGTGTATCTGGAAGCTGACAAGGGAATGGCAATGCTTGAGGATGGAAAAAACTACGGTGAATTTCTGCTTAAGACCATTGAAGCGGTGAAGGATCAGTTTACAGAGGAGGAGCTGAAGACGCTTCAGAGTGCGGCGGAGAAGATCAGTGAGCTCGAAAGCAGACTGACGATGCTGGAGGAAAAATACCCGGAGGTTGCCCAGAAATATCTGGATAGCGGAATGAGCATGGAGGCAGACAGCGATGATGCGGACAGCGGAATGAGTATGCCGGCAGACAGCAGTGACAACAGCACGGAGACGTCATCCGATGACAGCAATGCACAGAAGTTCCCTGACTTTGAAGGAAAGGATCTGGACGGAAATGAAGTAAAGAGCAGTGAGCTGTTTGCAGGTAATGCCGTTACGGTTGTGAATTTCTGGTTCACCACTTGTGGACCCTGTGTGGGTGAGCTTTCAGAGCTGGATGCACTGAATAAGGAGCTTGAAGGAAAAGGAGGAGCGCTGATCGGCGTGAATTCCTTTACACTGGACGGTAATGAGAACGAAATTGCAGAAGCAAAGGACGTGCTGGCAAAGAATGGTGCAGCTTATCAGAACGTGTATTTTGCATCTGACAGCGAGGCGGGAAAATTTACAATGAATATTTATGCCTATCCGACTACTTATGTGATTGACCGCAACGGCAACCTGGTAGGTGATCCTATCGTAGGTGCCATCACGGAAAAGAAGCAGAAGAAGATGCTTGAGGATCTGATTGATCAGGCACTTGCAGCTGATCAGCAACAATAGTTGATAGAGCCTTACCTTTCGTGCTAAAATAGTAACGGTTCAGAGCAACCGCAAGCTGCAGATTACACGGAAACAGAGGTCGAAATGCCGGAAGAAACAACACATAAGCGCCGCGTGCGTTATAAGGGAACACATCCCAGAACATTTGAAGAAAAATATAAAGAGCACGATCCTGAGAAATATGCCGATACGGTAGCTAAGGTAATCGAGAAGGGGAGTACTCCCGCAGGAATGCATATTCCCATCATGGTAAAGGAGATCTTGGACTTCTTACAGATCCGTCCTGGACAAAAGGGACTGGATGCAACACTTGGCTACGGCGGACACACCCGGAAGATGCTGGAAAAGCTGACAAAGGTGTCAGGAACATCAGAGCTGACTGGTGAAGTTCATATAAAGGATGACGTTCAGACAAAGGGTGATTCATGGAAAAATCCAGAGGAGAATTCGGAGGACAATTCAAGGGATAATCCAGCGGACAATCCAGAGGACAATTCAAGGGATAATCCAGAGGACAATTCAAGGGATAATCCAGAGGACAACTCAAGGAATAATCCAAAGGACAATTCAGAGGAAGTGTTTAGAGAGAAAGCTCCGGAGGGACATCTGTATGCACTTGATGTTGATCCCATCGAAATTGTAAAGACCGGAGAACGGCTTCAAAAAGCAGGATATGGAGAAGAAATCCTTACGATTCTTCAACAGAACTTTGCCAATCTGGAAACGGTAGCTAAGGAATATGGTCCGTTTGACTTCATGCTGGCGGATCTTGGTGTGTCCTCCATGCAGATTGATGATCCGAAAAGAGGATTTTCCTATAAAGCAGACGGGCCGCTTGACCTGCGTCTTGATCCGCAGCACGGGATTCCGGCTTCACAGAGACTTAGGGAGCTTAACAGGGAGGAACTGATCGGAATGCTGGTGGAAAATTCCGATGAACCCTATGCAGAACAGATTGCATCCGAGATCTGCAAAACGTTCAAAAAGGGAGGAAGCATGGATACCACAACGGCATTACGTGAGGCTATTGAACGTGCATTGTGTTTTCTTCCGGAGAATAAAGAAAAGAAGGATATTTTAAAGAAGACCTGTCAACGTGTATTTCAGGCACTGCGTATTGATGTGAACAGTGAATTTGAAGTTCTGGAGGCGTTTCTGAATGCGCTCCCGGAGGCATTGGCGGATGGGGGAAGAGTAGCAATTCTTACGTTCCATTCCGGAGAAGACCGTCTGGTAAAAAAGGCATTCCAGCAGTACTATCGGGAAGGAATATTTGAAGAGATTGCAACGGATGTCATCCGTCCCACTGCGGAAGAATGCCGTCAGAACGGCCGTGCCCGCTCAACCAAGATGCGCTGGGCCATCCGTGCAGGGCGGTAAATTATCTGGTAACAGTACAATCATTTATTCATACAGAATAGTAATTTTATATGGCGAAGTAACCACATGAGGTAAACTACGCTGCGCGATAGCCTGGCTGGGCTGTGGCGCAGCTTTTGTTTTCACGAAATTGTTTCAAGCCACTCTGTTTCTGGTGTGATCAGCGGCCATGAGATTTCTCAGAATCATTCTGCCATAAGATTTCCAGGAACCATTCTGTCATAAACTTTGCAGGAATCATTCTGCCACAAGAATTGCAGGAGCCATTCTGTCATAAGATTTCCAATAACCATTCTTGACATAATGTATGATACACAGTATACTATATTAAAATAATAGTGTGCGACACACAATACTGTGTGATTAATATTGCATTTTAAGAAACGATGATTTGAAGGAGGAAATAGGGTGAATTGTGATGAAATTGTTTCAGGATTAATTTTGGAATTCCGAAGAGGAACACTCATCATGGTGGTGTTGGCACAACTGAATAAACCAATGTATGGATATTCACTGGTAAAGGAATTAGAGGGAAAAGGTATTCCGATAGAAGGCAACACATTATATCCTTTACTGAGAAGACTGGAGAGTCAGGGGCTGCTAAAAAGTGAATGGGAAACTGACGCAGCGAAGCCGAGAAAATATTATATCATCACGGAAGACGGGAAGCTGGTTTATAAGAAAATAAAGGCACACTGGGAAAAGTTTTCCCAGTCAGTCAATGCGCTTATGGAGGAAGAATAGATGGTAAAAAATGACTTGATCGACAGATATATTTATGCAGTTACGAAACATATGAAATCTGCCATGAAAAAGGATGTGGCAGCGGAATTAGAGACAATCATACAAGATATGCTGGAGGAACGCTGCGGGGATGTTACTCCAACTGAGCGTGATATCAAGGTTGTCCTGACGGAACTGGGAACTCCGGCTGAGCTTTCTTCGAAATATAAGGGTGAAACACAGGATTGTCTGATTGGACAGCCATATTACAGTTTATATGTGTATGTACTGAAAATTGTGACAGCCTGCGTCAGTGGGGGAATGCTGCTTGCTCAAATTATGGCAGCATTAACATCGCATACGATCTGGTATATAGCTATCTATCATACTATTGGCGGAATTTTGGGCGGTATATTGACGGGATTTGCTTTTGTGACATTGCTGTTTGCATTCTTTTATAAAAAAGGAATCAAGGTGGATGGATTAAATGATGGAATAGATAATTTGCCGCCTGTTCCACAGAAGCGGAATAGAATTTCGAAAGCAGATGCGATTGTTGGCATTATTTTTTCGGTTATCTTTACAATTGTATTTCTTGTATGTCCACAGATTTTATGCATTGCATTTGTGAAAAACGGGGTCGATGTGTATGAACCGCTTTTTAATCTGGAATACATCAGACAAACATGGTATCTGATTCTTGCATTTGGAATTCTGGGTGTTGCAAAGGACAGTGTGAGACTTATTGATGGCAGCTATACCAAAAGAGTGATGCTTACTACCATGATCACCAATATTATTGATGGTGCATTAACCACCATCTGGTTGTTAAATGATAAGGTTATGAATCAAGATTTTTTCGACGGTATTGAGCATTTGTTCGGAAAAGATGCAGAAGTTATTTCGCAGGTTTTTATACACTTTAACATGGTATTTCTTGCAATCATCATTTTCGCGTTAACAATTGATTGCATTGAGACAGTTGTAAAAACAGTAAAATACAGTCATCAATAGGAAAAGAATTTCAGAAGGATCATAAATCTCCATTTACAAATAATAGCAGCAGTTTTCCTGATTTTGAGACGGAAATTTTAGAAACTATTAAATGTAAATGGAGCTATTTTACTTAAGCGGGCCGGGTATTTTTGTATTTTCCCACATTTCTTTTGTCATAATGTTTGTATGACAAATCCGGGTCTCATTTAATAAAGGCACAGGAACGGCATCGCAGGTATGATGGTACTCAAAGCCAAGCTTTTCCTGTACTCTTTTTGACTTCTGGTTTCCCTCATAGTAACCACACCAGATTGTTGTCATGCCAAGCTCCTCGAATCCTCTTCGAAGAAGCTCTCTGGCAGCCTCCGGCATATAACCTCGTCCCCAGAAGGGCTTACCCAGCCAGTAGCCTAGCTCACATTCGTCATCACGATTGGTCATGTCTGTGTGCCCGTTGAGCATTAATTCAACCGCACCGATAGCAATATTATTTCCTTTTTCACAGACGGCATAACATTCCGGACCATGAAATACCTGCTCAATTACGTTACGACTTTCTTCGATGCTTTGATGAGCAGGCCATCCGGCAATCGGTCCCACATCGGGATCCCTGGCATATTCAAATAAACTTTCGGCATCTTCTAAAGTCCATTTTCTTAAAATCAGACGTTTGCATGTCAGCATGAATGATAATTCCCTTCTGATTATATAATTTCAATGATATAAGATGGCATTAGTATATCATAAGATTTTATATCATAACAGATTTTTTAAGTTGACCTTAGGTAAATGTCAACATCAACATTAATTTAACAATTTGTGAATATTCTTATGCGGCAGAGCCTTCTCAAAAGTTGATTATACAAAAGTTGACCATAGAAAGAAAATGTATTGCATCTATATGTTTTTCGTGTTATGTTTTATAAAAGTAAGTAATTTCTGTGGCATCTATTTATATTTGAAATCAGATAGAGAACTCTGTCAGAAAATTCGAACTCAAAATTCCACAAAATGATCAGAACCATATTGGGATAATTAGAAGTATATCGAAACAATCATACCTGTAATGATATTTACAATAATATCTGCAATGATATCTGTATCCTAATGATTGGACTTATATCAAGTTAATTATAACTATATTGAAATGTTTAAAATGATATGGAAGGAATTATTGCCATATTCTCCGGTATAGCTATATCAAAAAAAGCAGCGATATATCAACTTTTTAAATCACATCCATTAAAGTACTAATATTATGTGTTGGGGTCAAAAGATATTTTGTCCTTAGCTTGATATCCATGAATTGTTCCATTGCGAAGCCGCTCCCGCAATTCTCAAACATTCGAAATCCTCTGATTTACTACGTAAATCGTTACTTTCTCATATTTGGCGGGTTCCAAGTTTAAAAGTCTTATCGCGCAAGCGCGAACAACTTTTTTGACCTTTTGATCCGGATATCATCATATTATTCAGACATAAAATATGAATCGTTCATGCTCAAAATATCTATATTAAAAATATACATCATAAAGGGAGTATTATGTCATACGAAGGAATGAAAAATAAAAATCAAAAATTAAAGGAAGAAATTACCGAGTTGCAGCTGAAATTAGGAGAATGTCCGGAAGGGAATCTCAATTGTGTAAACAATAAAGGGTATTATAAGTGGTATTATCATAAAGATAGTATGCAGCTTTATATTCCAAAGAAGCAGCGGAAATTAGCAGAACAGCTTGCAGTTAAGAAATATATGTCAGCACTTCTTGAGGATAAAAAGAGAGAAAAGGAAGCAATAGAGCTGTATTTAAAACATTGTGTTGCGAATGATGGATTGGCAGAAAAGCTCTTGAGTAATAAGGAATATCAAAATTTACTGTCAAATTATTTCCGACCGGTAGATTCATCGTTATCAGAATGGATGCAGGCTTCTTATGAAACAAATAATAAATATCCGGAGCAGAAGATTTTGAAATCATGTTCCGGTAATATGGTCCGATCAAAATCAGAAATGATGATAGATTCAAGTCTCTACATTCACAAGATTCCTTTTCGATATGAGGATACGTTGGCACTGGATGATATTATACTGTATCCTGATTTTACGATCCGGCACCCGAAAACAGGAGAGTATTTTTATTGGGAGCATTTTGGTTTAATGGATGATCCTGTTTATTGTAAAAATACATTTTCCAAACTTCAGCTTTATACAACAAATAATATTGTTCCGGATATTAATCTGATTACAACGTATGAAACCAGGGAAAGACCATTGAGTATGGAGAAGATTGAAAGGATAATCACAGAGTATTTTGTAGAATAAGCTATGAAAGGGTCGTTACAGAGTATTTTGTGGAATAAGCTATGAAAGGGTCGTTACAGAGTATTTGTAGAATAAACTATGAAAGGGTTATTACAGAGTATTTTGTAGAATAAGCTATGAAAGAGCGTTATAGAGTATTTTGTAGAATAAGCTATGACAGGATCGTTACAGAGTATTTTGTAGAATATACTATGAAAGGGTTATTACAAAGTGTTTGCAGAATAATTATAAATGGGGTTATTGCGGAGGGATGTCATTTCTGTATCATTTCATTTTTCCATATCATTTTCAGATAGGGACAAGTAATTGGATATAAACAAGGTAATTGTGAGAAATATATCCCAAAATAATTAGCAGTCAGGGAGAGGAGATAGGAGTTGATAGTGAAATTGGACATAATGGAGCTTCAAGAAGTGAAAAT
>CDZG01026704.1_pt1 | contig 40395 bp, 36 predicted proteins | sample 557741 | NCBI WGS metagenome assembly CDZG01 (sample SAMEA3182086, study PRJEB8094) | gut metagenome | biome: human; feature: gut; material: Stool; isolation source: human stools | place: Canada | collected 2013-01-21
ATCGGCGGCTCCGACGAACACGGAGTGCCCATCACCATCCGCGCCAAGAAGGAAGGCATCACCCCGCAAGACGTGGTGGACCGCTATCATACGCTTATAAAGAAGTCTTTCGAAGAGTTCGGCGTCTCCTTCGACGTGTACAGCCGTACTACCTCAAAGACGCATCACGACACGGCTTCCGACTTCTTCCGCAAGCTGTACGATAAGGGAGAATTCATCGAAAAGACCAGCATGCAGTATTACGACGAAGAAGCCAAGACCTTCCTTGCCGACCGCTACATCACCGGCGAGTGCCCCCACTGCCATGCCGAAGGCGCTTACGGCGACCAATGCGAGAAGTGCGGCACCAGCCTCAGCCCCACGGACCTGATTAATCCGAAGAGTGCCATCAGCGGCAGCCAGCCCGTGATGCGTGAGACGAAGCACTGGTATCTGCCGCTGGACAAACACGAGGAATGGCTTCGCCAATGGATTCTGGAAGACCATAAGGAGTGGCGTCCCAATGTTTATGGCCAATGCAAGAGCTGGCTCGACATGGGCTTGCAGCCGCGTGCCGTGAGCCGCGACCTGGATTGGGGTATTCCCGTTCCCGTAGAGGGTGCCGAGGGCAAAGTGCTCTATGTATGGTTCGACGCCCCTATCGGCTACATCAGCAACACCAAAGAGTTGCTGCCCGACACATGGGAGAAATGGTGGAAAGACCCCGAAACGCGTCTGGTACACTTCATCGGAAAAGACAATATCGTGTTCCACTGCATCGTGTTCCCCGCCATGCTGAAGGCAGAGGGTAGCTACATCCTGCCGGACAACGTGCCGAGCAACGAGTTCCTGAACCTGGAGGGCGACAAGATTTCCACTTCACGCAACTGGGCGGTATGGCTGCACGAGTATCTCGTTGACTTCCCCGGCAAGCAGGATGTGCTGCGCTACGTGCTGACCGCCAACGCACCGGAGACAAAAGACAACGACTTCACCTGGAAGGACTTCCAGGCACGTAATAACAACGAGCTGGTTGCCGTTTATGGCAACTTCGTGAACCGCGCCCTGCAACTCACCAAGAAGTACTTCGACAGCGTAGTGCCCGCCGCAGGCGAACTGAACGACTACGACCGCGAGACGCTGAAAGAATTTGCCGACGTCAAGGCAGAAGTGGAGAAGTTGCTGGACGTATTCAAATTCCGCGACGCACAGAAGGAAGCGATGAACCTTGCCCGCATCGGAAACAAATACCTGGCAGACACCGAGCCGTGGAAGCTTGCCAAGACAGACATGGAGCGCGTAGCCACCATTCTCCACATCTCGTTGCAGTTGGTCGCCAACCTTGCCATTGCTTTCGAACCGTTCCTGCCCTTCAGCAGCGAGAAGCTTCGCAAGATGCTGAACATGGACAGCTTTGACTGGGCAGAGCTGGGACACACCGACCTGTTGCCTGCCGGACATCAGCTGGGCACCCCCGAACTGCTGTTCGAAAAGATAGAAGACGACGTCATCCAGGCACAAGTAGACAAGCTGCTTGCCACCAAGAAGGCAAACGAAGCCGCCACCTACAAGGCAAACCCCATCAAGCCGACCATCGCCTTCGAAGACTTTGAAAAGCTGGATATCCGCGTAGGTACAGTGCTTGAATGCGAGGCAGTGCCCAAGATGAAGAAGCTGCTGAAGTTCAAGATTGCCGACGGGCTGGAAAACCGCACCATCGTCAGCGGCATTGCCCAGCACTACAAATCGGAAGAACTGGTAGGCAAGCAAGTGCTGTTCATCGCCAACCTCGCTCCACGCCAATTCAAGAACGGGCTGGTAAGTGAGGGAATGATTCTCTCTGCCGAGAATTATGACGGCTCGCTGGCGGTGACTTCACTGCTGAAAGAGGTGAAGCCGGGCAGCGAGGTGAAATAAAACAGTAACAAGGTAACGAGTTAACAAGGCTACAAGGAGGAAGGAAAAGCCTCGTGGCCTTGTTAACTCGTTGCCTTATCAACCAATAAACTATGTCCGATACATCACTCAAAGAAAAAACAGCCAAAGGCCTCTTCTGGGGAGGATTCAGCAACGGCATACAGCAGTTGTTAAATCTGGGATTCGGAATAGTCCTTGCCCGTCTGCTGGATGCTTCGGATTATGGTATGGTAGGGATGCTTACCATCTTCTCCGCCATTGCCGCCGCCTTGCAGGAGGGTGGGTTCATTTCGGCACTGACCAACCGGAAGGAGACTTTGCACAAGGATTACAACGCCGTGTTCTGGTTCAGCCTGATGTGCAGCACTACTATATATATATTACTCTTCTTTGCCGCACCGCTGATTGCCGACTTCTACGATACGCCCGAGCTGATACCGCTGTCCCGTCTCTCCTTCTTGGGATTCGTCATTTCCAGCATGAGCATTGCACCGAGGGCATATCTATTCAAGAACCTCAGAATCAAGGACACTACCGTCATTTCTATTTCAAGTCTGATAGTCTCCGGTATTGTGGGCATCACATTGGCGGCAAACGGATTCGCCTATTGGGGGATTGCATTGCAAAGCATCTCTTTCATCACCGTAATGACGATTCTTAACTTCTACTTCTCGCATTGGAGACCCCGCTTCCGGTTCGACTTCACACCCATTAAGGAGATGATAGGGTTCAGCAGTAAGATAATCATTACGAATATCTTCACCATAATCAATAACAATTTGTTTTCCGTCTTGTTGGGTAAGTTCTATTCGGAACGGGAAGTGGGTAACTTTACGCAGGCAAACAAGTGGAACGGCATGGGACATACCACGATTACGGGCATGATAAACGGCATTGCACAACCCGTCTTTACCCGGGTTGCCGACGACAAGGCACGGCAACTTGCCGTATTCAGAAAGCTGCTGCGCTTCACCGCCTTTATCTCTTTCCCCGCCATGCTGGGATTGAGCTTGGTATCGAAAGAACTGATTATAATCACTATCACGGAGAAGTGGCTGCCCAGTGCCGATATCTTGCAACTGTTATGTATTTGGGGAGCATTTATTCCCGTCATCAATCTGTTCTCCAACCTGCTCATCAGCCGGGGACATTCTTCTATCTATATGTGGAGCACCATCAGCTTGAGCCTGCTGCAAATAGCAGCTGTATGCGCCATATACCCATACGGGTTGGAATGGATGCTGCGTATTTTCGTCATTATCAATATCGGCTGGCTGTTTGTATGGTTCCGTTTTGTCAAGAGGGAGATAGGATTAAGACTGCGCGATATGCTGAAAGACATCTCTCCTTATCTCTCCCTATCCATTGTACTCGTAGTATCAACTCACTATGCCACTCAGCCCATAGAAAACCTATACTTAAATATGGCAGCCAAAATCATTATGGTAGCTGGGCTTTATGCACTGGTTTTGTGGAAACTACAATCTACCATCTTCCGGGAAAGCATTGAATTCCTCTTAAAGAAAAAAAGAGTATGAGCCGCATAGCCTACATCATATCCGCCTACAAGGATGCCCCACACTTGGCACGCCTGGTTGCCGCACTGGATGACCGGGCAGACTTCTACGTGCACATCGACCTCAATGCCGATATACACCCTTTTGAAGAAGCCTTGGGAGACAAGGTCACTTTCGTGCCCCGCCACCGGATAAGCTGGGGAGGATGGGAACAAGTGGAATATCAGAAAGAATTGCTTGCCGCCGTATTGCACAGCGGTATCCCCTATACCCGCGTAGTATGCCTAAGCGGGCAAGATTACCCGTTATGGAGCAACAACGCCATCCACCGCTATTTCGAGGAGCATCAAGACACTGAATTCATCGGCGGTTTCAACCTGACACGCTGCACCGTGAAACAGCAGTTGCACAAGATAACCCATTACCACCCTTTCCGTGACCTGCCTTGGAAGAGTATATGGTGGAAGAACAAACTCATCGTAGCATCGCGCAAGCTGGTACAGATACTCCCCATCCGGAAAGCCCCTTTTGCACCCTTGGAAGGCAAGCAGGCAGATGTCTATTTCGGTTCCGACTATTGGGCCATCACGTTGCCCTGCGCACGATATGTATATGAAAAGTTGTGCACGGAGGAGAAGCTGGTGAAGTATTTCAGAACCAGCTTTGTACCCAGCGAACTGTGCATACAGACCATCGTATTCAACTCCCCTTTTGCCTCAAAAGGGCTTCTTTTAGAGGGAGAATACCCCGGACTTACCCGTCTCACCCCCTTGCACTACATAGACTACGGCGCATCCATCCGCGTGATGACACTCGAGGACCTGCCGGTATTGCAGCAGTCTGGAAAGATGTTCTGCCGGAAAGTGGTAAGCGGGGAGTCCGACACACTGATAGAAAAACTCAAGTCCGATTTCGCAAAAGAAGATTGAAATGGAAAGTGCTCCTTTCAACTATTATCATTATTTTTGCAGACATCAATCAAAAATGGTATCCATGGTGAAGCAATATACCCCAGAAGAACTGACCCAACTACATCAGGTGCTATACGAAATACTGGAAGAGATTGTGCGCATCTGCGACAAACACAATATTCCCTATTTTGTAATCGGCGGAACAGCAATAGGGGCACTCTATGACAAAGCGATTCTTCCTTGGGATGACGACATAGATATAGGTATGAAACGGGAAGACTACAATAAGTTTCTCCAGATAGCCTCCCAAGAACTGAGAGAACCATACTTTCTTTCATGGATACATACCGACCCTCATAGTCCTTATTACTTTGCCAAAGTCAAGAAAAACAACACCTTGTTTGTCGAAGAGATGTTTAAAGATGTACCTATGCATCAGGGAATCTTTGTCGATATATTCCCTTTTGACCGTATTCCAAACAATAAGCTATTAAGGAAGATACAATATGAAGCCGTCAACTTTCTGAAATGCTGCCTGATGGGAAAAGAGGTATGGCTATGGAAACACTTCGGAAAATGTCAAATATCCAACCCTACCAATCGTGGAGCTGTTGCCTGCCTTCTGAACCGGATAGTTGATATGACACTCTCTAAAAAGACAATCTACCGTTTGATGGTGATAATGCAAAGTTGTTTCAACTCATGGAAAACTTTGTATTACAACAATGTGATTACCACTACCGACCATGTTTTGGAGACGAGTCTCAACCATTTACAACCAATCAAATTCGGTCCACTTTATCTGAAAGCACCTGATGGATTGGAAAACTTTCTACGGTACAACTATCCCACTTTACACCGGTATACAGAAGAAGAGCAGGACAAGATAAACAATCATTATCCGGCAGTTCTTTCTTTCAACATACCAAATGACCATATAGCCACCTCCTAATCCAACAAAATTGCCATGAAACCAGCCCTTGTAGATGTATCTGTACTGATTCTTTTCTTCAACCGCCCCAAACTGCTGGCGCAAGTATTCGAACAAGTGAAGAAAGCACGCCCCGCACGACTGTTTCTCTATCAGGACGGCCCGCGCGGCGAGCGTGACATGCCGGGCATAGAAGCTTGTCGCAAAGTAGTGGCAGACATCGACTGGGAATGCGAAGTACACCACAACTACCAAGAGAAGAACTACGGCTGCGACCCATCGGAATACATGGCACAGAAGTGGGCATTCTCCTTGTCGGACAAATGTATCGTGCTTGAGGATGACGACGTGCCCGCCGTCTCTTTCTTCGGCTTCTGCAAGGAACTGCTCGACAAGTATGAGCACGACACACGCATCAGCATGATTGCCGGATTCAACAACGAGGAGATTACACCCGACATCACTTCCGACTACTTCTTCGCCACCACCTTCTCCATCTGGGGATGGGCGAGCTGGCGGCGGGTGACGGACCAATGGGATGAATTCTACACCTTCCTGGACGACAAGGAGAACATGCGGCAACTGAAGAACCTCATCCACACACGGCGCTACCGCAAAGACTTCATCTACATGTGCCAACGCCACCGCGAACACGGGAAAGCCTATTACGAAACCATCTTCCACGCTTCCATGTTGTTCAATTCGGGTCTGAGCATCGTGCCCACCCGCAACATGATAAACAATCTGGGAGCCACTGCCGACTCCACCCACTTTGCCGGCTCCGTGCACACCATGCCGCGCGGTTACCGCCGCATCTTCACCATGAAACGCCACGAAGTGGAGTTTCCACTGAAGCACCCTCGCCACGTCATCGAGAACACAGCCTACAAGGATAGCGTTTACCGCATCATGGCATGGCGGCATCCCTGGATAAAGATTGCACGGTCGTTCGAGGAACTGGCGTTGAACCTACGGTACGGCAACTTCACCATCATATGGCAAACGCTGCAAAAGCGTATCCGGAAATGGACGAAACAAGACCGGCATCTGTAACAAGAAAAAACATTCAAAAAAGAAGAAACGAACAACAGTCATGAGAGTACTACTTATCAATACCTCCGAACGCATCGGCGGCGCAGCCATCGCCGCCAGCCGTCTGATGGAATCACTCAAGAACCACGGCATCAAAGCCAAGCTGCTGGTACGCGACAAGCAGACCGACCAAATCTCCGTTGTGTCACTGGACCATAACTGGCGCATGGTGTGGAAGTTCGTCTGGGAGCGCATCGTCATCTGGAGCGCCAACCGCTTCAACAAAAAGAACATCTTTGCCGTGGACATAGCCAACACGGGGACAGACATCACCTCACTGCCCGAATTCCAGCAGGCAGACGTCATCCATCTGCACTGGATAAACCAAGGGATGCTCTCGCTGAAGAACATCGAGAAGATTCTCGCCTCGGGCAAGCCCGTCGTCTGGACCATGCACGACATGTGGCCCTGCACCGGCATCTGTCACCATGCTCGCGAGTGTACCCACTACCAGCAGGAATGCCACAACTGCCCCTTCATCCATGAAGGCGGAAGCAAGCGTGACCTTTCCTACCGCATCTTCCGGAAAAAACAGAATCTATATCGCAACCGTCACATCAACTTCGTCACCTGCAGCCGCTGGCTGGAAGAACGTGCCCGGACAAGCGCCCTCTTCTGCGGGCATGCTGTGACATGCATCCCCAACCCCATCAACACCAATCTCTTCAAGCCCCGCAACCGGCAGGAAGCCCGCAGCCGTTGCCTACTGCCGCAAGACAAGAAACTCATGCTGTTCGGCTCGGTGAAGATTACGGACAAACGGAAAGGCATCGACTACCTGATAGAATCGTGCCGACTGCTGGCCGACAAGCATCCCGAACTCCGGGAACAGTTGGGTGTCGTCGTCTTCGGCAACCAATCGCAACAACTGGAAAACCTGCTTCCATTCAAAGTCTACCCGCTGAACTTCGTCAGCAACGAACACCAACTGGTGAACATCTACAATGCCGTGGACATCTTCGTGACCCCCTCGCTGGAAGAGAACCTGCCGAACACTATCATGGAAGCCATGGCATGCGGCATTCCCTGCGTCGGATTCAACGTGGGCGGCATCCCTGAGATGATAGACCATCTGCACAACGGCTACGTGGCACAATACAAATCCTCGGAAGACTTTGCCAACGGCATCTACTGGACGCTGACCGAACCCGACTACCCCAGCCTCTCGGAACAAGCCTGCCGGAAAGCCATCTCCCACTATTCGGAGAACGTCGTCGCCAAGAAATACATTGACCTTTACAACAAAGTGACCGGAAGAAATGCATAACCACCCCACCCCGAAATTCAGCATCATCACCGTGACCTACAACGCCGAAGCGGTACTGGAGGACACGATTCAAAGCGTTATCTCGCAAACCTACCACCACGTGGAATACATCATTGTGGACGGTGCGTCCAAAGACGGCACGCTCTCCATCATCGACCGTTACCGCGACCGCATCACCCGCATCGTGAGCGAACCGGACAAGGGACTGTACGACGCCATGAACAAAGGCATCCGCCTTGCCACCGGCGATTACCTCTGCTTCCTCAATGCCGGCGACAGCTTCCACGAGGACGACACCTTGCAGCAGATGGTGCGTTCCATCTCCGGCAACGAACTACCCGACGTGCTGTACGGCGAAACGGAGCTGGTGGACAAGGAAGGCCACTTCATCCGCATGCGTCGCCTCGCCGCCCCGGAAGTGCTTACCTGGCGAAGCTTCAAGCAGGGCATGCTGGTCTGCCATCAGGCCTTCTTTGCCAAAGCTTCCCTTGTAGAACCCTACGACCTGCAATACCGCTTCTCCGCCGACTTCGACTGGTGCATCCGGGTGATGAAGAAGGCACGGACCTTGCACAATACCCATCTCACCCTCATCGACTATCTGGAAGAGGGAATGACCACCCAGAACCGGCAAGCATCCCTGCGCGAACGCTTCCGCATCATGGCGCGGCATTACGGACTGATGAGTACCGTAGCCCATCATGCCTGGTTCGTATTACGGGCCGTGATAAAGAAATAGCACAAATTTCGAGGACAAATATACTTTGTTCCCGCAAGACCTATACCTTGCGGGAATCTCCCCTATACCCAGCTCTCTACAGTATAGGAGTGAGTACCCAAAACATCCCCATGTTTTCACCTAAAACATCCGGATGTAATGGGGCAAAACATCCCCATGTTTTCACCTAAAACATCCGGATGTAATGGGGCAAAACATCCCCATGTTTTGGGGTAAAACATCCGGGTGTTTTGGAGAAAGACATCCGGATGTTCTGCATATTAAGTCCTATACCGTGAGGGGCTAAGTCCTAAGACGTAGGAGATTAAGTCCTAAGGCAAAGGAGGCTGGGTAACTGTAAGCAGCGCCTTCAACTCTTTTACCCCTTCCGAAGCTCCCTTTTGAATGACATGTATCGGACGCATGACGTGCGTGTCCACCGGCTTGGGGTCTATCAGATACACTTCGGCGGCACGGGGCACGTAGTTCAGCAGTCCCGTAGCGGGATAAACGTTCAGGCTGGTGCCGATGATGACGAAGATGTCCGCCTGCTCCACATACCGGATGGCAGTCTCAATCTCCGGCACCGACTCGCCAAACCACACGATGAACGGGCGGAGCTGCGTACCGTCGCCCGCCTTGTCGCCCAACTTTACTTCATATTCCTCCGGCGCCAGTTCCTTGACGAAATGCGGATTATAAGGGTCGCGGCTGGAACAAACCTTCGTCAGTTCCCCATGCAAGTGTATCACGTGCGTACTGCCGGCACGCTCGTGCAGATTATCTACGTTCTGGGTGACGACCGTTACATTGAAATCCCTCTCCAGGTCGGCAACGCCCAGATGCCCGGCATTCGGCACCACATCGAGCAACTGCTTGCGACGTTCGTTATAGAAATTAATGACCAGTTCCGGATTACGTGCATACCCCTCGGGAGTCGCCACCTGCTCCACCGGATATTTGTCCCACAGTCCGCCCGCATCACGGAATGTGCTGATGCCGCTCTCGGCGCTCATACCAGCACCCGACAATATGACCAAGTTCTTCATTTTCCGCTCCTTTCCTTTATTAAAGTAAGACAAATATAAGAAGAATGTTCAAGTTGTGATATAAATAAGAAAAATTAAATACTTAAAAGCCTTATCATTCAAATAAAAGACGTACTTTTGCCACTCATAAATTTGCAATAGACTGGAAAAGAAACCAATCCGGTCGTCAACAAAAGAATCTTATGGACAAATTCAGTTATGCTATCGGCCTTGGAATAGGTCAGAATCTTTTAAGCATGGGTGCCAAAGGCATTGCAGTAGATGACTTTGCACAAGCAATCAAAGACGTTTTGGAGGGCAACCAGACGGCAATCAGCCACACAGAAGCCCGTGACATCGTCAACAAGTACTTCGCCGAACTGGAGGAGAAGATGAACGCAGCAAACATAGAAGCCGGCAAAAAGTTCCTGGAAGAGAACAAAAAACGCGAGGGAGTTGTTACGCTTCCCAGCGGACTTCAATACGAAGTTATCACGGAAGGAAACGTGGGCCGCTATGCCAAAGCCACCGACCAGGTGCAATGCCACTACGAAGGCACACTGATTGACGGAACGCTGTTCGACAGCTCCATCAAGCGCGGCCAGCCTGCCACGTTCGGTGTAAACCAAGTGATACCCGGTTGGGTGGAAGCCCTTCAGCTTATGCCCGAAGGTGCCAAGTGGAAACTCTACATCCCCAGCGACCTGGCATACGGAGCGCAGGGTGCCGGCGAGATGATTCCTCCCCACAGCACGCTCGTATTCGAAGTCGAATTACAGAAAATTTTATCTAAATAAACAACAAGTAAAAGCAAAATGAAAAAAGTAACATTTCTCATGGCTCTTGCAGTAGCTGCCGGTATGGCATCTTGTACTGCTCAAAGTCCGAAAGCTGATTTGAAGACGGACATCGATTCATTGTCTTACGCCATCGGTATGGCACGTACAGAAGGTTTGGACCAGTATCTTGCACAGCAAGGAATTGACTCAACCCAGATGTCAGAATTCCTGAAAGGTTTCAACGAAGGCGCAGCCAAAATCGATAAGAAAGACGTGGCTTACATGGCCGGTCTGCAAGTAGGCCAGATGGTCAGCAAGCAATGGGTGGAAGGCTTCAACCAACAAATCTTCGGCAACGACTCTACACAGAGCATCAGCCGCGAAAATCTGCTGGCAGGTTTCGTAGCAGGTGTCATCGGCAAGGGTGGTGCTATGGATATGATGAAAGCTCAAGAGTACATGCGTACTCAGATGGATGCCATCAAAGAAAAAGCAACCGCAGAAAAGTATGCTGACAACAAAGCTGCCGGTGAAAAGTTCCTGGCTGAGAACAAGGCTAAAGAAGGTGTAGTAACTACCCCGAGCGGTCTGCAATACAAAATCATCACCAAGGGTAACGGTGCCGTTCCTGCCGACAGCAGCAAGGTGAAAGTAAACTACAAAGGTACGCTGATTGACGGAACAGAATTCGATAGCTCTTACAAGCGCAACGAACCTGCTACTTTCCGTGCCAACCAGGTAATCAAAGGCTGGACAGAGGCCCTCACCATGATGCCCGTCGGCTCTAAGTGGGAACTCTATATCCCCTACGACCTGGCATACGGTTCAAGAGAAACCGGTAGCCAAATCAAGCCGTTCTCTACTTTGATATTCGAAGTGGAACTGCTGGGTATCGAGAAGTAATGTAACAATCCGAAGGGAGGGGCAAAACCCTCTTGATACTTCTTTTAGGCGCGGATTACGCGGAATACGCGGATTTGGTAAACTAAATCCGTGAAATCCGCGTAATCCGCGCCTTATCGTTACCCCTCACTTTTATTCATTTTTCCGTCCCTTTTTATAGATAAATTAAAATAAAGTCCTATATTTGCTTACTATTTGATAACAACAAGAACTTTACTTATTTACTATTATGGAAAAAATAGACAATCTTGACCGGCAGATTCTGGAAATCATTTCCCAAAATGCCCGTATCCCTTTCAAGGACGTAGCTGCTGAATGTGGCGTGTCACGTGCTGCCATCCATCAACGTGTACAGCGCCTGATTGACCTTGGCGTTATTGTTGGCTCAGGCTATCATGTAAATCCCAAGTCCCTTGGATACAGAACCTGCACTTACGTAGGAATCAAGCTGGAAAAGGGCTCCATGTATAAGACGGTAGTTGCTGAGCTGGGCAAGATTCCCGAAATCGTAGAATGCCACTTCACCACTGGTCCGTACACCATGCTGACCAAGGTATATGCCCGCGACAACGAGCATCTGATGGATTTGCTGAACAACAAGATGCAGGAGATTCCTGGCGTAACCGCTACCGAGACCTTGATTTCCCTGGAACAGAGCATCAAGAAGGAGATTCCTATTTGCCCCGAGAAATAACGAACAACAATGGATTTCTTGAACGAATATCATCTGTCGGGCCTTGTCATAGGTATCTGCACATTCCTCATCATCGGCTTGTTTCACCCCATAGTTGTGAAAGCCGAATATTATTGGGGCACCAAGTGTTGGTGGATTTTCCTTTTACTCGGCATCGGCGGCATCATTGCCTCCCTTTATACGGAGAACATCATGATAGCCTCCCTTTTGGGCGTCTTTGCATTTTCCTCGTTCTGGACCATCAAGGAGATATTCGAGCAGGAAGAACGAGTGAAAAAAGGCTGGTTTCCCAAGAATCCAAAACGAATTTATAAGTTCTAAGGACAAAGGTTATAAGGAATTTTATCCAAAAGTCTTGCATATTTCAATAGAAAATGCTACTTTTGTCCCCGCTATCCAAGCAAGGATGCATCGGACTTGTAGCTCAGTTGGTTAGAGCAACAGACTCATAATCTGGAGGTCCCTGGTTCAAGCCCAGGCTGGTCCACAAAGAATTGCCTCATAAACAAGTGTTTATGGGGCTTTTTTATTAGGACTTCTTCTCTTTGGATTTTCGAAACACTGACAAGAAACAGGCTGTTTTGCTTCGTTGTTGACCTATTGTTGACCCCAAAATAAGTACCACAAACAGATAATCTCACCACACAGATAAGCAGACTACAAACTATTCAGAATATCTAAAATGAAAGAATTTACTTATGAACAGATAAGAACAAAGGCTCTTAAACAAGGAGTGAAAGATAATAAGGTTCACATTGGATTGTGGGCTAATCTTAATAACTATCTAAAGACAAGGAGAAAAAAGAATGGAAAGGTTACTACCTATTATATTTCATTGCAGAAACTATCTTACTAATTTACTAATATTTAAACTGACATGATAATTCATCTACCAACAGGAAAGAAGTTCCACAACAGAAAGGAAGCCAAGATATATTTTAGCACTGCCTACTATTACAAAATGGAACGTGAGAAAAAATATTTAGTGTTTACCAACAATGTTCAATCAGCAACTAATGAATATGAAGATACAATTAAAGTACTTGCAAAACAGGACACATTAGGCAGGATTATATTAGAAAGAGATACAGGGAAGCCATCAACCATCCTCTTATTGATTTTACAATGAGAAGTCTTTACTGCATCCTACCCATAGACCGCCCCAACTTTATAACACTGTCCCACCTCTTTATGAAAGTGGATTTGAATATTAAAGTGAAAGGATATTATATCAAGCTCTTACACCCAACCAACAGAAACGCTTACCTCGTCTATTGTTGGGAGATAGTCAGATTAATGCAGCTTGCAGAGCATTCGTTTCTGATGTGAATTTCAAGAGTACAGGGGACAGCATTACAGGTTGGCAGCTCTTAAACCCGCTCAATGGTTCTGTAAAGTCAAGTTACATAGATAACTTCTTGGAAAGGAATCTTAATTGCACAGAGTTTGTACAAGGCATCCAACGTGCCAAATTAGGAGATAGTGAATACGCTTGGTTCTTGGGCTAAGTGGATTGTTGATTGAGAGAGGAAAGGGCAGCTATTCAGTTAGTTGTCCTTTCTTTATATCTACCAACCTATTAAATATCGTACATTATGGATATAGATTATACTGTGGGTGAAGTGGAATTGTCCTACAAACCCAAATTCAAGAATATATATAAGGTAACCGTTTTGTGGAACTGGAGAAGGAAGTATTGCTTCCCATGACCATCTTCATCAAAAAAGTCCTGCTGGGAACCTGTACCGGCATCAGTTTTGTCGACTCCACTCCCTTACGTGTTTGTCGTAACCAAAGAATCCTTATTCATAAGACATTTGAGGGACTTGCCGAGCGTGGAAAATGTTCAATGGGATGGTTCTTCGGATTCAAGTTGCATCTGATAATCAATGACAAGGGTGAAATTCTCAATTTCATGTTCACGCCTGGAAACGTGGATGACCGGGAACCGTTGAAGCAAGGTAAGTTTATGAAGAACATCAAAGGAAAACTATGCGCAGACAAAGGATATATTGGTCAGGCTCTGTTTGAGAACCCTTTTCTTAATGGCATACAGCCTGTCACCAAAGTTAAAAACAATATGAAGAATTCACTAATGAGTATTGCCGACAAGATTTTGCTCAGAAAAAGAGCCTTGATCGAAACTGTCAATGACGAATTGAAGAACATTGAGCAGAGGGAGAAATCCTTACCTTTAATAAGGATAACACCTATACAGAGAAAGGCGAAAATGACACTCAAAATGATACATTTGAATACTTCCCTAACAGATATATGTTCGTTACTTATTATACAACTGATTGGGGAGAAGAGAATACCATTTACACTGTTGTTAAGATAACTAAAGATGAGCTATATCTTAACAACAATGAAAACTTTAAGATTAATTGGAACGACCTTATTAATGGTCATGTTGGCTGTAAACTTTACAGCATGTAGTGATGATGAAGATGAACAGACAATCATTGAACAAGCTAACCTTATAGGTAAATGGCAGACCACTTGGGAGAAGATTCACAAAGTGGAGAATGATAAGGAAGTAGTAACTTCTGATGAAGCATATACCAATGGTTTATGGGAGTTCAAAGCTGACGGTACTTGCACAGAAGGTTATGCGGACGGTGGATATACAGAAACAAGTCGTTGGTCTTTGAAAGACAATAGGCTGACTATCTCTTACGATGATGGTTATTCAGATGTCCTAACTGTTAATGAACTTACAGCTACTAAGTTGGTTCTCGCCTTTGAGGATTGGGACACAATGGATGATGGTAGCGAGGAATTGGATGACATTACAACAACCACTTACAAGAAGATTGACTAATTACCAATCTACTTAAGACAGAGCAGCATTTGAGGAAACTCTTATGCTGTTTTTCTTTTTATAAAGCTACTACAATTTCAAGGAATACTTCTATATATAATCCCATTCGCAAGAATGTTGCAGCAGTTTATAATAAACAAAACTTTATATAATCTTCTATTTCTTGAGCAGTTACAGCATAAATCGGTGCAAGTTGCTCAAAATGGGAATCTCTTGTAAAACGAGAGCCGTTGGTGAGCATAGCTAACAGATTCTTGGATTTCAATTTATGCCCAGAGTAGGTAAGGGCTAAAGATACCAAATCGTTGATAGGTACACCAGACTTTAAGATGGAATAAATATCATAATAATCGCGAAAATTACTCCTGCGTAGCATCACCTCCATCTTCATAGCTCCAATAGACTTTACATCTGCCAATCTAAGATTATTCAGATATTCCACAGGCATACTTACAGGAGAATATTTAGGACAGGCATAAAAGGAGAACTTTACTCCAGACACTAAATACTCCACATGGTCTATATCTAAAATGTCCTTATGCTGAATATCACCTATTACAGCGAGCTCTTTCTCTATCTGATACCATGCCACTTCCATTTTCTCTGTTTTAGAGGTACGCCATTTCATAAAGTCCAAGTCCTCACTTTGTCGAGTTCCCATTTGCAATGACAAAGCTGTGCCACCTACCAAGAGATAGGGTTTGATGCAGTCCAATTTAGAAACGGCTTCAAAAACTTGCAGCGTGTGTGGAGCTAAACCTTTCATGCAAACATTTTATTAAGATGGCGGGTAGCCATAGACTTTATATAAGCATCTGGCTTCTTTGCCTTGAAATAATACCATGCAAAAAAACGATTCAACGTGTAGAGATATTCCGCTTGGGGAACAAGATAATCCAGCCACACCTGCTTAATTTTCTTGAAAGGATAAATTAGAAACAGTTGGTTTATTTCTTCCAAGTCAAGATGTAACAAGGTTTTCTCAATCAGCATATCATCTGGAATATCCTTGATTAAGTTTTCATTGTACGACCAAAAGCAGTGTTCTTGCTTCAGTTTCGCCAATAGTTCTTGTTTTACCACATCTCTTGACATAAATCCCTGTTTTAGAATAACACAAAATTAGTGATTATTCTTGTCCAAAGCAAATCACAATGGAGAATGTTTCATTGTGAATAAGATTTTTAGTAAATTTGCATAATAAGTTCAGTGTTGACCTATTGTTGACCTCAGAACTTACACAGAGATAATTAAGTGTTGATAACGAGGCTGCTCAGTTGGTTAGAGCAACAGACTCATAATCTGGAGGTCCCTGGTTCAAGCCCAGGCTGGTCCACAAAGAAATTAAGCGTTAATTGCACGAAATAAAGCAATTAACGCTTTTCTTTTTGTTCTCTATTATGAGTTGGGATAGGCTCCAATCAATAAAATTGCATATCGTTTGTAGCATTGGTTTACCTCTAAACAAAAGAATTAGAACTCCTTTAAATGAAAGGATCATGGAATCTAATAAAATAAAAATCATTTATCGAATGATTATTTAACCGATATTTCATAATTTTGCAGATGAATTTCTGAATCTTATACGACAAACATGAAAACATTTTTGAATATCAGGAGAATTCTTCTTTTTGCCATCCTTATCATTAGTAGTACCATAAGCAGATGTCAAATTTATAAATACATAGGGCTGGAAGATGGTCTGAACAATCAAAAAATATATCATATCCAAAAAGACCGACGAGGCTATATGTGGTTTCTGACCCAAGAAGGAGTAGACCGCTATGATGGAAAGTATATCAAACACTATAATTTTTCAGACGACAGCATGAAGCTGGATTCACGTATTGCCTTGAACTGGCTCTACATGGACAATGAGAATATTTTATGGGTAATCGGTCAGAAAGGGCGCATTTTCAAATATGATTCACAACATGATAAATTCGAGCTGGTTTACGTACATCCGGAGCTTATCAGAAATAAGTCACAAGCATTTCTGAATTATGGTTATCTGGACAAGAATGATAGAATCTGGTTGTGTTGTAAAGATAGCATTATATGGTATAACATCCGAACCGGAACAACTTTACATATACCGACACTGGTCGATGGTGAAATAACTGCCATTGAGCAAACAGACAGCAACCATTTCTTTATCGGCACGGGGAGCAGCCTGTTCCGTGCCCGAATAGAAAAGGAAGCACTAAAGCTGATACCCGACGAAATAGCGGAAAGTATCAGTGCACCAGTACATGAACTCTATTACCATACAGTTTCAAAACAGCTATTTATAGGAAACTATAAAGATGGAATACTTGCATATGACATCGGAGGAAAAGGAGAAATCATCCCTTGCCAATCTCCCAACAATGTAGAATTCAACCAGATTGTCGCTTTAAACGATCATGAGCTCCTGATTGCTACAAGTGGGAAAGGTGTATATAAACTAAATGTGGACACATACATAAGCGAACCCTACATAACTGCCGATTACAACAGTTATAACAAGATGAACGGGAACAACATCAATGACATTTATGTGGATGAAGGGCAACGCATCTGGCTTGCCAATTATCCTACCGGCATCACCATCCGCAACAACCGTTATGGAAGTTACGACTTGATAAAGCATTCTCTTGGCAACAACCGCTCACTGGTAAACGACCAGGTCCACGATGTAATGGAGGACAGTGACGGTGACCTCTGGTTTGCAACCAGCAATGGTATCAGCCTTTATCATACTGGCACAAAAGAATGGAGTTCCTTCTTCAGCTCCTTCGATTCGATACCGGATAACGAAAATCACATCTTCTTGTCACTATGCGAAGTCTCCCCCGGCGTGATATGGGCCGGCGGATTCACATCCGGCATTTACAAGATAGAAAAGAAGAAAGGATTTAAGCTGAGTTACCTCTCTCCTGCCGCCATTGTAGGAGTACGTCCTGACCAATATATATTTGACATCAAGAAAGATTCGGACGGTGATATCTGGTCCGGCGGATATTATCACTTGAAACGCATCAATCTTAAGACCGGAAACGTGCGTTTATATCCGGGAGTAAACTCCATCACCACCATTCTGGAAAAAAACACCCGGCAAATGTGGATTGGCACAAGAATGGGATTATACCTGCTAGACAAGGAATCCGGAAATTACCAGTATGTCGACCTGCCTGTCGAGTGCCCCTATATATGCGCATTATACCAAAGAGACGATGGTATTCTATATATAGGTACCCGCGGAGCCGGACTCCTTACATACGATCTCCACAAAAATAAGTTCATCCATCAGTACCGTACGGACAACTGTGCGCTGATTTCCGACAATATCTACACCGTACTTCCGCGTCAGGACGGAAATCTCCTCATGGGAACGGAAAACGGAATCACCATTTATTCACCCAAGGAACACTTCTTCCGCAATTGGACACGGGAGCAAGGACTGATGAGTGTCAATTTTAATGCCGGTTCTGCCACCACCTACAACAAAAACGCACTTGTTTTTGGTGGAAATGACGGTGCGGTCAGGTTTCCTATAGACATACAGATACCAGAGCCACATTATTCACGTCTTTTGTTGCGCAACTTTATGATAGCCTACCATCCCGTTTATCCAGGCGATGACGAATCTCCGCTGGAAAAAGACATTGACGAGACCGACCGGCTGGAACTGGCTTACGGACAAAACACTTTCTCCCTTGATGTAGCCTCCATCAATTATGATTATCCTTCCAATATTCTTTATTCATGGAAAATTGACGGCTTTCATAAAGAGTGGAGCCGTCCGAGCCAGGATAACCGGATTATTGTAAGGAACCTGCCTCCCGGCAGTTATACGTTACAGATTCGTGCAATATCCAACGAAGAAAAGTATAAGACCTATGAAATAAGAAACATTCAGATTGTCATAACGCCTCCGGCATGGGCCAGTATATGGGCTATAGCGGGATATGCACTCCTGCTGGTATTGGTTACGGGTATCATCTTCCGTATCATCATGCTAAACAAACAGAAGAAAGTTTCGGATGACAAGACCCGTTTTTTCATTAATACGGCCCACGACATACGCACGCCACTTACCTTGATAAAGGCTCCACTGGAAGAAGTTGTAGAAAACCGTATGGTGACCGAGCAAGCGTTACCGCACATGAACATGGCTCTTAAAAATGTGAATACCTTGCTCCAGCTAACGACCAACTTGATAAATTTCGAACGGATAGATGTCTACTCCTCTACCCTTTATGTTTCCGAATATGAGTTGAATTCTTACATGGACAACACTTGTGTCACTTTCCGCAAATATGCCGAGATTAAACATATCAGATTTGTTTACGAAAGCAATTTTGATTATCTGAATGTGTGGTTTGACAGTGACAAGATGAATTCTATTCTGAAGAATATCCTGTCAAATTCATTGAAGTATACCCCTAAAGGTGGAAACGTATGCATTTATGCCTGCGAAGAAGGAAACTCCTGGAGTATCGAAGTGAAAGACACAGGAATCGGCATACCCTCATGTGAACAGAAGAAACTGTTCAGAAATTATTTTCGAGGAAGCAATGTCATTAATCTGAAAGTAACGGGCAGCGGAATCGGCCTGATGTTGGTGTATAAACTGGTCAGACTGCATAAAGGCAAGATTCAGATTCAGAGTACCGAGCACGAAGGCACGTGCGTACGAGTCACTTTCCCGAAAGGGAACAGCCACCTCCATAAGGCAAAATTCATCTCTCCCAAAGCACTGGACGAATATTCGGAGGCTATCATACCGAGTGCCACCTCAGAGCAGCTGCCGCCATCCATGGAAATATCCCAGGCAAACAGCTCTTCACAACGCATCCTGATAGTAGAAGACAACGATGATTTACGCAATTATCTTGTCGGCATGTTCAAAACGGGTTATAATGTCCAGGCCTGCCCCAACGGCAAGGAAGCACTTGTCATAATACGTCAATTTAACCCGGATCTCGTCATATCCGACATAATGATGCCCGAAATGAGCGGAGACAAATTCTGCTCAGCCATAAAGAGCGACCTTGAGATGTCTCATATCCCCGTGATTTTGCTCACTGCGTTGGGAGATGAGAAAAATATGCTCGAAGGGCTGGAAATCGGCGCGGATGCCTACATCACCAAACCTTTCAGTGTGGGAATACTCAAGGCAACGGTTAAGAACATGCTTGTAAACCGTGCTTTACTCCGCCAGGTTTATAACAGCATCGAAAACAAAGAACAGAAGCTTCCGGCCAACTGCACCAATACCTTGGATTGGCAATTTATTGCCTCCGTCAAGGAATGTATAGAGAAAAATATGGAAAATGCCGACTTCAATGTAGACATGCTCAGCAGCCTGCATCACATGAGCCGTACAAGCTTTTTCAACAAATTAAAGGCACTGACCGGTTATGCTCCGGCAGACTATATCCGGATGATACGTATGCAACATGCCGCACAATTACTGAAACAGGGCAAATATACGGTCACAGAGGTTGCCGACATGGTAGGATTCTCGGATTCAAAATACTTCCGCGAAGTATTCAAGAAGTATTATAATGTAAGTCCGAGCAAATTTAACAAACAACAGGAAGAACCCGTTGACGGAATCAATTCATCGCCGCAGTAGAGCAGCGCAATGATATGCCGGCAACTGATTGAAAGCAGAGCAAGATTTTGCAGTTTGCCACGGCCCGTTTTCCTTAATTCCGTCAAGGGGTTCAACTACTGATTCGCATAATTATCAGAGATCTACTCTCTCCTGCGTCTTTCTGCCACCATAAGCACCGGCAACGCAGCACAATACGGCTCCCAGTAAAATAGCAAAAAACGAAATCAAAGCCGAGCGGGCCGCGGCATCTGTTGCCTTATCGGCAGCCACCAATGTCTTATGCTTAATCTCTTCCCATTCCTGTGCGGCTTCCTGTAGATTTGCCTGCAAGTTGCCAATCTGTTCTTTAGCTTCCTTGCGCGCATTTTCCAACAAGTTCATATATTGTTCTATCGCCTTGTCCGCTTCTGCCTTGGACATATCGGTATTGTTGGTCATGGCTTTGACCAAGTCGTTCCGATCGATACTTTTGCCTAAATCCTCCACACGCTGTTCCAGGCGATCCAGAAAACCGGCAATCGTTTTATCCGCTTCCTGCGGAGAACGGGCGATTTTTTTCACAGACTTGGTCAAGTCATCCTTCACAACTGCCAGCTGTTTCTGCAAATAATCCGGCTGAAGTTCGGGCACATCGCTCTTCACCAATGCAGTACGAATATTCTGAGATATATTTCCTTCTTTCATGGAGGTGTTAAAATCTATCTTGCCGAACAGTTCCTCCGCTTCCTCAGACAATGCAAAAACCCCGTTGCCCACAACGCTGCCTGCTCCCGACAAAACGCTACCCGTAACGGACGAAACTGCTCCGAGTGCATTTGCCGTCACTTTTGCAGCACCGGCAGCCAGGAAGATTCCCAGTACCACGGCAACAATCAGAGTAGTAGCCCAAACCAAAAAGCCATGGATGATTCCGTCCATACCGGCCAGTTTTCCGGCAACAAAGCCGCCCGCCGCCATACCGACAATCAGAATGACCGCAGAACCAATCCCCACAGCAGTGCCTATGCCTGAAGCCGGATGTCCGGACAAGGGATCAAACATAAACAATCCAATACTTGAATTTAAAATAGACAACAACACGGATATTGCCAATACAGTCACAACACCACCAAAGACACTGCCCCAGGACACTCTGCCCTTAAGCTCTGCTAAACTTAATTTTTTCATAATTGTCAATTTTTTAATTAATACTATGATTTGATACTTCATAAAAAACAGCATCAAAAGAATATTTGTTTGACGGATATTTGTCATTTCAACAGACATTTATGTTAAAAAACGCATGCATATATAAAGTTATATTTGATGCAGTTATATATAAATTCAAAAATTTACACCTTATATATCTATGATGTACTTTCACTGCTAATACAGGTTTCCGGCACTCTCAGATTTCTTAAATAGATATTAAATTTATTCCTATCTCTCGAACTATCCTTTTTAACGGGCTGTTTTTTAAATAAAAGTTATGACAAAGCAATTCATCAGATTATGCATAGTCATAACTAGACAACTGACAATACAACGTGTGTAACATATTTATTGTATTACTATTAATTTATTTTTAATTATGAGAAAATCTATCTTTGTTTTAGCACTCAGCATGGGCATCCTTACCATGCACGCACAAAATGACCGTAAAGCCCTTGAGGGTACACGCCCTGGTGATAACTGGTCTATCGAACTGAAAACCGGTGCCGTGACACCTCTCACTCACAGCGCATTCTTCAAGAATGCCCGGCCTGCCTTCGGATTCGGCATTGGCAAACAACTTACTCCAATCGTCGGCCTAGGCATCCAAGGCATGGGGTATGTAAACACCTCGGGCAGCAAAACCGCATTCGATGCCTCCGAAGTAAGCTTGCTCGGCAGAGTCAACCTAATGAATCTTTTTGGAGGATACACAGGCCAACCACGTGTCTTCGAAATCGAAACAGTGTCGGGCATCGGCTGGCTGCATTACTATCAGAACGGCCCCGGTGACACAAACTCATGGTCTACACGCTTGGGACTGAACCTGAACTTCAATCTGGGCGAAGAGAAAGCATGGACATTGGGCATCAAACCGGCCATCGTATATGACATGCAGGGAGACTTCAGCAGAGCCAAAAGCCGTTTCAATGCCAACAACGCCAGCTTCGAACTGACTGCCGGACTGACTTACCACTTCAGTGGCAGCAACGGCAAACACCACTTCACCCATGCACGTCCCTACGATGCCATGGAAGTAGCGGAACTGAATGATGCAGTGAACAGCCTGCGTTCCGAATTGAACGACAAGGACATGCAGCTGAGCAACACCATGCAGCAAGCAGACAACCTGCAAAGAGAACTGGCCGAGTGCAGAGCCCAGGCAACCAATGTGGAAACCGTAGTGAAGAACAACCGCATTCCGGAATCCATCGTTACCTTCAGACAAGGAAAGTCGGTAGTCGATGCTTCTCAGCTGCCTAACGTGGAACGTGTAGCCAGCTACATGAACAAACATCCCGAAGCCAAAGTCATCATCAAAGGATATGCTTCTCCCGAAGGCAACCTTGCTTTCAACGAGAAACTGGCGAAAGCACGTGCCGAAGCCGTGAAGAACATACTTGTAAGAAAATACAAGATCAATGACACCCGCATTGCCGCCGAAGGCCAAGGCATCGGTGACATGTTCTCCGAACCGGACTGGAACCGCGTCAGCATCTGTACCATCGAAGAAGGCAAATGACCTCCTTCCATAAGCGAATAACCGATTCGCGATAAAATAAAAAAAAACTTTTTCATCCCCCTCATTTTCTTTCCGCTTTTTAGCAACAGAAAGAGAGTGAGGGGGAAATTAATAAAAACAGATTACATCATGGACTTACACTCAGGATTACCCTATTGGATTATCAGAAATTCCTTATTAGACTATTTCAACCCTTTGGAGGATGATTTTTCAACAGATGTCGCCATCATAGGTTCCGGCATAACAGGAGCCTTGATGGCACACGAATTGTGCCGTGCCGGAATAGGATGCTGCGTGATCGACAAACGCAGCATCGCAACTGGAAGTTCAGCGGCAAGTACCGCCTTGCTGCAATATGAAATAGACGTACCACTCTGCCGAATGGCAAGAATCATCGGCGAAAAGAACGCTGTGGCAGCCTACCGGGCATGCCTGCAATCCATCACCGACATTAAAAAAGTACTCGAAGAAACCGGTGTCAACGCCGGCTACGAACAACTGCCCAGCCTCTTCTATGCCAGCAATCCGGCAGACAACAAGCTGCTGAAACAAGAATATGAGATACGAGAGAAGCATAAGTTGCCGGTCAGCCTGCTCAAGAAAAACGAAGTAGCAGGACAATACCACGTGAAAGTGCCCGGCAATGCGCTGGTAAACGAAGCCTCCGCACAGATGGATGCCTACAGAGCCGCCACCGGATTGCTGACCCGCAATATAAAGGAAAAGGGACTGGTTGTCTTCACCCATACCGATATCAAGGAATACAAGGAGACGCCCGAGGGCTGCATCATGACAACAGACAAAGGGCATAAAATCAAATGCGGATATATAATCGTAGCCGCAGGATTTGAAGCCGGACAATTTCTTCCGCAACAAATCATGGACTTGACTTCTACCTATGCACTCATATCACATCCGGTAGCTCCGGAACAGCTATGGCCTACACGTTGCCTGATTTGGGAAACAGCCGACCCGTATCTATATATCCGCACCACCGACGGGAACCGGATTATCATAGGTGGCGAAGACGAAAAGTTCAGCGATCCGCAGCGCCGTGATTCGCTACTCAGGAAGAAGGCCCGTGTTCTGGAGAAGAAATTCAGAAAACTGTTGCCCGACATCCCTTTCAAAACGGAAATGGCATGGTGCGGCACATTCAGTACCACCAAAGACGGATTGCCCTTCATCGGCAACTGGCTCGGCAAAGAGCGGGTACTTTTCGACTTGGGATATGGTGGAAACGGAATCACTTTCAGCATGATCGGCGCACAAATAATCTGCAATCAGCTGCAAGGTGTCAAGGATGAACGCAGCGGGATTTTCGGTTACGAAAGAATCGGGAAGTATTGGTAAGCCCCAACATCTCAGTCGACTGGCACCTTGCCAACCAACATAAAGAAGCTGTTTGAATCTCAAGAGAATTCAAACAGCTTCCAAATCTTTACACAAATATCTCAAAACATAAACGGCCATGCAGCCATCAATACTTTTCGAGGCCGGCGCCCAGCCACTGTGCCATACGATACTTACCATAAAAGTAATAGAACAACAATCCTACCCAGCTGGTAAGAACCACCAGCACAATGGCTATCAGCCTTCTTTCTGTCGGCGCATGAATACGCCATATTTCCAGAGCTGCCCTGATAGTCAGCACCAATCCTACAATCCATATTACAAATCCGACCATAATCTATTTATATGCGAAATGTTACAACTAACAAAAAGATACGTATCATGAAAATCAGTCAAGTTTCTTGCTTGCTTCTTTTTTCACATCATTATATCCTTCTTTTATCTCCTTCTTGGCCTTTTCGGCACCCTGTTTCACGTCTTTCTTCGTATCTTTCCATACGTCCTTTACAGCATCCGCACCGTCTTGAACTTTGTCAGACACCTTGTCGGCCGCATCATTGATATCTTCTTTTACTTTTTCAACCCGATGTTCCACTCTGTCCCGCTCTTTTTTATCGCGACAGGACGTGAAAGACACCACCAGTGTCAATACCAAAACTGCAAACAATAATTTTTTCATACTCATTCAAATTTAATCATTTTAAAAGCCTGTTCAAATTCTGTTCAGTATTAAAAAACTGAATAAAGAACTATTTAAACCGGCTATAAGACTGTCCGGGAGTGTAATTCCCGGACAATCTATTACATACTTCAAGGTTCTAAACTCTTACTTCTTCTCCGCTTTCTTGCATGAAGTCGAAGACTTACACTCTTTGGCATCAACACTCTTTTTCGTGTTCTTTACCTCTTCCTGTTTTTTTTCATTTTTCTTGTTCATAATCAAATGGTTTATGGTTAATAATTAATAATCGCAACGGTTATAAACCGATGTTTCTTTCAGCTCACCGATATTTGCACCAAGACATCTGTTTCTCCGGGGTAGCCGACAAAACCTGTCCGCTACGTTCTTCAGACAAATGGGCTTCTTTCTTGGCGATACTTTTCTCCGAACGGTCCGTACCCTCCGGTTCCCTATCCAGCAGTCCGTTGCTGCTTCTCACCTCTTCCAGTGGTTTTTCCACATATTGCCACTGCTCTTTCAGTTGCGTACTCTCGCCCTCATTCCAAGGTCCGCGGGCGTCTTCGCCTTTCGAGAAGTTAAAATACAGGTTGCTGTATTTGGGGGAAGTCTGGAATACTCCCGGTGGGAAATTGGGCTGGATTGTTGCCAAAGCCGCCTCAAACTGCTGGTAGTGCGTCACCTCACGGGCCATAAGGAATCCGAGCGTCTCCTTTACCAAAGGGTCGTCTGTCAGCTGAAGAAGGTTTTCGTAACCTATTTTGGCACGGGCCTCTCCTGCCATGTTTGAACGGAGGTCCACTGTAAGTTCGGCCGTAGCCGATACATAGGTGGCACACCAAGGATTTCCGTTGCTGTCTGTCAAGGCCGGACTTCCGGGAGCGCCCACCAGGAATTGCGGATTGGTGAACGCTTGATGAATCAACTCTTCTTTAGCCGATTTGCCACTCATCATGGTATGAAGCGGTGTATCTTCAAGGACATCTTTCATTTCTCCGTTCACCTTTCCCAGAAGCATCTGGATGGTGGCTCCCACAATTTCCAGATGGCCGAACTCTTCGGTAGCGATATCCATCAGCATGTCATATTTATCCGGGAACGGATTATGGCAACTGAAAGCCTGCACGAAATACTGCAAAGCAGATTTCAATTCTCCGTTCGCGCCGCCGAATGCTTCAAGCATCACGCGTGCAAAACGCGGATCGGGTTGCGAGACCCGGGCATTGAACTGCAAGTCTTTTACATGATAAAACATAATCTTTTCAATTTGGAGTTAAAACATCAAGGTTTATCTTTTTACCTCCGAAGCCATCGTATGCACTTTGTTTTTAAAGTCATCTGCTTTTCCAGCAAATTCGGAAGCTTTGTCAGCAGCCTTATCCGCTACGGTTTTTCCGGCATCCGCCACTTTTTCCTTGGCTTCATCCACCATGTCTTCTGCCTGACCGGTTATCTTATGAAAGGCGTCACATACTTTTTCCTTCAACTTCTTGGCTTTCGAAGTGCGTGAGAAACGATAAGCCAGAGCACCGATGACCGAACCTACTCCCAGGCCGATCAATAAACTAGAATTTCTATTTTCCATAATTAAGTTGGTTTTAAATGATTAAAATAATTAAAGTTCTATTCTTTTCCTATTATTAAACAACGAAACAATCCAAAGCAGTACGACAGCTCCCACAACCGAAGTCACCAAGCTACCCAGCAGGCCGGTCGTTGCTATGCCCAGCAGACCGAACACCCACCCGCCTAAAACGCCACCGACGATGCCCACCAACAGATTGACAAGGAGGCCGAAGCCTCCGCCTCGCATTAGTTTACCGGCAATGAATCCGGAAACAATTCCAATAATAATGTACCACAAAAAATACATAGGCTGATTTTTTTTAAAAGTTACACACTCAGTTTTTAATTTATTTAAGTTTCGCAAGTTCAATAACCCGCCAAACTTGAATTATTTACATGTAAATATATATCAGAGATGTCGTCCCTCCATTTCGAAATAGAAAAGACTTACAATCCTTCAATATCGTTATCAATTCATCTGTCTGCAGTTACTGGAAAACAAGTAAGCTATCGCTCCGATAACAGAACTGGCTATTAACCTGACCCGCAAACCAAAACTTAGATTCTTCATGACTATAGATTTAAAAATGAAACATATTGACTATTTGTAATATGACCGGCTTTAATCTCTGTCATATACCAGAAAAACATAACACGGGGAAAATGGTTCGAGACACAAAAACGAAATTAACATCATTTTCTCGCTTTATAAAAAATAAGGAAAAAAGGCGCATACATTAACAACGGCAACCCGCACGTACGTAACAATACATAGCAAACAAACACGACCGGACATTTGTTATATACCCTAAAAGAGGATTATTCTTCTTTCAAAGAAACATTTCATTAACTAAATACCTTAATTATGAAAAAGTTATTTTTACTGGCCATGATCGCATTGGCATCAGTGGGCACGAATGCCCAGACTGTGAAAGGTGAAAGCTCTTTGATGGGCAATGTCGGTTATCAGACCAACTACGAAAGATTCGGCCTCGGAGTACAAGGACGCTATGCGATAGCGAACAATCTTCGGATTGCCCCGGATGTGACGTTCTACTTCCCCAAAGACAAAATTACCGGACTGGATGTAAACGTGAACTTCCATTATGTATTCAATTTCAAAGAAAACGGCCAAGGATTTTCAGTCTATCCCCTTGCAGGTATCGGCATGCAGAACAACTTCTATGGCAAAAAGAGTGTAGAGGTAGATGGAAATAAAGTAGAGATGGACCGGAGCAACTCCACCAAATTTGCTTTCAACCTGGGAGGAGGTATCACACTACCCATCTCCGAACGAAGCTATCTGAATGCAGAAGCCAAGTTCATGTTTGCCAAAGACGACAATGTGTCAATCATGCTGGGATATGGATACAAATTCTAAGGAACAAGCCAGCTGACAGACTGTTGCTTTCTCAAACAACAGTCACCCTTATCAGGCATCATGCAGTGTCATTCTACCGGGAAGTAGAATGACACTGCATCTGTTTCCACAGCCCTCACCTTTTTCCTCAATCCCCCTTGCCTGCCGGCTTCTCCGGCGAGACTTGTTTCATTTGCATTACCACACCTCACAAGTACTCACGCACTTTCGTATCAATCGTGCACCTCTTTTTGATTACGCATCCGTCCTTATCAATACAACTATTTATGGTCCAGGGAAAACATGAAAAAAAACAAGGAGTACTACGCCGCGCGAAGACTTTAATATATTAAAGTCTTGTTAAATATCAATAATCTTATTTTTCATATAGCATTTGTCCCTATTTTTGCAAAAAAATTATAAAGAATCACTCAATACTAAACATATAGGAAAAGAATCTTCATATTCTTATGAAACGGGCAATAGTTGTATTTCACTTAATACTACTTTTTTGTGTCAGCCTATCTGCACAGAATACGAGTATGTATCGGGACACATTATATGCACATATCAAGTTCCGGCAAGGATATTCGCAAATAGACTCCACTTTCAGTGATAATCAAGCGCACTTGAATCGTCTCATTGCATTATTAGACAGTACAGCGCTCGACACATCTATGGTTCTCAAGGCCATAACCGTAAGAGGCAGCGCCTCGCCGGAAGGCTACACCCCTATGAACCGCAAGCTGTCGGAAAAACGCGCCCGCAACATGCAGGCATACATCATCAGCCACACATCCTTGAAAGGACTCAACGTAAAGACCGCCCCTTCGGACGTGGACTGGGAATTGCTAAGTGAGATGATTGCCGGTACCGACCAGCCGTGGCGCGACGAAGCCATAAGGATTATCGCCAATACCCCTATCTGGATTTTCAAAGACAAGAAAATCGTGGACGGAAGAAAAAACCAGCTCTGCATGCTGCAAGGAGGACGCGCATGGGAATACATGTCGAAGAACTTCTTCCCCGACCTGCGCAACGCCCGGTTCCGAATCATGTGCGAATGGGAAATACGCCGCCCTGCCAACAGCAAAGCCAATGAATGCGAACCGATAGCCGACCTGCCCCCGGTTGAAGAAATACCTGCCGATACCGGTAAGGACTCCGTAGCCACACTCCCTGTGGCCGACATAGGCGACACCCTTCCTGCCGAGTCCGCCGCCCTATCAACCAAAGCAGAGAAAGACCGGAAGTTTGTAATGTTATTGAAAACAAATATGCTGTACGACGCTATGGCTATACCCAATATAGGAATAGAAATACCCATCACTTCCCGATGGTCGGCAAGCGCCAACTGGATGTATGCCTGGTGGAGCAACGACACCCGCCATCGCTTCTGGCGCGTGTATGGCGGCGACGTGGAGCTGCGTCGTTGGTTCTCGCCCCGCCGCGAGAGCCGTTCGCTGATGTGCGGCCACCACATAGGCCTGTACGGGCAATTGCTCACCTATGACTTCGAGTGGGGCGGACGCGGCTACCTAGGCGACCGATGGAGCTGGGCAGCCGGACTCGCCTACGGATATTCGCTGCCGGCGGGAAGATACTTCAACATCGACTTCACTCTGGGCATAGGATACCTCGAAGGCGACTACATGAAATACCGGCCCGAAGACGGCTGCTACTTCTGGGAATCGACCCATCAACGGAAATGGTTCGGACCCACCAAGGCCGAAGTCTCGCTAATCTGGCTTATAGGCGGACGCTACCAACAGAAGAAAGGAGGTGAACAATGATACGTTCTGCAAGACAATTACAATGGACGGTATTGGCAATGTTCCTGCTTCTTCTCACCCAGTCGTGCGACCACAAAGACCTTTGCTACCGCAACGAGCACCATACCGAACTCGAAATCAAGTTCGACTGGAGCAACGCTCCCGACGCACAACCCCGCACCATGGTGGTGCAGTTGTTCCGCGTGGACGGCAGCCACTACCAGCGCCGTGAGTTCACCTCGCGCGAAGGCGGCAAAATCAGCATCGAGAGCGGCGAATACAAGATATTGTTCCATAACGGAGAGATGGAATCCGTAACCGAACGCGGAAACACCTTCGACAACTATCTGCTTGCCACAGTGCCGCAACCACTTCTCGACCCCATGGGACGCGGAGACCTCAGCACGCCTCCCCTGCCCGAAGGAGCCGAAGGGCAACCTGTGCGGGGCGTGCCTGCCAGCGTATGGGGTGGCAAATGCAGCTACCTGCAAGTGCAGGAAGATGTACCCGCCCAATCACTAACCCTGACCCCCGAAGCGGCTACCGCGGAATATACGGTAGAAGTGCGGAACGTGGAGAATATGAGCGACCAAATTGACATCAGTGCCGCCCTGAGCGGCATGGCCGAGGGTTGGAGCCCGGCAAGCTGGCAACCGGCCGGCAAACCGGTAATCATGCCCCTCGAAATGCAACGATATACTGATGAGAAGATGCTCGTGGCACGTTTTGCCTCCTTCGGTCACTGCCCCCACGGAGAAGAAGGAAAGCACGTGCTGACCATCTACACCTCCAATCAGAAATACTTCCACCACGATGTCACCGAGCAGCTACACACAGCTACCGACCCCGCCCACATCCTTATCGTAATAGACGGGCTGAAGATTCCTTCGGGAGAAGGCGGAGGCATGAACCCCGATATTTCGGGATGGGACGACAACGTAGTGGAAAACGATATTGATATGAATTAAAAAATAATAAACTTAAGGGAAACAAATTATGAACGGAAATGTAAGATTACTGGGAATGGTTGCTATAACCACCATGATGTTTGCCTCTTGTTCAAACGACGAGTTGAAGGAAGTTTACAAGGGCGAAGAGATTTCATTTACAACGCAAGTAAAGACGCGTGCCACAGAAACAACGCTTAAAAACCTTGAAGGATTCTATGTCTATGCAAAAGCAGACAACTATGCAGATATGTTTATAAACGGACAAGAGGCAAAAAAGGACAAAGAGAGTAATAATGGCTTTACGATTACAGACAAAGACGGAGTCGGCTATTTATGGCCCACCGGAGTAGACAGGATAAACTTTTGGGCATACGGCCCCAACAATTTGAATAAAGATATTTTCAAAGCCCAGATAGATAACACAAAGCAGAATTTTACCGTAGCATTGGCCTCATCCATGGAAAATGGAGGTACAGACCAACAGGACTTTATAGTGGCACACAAAGAAGTACGAAAGAGCGATGTCAGTGGAGGAAATATACCTTTAGACTTCTATCATGCATTATCACAGATTTGCATCAATGCCAAATGTCCGGATCATGCAAATTACAATGTGTACATCAAAGGAGCGTGGTTGGTAAATGTGCATGGAAATGGCACACTGGCATTTAAAGCAAGCGACAAACCCGAAGACGAATCCACAGCGATAGATCACATGAGCTGGACATCCAGTGTTCCCACCAGTTATGGTGCCAAGTTAAACAACGAAGACCCACTTAGCGGCCAAAACACATCTTTAATAGGTTTTGATATGGGTGACAACAAGAACAACAATTTGATGCTTATTCCACAAAACTCACAAAAAAAATGGGATAGCAAGAGTAACCCCAAAGGAGCATACATCATGCTACTTTGTCGCATCGAATCCATTCACAATGGAGCTATCCATAGCGGTAGCAGTGATAGCAGTACTGATGGCCCGGTATATGAAGATAAAGATAAAAACAAACATTACCATCAGATATTCCCTGTTTCCACGCAGTGGAAGAAAACCCAGTATGCCTATACATGCGTAGGCATTGATGCAGATTGGAAACCTAATCATAAATACATCTACAATCTTGTATTCTGCGGACAAGGCAGTGGAGCAGGTCTTTATCCTCCAAAAGACTTACCCGAAAACCTGCCGGACATTGATGGAGTAGAGGTTGTGCCAACTCCCGATGATAAAGTCGGTGAATCGGTACTCGACAAGCCACTTTCCTTCACCGTCAGTGTAGGAGATTGGGCGAACGGCACTACCGGAAACGATGATGGTAATACAAACATGGACTAATCGACTAACATCAAAAGAAACGTGATTATGCGACATTTTCGTATATTTCGACCATCCTTCGGGCTGATGCTCCGTATGCTTGCAGGTGTTGCGGTCTGTGCCGTGTCGTCCTCTTGCACGGACGACACTTTCGACAAGCACGGACATCAGGGTGCTTCGGGCATGCTTGCGTTCGATGTGGCGGCACCGGGCAGCTGGGCTAATGGTTCGGCGGCCACGCGCGTTGCCGACAAAGACATAAGCATCCGGAAGCTGACACAGTCCGAAGGGGGGAAACCCTTATATTTAGTTACTGAAATTGCGGAAGCTGCTGTGGATACAGCGGCTTCCAATGCTATAACCCGCGGCACCACGACAACCGGAGAAACATTTAAGAACCATAGCTTCGGACTCTCGGCGACATGCTACACCGGAGATTGGCCCGGAGAAGAGGAGACAAACAAGTGGACCACCAACTTTGCCCACAACATAAAGGTGAGTTATACCGAAAGCGATAGCAAATGGAAATCCGAAAAATCCCTGTACTGGGTAGGTTCGGAGAATATCAAATTCTTTGCCTACTCCCCCTACTCTGCTGCCGCACCTGCATCTTCCGAAGAAGACGCGGCTGATGCCGACGATGCCACTCCCTCCGTCATCCACTCGGCAGCGGATGCCACCGGTATTCCCACGCTGACTTATACAGTTCCTACAGACGTGACCAAGCAGATTGACCTGATGTATGCCACCGCAGACTGTGGCGGAAACGGCACGGGAGACGTCCGGAATGGAGCAGTGCAATTGAACTTCAAGCACGCACTGACTGCCGTCACCATAAAAACCGGCGAAAAGATGCTTGCCGGAAAAGTGACCAAAATAAAGATTTCCGGAGTGCATGGTAGCGGCAGTTACCCGATAGGAGCAACTAGCTGGACCATTACAGACGAAACCGCCGGACGCACGTTCAGTATAGACAATGAAACCGCATTGGACGGGAATAAAGACAAGAATGAAATCATGACCAAACCCGGCACCATACTGAACGGTGACGATAAGGGATACACGTTCATGATGATTCCCCAAGAACTCACGGATGATGCAAAGTTAACAATCTCGTTCACAGACAAGCTTACAAATACGGAACGTACTCTTACAGCCAAACTAAAGGAGTTTACGAAAAACGGGATATGGGAGATAGGAAAGCAGTATACCTACTCCATCAACTCCACCGGAATCGTTATTACACCGGTGATTGAATTGAAAGTCAACCGGGATAATACACTGTATCCTAATGGAGGCTATAAAGGAACTTGGAGCGCAGGTAATCCGCATCCTAATTCTCCATCTCTATACATAGAAATGACAGATGAAGAAAAACAAGCATATCTTCCGGTCAGCGGTGTTCTGAATGATGTAAGTATTGCCGCATACATGAAGGTGGCACAAGCTAATGCAGAATCAGCAGCCGCGAAAGAGCAAAGAAGGAAACTTGATTTCACGATTGAGTGGTCTATTGATGGCGGCACAACGTGGAATTCATCGAAAGAGAGCCCTGAACTGGGCTGGAAACCGGCCACCGGTTCCCAAAGCAGGGCGGACGATACCGACCCGACGCAGCCCGTAAGCGGAAGCATAATCCTGCCTGCCCAATCCCAATTTACATACATGCGGAATTTCTTGTACGGGAAAGGAACCACTATAGAAGGCCAAACACCGGGCAAGACTATTACCGATGCAGGAAATGGCTCGAAAGACGCCCCATACGATTTGGTTGACCGCAATGAGGTAGCACAAGAAAGTGCCAACTGCTATATTGTGAATGATCATGGCTATTATAAGTTTCCGGCTTACTATGGCAATACTTATAATAAAGAAAGCGATACTTCGTCTTACAAGTATAAAGGTGACATAAATGCTATTTCGGACAAAACTCGTAATTTTGTACTAGGCGAGTTCGTGAAACATGATAATACCCCCATTACAAGTGGTGAAATTTCAGGAATAGAAGATGCAATACTACTATGGCAAGACAGTCCGGACCTTGTAACAGAGGTGAAATACGATAATGGCTGGGTATCTTTCCGTGTGCCTGAAGAAAGCATCAACCAAGGCAATGCCGTGATTGCCGTACGCGGTTCTGAGGGTATTTTATGGAACTGGCATATATGGGTTACCCATCGCAAATGGGACGAATCATCTTGTCATACAATGTCGGATGATAACCTGAATCAATATGACAAGCCATTTATCATAGCCCCTTGCAACCTTGGTTATTGCGAGCCACATGTCGAAGACGCTGAAAGAAATATACTCATACGTTTTGTAGCCAATAGCGAACAAGTAGGTGATAATGAAATTGCACTAACCGTCAGCGGAGCATCGCAACCCGGGAAAGATGAAAAGAAGGGCATCATTACATTTACCCAACCTGAGATTGCAGCATCCAAAGCAGGCGACAACACCTATTACCAATGGGGACGTAAGGACCCGATGCTCCCGGGCATTCACAATGATGACACTTACAATACTGACAAAGAATTAGACATGGTAAACAAAATGTTCTATTCTACTGAGCAGTATCGTTTCACTTCATCAGAAAGCGCCAGAAGTATCGGAGAAAGCATACAATTTCCATATCAGTTTTTTATGTACCAGCGGCCACCATCTGATAATGCTACTAATCAGGATAAGATTGATAACTATAAGCGACGCCACTGGCATGATGGAAGAAATGCTTCATATGGAAATAGAACCATCATGAACTATTGGAATACACAGTTGACAGAAAGTGGGAACGCTAACTTTGCCTATGGCAAGGACATCCAGGATTACAAGCAATCCCCTAATAACCTATATGTCATCAAAACAATATACGACCCCTCACCAGCAGGATTTAAAATTCCGCCTATTAAGGCTTTTGCTGATTTTTTTGATATGGTAAATTTGAAGGAAGTGCCTGATGCAAATAAACCCAGCGGAAAAAAAACCGTAAGTGCAGGCCCACCAAATACAGTGGAAACCACGGAATTCAAAGGATGGACAGTTACTGTTGAAAGCCAGTCCTTTTATTTTCCCGCTACCGGAGTACGTGATATGGGAGTAAAGAACCGAAAGGTAGATTATGGCACATTTCCAGGCTTCTCTTCAATAACATATATAGCAACATCCGGATTTCAGGGTACCGTTACATCGGATGAAAATGCCAACTCCAGTTGCTTGATACTTGCTATTGATAAAAGACCAGGGGATTTTACAAACTGCACCTATCCCATTCATGGCACCAACAACGCATACGGCTTTACCGTCCGCCCCATCCGCGACGGTCAGACAGCAGATTAAAGCCGCCACCTAAAGCCCCCCTCCGGAAGGGGGGCTTCCTCCATCCATTCTGTCTTCCAAAAAATCTCCATCCCCCTCTTTTACCATTTGTTTTTTTTGCCTACTTTTGCAGAAAATACAAGGAAAACAACAAACTTCAAACATCATCCATACTATGTTTAGCAAGAAGAAGAACAACAACGAAGAGTATCTCAGCCCCACAGCCCAACCCTTGAAACTGACCACCATAGCCGTAGGCACCATCCTGAAAGGAACGGTGGACGTGGAAGGAAGCCTGCGCATAGACGGAACCATCGAAGGAGACATCACATGCCACAAAACGGTGGTGGTGGGCCCCCAAGGAAAGGTGACGGGAAAGGTGACTTCCGCCTCGGCCATACTGGAAGGCACGCTGAAAGGAGACATACATATATCGGACAAACTCATCCTGAAATCGGGATGCCTGATGGAGGGAGACATCTATACCTGCAAGCTGGAAGTGGAACCCACCGCCTGCTTCAACGGCAACTGCAACACCATCAAAGAGACCAAGCAACCTGCCGCCCCCACACCCGACCCCTCTGCAAAGAAGAAATAAAGCCAATAGTATCGCTATACATTAACAAAACTATCGGCCTCTAATTCATGCGAATCAGTAGCTGATACCAATTTCTTTTTTACCGGTTATGCACGGTTATGAATTAACTGTGATATAAAAAATCCATGCCCCACCACAAAAGAACCAGAATGAAGAAAATACTTAATCTCGTAGGAAGCTTCATAGTCGGAGCGGGTATCGGCGCGGGAGGAATGATAGGCGTAAAAACGCTGGTCATAGGAGACTCGTTCGACAGTGTATGCAGCAGGCTTGCCGAATTCGGCGCCCTGCAGATGGCAGGAGTCTTTCTGGCCGCCATACTGCTTCTGCTGCTCTCCATCTTCCTGCAAGTGATTCTGCACGAAGGCGGGCATCTTGTCTGCGGACTGGCCACCGGCTACCGCTTCGTCTCCTTCCGCATCTTCAGCCTTACCTTCATCCGCAAAGACGGGAAATTGTGCATCAGGCGCTTCAGCATTGCCGGAACGGGAGGGCAATGCCTGCTTGCCCCGCCCGAAAAGCCTTTGGCATACATCCCCACCGCCTTGTACAACCTGGGCGGAGTGCTTGCCAATCTGTCGGCCGCCATCCTTGCCTTCCTCCCGCTACTCGCCGCAGACGGACTGCCCTATCTGCTGAAATTCTTTCTCCTGACGTTCTCCCTGACGGGCCTCTTCCTTGCACTGATGAACGGAATCCCCATGAAGATAGGCGGCATCGGCAACGATGCCGACAACATGCGCCTGCTTCTCAAGGACAGCAAAAGCAAGCAGGCACTGGTCACCCAGCTACGCGTCAATGCACTGGTGCAGGAGGGCATGCGCCCCAAAGACATGCCTGCCGAATGGTTCGGCCAAGCGGAAGGCATCGACTACAAGAATGCCCTGCAAGCCACCATAGCCTTGATGCACGCCTCGCGCCTGCTCGACCTCGAAGAATGGGAAGCCGCCCACCACGCGTTCGGCAGAGTGATGGACCACCGGCACGAAGTCATCGGGCTTCTGATAAAGGAAACCGCTTGCGAACTGCTCTTCACCGCCCTGGTGACAAACAGGACCGCGCAGGCAGAAGAATTATATACCGACGAACTGAATGCCTACATCCGGCAATACAAGGATGTGACGTCTTCCAAGCAGCGCTTGCTCTGCGCCCTGGCACTCTGCCGGGACAAGGACGCGGCAAAGGCAAAGGAGATTTACGAAGCCACCTGCCGACGGAAAGACAAATACCTGATGCAGGGAGAAGTCCGTTCGGACATAGCGCTGATGAAATCAATCCTTACCGCCGCGAATGTCTTGTAGCGGAAATGCCCCTTGTAACAGGAATATGTCTTGCAAAATGAAACAACTCCTCTTCTGCCTGCTGCTGCTGTTGCCGTCAGTTTGCGCGCTGCAAGGCTGCGGCGGGAAGCAACCACCGCAAAGGCAAATACAACGTGCGGACACAATGGAAGGAGATGCCGCATGTTCCGATTCCATAGAAGAAGCCCCTGCCCCGGTCAAAAGCCGTACGGCCCGCTATCTGGACTCCCTCGGTTTCGTCAACATCGCCGAAGCGGACAGCAGCATCGCCATCGACCTGATGTACACCCGTGCCGACAACTTCACCGGAACCATACTGTACGAAGACCTGAAAGAAGCCTACCTGCACCCCGATGCCATGAAGAGTCTGAAGCAGGCACAACACCTGCTGCGGGAGCGGCATCCCGGCTACAGCCTCGTCGTCTACGACGCGGCGCGCCCCTTGTCCGTACAGCAGAAGATGTGGGACACAGTGAAAGGCACCTCCAAATACATCTACGTCTCCAACCCCTCGCGCGGCGGCGGCCTGCACAACTACGGACTGGCAGTGGACATCAGCATACTCGACGACAAAGGCCTCCCCCTGCCCATGGGCACCCCCGTAGACCATCTGGGCAAGGAAGCCCACATCACGGAAGAAGCCGCACTCGTGGCACAAGGCAAGCTGACGGAACAAGAACGCGCCAATCGCCTGCTGCTGCGGCAGGTAATGGAAGAAGCCGGATTCCGCCCGCTACCCAGCGAATGGTGGCACTTCAACCGCGTCGGCAGGCAGACGGCGAAGGAGAAATACCGGGTAATCCCTTAAAACCAAAACGTTCCCATCTTCAGAAAGCCGCGAATTTATGCCCCACTTTGTCCTTTTTGAGATAACTTTGCATAAGAATAAATAAGCCAAACCATGCCTCTATCCCCAGACACCCTCCGCTTCATCCGCGAGCATCGCCGTGACGACGTGCGCAGCCTTGCCTTGCAGGCACGCCGCTACCCTTCGGTAGACATGCCCGCCGCCATCACACAGATTTCCGGCCGGCAGATTGCCAAAGAGAAGATACCCGCATGGGCCGGAAACGAGAACATACTCTACCCCGCCCACCTTTCTCTGGAGCAATGCTCCTCCCAAGTGACGGCACAATATAAAGCGGAAATCATAGGCAACCTGCCAAGAACAAGACAAGAACATCCCGCGAAAGCCGGCACCTTTACCGACCTCACCGGAGGTTTCGGCATCGACTGCGCCTTTCTCTCCTCCCGCTTCGGGCACGCCACTTACGTAGAGCGACAGGAAGCACTCTGCCGGATAGCCGCACACAACTTTCCCGCCCTCGGCCTGAACCACATCTCCGTCTGCCACGCAGACAGCGTCCGCCATCTGCAGGAGATGGAACCCGTGGACTGCATCTTCATAGACCCTGCCCGCCGCGACGGACACGGTGGAAAGACCGTAGCCATCGGCGACTGCGAACCCGATGTGTCCGCCCTCGAAGAACTGCTGCTGCGCAAGGCACGGCACGTACTGGTAAAGCTCTCTCCCATGCTCGACCTCACCCTCGCCCTGAACGATTTGAAGCATGTACGAGAGGCACACATCGTCTCCGTGGGCAACGAATGCAAGGAGCTGCTGCTCTTGCTGGGGCAAGGCGAAACGCTGCCTACAGACGACATTCCCATACATTGCGTCAACTTCACCTCCGCCCCGGCTCCCCAAGCCCTCGTCTTCACCCGCGGACAAGAGAAAGAGTGCGCATGCCCCTACACCCCCCTTCTGAAGCCATACCTCTACGAACCGAATGCCTCCGTGCTGAAAGCCGGTGCATTCCGTAGCCTTTCCTCATTATATAAGATTGAAAAGCTGCATCCCAACAGCCACCTCTATACTTCGGACAGCCTCCTTCCCGACTTCCCCGGCCGCAAGTTCCGGATTACCTCCTCCTGCGGCTTCGGCAAGAAAGAAGTGAAAGAGATGCTGGCCGCCGAGAAAAAGGCGAACCTCACCGTGCGCAACTTCCCCGCCACCGTTGCCGAACTGCGCAAACGGCTTAAACTGGCCGAAGGGGGAGACACTTATCTATTTGCCACTACCCTGGCAGACGGAAAGAAGGTACTTATCCGCTGCCAGGCTACGGGATAAGACACCAACCCCTATACCTTCCCCTGCACGAGATGTACATCTCATGTTGCTCGAGATGTATATCTCATACAGTCCGAGATGTACATCTCGTGCATCTTTAGCATCAGTCTGCCAAATGACGGCAAAGGGAGATACCGCCGAAAGGGTACTACCTCCAAGAATTTATGTAACCTCATTGTAACTGAATCGTTATCTGTTCTTCAACGCTCCGCAATCTCCACGTAACGGCAACTCTCTACTTTTGCGGCAGATTATTAACAGATAATAACAAGTATGAAACAGATTTTGAGAGCATTCTTATTCTTACTCCTATTCACCGCCACCGTCAATACGGCCATTGCCGACGAAAAAGCAAATGTCACGAAACAAGGAACTGTACGCGGACGTATCATTGACGCCACTAAACAAACTCTCCCGGGCGCATCCATCTACATCGAGAAACTACACACTGGCGTGACGAGCGACGTCAACGGCTTCTACACTTTCTCTAACCTTGACCCGGGAACCTATACAGTAAAGGTGAGCTACGTGGGCTACTCTCCCGTAGAACTGAAAATCACCATCCCCGCAGGCCGTACACTGGAAAAAGACGTCGTGCTAAACGAAGGCGTGGAGTTGCAGGAAGTGGTGGTAGGCGGCGCCTTCCAGGGTGTAGCTAACACTTGAAAAGGGACCCGGAACAACATTTAAAAAGTGCCCCACCCATGGGTATGTTTAACCGAACAAAATTGGTATATTCATAAAAACCAATGGCGTTCATAATATGTACCACATGGAAGAAAGAGATTCCATAATTCTCGCCTATAGGCGTGACGGATTGAGCATCCGTGAGATCGCCCGTCGTAACGGCATGAGCCGCAAGACTGTACGCAAGTATCTCCGGGCTTTCGAACAAGCGGTCGGTGACAACCCCGATGCGGAAGCAATGGACACGTACCTGCAGCAGCCGGTGCGCTATGACAGCAGCAAACGTGTCCGCAGAGTGATGAACCAGCAGGTGATGGAGGCGATAGACGGCTTCATGGCCCGCAACCGGTCTAATGCCGCGGCCGGATTGCGCAAGCAGCAGATGCGCAAGATTGACATGTGGCGCCGGTTGCGCGATCAAGGCATAGAGATTGCCTATTCGACGGTATGCCAGTATGTCCGTGCATTGGAAGTGGCGGTGTCCGCT
>CDZG01034317.1_pt1 | contig 40089 bp, 34 predicted proteins | sample 557741 | NCBI WGS metagenome assembly CDZG01 (sample SAMEA3182086, study PRJEB8094) | gut metagenome | biome: human; feature: gut; material: Stool; isolation source: human stools | place: Canada | collected 2013-01-21
GAGCGCTGGGCGGACGAGGTCGGCAGTCTGGTCGGGCCCACCAACGTGCTCTTCTACCCGCACGGCGGGCGTCCCGACGGCGACGACTGGCACAAGACCGGCGAGCGCTTCCAATACTTGCAAAGTCAGGGCTTCCGCATCTTCGCGAGCGTCGGCGTCAATTCGTTCAGCTACATCAAGCCGGACATCTCCGCCGTCATCTGCGACCGTCTGCATCCGGACGGCACGACGCTGCGCCACTCCCGCAGCCGCTATCTGCAATTCTACAACGCCGAGGACATCATCGACCTTTCGGTCCGTCCCGACCTCGGCGTGGACTGGTAAGGAGGAACGAATGAGCGAACATGAGCTGATGCAAAAGGCGATCGAAATGCTCGACCGCGCGTATATCCCCTATTCTCACTTCCCCGTCGGCGCGGCGCTGGAATGCGAGGACGGCACGGTATATACCGGCTGCAACATCGAAAATTCGAGCTTTGGCCTCACCATCTGCGCCGAGCGCACCGCTGCCGTCAAGGCGATCAGCGAGGGGCATTCCAAATTCCGCCGCATCGTCATCGCCGGCAACAGCAAGGATTTCTGCTATCCCTGCGGCGCGTGCCGCCAGTTCCTTTATGAGTTTTCCCCCGATATGGAGGTCATCTGCCTCAACCGCGCACGCGAGGCAAAGCAGATGACGCTCCGCGAGCTGATGCCCTGCGGCTTTGACAGCACGTTTCTCTAAGAAAAAATCTTTGATATAACAGGTGATCAACATGGTAGACATTACGAAAATCGCAGCGATTTACGCCGACGCCGAGCATTACAGCGGCATGACTGTGACCGTCGGCGGCTGGGCCAAGACCATCCGCGACCTCAAGACCTTCGGCTTCATCGAGCTCAACGACGGCTCCTGCTTCCGCAACCTGCAGGTCGTCATGGACGCGAACATTCTCGCCAACTATAAGGAAATCGCCGCCCAGAACGTCGGCGCGGCGCTCATCGTCATCGGCGAAGTCGTGCTCACGCCCGAGGCCAAGCAGCCGCTGGAGCTCAAGGCGACCGAGATCGCGGTCGAGGGCGTTTCCACGCCCGATTATCCCCTGCAGAAAAAGCGCCACAGCGTCGAATTTCTGCGCACGATCCAGCATTTGCGTCCGCGCACGAATCTTTTCAACGCAACGTTCCGCGTCCGTTCCGCCGCGGCCTTTGCCATTCATGAGTTCTTCCAGAACCGCGGCTTCACCTACGTCAACACCCCCATCATCACCGGCAGCGACTGCGAAGGCGCGGGTGAGATGTTCCAGGTCACGACGCTCGACCTTGAAAATGTTCCCAAGACTCCGGACGGCAAGGTCGATTATTCTCAGGATTTCTTCGGCAAAAAGACCAGCCTGACCGTTTCCGGCCAGCTCAACGCCGAGAACTTTGCGATGGCCTTCGGCGACGTTTACACCTTCGGCCCCACGTTCCGCGCCGAAAACTCCAACACCGCGCGCCACGCCGCCGAGTTCTGGATGATCGAGCCGGAGATGGCGTTCTGCGACCTTGACGGCGACCTTGAGGTCATGGAGGCGATGGTCAAGTATATCATCGAAAAGGTCATGGAGCGCTGCCCCGACGATCTTGCGTTCTTCAACAGCTTTGTTGACAAGGGGCTTATCGAGCGCCTCAAGCATGTCGCGTCGAGCGAGTTCGGCCGCATCACCTACACCGACGCGGTGGAGCTGCTCAAGAAGCACAACGACAAATTTGACTACAAGGTCGACTGGGGTACCGACCTCCAGACTGAGCACGAGCGTTATCTCACCGAGCAGATCTTCAAGCGCCCCGTGTTCGTCACCGATTATCCCAAGGAGATCAAGGCGTTCTACATGCGTCTCAACGACGACGGCAAGACCGTCGCTGCGGCGGACTGCCTTGTCCCCGGCATCGGCGAGATCATCGGCGGCAGCCAGCGCGAGGAGCGTCTCGAAATTCTTGAGAGCCGCATCAAGGAGCTTGGCATGAACCCCGAGGATTACTGGTGGTACTGCGATCTGCGCCGTTACGGCTCCTGCCGTCACGCGGGCTTCGGCCTCGGCTTCGAGCGCATGGTGATGTACCTCACGGGCGTGGGCAACATCCGCGACGTGGAGCTGCATCCCCGTACCGTAGGCAACGCGGAGTTCTAAGAACCGGAATATGAAGCAAGCCCTCCCGGCCGGGAGGGCTTGACTTTTTTGTGCGGTATGGTGCAATTGTATTGAGGGACGCTGCACAGACGGCAGGCGGTCGGCCACACCACCCGAAAGGGGGTGAGACCATGCGGATCACTTTACATATCGGTTCCTTTACGGTAACGATTATTGTGAAAAGCAGAAACCGCCACTCGGCAAAGTGACGGTTTCTTAGGATTTCCTAACTAACCAAAACTGGGTCGACCGCTTGTCGCAGCGTCCCTTGCTATCTTCATTATAATCCGGCGGGCGAAAATGTCAAGCCGGAAAATTTTTTTGCCCTCATTGCACGCGGACGGACACAAATGGGCGAATCACCCTTACAGGCGATTCGAGGTGTTTTCGCCGTAGAGTAATGCACTTTGAATAAACATGGCTGGCCATGCGCTCGTATACGATACGGACTTCTATGATGCCTATTGCACCCTTGCTGAGATCAACAAGCTGGTACGAGCGGAAAAGGCCGACGCTGTATGGAGAAAGCTGCTGGAGCTGTCGATGCCGCTTTGCGAAGTGCATCCGTTCTTTGGGCTGCTCGCAAAGGAGCTGAGCGAGCTGGAATCGGCATACGCGCACGGTCAGGATTCTGACGCAGCGCTTGTCCTTTCATTTGCCAACGATTTTGAAGCCATCGTCCGTGATGCAAAGGCGCTGATCGAAGTATGTCTGGATGACCGGTACAAGCCGGACTACTCCACGGCAGAGCGTTACCGCGAGGCGCATTACGATGCGTTGCTCCGCTTCGACGATATGAGGTACGGCGAGCTTGCCACCGAGGAAGTCATGCTGGATAGTCTGGCGTATGACAGCGCCTACCATTACAGCGTGGAGCTGCTGCGAGAGCGCGGGATCAAGACCGCGCTGCGCGAGGTGCTCTATCCCAACACCGTGCGAGACCTCTACAACTACCTGAAAGCCTATTGTCTCCGCCTGCCGCTCCCGATCCACAAGTGCAAAAACTGCGGCAGATACTTTGTTGTGACCGGCAACATCACGCAGGACTACTGTACGCGGTTGATGGAAGGCTCGGAAAAGACCTGCCGCCAAATGGGAGCCGTCGTGCAGTATCAGAGCCGTCAGATGAAGAATCCCGCCACGAGGGAATTTACACGCTCCTACAAGGCGCACAACGCTCGCGTGCGGTATGGAACGATGAGCAAGGCAGAGTTCACCGCATGGTCGAAGACGGCGCGTGCAAAGCGTGCAGACTGCGTAGCAGGAAAGCTGTCCCTTGGGGACTTCGTGGCGTGGCTCGACAGTGACAAGCAGCGATAAAACAACGGACTGACTGGCCGTTTTATGATTTCAGAAGAATAGGAGGAAACATTGGCAACGCGAAAAGCAAAAGGAGCCAAGGGCGGCGGCACGATCCGTCAGCGCCCTGACGGGCGCTGGGAGGCGCGCTATACCCTTGGCATTGATCCCGGAACGGGAAAACAAATTCAAAAATCCGTCTACGGCAAGACGCAGAGGGAGGTACGGCAGAAGCTCACCGCGATCACCGCGGAGATCGACAATGGAACATACTAGGAGCCTTGCAAAATGACTGTGAATGAATGGCTTGATATTTGGCTGAAAGACTATCAGATCGGCGTCAAGGATTCCACAGCGTATCTCTACGAACGGCAGGCTAAGCTTTATCTGCGGCCTGCGCTCGGCAATATTCCGCTTGAAACGCTAAAGGCTCACACGATTCAGCGCCTTTATAACTCGCTCTCACAGGAGCACGACGGGCAGCCCGCCCTGAGCGTCAAAACTATCAAGAACATTCACGGTGTGCTGCACAAGGCGCTCCAACAGGCCGTCCTTCTCAACTACATCCGCTACAATCCGACGACCGCGTGTGTTCTGCCTAAAATCGTCAAAAAAGAGATTCATCCGCTGACCGACCAACAGACCGCTCAGCTTTTGAATCTCTTGAAAGGCAGCAAGTATGAAATTCCGCTCACCATTGATCTCTTCACCGGCTTACGCGAGGGTGAACTGCTCGGCCTGATGTGGGACTGTGTTGATTTTGAAAAGGGTACGATCCTCATCAATAAGCAGCTCCGTAGAAGCCAGCGAAAGGGCGGGACTTATTACTTCTCCCCGTCGAAGAACAACAAGAGTCGTACCCTCACACCCGCGCCGTATGTGATGAAGCTGCTGCAAGCACAGAAAGTACAGCAGGCCAAACAGCGTCTGATGGCAGGCCCAGCGTGGGAGGACAGCGGTTTGGTGTTCACCAATGAGTTTGGACGATATGTCTCCTACCGTGCGATCTTCGACAGCTTCAAGCGTATCGTGAAACGCGTTGGCCTTCCCGACGCGAGGATACACGATCTTCGTCATACCTACGCCGTGAACTGCATCCGCGCCGGTGATGACATCAAAACCGTGCAGGGAAATCTCGGTCACGCCACCGCAGCGTTTACATTAGACGTTTACGGACACGTCACGAAGCAGATGAAGCAGGACAGTGCTGCCCGTATGGAACAGTTTATTAAGAGCGTTTCGGGTGCTTGAGGGAACAATAAGGCTAAAAATAAGGCTAAACAGGGTTTCAGGGCAACAAAAAAGCCTTGAAACTACTAAGTTTCAAGGCTTTTTTCGTGGTGCGCGGTACAGGACTCGAATTCGAGAAAAAGCATTTTTTGCAACTAATTCTGTCAAATTTTGTGATAAACAGTTCTGAAACTGCAAAACATAGTACCAGTCAGTCCAGTTGTTTTATAAGAGCTAACGCTATAAAGGGTACAAATAAGGGTAAAATCATAGCTCACGAAAGGACGATCACACAATGGAAATTACATACAGCAAGTACAAAGATTGCTACCTGCCGGATTTAGCAGTATCTCAGGAAGAACCTGCGGCCTACGGACGCTTTGGGCGCATGCGGCTAAAGTATCTAAAGGCGCATCGCCGAGTGACCTATATCAATTTGAAAACGTCCGGCCAACTGACGCATTATCTCAACGAGACTGACCGAGAGGCAACCAAGATGATGCGGCTGCTGATTGAGCAGATGGCGCAGGCTCAAGGCATCACAGAGCAGCTAAAGGCCAAGGATCAAATGTCATGGGTAGGGGCGATGAATAATATCAGCAGCGCAGCGGAAGAGGTTGTGGTGCATTCATTCCTCCTGTAATGGACTGATATGTCAGTAAAATAGCTATAACTTGAGGGGGCAAAAGCAGCTATGCTTTTGCCCCCTCAAGTTCATACAGCAGAGATGTATTAAGACGATACAAATTGATTTCTCGCCACTTCTATGGTAATATAATATTGTTTTCCGCAATCACGGCTCTAGGAGGACGAAATATGCTTGCAATGTCAGACACCCCGATAGATCTGTTCATTCCATACTTTGCAAAGGCAGGTGTACCAGTTGCATTTCTTGTTCCTACTCCAACGGGATACGAAAAATCCATTATGGATGCGACTGCTCCTGTCCGACAACTGCTCCTTGACGCTCGGGTTCACAACTATGAAGTGCAAGGGCAAGGGCCGAACAACAAAGTCTTAGTTCCTGCACATTTTGTTAACTACAGCGATGTTACAGACTCTATTGCTTCTCTTTATCGCCCAGTAACAAAGATGGGCGACCCTCGCATCTGGTTTTCAAATCTGCGTAGGTACTGTTCGCCTTGCAATTTGCTTGCCATAGTCGTTATCGACAAAGAACTGTATATCTTCAACCTTTCTAAGCCAGAGGTCGCAGCAGGAATTCGATATAACGGTTTTGCAGCATCGATTATTCAGGAGGCTGCTCATCGGGAATGGGCTATTGCCGAGGAACTGCTCAACAAACTTCGCGTCATACATCGTCAGGGCTTTTTGCGTTCTATTACGCCGGGCGATCCCGGAGTCGGAGATACGCTTGAAAATGCCCTTGGAATTAGCCGAAACAACTCTAAAGCGCCAGATTACAAGGGAATTGAACTAAAAACTACTCGCCTAACCAGAAATGGAAACAAACGAGCGACGACTCGATCCACATTGTTTACAAGAGTACCTGATGAAGGAATGTCCTATAGAGAAATCGTTGAGCATTATGGAAAGTTGCAAATGCCACGGGGAGGCACCATTGAGCGCCTTCAGCTCTATGAAACATTCAGATGTTCTCGCCCGAACGCCTACAACCTTCTTTTGAGTGTTGATGCGAACAAAGATAAGTTAGATATGCTCCATCAAGGTCAACAGCGAAGAGAATTTGTCTCCTCTTGGCAAATGAAGAACCTTCGTGAAGCGCTTCTTATAAAGCACCGCGAGACATTTTGGATCAAGGCAGTTTCTGAAAGCTACGATGGTGTTGAATACTTTAGGTATGACAAGGTATTGCATACAAAAAGTCCAAATACTTCTTTGCTAGCGCCACTTTTGGAAACGGACAAAATTACCGTTGACCTTGCTGCACATTTCAAGCCAGATGGCAAGTGGAGAGACCACGGCATCCTTTTCAAAATGATGCCAGATGATCTGCCCTTGTTGCTGGGCGAACCAACCGAGTATATTCTGTAAATCCGGAAAAAGGCGAAGGATGTTCCCTCGCCTTTTTCATTTGATTTTCTTAAGGATTTCTGTTGCGATTGCTCTGGCCATCAGCGGCGGGACAGCGTTTCCGACTTGCGTGAACTGTGGCGTTTCGGACTTTCTTTTTTCGCCGCCCGTTGCACGTTTCCCTTGAAATACAAAACTGTCATCAAATGATTGAAGCCGGGCCATTTCACGAACTGTAAGCGATCTATTGGCACCATAGTGGATAAAATCATCTGGCATCGTCGTAATTGTCGTGCTTTGACCATCCGGATTGATCACTGTGTAATTTCTCTTCTTGGTATCCATAAGAGAATTATCCGGTTCGTATGCCTTGGCTTTGTGATAGTCTCCGTATTTACGGATCAAAGCATAACGCTCTTGAACCTCTTTGCTGTGGTTAGAGGATTCGTGATTCTGAAGGGCGGCATCTTTCATAGGCCGTGATGCAACTTCATCAAACGAACTTGCCGGTGTATATGTCGGCAGACACTTACTAAGTCTTGGAAATCTTTTGGGGTTTAAACGCCCTATTCGGCTCCATTCTGCAAATGTGTGGCACTCACGTCCATCTGCATCTGCTTCAAGAACTCCGTCAACGGTACGGAGAACAGACCCCCTATCCGTTTCTCTGAACTTTGAAAAATAAGTGTCATTATAGTCAAGTGGATGGTCGCCGATGGCAATGTAGTTCAAGTCCCCTATTGCCTCTGCGATAGTGACTTTTTTATCACCTGCTACCGTGGCTGGAATCTCAGTGATTATTTGCTGGTCATTCCTGCACCCGATAAAAACAACTCTCACTCGGTTTTGCGGAACGCCATAATCAGACGCAAGTAACTGAATAGGGCTGTTGATATGGTACAGTGCCACTTTATTTGCAATAGGTCGAAGGGAAGCCATATTTGCTCCAGCTTTTTCTGCAATTTCGAGAACTCGTTGCATTGTTTCATATGCACCCTCGAACAAAATTTCAAATGCCAATTTGATTTGTCTAACGGTCGAAACAATTCTGTCGTTTGAAGCCGTCTCAATAAGAAAATCACACTGCTTATTTGCGATAGCCACAATTTTTGCCACATCAAGATAGTCAGTAATGCAATCAAAGTGTTCCTTATACTCACTGCGCTTAAGTTGAGATGCACTTATTTCTCGTTTTACACACTCTCTGATGTGCGTAATATCCGTCTGGTGTGAAATTAAGGAGAGAACCTGCCGGATAACATTTCTGTCATCTTCAGCTGTCTCTTTGTTGTTCCGATATACATCAACCAGTGCACCAGATAACTCAGAACAGAATTGCTCCAGCAAATGATTATGGATCTCATTCTTATATGCAACAAGTGAATCAAGTGCAAACTGCTTTTGACGCTGGTTTATGTTAATCGAGTCAAATAAGGTGAGTACTCTCAAATAATCCGATCTGCGCTCTGTTGAAAGAGAATTCTGTTCAATCCACACTTTGAGGACTTTGAGACTTAGGTTGAGTTCTTGCTTTTTTCCTTGGTTATCAATATGCTCCAATACCTGAGATGTCTCAATAGTATTTACAAAGGATTCCAGTGCTTCGTAATCAACAATATTCTTAATCTCTCTGAGAATTCTATTCTTGATTTTTCCATTATCTTTCGTGAGAATTCCCGCAACATTCTCCATCACAAAGTATTTGGGGCGAATTGCCTCTATTACTTTGAGATAATACGAAAACAAGTCGTCTTTCTTATCGTTTTTCCTACGTTCCCCCGCTAAGCTGAAAGACTGGCAAGGAGGACCTCCTGTTAGAACATCGACCTCCACAGTTCCAAATGCAGACTCGATTTTTGCTAAAAGCGCTTCGATAAAATCCGGATCACTTATATCCTTGGTCAAAAATTCTGTGTTTAAGCCGAGCTGACGATTATACCGCATTCGATGGGTCACTTCACAAGTGGGATTTATATCGCTCGCCAGCAAGAAGTCAAAGTGTTTACCAGACTCTTCGGCTTGTAAAAATCCTTCACTAAAGCCTCCAGCACCAGCAAACATATCTATAAAGGTTGGCATATCGAGCCCTCCACAACAGTCATCTGTAACACTATAACGCCAAATCGCGAAAAAGTCCAGGCCTTTTTAGAATTTTCTCGACTTCTTTTTTTAATATGAGACAAGCATATTTTAACGCATCAGCCAAGAAAAGTCCAGGCCTAATTTGATGAATGCAAAATTAAGCTCACAAGTCGCGCTACGCGGAGCGTATCTTGTGTAGTTCGAATAGCAAATTCGAAATTATCTCTCACCTCTCTATGCGATCTATGCGATTTGCACATATCTCAATCTGCTTCGTTATCTCTAGCGGCAACTGCTTCAGCAGCTTTTCCGTCCGCTTGTAACGCTCTTCCAGCACAGTGAGCTTTGCGCGCTGCTCGGCGCTCTTGCGTCGCTCGGCGGCCAGCTCGTCCTTTAGCGTTTCGTTTTCCTCGACGCTGCATCGCTGCATGGAGAGCGATTGTAACACGGCCTGCTGCATCCGCTGAATTTCTGCCTGAAAGGACTCTACCTCCGGCAGCAACTGCGCCAGCAGCGCAACCGCCTCCTCGCGCTTCTTGCCTGCGTTGAACATATTGATGTCATTCAACGCAGTTTCCAACCTTTCCAGTTTGGCATCCATCGCCGTGACTTTCTTGTACCACTGCGGCGTCAGGTGCTTGCGCTTGGTCTCCACGGCGGGCGCGCCGCGCTCCAGCTCCGGCCACCGCTCCGCCATGCAGGCGTAGAAATCGTCCTGCCAGCGGATCATCGTTTTCTTGTTGCCGAGGATCTCCTTCGCAGACAACCGCCCATCCTTCGTCAGCGGGACAAAGCAGAGGTGCAGGTGCGGCGTTTTCTCATCCATGTGCACCACGGCGGAAAAGATATTCTCCTCGCCCACGCGCTCTTTGAGAAAGCCGAGCGCCCGCTCAAAATACTCCGGCATTTCTGATTCATGTGCTTTTGCAAACTCCGGGCTGGTCGTGATCAAAGTCTCCACAAATTTCACGCTGTCCCTGCGTACCCGGCAGCCCGCCATGCTGATGCGATGTCGGATCTCCTGCCCGTAGCTCCAACGCGGCGCGATCAAATGATAGTTCTGCACGGTGCGGCTTTTGTCAATGTCCGGATTACTGGCGTATGCTTCCTTTGTCCGCTCATTGTGGGCAGCAATGGCCTTAGCAGCACCGCCCTTTCGCTTTGCAAATCGTAAAATGGCGTAAGCCATCGTTGTTCCTCCTGTTATCGTTTTGGGGACGAGGGAGCGTAGAATCCCCATCACGACTTTCTGAAAAAGTGCGCCCGACAGATGACGATACCGTCATCTGTCGTCCTTCTTTTTCGGCCCGGTCAAAGCTGCGCGGGGAGCGGCGTCCCCGCGCAGTTTTCCCGTCCCCCGTCGTGATGGGTATAACACACTAGACTTTGTACCAAAGTCCGTGTGCCAGCCGTTCCCTCTGGACTCCCTCAAGCGGTCATTTCCCGCCGCCTCACGGCACGGAAAATGACCTTATCGGTGTACGGTATGTCCGATAATGTACGGTATTTTGAGGGGATACCCCCACTCCCATTTTTACCGTACATACCGTACATTACCGTACACCGTCCCACCGCAGCGAAAGGCTCTTGCCCTCTCTTGTGCGCTGGGCAACATAGCGAATGTCGTATTTCCGCAGCAGCGTATCCTGCTGCACATTCAGCGTCCGCACGATCCAGTTCGGCATGAAGCTTTGGCTGCTGTCCATCTTGGAAAGACATTGCGCAAGCTCCGTCGCCGTGCCGTTCCACGACGGGTTTCCTTCGTTTACCAGCCGAGAAAGAAATTCGAGCAGCGGGCATGGAGGCTCTCTGTAAGGTTCTGTTTCCGCCTCAAGCAGTTCCCAGCACAGATGCGCAGCAGCAAACCGGAGATGCATTCGGAGCTGCGGCTGGTCACGCCCGACCACCTCCAAAACAGCGTCCGAAGCTGTGCGCTTATCTTTATGTAGGAGCAGCGCGCCGTCTGCCGCGCCCATCAAGCCATTGGTGCCGGAGATCATGTTGAACACGTCCTCTGCCCCCTCCTTGCGCGTATGATGAACGACCAGCACGGTGACGCCGTAGGTGTCGGAGAACTCCTTCAGCCTTGCCAGCGTATCATAGTCGGCGGCATAGCTGCCGCCATCCGGCGTCCGGCTCCGCACCCGCTGTAACGTGTCAATAATGATAAGTACCGTGTCCGTGTGCTCACTCCAAAAGTCGCTCAGCCGTTCCGTCAAGCCTTCGTCCAGTGTTTCGGAAAAGACGGAGAGGATCAAGTGCTCGCTGTCCTGCTCCGTCATCTGTGCCAGACGCTTCTGCAATCGCTCACAGGTATCCTCTAAGGCAAGATACAAAACCGTACCCTGCCGGGAAGAAAAGCCGAGGAAGGGCGTTCCCATGCTCACCTGATAGGCCATCTGCAAGACGAGAAAGGACTTGCCGATCTTCGGCGCACCGGCGAGGAGGTAAGTCCCCGCCGGCAACAGTCCGTCGATGACCGTCGGGCGGACCGGAAAGCGCGTTTCCATCAGCTCCGGCATGGTCATGGCCTGAATTTTCCCAAACCGCTTGTGCGGTTCTTCAATGTCTGTTATACTGTTTGTGCGTGCAAGCGCGGACGGCTGCTCCCCATCTGGTGCAACAGATGGAATCGGGGCAGTCGTTTCTTTTTCAGTTGCCATTCCCACCTCCCGTATTCTGCTCAATCCAGTCGATGAGCTTGTCCTTCGGCACAAGCAGCCGCTTGCCGATGCGCAGCGTGGGAAACGTCCCCGTGTTGAGGAGCTGATACGCTCCCGCACGGGAAATTCCCAACGCCGCTGCGAGCTGATTGGCGTTCAGCACCGCAGGCAGATTTTCGTAGTTGTTGTTCATGTATGACCTCCTTTGAAAATTTTAGTTGACATTATGGACTATAAAGATTATAATGCACAATGTAACTACTATGGTTTGATTGTATATTGTTGGTACGAAAAAGTCAATAGATAATTTTCTGCATCTATTTTGATATATCTAACAGGAGGCAGCTATGGTCTTTCCCGAACACATAGAATTCCGGTATTACATCACACCGGAACGAAAAGAATGCTTTGCACTGTATGACAGAACATTAGGCAGCCGCATGACCTATCTGGAGCTGACGCAGGACCTTGGCCAATGTCTCATCGACCTTTATGATACGGACTTCTATGATGCCTACTGCGTATTGTCCGAGATCAATAAGCTGGTACAAACGGAGAAGAACGAGGCCGCATGGAGGAAGCTGCTGGAGCTGTCACTGCCGCTTTGCAAAGTGCATCCGTTTTTTGGGCTGCTCGTAAAGGAGCTGAGCGAGCTGGAATCCACATACGCACACGGTCAAGATGCTGACGCAACGATTGTCCTTTCATTCGCCAACGATTTTGAAGCCATCGTCCGTGATGCAAAGGCGCTGATTGAACGATGCCTGGATGACCGCTATCAGCCGGACTACTCCACGGCAGAGCGTTACCGCGAGGCGCATTACGATGCGTTGCTCCATTTCGACGATATGCGCTATGGCGAGCTTGCCACAGAGGAGGTCATGCTGGACAGCCCAGCGTATAACAGCGCCTACCATTACAGCGTGGAGATACTGCGGGAGCGCGGGATCAAGACTGCGCTGCGCGAGGTGCTTTACCCAAACACCGTGCGCGACCTCTACAACTACTTGAAGGCGTACTGTCTCCGCCTGCCGCTCCCGATCCACAAGTGCAAAAACTGCGGCAGATACTTTGTTGTGACCGGCAACATCACGCAGGACTACTGCACGCGGCTGATGGAAGGCTCGGAAAAAACCTGCCGCCAAATGGGAGCCGTCGTGCAATATCAGAGCAGGCAGATGAAGAATCCTGCCACAAGGGAGTTTACGCGCTCCTACAAGGCCCACAATGCCCGTGTGCGATACGGAACGATGACCAAGGCAGAGTTCACCGCATGGTCGAAGACGGCGCGGGAAAAGCGCGACGCCTGCGTAGCGGGCAAGCTGCCGCTTGAAGACTTTGTCGCATGGCTCGACAGCGACAAACAGCGATAAAACAACGGACTGACTGGCCGTTTTATGATCTCAGAAGAACAGGAGGTTTCATTGACAACGCGAAAAGCAAAAGGAGCCAAGGGCGGCGGCACGATCCGTCAGCGCCCTGACGGACGCTGGGAGGCACGCTATACCCTTGGCATTGATCCCGGAACGGGAAAACAGATCCAAAAATCCGTCTACGGCAAGACACAGAAGGAGGTGCGGCAGAAGCTCACTGCGATCACCGCGGAAATCGACAACGGAGTATACCAAGAGCCTTGCAAAATGACCGTGAACGAATGGCTTGATATTTGGCTGAAAGACTATCAAATCGGCGTCAAGGATTCCACAGCGTATCTCTACGAACGGCAGGCTAAGCTGTATCTGCGGCCTGCACTCGGCAATATTCCGCTTGAAACACTAAAGGCTCATACGGTCCAGCGCCTCTATAACTCGCTCTCACAGGAACATGATGGGCAGCCTGCGCTGAGTGCTAAAACCATCAAGAACATTCACGGCGTGCTGCACAAGGCCCTCCAACAAGCCGTCCTTCTCAACTACATTCGTTACAATCCGACGACTGCGTGTGTTCTGCCCAAAATCGTCAAAAAAGAGATCCATCCGCTGACCGACCAACAGACCGCTCAGCTTTTGAATCTCCTAAAAGGCAGCAGATACGAAATTCCCCTCACCGTTGACCTCTTCACCGGCTTGCGCGAAGGTGAGCTGCTCGGATTGATGTGGGATTGCGTGGATTTTGAAAAGGGTACGATTCTCGTCAATAAGCAGCTCCGCAGAAGCCAGCGAAAGGGCGGAACCTATTACTTCTCCCCACCGAAAAACAACAAGAGCCGCACCATCACACCCGCGCCGTATGTGATGAAACTGCTGCAAGCGCAGAAGGTGCAGCAGGCCGAGCAACGGTTAATGGCAGGCCCAGCATGGGAGGACAGCGGCTTGGTGTTCACCAATGAGTTCGGACGCTATATCTCCTACCGCGCGATCTTTGATAGCTTCAAGCGTATCGTGAAACGTATTGGCCTTCCCGACGCAAGGATACACGATCTTCGTCATACCTACGCCGTCAACTGCATCCGCGCCGGTGATGACATCAAAACCGTGCAGAGCAATTTAGGACACGCAACTGCCGCCTTCACGCTGGATGTTTACGGTCATTTCACAGACGATATGCGCTCGGTCAGCGCGCAGCGCATGGAGGGCTTCATTACAAATGTTCTCAATTTATAAAGGGTACGATAAAGGGTAAAAGGCGTTTCAGGGCGACAAAAAAACCTTGAAGCCACTGAAGCTTCAAGGTTTTTTCTGGTGCGCGGTACAGGACTCGAACCGACAAAAAGGTGTTTTAACTCATCCCAGCCTATGCCCACCAGTACCATAATATGGGGAAGTAGTGTGTTGTTCTTGCCATCCCATGTTGGATAATTTTATCTCATATCAACGCAGTAAGGCTAAAAATAAGGCTAAATTTTGGCTGCTGTGTAGGACATATCTTACCCAAATCTCAGAATAGGTGGGCGTTATTGAGCTATATCCCATAGCAGATATTGATGCAAGTCCAGCCTACTTTCCTTCGCTGTCTCAAACAGACAGTAAATCGTAGCGCTGGCTCGCACCCCCGACTGTGGTTTACCCTCTAACAATTAGTGCTGGGAAGTGCGACTTCCCAGCACTAATTGTTTCATGCGTATGTATGCGCCCAGGGGGGCGGCTACCTTTGAAGCATAACGCAGATGTCGTATCAAGATTGTAGTTTGCGTAATTGCGCATCGGTGTTATTTGGCAGGGATTGCGAGTACTTGTTTTCGCCTTCTATCGTGACAATAACCTCATAGGCTCGAATCCATAATCGATTTTTCATGCAAATTTACCGACTTACCGAGAACATTGACGCAAGGCTTCATTCCGTACTCTGGGCAATTGGAAGGAATCTCAAATTTACACCTTAAAGCGGCAGTTCCAGTTCTACCAGCGGGCGGTGCTGCTGGCAGCCGTAAAGATCTTCGTCCAGAAAATCGCCGGATGGGACAGAGCGCGGGTAGGAGAATTTGACGGCATTGGCCAGCGGGAGATCAAATCGCTTCATCGTCTCCGCCGCCGTACCGCACAGTGCCGCCACCTTTCCGCTGTCCAGCGCGCCGGTAGAAAGTACCTTGTCATAGGTCCTGCGGTCCGGAAAGATCACGTCGATCGTCATCATAAAGGGACCCGCGTTTTTGGAACGGATTAGCTGCGCTACTTCGCATAGCTTTTTCATCGTACACCTCCTTCTTTATAGGTCATAGTAGCGGAAACGAACCGTTTCAAGCGGGTCGTCCACTTCGATGACATGATTCAGGCAGAAGCTGTAGGTCGCGCCGCCATTCTGTGTCTGCAGATCCGGAGGAGAGAACGGAAACGCCGTCTGGCTCTGGCAGCCGATCCACTCCTTTACCGGCACATGCAGCGCCGTGTGCCAGACATTGGAGATGATGCTGTCGGCCTCCTCCGGTGTTCTGGCAATGATATCGAACAGCACGCCCACAGTATGCGTGTCCGGGTCCTTCGGATTTCCGTAGACGATATGGCGCAGGCGATACTCCCCCGGCTCCAGCGCAAGTCCGCGGCGTATCTTTGCCTTTGCCTGTTCTATCACGTCCGCCATAAAGCGGTCGAACTGCTTCAGCACCACAGGATCGGATATTCCTGCGACCGCCACTCGGCGGTAGCCTTCAAACTTCACGCCCTCCAGCTTGACTGTGTACGGGCGCTTCACCAGCTCTGTCCCTGTGATACGGACGCGGCGCTCTGTCTCCGCTTCGTAGACAGAGTCCTTTGTCAGCATCATACAGCCTGGCTCCGAAAGCTCAAACGGGTCGGAATTCTCATACAGCGTGTGGGACACGACGGAATTCGGTGAACAGGCCATCTCTGGATCGCCCGGCTCAATGCTCGCGGAATCCTTCCGCACCCAGGCCAGCATACTGCCGTGATGCTTTTCAAACACGGTGGCCAGCGTGCCGCACTCCAGCACCTTTCCGGCATGCCACGCAAAGCCGTTGTTCAGCCCGTACATCATCGGCACCGCCGCATAAATCGAGGTGTCGGTCGAGCGGCCTGCAATGACCACCTGTGCGCCGTCCTCCAGCGCTTTGATATACGGCTCCGCCCCCATCACGGAGATGCAGCGCGTCAGGCTGTCAAGGTCCTTTTCCGAAAACTCGGGCGCGCCCTCGAGCGGGTGGAGCTTCCCCGCATCCATGTACTTTTTGAGCTGCTCGCGTGTAATCTCGGTCTTAATTTCCGCCAGCCTGAAGTGCAGCCCGCGCTCGCATGCGATTTCCTTTACAATGTCAATCATCCAGTCCACATTCGGATCGGCGCCGGCCGTACCCGCAGAGCCCACCAGTACGGGGATGCTGCGTTTTACGCCCTCTGTGATCATTAGCTCAAGGTCCCGCTTTGCCGCTCTGCGGCTCATGCGCGGAACACCCGCGCCGGGAAAGAAGGGGCCGGAATCCGAGGTGCCGGAGTCACAGCCGATCATATCCGGTCCATGCTCCAGCGCGGCGTAAAAGCCGGTCTTATCGAAGGAAGACCCCAGCATCCCTGCCGCCGCCAGAATACACACTTCGTCCTTTGTCTTTCTTTTCATTGCGTATCTCTCCTGTTTCTGTATTTTCTACTACTCATCGCAACATCAGTTTTTCATCCACCCAGGCGCGCTGCGGCAGCTCGCCGCGGCGAAGCTCCGCCAGCAGCCGCTCCTCGCGCTGCTGCACCGCCTGCACGCCCGCAAGCACATCCTCCGCCTCAGCGGGCGGGATAATGACCACACCATCGGTGTCGCCGACGACGATATCACCCGCGCGGACGACACGCCCGCCGATCTGCACCGCCGTGCCGATCTCGCCCGGACCGTTTTTATACGGCCCGTTCGGGTTGCTGCCGCGCGCGTAAACGGCAAAGTCCGTCATCGCCGCGATGGCGTCAAGGTCGCGCACATAGCCGTCCGCCACAATGCCCGCAACGCCGCGCAGCCTGCATTCCAGCGACAAAATCTCGCCGAAGAGCGAATGCTCCTCGCAGCCGCCCGCGTCTACAACGAGTACATCGCCCGGCTGCGCAAGCTCAATCGCCTTGAGAAACAGCAGGTTATCGCCCGCCGGAAGGCGGACCGTCAGCGCCGTGCCGCACAGCGGCGAGGCGTTGAGCGCCCGTATCGCCGGTGAGATCGCCGAAAGCCGCGCCATCGCGTCGTCCAAATTCGACGTCGGATAGTTCCCCAGCGCCTGCACCAGCGAGCGCGGCGGACGCGAAAAATTCAGCTCTATTTTACAGCCCTTCATCATACCGATGACCACTCCTTTCTCTGTGAAAAGTCCCGCTCCGCATTGCGGGACGGGACTTCCCATCTGTCCAAATGTTCTCGTAAATTACAGCTTGTAGGAATTGATCAGGCTGCCCGCGAGCAGGATTTTCTTCTCATCCTCCGTCACATCGGGCAGATCGAGCGGAAGCGTGCGCGCCGTGCCATCCGGTGCAATGACCGTGGCGTCGATATGCGTCTGTCCCTCTTCGACCGCCTTGCGGATGCCCTTGAGATAGATATACTCGTCGGGCGCAAGATTAATGTTGTTGTCGGGATTGGTGAAAGGCAGCATACCCCAGTTGACGCAGTTGGAGCGGTAGCGCTTGGTCGCATACTCAATGCAGATGTTGGCGAGACCGCCGAGCACCTTCTGGCAGCTGGCCGCATACTCGCGCGCGCTGCCGTCGCCCGGGCGCTTGGCATACATCACGCTGCCAATGCCGGTCGTCTTCATCAGCTCCTCTACCGGTGTGGTCACACCGATGGCGCGCAGCGGCGCATAGTATTCTTCGGACTTGGCGGCGTCGCCCGCAAGACGGGCGCGCTCATACTCGCGCGCTTCCTTCGCACGGCCCACATACTCGGGATCCTTGCGGATCAGCGTGAACTGCGAGATCTTCTCGGGGTTGGAGCGGTAGGACGCGGTCTCGCCGGAGGGGATCAGCTCGTCGGTCGTCGTGACTTCGTCGCGGATAACGCTCGCCACACGCAGCAGCAGGTCGTCGGTCAGGGCGGGCATCTCCGGCCAATCCTTGATGTCGGGGCCGTAGACCATCTCAGCCTCAGGCTTGGCCTTGCCGAAGCCGTTATAGACCACACGCTCGTAGATCTTCGCGTCGAAGGTGTACTCGGGGATATCGAAATCCTCCCACACATCCTCCGCGCTGGTCAGCACGCCGCCGGAGAAGGCCGTCGCCGCGATGCTGCGCGCATCCATCAGCGCAACGCTCGCGATTTGGCCCGTAGCGGGGTTGGAGCCCTCGCGGTTGGGGAAGTTGCGCGTGGTGTGGCGGATGGAGAAATCGTTATTGGCCGGCGTATCACCCGCGCCGAAGCAGGGACCGCAGAAGGCGCTTTTGATGCGTGCGCCGTATTCCATCAGCGTGGTCATCGCGCCGCTCTTGTTGAGCGCGACCATGATGGGCTGGCTCGCGGGATAGACATTGAGACCGAACGCGCCGAGGCCGCGGTCGATATGCTCGGCGATCTTGCTCATGGAATAGATGTTGCTGAACGAACCCGCGCAGCAGCCCGCCACAACGCCCTGATCAACATGGATCTTGCCGTCGATGACCTTGCTCTGCATATCGCAGGTGATGTTCTTGTTGTTCTCAAACACGCGCTTGGCATTTTCCTCGACGACTGCCATCGCGTCCTTCGGGTTGGCAATGACCTCGGCGAGCAGGTAGACGTTGCTGGGATGGAACGGCAGCGCGATGGAGGGCACGATGGTATCGAGGTCGACCTCGACCACACCGTCGTAGAGCGCGACCGCACCCGGCTTCATTTCCTTGTAGCCTTCGGGACGGCCGTGGATCTCAAAGTAACGCTTCGTCTTTTCGTCGGTCGTCCAGATGGAGGACAAACACGCGGACTCGGTGGTCATCGTGTCGATGCCGTTACGGTAGTCCATCGGCAGGCTTGCCACGCCCGGACCGACGAACTCCAGCACCGCATTCTTGACGAAGTTATTCTTAAACACCTTGCCAATGATCGACAGCGCGATATCGTGCGGACCGACCCACGGCTTCGGCGCACCGGTGAGGAACACAGCAATGGTCTTGGGGTATTTGAGCGCGTAGCCCTTGCCGACCATCGTTTTCACCAGCTCGGGACCGCCCTCGCCGATGGAAAGGGAGCCCTGCGTGCCGTAGCGGGTGTGGCTGTCGGATACGATGGACATTTCGCCGGAGTTGACGATCATTTCGCGCATGTACTGGTGGATGACCGCTTCGTGCGGCGGGACATAGATGCCGCCGTACTTGATGCAGGCGGAGACCGCATATTTGTGCAGGTCTGCGTTCAATGTGCCGCCCACAGCGCACAGGCAGTTGTGGCAGTTGGTGAACACGCAGGGAATGGGGAACTTTTCAAGACCGCTTGCGCGGGCCGTCTGCAAAATGCCGACATAGGTGTTGTCATAAACGCCCATGGAGTCAAAGCGGATGTCGAGATTCTCCATATCTCCGCTGCGGTTGTGAGCAGCGAGCACGCGGTAGGTCAGCGTAGCCTCTTTTGCCTGCTGCGCAGACTGCTGCGGCAACTCCTCGGGCTTTACGATGTGCTTGCCGTCGATGATATAATGCTTGCCTTCATGAAGTGTGATCATGGCTTTCTTCCTTTCCTGTTACTCACGGACGTAAACATAACCGTCCATGATGCGGCGCGCCGTGCGGGTCACGCCGCCCTTGATAACCTTGCCGTCCTCGATGCGGATATCCACCGCCGTAACGCCGCTGGCGTGACCGAGGCGCACGACCGTCTGCCCATCCGCGGGCTTAACGATCTCATTGACGATGGTGCCGGGCAACAGTGCCGCCGCGCCCGTACCGATGGAAACAGTAATGGGATAGGCTTTGTGCAGGGAACCGACAGAGATTGCGCGCACGCAGACGTCCATCGTGTCGGCGGGCGTCAGATTGCCGTCCATATCCGTGTAGTCCTGCGGCGCGGAGACGATGGAGACCTTGGGCAGCGACGTGGACTTTGTGCGCGCGTCCTCCCAGTTCTCCACAAAGCCGCAGGCCTTGGCCGCAAAGCAGCGGATGCGCTCGATGTGCTCCATCACGCTCTTGTTGGCGTTCAGTTCGGTAAGCTCGCTGCCCTTGATGCCGAGGTCAGACGCGCGGATAAAGACAATGGCGTTCGAGCAGTCTACGATTGAGACCTCGATGGGACCGTAATCGGGAATATCAAAGGTCTCGCGTGTCTTTCCGGTCGGGAAGAGCTTGCCTGTGGCCGCACCGCCCGGGTCCATGAAGAACAGGTCGATGCGGCTGCCCGTTCCGGGCACGCCGCGGATGACTTCGTCGCCATGCACCTTGGCGTGACCGTCTTCCACCTGCACGTGCTCCTCGATGATCTTGTTGGTATTGGTGTTGAACACGCGCACGACTGTCTCTGGCTCAACGGCGGGCACAAGGCCCTCATCGATGGCAAACGGGCCGACCGCCGCGGAAATGTTGCCGCAGTTGGCCTTATGGTCCACGTTCGGGATCACGATATCGACCTGGCGGAACGTGTAGTCCACGTCGGCGTCGGGACGCTTTGAAGGTGCGATAATGGCGATCTTGCTGGTGGATGACACCGTGCCGCCCATGCCGTCGATCTGCTTGACGTCGGGCGTACCCATGACCTTGAGGAAAATGTCATCCCACAGAGACTTATCCTCAGGCAGATCTTTCTCATGGAAGATGACCGCTTTGCTCGTGCCGCCGCGCATATACACGCAGGGATATTTCTTCATATACATATATGATTTCCTCCTGTTTCCGGTATTGCTTTCATCCGGTTATGGTTTTATAATAGATTCGATAACTTCATTGAATGGATGGTGTGCCGCATGAACGATCAGGACTATCAGTTTCTTCTTGACCTCTACGAGACGAAGAACATTACCAAGGTCGCCCAGCAGCAATTCCTTACCCAGCCGGCCATGACCAAGCGCATCCGCCGCATCGAGGAGGAGCTGGGCTGCCAGCTTCTGCTGCGCTCCAAGCGCGGCGTCACCTTCACTGCCGTGGGTGAAACGGTAATCCGCTACTGCCAGCGCATGATCGAGCTGAACAAGCAGATGCGCGACAGCATCAATCAGTCGCAGGGCATCGTCGGCGGCTCGTTGAGCGTCGGCGCTTCGCTGAACTACAGCCGTTACCGCCTGCCCTCCGCGCTGCGCCACTATCAGCAGCTTTATCCGAACGTTGACGTCCGCGTCTCCACGGGTCGCAGCCGAAGCCTCTACCACATGCTGATGGAGGGAAAGCTCTCGCTGGCTATCATCCGCGGCAACTTTGCGTGGAACGACGCCTCCATCCTGCTCTCATCCGAGCCGGTCTGTCTGGTCCGCAGCCACGACAACGCCGCTCTGCCGCTCTCCGACTACACCTACATCGGCCACCACACCGATCCCGACGAGGAACGCCGCATCGAGCAGTGGCTGCTGGAAAACAATGTCACGCCGAATACACGCCTCTGGATCGACGACATTTCCAGCTGCTGTGAGATGGCGCAGGCCGGCGTCGGCTGGACGATCATCCCCAGCATCTGTCTTGACCGTTTTGAGGGCGATGTGCAGCCCCTCTCGCTGCGCGACGGCACACCGCTGCTGCGCAACACCTATGTGCTCTATCGCAGCTCCTGCTACGAGTTGCAGCAGGTCAAGCTGTTTCTGGATATTCTAAAGGAGAATGCCGCTGCTTACGATCATGCGATCAAGGGTCGGTCAAGCAAGGCCGTACTTGATCTTTAAGAAGTCGCGTCCGACCTGCGGGAACATCGCGTAGGTGAGAATATCCTCCTCGGTGCGCGCGATATCGGCGCACTCGGCGCTCACACGCTCGTAGCCCGGGGCGATCAAATCGGCGGGGCGGCAGGTGATGGGTGTTTCGCCGGGGGCAAGGATCTTCTTTTTAAGCTCCTCGCTCACCGGTCCGGGCGCCTTGCCGTACTGACCCTTCACATAGGCGTTGACCTCCTTGGGGATAAGCTTGTAGCGCTCGCCGGAGATCACGTTCATTGAGGCCTGCGCGCCGCACATCTGCGAAAACGGCGTGCCAAGCGGCGGATAGCCGAGGTCCGCACGCACGCGCACGACCTCCTCCAGCACATCCTCCAGCCGGTCGATGGCGTTCATCTGTGTCAGCTGCGACTCGAGATTAGAGCGCATCCCGCCTGGGATTTGGTGGCGCACAACGTTGATGTCCACGCCCTGCAGCTTGGATTCATACTGCGCGTACTTCTTGCGCACTTCCTTCAGATACGCCGCGATGGGCGCGAGCTTGGCATAGTCAAGGCCCGTGTCGCGCGGCGTTCCTTTCAGTACGGCGATCATGCTCTCCGCCGCCGGATGGCTCGTGCCGAGCGCCATTGAGGACACGTCCACGTCGATGACGTCCGCGCCCGCGCGGATGACCTCCCAGTAGGTGATCTCCGTCATGCCGCCGGTGCAGTGGGAGTGATAGTGTACCGGTACATTGACCGCTGCCTTGACCGCGGCCACAGTCTTGCCCGCGGTGTTCGGGTCGATCATACCGCCCATATCCTCCAGATGTACCGCCGTCGCGCCGATGGCGACATAGTCCTTCGCTGTCTGCACAAAGGATTCCACGGTATGCACGGGGCTGGAGGTGAACTGGATGTTGCCCTCCACGCGCTTGCCGGCCTTCAGCGCCGCCTTCGCTGCGCAGGCGCAGTTGCGGATATCGTTCAGACCGTCGAAGATGAGGAAAATGTCAATGCCGGCCTCCGCCGCCTTCGTCACGAACTTCTCAACGATATCGTCGGGATACGGCGTGTAGCCCAGCAGATTCTGTCCGCGCAGCAGCATCCGCAGCGGCGTCTTTTTACAGTGCTGCTTAAAAAGCCGCACGCGCTCCCACGGGTCCTCCCGCAGGAAGCGGATGCAGGAATCGAACGTCGCGCCGCCCCACATCTCGATGCATTCAAAGCCGAAGTCATCCATTTGATTGAGTACGGGGAGCATATCCTCCGTGCGCATACGGGTGGCGATCAGCGACTGCTGACCGTCGCGGAAGTCGCAGGAGGCCAGCTTTACCGGCCCGTACTGCTCCGTACCTGCCCAGGTATTGGGAACGGCAGCCGCCGTTTTTCTCTGAAATAAGCCCATGGGTCACGACCTTTCTATCGGTATTCAGAGGGTGGTTTCGGGCCCTCTGTTATCATCTTACCAGAGTCTTGATATGAAGTAAAATTTTATGTTTTTATGTGATTTCATAACTATTTGTTATGAAATCAGGCAAACACTTCCCCTGACAGCACTTTGCGGGAGGCGCGAGAAACGCGCCTCCCGCAAAGCATTTTATAGAGGAGATTGCCTGAATGTCTTTACTTATTTTGCCTGTTCAACCTTCGTCTTTTTGCCCTTGATCTCCTTGTAGGTGTAGTAGCCGATGATGCCGAGGATCACGACGAGGATACCGATGACGATGGGGCTGGACATGAACTGCCAAATGTCATTGTGGTTGAGCTGCATACCGCGGCGGAAGTGCTTTTCGACCATGGGGCCAAGCACCAGGCCGAGCACCAGCGCGGAGGCATTGAAGCCGTACTTCTTGAAGAAGTAGCCGAAAATACCGGCGCCGACCATGACGAACACGTCGGCCATGCTGTTCTGATAAGCATAGCAGCCGGTCATGGCGAGCAGCATGATGAACGTGCCGAGCACATAGTAGGGGATCTTCAGCACAGAGGCGAACACCTTTGCAACACCAAGGCTGATGAAGATCATGATGATGTTGGCGAAGATCATCGAGATGAACGTAGCCGACAGGAACTCCGGCTGCGCCTTGAGCAGCAGCGGACCCATCTGCACGCCGTGGATGGCGAGAGCCGTCATCATCATGGCGGCGGCATTGCTACCGGGAATACCCATCGCGAGCATCGGGACCATCGCACCGCCAGTGGCGGCGTTGTTCGCCGTTTCCGACGCGGCGATGCCGTGCGGGTCGCCCTGACCGAGCATTTCAGGATGCTTGCTGAACTTGGCCTCAGTCGCATAGGACAGCCACGAGGCAATGGTCGCGCCCGCACCGGGCATGATACCGACCAGTGTGCCAATAATACCGGAGCGCAGCGATGTCCACTTCAGCTCCCAGATGTCCTTGAACTTCGCCAGCTTGGAGATATCCGCCTGCTTGTCCTTAGTATAGGCGGCAAGGTCTCTGGGCTTATAAACAGTGTTGTAGATTTCAACTGCTGCGAAAAGACCCAGCATAAACGGCAGGTCCTCCACGCCGTCGAGCAGCTTGGAAACGCCAAAGGTGAAACGGGGAACAGAGGAGAAGTAGTCCATGCCAACCGTGCCGAGCCAAAGGCCGATGATAGCAGAGGCGAAGGTGTTGAGCTTGTGGTCCTCATCGAGGAAAACGATGGCACAGAGGCCCAGCGAGCAGACCGCAAACATTTCCTCCGAGCCGAATTCCAGCGCCAGCGCCATCAGCGGCTGGGTCAGCAGGAACATGATGATAGCGGAGAACAGACCACCGAGGCCAGAGCAGATCAATGAGATAGATAGTGCCTTGCCCGCCTCGCCGCGCTGGACCATCGGATATCCATCGAGCACCGTAGCGGCGCTGGAGGGTGTGCCGGGGATCTTGAAAAGAATGGCCGTGATACCGCCGCCCGTGATTGCGGAGCAGTACACAGCGGCAAGGAACGCAATGGCCACAATGGGCTTCATTGTATAGGTAAAGCTGATGCAGAGGACGATGGCCATCGTGGCACTAACGCCTGGGAGCGCGCCGAAGATGACGCCGAAGGTCACGCCCGCGATCAGCCAGAGAATGATCTCAGGCGAAGCAAGCGCGTGAAGACCGGTCATAAACAATTCCATAGTTTTTCTCCTCTCTCTGTCAGATCAGCGTCTCGAGCCACAGGCCGAAGTAGTATAGCGCGCCCTGACCGCGCGGTACCATAATGTCAAGGCCCCAAACAAAGATGGCGTAAATAGCCATCGTGATAACGAAGCTGGAAAGCACCAGCTTGGCGGGCTTATGCAGACCAAGGATCATGGAAAGTGCAATCGCGTAAAGGAATGTTGCAATTACAAAGCCGACCAGCTCCATGATGCCCGCATAGGCGGCGGTGACCACGAAAGCAAGCAGAAGCTTCTGCACGTTTTTCTGCTTGATAAACCCGAGATCGACCTTGCGGTCTTCCTTCGGAAGTGTTTTCAAAAGCTTATAGGTTTTCAGCAGGAAGATCAGATCGGCAATCACCAGCAGGACCATCGGCCAGTAGCGTGCGCCGCTGTAGCCCTGCCATATCTCGATGCTGCCGCTGTAGATCGTCATGGCGACGAAGAAGACCAGCATAATGCCGTTAAAAATCAATTCACCCACAGTAGGACTCCTTTTCTAATCAGGTGTCGAGGAATATGGAAGCATCTGTTTTACGATTTTGCGGCCACTTTTTGTGGCCGCAAAATCATCGTAATCCGTTCGGTTTCTGTTAAGATTTTTAGCTGACGAGCTTCTCGCCGAAGGCGTGCGTGGCGCTCAGGACGTCCGCCAGCTCATCGGCGGTGTAGACATACTCGTTGACCATGCCGTTGGCGGCAAGCCAGGCTTCCCAATCGGGGTTCTGGGAGGCGGCGACAACAGCCGCGGTAAAGGCGTCAATGGCTTCCTGCGGGGTACCCTTCATGGCAGTGAACACGCGGAAGAAGCCGAGCTGTGCCTCATAACCAAGCTCACCGGAGCAGGGCACGTCGGGATACATATCGTTACGCTGCGGGGCCAGCACGACCAGCGCGGTCATATCGCCGGACTCAACATAAGCGCCCGCGTCAGACCAAGTGCCGACGTACATATCAACATCGCCCGCCATCATGGAGACGAGGACCTCGCCCGCATCGGAGGTAATCCAGTTGAGCTCGATACCGGCCTGCTCGCAGAACTCATAAATCAGCGCGCCGGAGATGCCCTTGGGAGAGTCGGTCGCAATGGAGACCTCACCCGGATGCTCCTTGCAGTAATCGATCATTTCCTGCACGGTGGTAAAGGGAGCCTTCTTGCTGGCAAAGAACAGACCGTCGGCAGAGGTGAGACCGGAGACGGGGATCAGCTCAGACATCAGGTCGAACTGGCACACGCCCTGCGCATCGGCAAGGATAGCGGAGGGAGCAGTGAACTGGAAGGCATAGCCGTCGTTGGTGGAGTTGTGGCTCCAGGTATAGCCTGCGGTACCGGATGTGCCATCTTTATTGTTGATGACAACGCTCTGGCCGAGCTCCTTTTCAAGGTACGGAGCAAAGGCGCGGATGGTGGTGTCTAGGCCGCCGCCCTCAGAGGCGGGGACCATGATCTCGACACGGCGCTCGAACTTCCAGCCGGTGTTTTCGGTCTGCTGGGTGTCGCCTTCGGTGCTGGGGTCGGGCGTCGTCTGCTTGTCGCCGCAGGCGACGAGCGCGAAGACCATGACGATGCTGAGCATCAGCGCAAGAAACTTTTTCATGATTTTCTTCCCTTTCTGTTTCTTTTTGTTTTTGCCTGTCCGATGCAGCCGCAGCAGCCGTACCGCCCAATGTATCTGAGCGGATTGACTATCTATAAGCCGCATTTTCTTTCAGGCTTTGGTTAAATTGTAGCGCAGTGTTTCGTTTCTGTAAAATTCATTATAGTGGCAAAAATCCATAACATCCAGTTATGAATTGATGTAATGTAGCAAGAACGGAATCCCGCTCATCACACAGAGCAGGCGGCAAAGCTGCATCACCGTAACCTGCGTAGGGTTGCCGCCCATATCCTCGGCAATCAGGCCCATATCGCTCATGCCACCGGGTGAGGCGCAGAAGAGCGATGTTTCCAGCGTAAAGCTGGACAGGCGGTAGATCACGATGCCCAGCACACCCGAAAGCAGCACCCAACTCAGGTCAATCAGCAGAATCACTGGCAACGCACGACCCATCATCACAAGGTCTGCGTACACCAGCCGCACACCGATAAGCGCGCCGTTGCAGGAATTGGCCGCGTAGCGCGCCGGCAGCGGGAAGTAGAGCTGGTCAGTCAGTACATTGACCGTGCCGACAGCGACCATCGGAAAGCAGATAGAACCTGCGGGGATGCCCGAGAGCTTACCCAGTATGCCGGCGGGGATGCCGATGGCCAGCGCGGTCAGGAACCCGCTGAGACTCTTCTTGCGTGGCACGGCCGCTTCGTGCTCACCGTGCTCGCGCGTCTCTTTCAGCAGCGGCTTACCTTTTGTCAGGATCAGCTTAATCGAAACAGGAATCAGCGGCACGATGACCGCCATGCGCAGCATTTGCAGAATGCTCACCGCCGCGGGGCTGTAGCCCATGTCCGCGGCGACAAGCGCGAACTCCGTGGACCCGCCGGGCGCGAGCCCAAGCACAGCGCTGCCGAAGTCGATGTCCGTCAGGCGGCTCAAAAGCCAGCCGCTGAACACATTGTAGCTCATCATCGTCACCACGGTTACCTCAGCTGCCAGCGGTGCCTTGCGCAGAGCGGCAAGATCTTTTTTACGCACCTTGGTGCCGAGATAACTTCCCGCCACCGCTGAGCAAAACGTTTTCACCGCGGGCGGAAAGCAGGTAATGCCAGTCGTGACCTGCACCACACCAACGAACAGCACCGCACCGACAAAGGCTCCTGCCGGAACGTGGAGCTTCAGAAAAACGAATGTACCCAGCAGTGCGATGGCGAGCGTGAGCAGCACGCGCAAACCCGTCATGTCCATCTCAGTCCTTGAACGTAAAGTCCTTCACCTGGCGGATAACGTCGAGCACTGTGCCGTCACGCGCCTCCAGAATGCCAACGATGCGCTCGCCGAACTGCACGCTTTGCGGCTTGCCTGTGATGGAATACGCGATATCGCGCAGCTCCTCGATGGTACGCAGTGGCAGCTTCGTATTCTTATAGGCTTCCAGCAGGTCCTTTCGCAGCGGATTGATGGCGATGCCGTAATCCGTTACGACGATATCCACACATTCACCCGGCGTAGTCACTGTGACCACCTCGTCGCAAACCGTGGGGATGCGCCCACGCACCAGCGGCGCGACAATAATGGAGCACTTCGAACCCGCCGCCGTGTCGGGATGTCCGCCGGGCGCGCCGCGCACAATGCCGTCCGAGCCGGTGACGACATTGACATTGAAATGAACGTCCACCTCCAGCGCGCCGAGGATAACGAAGTCCAGCCGGTTGACAAACGCGCCTTTGTTCATGGGATTTGCGTACTCCGAGGTAGATATCTCATAATGGTTCGGATTTCCTTTGATGGACTCGATTGCGCCGAGGTCAAAGTCCTGCGCATCCACGATATTGCGCACAAGTCCCGCTTCCAGCAGATCACACATCGGCTTGGTAATGCCGCCGATGGCAAAACTCATCTGGATGTTTTTCTCCTCCATGATGGGCCGGAGCATCGTATTCACCGCGAGCGACGCGCCGCCCGCGCCGGTCTGGAAGGAGAAGCCGTCCTTGAAGTACGGCGACTCGGCAATGAGCTGCGTGCAGTCCCGCGCCATATTCAGCTCGCGCATATCCTTTGTCATGCGGATGGCGTTGCTGATGATCTTCTTCGGATCGCCGACGGAATCCACCACGCAGACGTAGTCCACATCGACCATCGAGATCGACGGCGGATAATTCGGGAACGGCGCCAGCGTGTCCGTGATCACCACGACCTTATCGGCATACTTCGCGTCGACCATGGAATAGCTCAATACGCCGCAGTCGCTCTTGCCGCCCACTGCGCGCGCGTTGCCGTATTCGTCACAGGTCGGCGCGCCGATAAAGGCGATATCAATATGTACGTCACCCTCCTCGATGGCGCGGACACGCCCGCCGTGCGAGCGGATGATGGCCGGATTTTTCAGCTTGCCGCGGCTGATAGCCTCGCCTATGCGCCCGCGCACGCCGGAGGACTGGATGCCCGTGACCACACCCTGTTCGATCAGGTCGGCCACCGGATCGTGCGCCGCACCGAGCGATGAGGCGCAGATCGTGATATCGCGCACGCCCATCTTTGCAACCTCTTCCATGACCATGTTGACCACATAGTCGCCGTCGCGGAAGTGGTGGTGGAACGACAGCACCATGCCGTCTCTCAGCCCGCAGCGGACCAACGCCTCGTGAATGTCTGCCACGAGCTTGGTTTTCGCGGGGGCGATATAATTGCGGACGGTCGGTGCCGCCTTGTGATAGCTCTCCTCGCTACGGGCAAACGCGCCCGCGTAGCCCTTTTTCCCGAGCTGTCGCAGCAGCTCGTCCGGAATTTCTCTTCCGACCTGATTGATCATTTCAGCACCTCCCCGTCATAGATCCCAGCGGCCTGCGCCAGCTTCAGTGTGCGCATCGCGCCGTCGTAAAAGGCGATGTCGATCATCTTTCCGTCCACGGTGAACACACCGATACCCTGCGCCTTCTTGCCGTCGATCTCGTGGATGACCTTCTCGGCGAAGATGACCTCTTTTTCCGTCGGCGTGAAGATCTTGTGGACAATAGGGATCTGCCGCGGGTTGACGAGCGATTTGCCGTCAAAGCCCATCAGATGGATCATTTCCGTCTCGCGCTCAAAGGCATCCATGTCGTCCAAATTGGTAAACACCGTGTCAAAGCACTGCACGCCCGCCGCGCGCGCCGCGATGATGAGATGCTGGCGCGCCCCGCTGAGCTCCACACCCGTGAAGCTGATGCGGGTCTGCAGGTCCTTCGTGTAGTCGCCGCCGGAAAGCGCGATACCGATCAGCCGTTCGCTCGAGCGGCAGATCTCCAGCGCGTTCAGCACGCCCATGCAGGATTCGATCGCTGCCATCAGCAGCATGCTGCCCTCTTCTCTTCCAAACTCGCGCTCCGCTGCGCACACCGCGTCCTCGATGGTATGCACATCCGCCGCGCAGGTGCATTTGGGGATGCGGATCACATCCGCACCGCCTGCCACGCACACACGCACATCCTCTTTCCAGTGCGGTGTGTCCAGTCCGTTGATGCGAACCACACGCTCCACGCCGCGGTAGTCGATCTCCCGCAGCGCGTGATAGAGCGAGAAACGCGCCACATCCTTCTGGTTCTCCGCCACGGCATCCTCCAGATCGAGCATAATGGAATCCGGATGATACACATACGGATCGCGGATGAGTGACGGCTTCTGGCAGTTAAGGAAAAGCATGGAACGGCGCAGCCGTTTTTTCTTCTTCTGGTCGATCATTTTACCGCACCTCCCCAGGGAATGTCGCACGCCGAAGCGTCCGCCGCGCGAAACACCGCGCCCTCTACTCTTGCCTTGATCGTGCAGTCCAGCGCGCCCTTGTCGATCAGCGTGACTCTCGCCGCCTTCACGTCAAGCGCCGCCAGCGTTTCCAGCACGACCGAGCGGATCTGCTCGCCGAACTGGTGGATCACAGGGCTGGTGATCGAAAGCTCCAGCGTATCCGCCTGCTCCACCGTCACCAGAACGTCGCTGGATTCCATCGTTCCGGCTGTTGCCATGTGTTTGATCTCCATACGCTTACCTCCCGCTGTAAAATGTCTGTTTTTATTTTAATCTGTCTGAATTTATAAGTAAACCTTTGCTGTCATTCCTCTTTTTCTGCATTTTTCATTCCCAAAAGCTATGATAAATACGGCGCTTCCATTCCCATGTTATCTTGTAATTCCGCGCCGCTGCCTATATGATAAATAGATGAGAAAGGAGCGTGAATCCATGTCGTATCTTCTGCCCTGCACCGCCCCACCGGCATACTGCCTCGATGCCTACCATGCGTTGCTGGCCACCTGCGGCCTTTCTGACGAGGGTGATGCCGACTATACCGCGCTGCTGTTTGATGACAATGACGAGCTGTGTGCTTGCGGTTCGCTTCGCGGAAATGTACTCAAGCAAATCGCTGTTCTTCCACGTTCTGAACAGCAGGGATATTGTGCCGAAATCGTCACAGAGCTCGTGCGCGCGGCATTTAAACAGGGCGAGACGCACCTTTTTCTCTATACCAAGCCAATGCACCGCGGCCTGTTTTCCTCCTTTGGCTTCTTTCCCATTGTCGAAACCTCGCAAATGCTGATGATGGAAAACCGAAGACATGGTCTTGATGATTTTCTTGCCGCGCTTCCGCACCCCGACGGCACCGTTGGTGCCATCGTCTGCAACTGTAATCCTTTCACGCTTGGCCACCGCGCGCTAATTGAACACGCCGCTGCACGGTGCGATGCGCTTCTTGTGTTTGTTCTCAGCGAGGACTGCGCTCTCTTTCCCGCCAGAGACCGGTACGCCCTCGTCCGCGCTGGGACTGCGGAGTTTGCCAATGTTTCTGTTGTACAAAGCAGTGACTATCTTATCTCGCGCGCAACATTCCCCGCCTATTTTCTCAAGGACAGCGCAGATCCCGAACAGGCACGCTGCGACCTTGACCTGTACCTGTTTGCAAAACGCATTGCCCCCGCGTTAAATATCCGCTCCCGCTTTGTCGGCGAGGAACCGTTTGACGCTGTCACAAGACACTACAATGAACGCATGAAACAACTCCTTCCGCTGCTCGGCATACAGGTCGAGGAGATTCCTCGCTGGAAGAATATTTCCGCCAGTCAGGTGCGGAGGCTGCTACAGGAAGGGAGGGTGCAGGAGACACAGCCTTTGCTGCCTGCAACAACTTATGAATACTGTGAACATCACTTTGGAGGAAATGCTGACCGCGCGTGAGCAGCGGCTCTCACGGCAGGCCGCACTGCTGCGTCGGTATCAAAGGCCGCTCGTTTCTCTCAGCATGAACATTGCGGGGCCCGTCAAACGTACTCCGCTCATAGACTTTGCCTTTGCGGAGGCGCTGCGGCGCATCCATGACCGCTGCGGCACAGCACTCTATGAGGAATGCGTGCGGCGACCAACCGGTTGCGAGGCTCTACTCGTTTTTGACCGGTCCGCAGCCGCGCTGAAGGATGCCGCTGTCACCATCGAAAACGAAGATGCCGCAGGCCGCCTTTTTGATATCGACGTGCTGGACGAGCGGGGGCAAAAGCTCTCCCGCACATCCGCACGCACCTGTCTCGTCTGTGGCGGGCCCGTTCTGCTCTGTTCCCGCTCCCGCGCACACACGCTCGAGGTCGTGCAGGAAAAAACGCAGCATATCCTGATGGAATTTGCACAGGAGCACCTCTCCTCGCTTGCGGTCGATGCCCTGCTTGCCGAAGCGCGTCTGACTCCCAAGCCCGGCCTTGTCGACGCACGAAATTCCGGCGCGCACAGCGACATGGACCTTGCGCTGCTTGAAAAAAGCGCCTACAGTCTCGCACCGTTCTTCCGTCAGGCTGTGCAACTCGGGATGCATTCGGCCGACTGTATGCCCACGTTGCAAGAGGCTGGTCTGCAGGCTGAGCATGAAATGTTCTCTGCAACCGGCGGCGTCAACACGCACAAAGGGGCTTTGTATTCGCTCGGCCTGCTCTGTGCCGCCATTGGGCAAAGCCTAATGACCCCTTGCGATATTTTCGCTCTTGCTGCAAAGCTCGCTGCTGCCGGTGCGCGTTCCTCTGCGCCGTCCCATGGTAGCCGCGCCGCGCAACTCTATTCCGCGGGTGGCGCTCGAGCAGAAGCCGAGCATGGTTTTCCTCATGTGCAAAAGGCGCTTTCTGTGCTACGCTCCGGCGGTGATCCGTTCGATGCTCTGCTGGTCCTGCTCGCATCTGTCGAGGACACCAATCTGCTCTGGCGTGGTGGAGCGAAGGCTCTCGGCTATGTCCGTACGGAAGCTGCCCGCATTCTTGCCGCGCCGCGGGAACAGCGCATCTCTTTAGTGACCGCATTGGACGATGCCTGCATCAAGCAGCATCTCAGTCCCGGCGGCAGCGCCGACCTTCTGAGCGCGGCGTTGTTTCTATATAATGCTGGTATTCCCGAAAATCCTTCTTTCCTGAAATCAAAACCAACGGAGGTTTTCTTATGAAAGCTGTTCTCAATGAAAATGCCCCGCGCGGACACTACTCTCCTGGTATGCTCTGCGGTCAAACACTTTATATCTCCGGTCAGACCTCTGCCGACCCCACAACGGGGCTTCCCGCTGAAGGCGGCTTTGAGGCGGAGATGGAAATGGCACTTCTTAAGCTGGAAAGTGTGCTTACCGCTGCCGGTTGTGACCGGAGAAGCGTTGTTATGTGCCGCATCTATCTTCCTTCAATGGAGCTGTGGGAGCGGGCGAACAAGGTCTACTCCGCGTTTTTCGGAGATCACAAGCCCGCCCGCATCGTTCTGTCGGTCGGTCCTTTGAATAAGGGGTGCCAAGTGGAACTTGAAGCCGTTGCCGAAACATCAAAAAAATTATGCGAAGATAAATAGCTATGCCCGAGAGCAAATTCCTGTGTGTCAGCCATAATCTTTCGTACATTATCCCACGAAATTCCGACCGAGAAGCAAAGCAGTGTCCGTTTAGCCGAAAGCTTCTGCTAATACGCCATTTATACGCCTACAATACGTATTATCGAAATCATGAGCCAATAATACGCACGGAATACGCATATAGTGCGTCTCGTCAAAGTCATAAATCAGTAATACGCATGGAATACGTATATAATACGCATTGTGAGAATCCACCTCGGTCTAATAAGCACTACATTTTGAAGATTTACTTCTTGACATATACCGTATATTGTGGTATATAAGAATTGTTATTGAGTTTTGCACGATTTCCTCCTCGGAGGCGTAGGTCGTCTGGCCTATGTGCGGAGAGATCCGCCTGTGCACGTAGTTAGGTTTGTACGTTATGTAGCATTTATAGGGGATTACTATGCCCTTTTGAGGAGCAGATCTGCTCTGTGTTTGTATGGATTTTTGCCGAATGGGTTTGCAGCTGCTCGGCATACTGGAAAGAGATGAACGGGTTTTTTATGCCAGTTCGTCTCTTTTTTGTATCTGCAGACTATGGAAAAACTCCAACTATACAACCCCGCGCACGTCTGATACACTAATATCGTATTCAAGGGCGGAGTAAGTTAGGGCGGAGTAAGTTAGGGAGGAACGGCGACAGAAAGAGGGGCCATTGCGCCCTGATGACGTTCCGGAGAGACAGTGGTATTCCCGTTGGAGGGATACTCGAATTTGCAGATGCAGAAGAAATAAAGTGGCAAAGGTGCTTTGCGCCTTTGCCAAGAAATGAAGAGACGAAGCAGACATCTAGCCTGCCGCGTCTCTTTTTACGTTTTTGTATGGAGCCTCGCTCGTTGGAGCAGCCGCCGGTCCTGCCAGCCGGAGGCCACGAGGCCGCAGGAAGGTCAAGCAGTTAAAAGAAAGAACGGATTCCTCTCAAATCGGGGCGGTTTGAGGATACAGGAGAAAACGCCTCACGGGACCGCGGCAAAGGTCTCACCCCTGCGCCCGGGCAGCGTGCCCGAACCGGCGGCGCAGGAACAGCATCCCCCCGATCCGCAGCCGGTGCGGACCAAAGAACACCGGCAGCTGCTTCCAATTTGTCAGCAGCTGCAGCCGAGTTCAGCGGCCTGGTGTTCACCGCCGCCATCGCAGATGGCAGGGCGCGCGCCCCACGCGGTATCGTACTGACCGAGGCAAAATACAAAAGAGACAGGTTCTTGATTGCACCGCAAAATGGTAGACGCCGCAAGGCTTTTTCACCATTCAAGGACCTCCATTCCGCGGAAAGGAAGCGGAAACGGAACCATTTGCCAACGGGTGAAGTGCGCCCATCTGAACACGATAACGACTTCTAAGGAGATCTACATATATGGCTACCATTCAAAGCAACGGGATATTTCTCTCCCTTGTCGCGCAGTTGGACAAGCTGGCGCGGCACAACCGGCAAGGCAGCTTTCGCACCAAGGCGCGCTACTACGAGGCGTGCAAACGGTTCTGCGCCTATCTCGCCGCAGAATACCATCTGCAAAAGCTTGAGAACATCAGCGGCAAGCATCTGGTAAGCTATGTGTTGTACTTGCAGGATACCGGCAAGTCTGCCAGTACCGTAAAAACCGACCTTGCCGCCATCCGCTTTTTCCACGATAAGATGTCCCACCCGAAGTATACGCTGCCAACGAACAACGAATTAGGCGTCGAACTGGAGCGCCGTCGGTTCGGGCAGCTTGACCGGACATGGAGTGGGCCGGAGTTCAACCGTCTGCTCGGCAAGGCAATGGCGGAAAACCGTGATGACTTCATTCTTGCCCTCTACCTTGGGCGCTATGCAGGATTTCGTATCCACGAGTGCTTCCGTATGGACACCGCAGCGGCGGAGCAGGCGCTGCGCGAAAACGCCCTCACCGTGAAGGGCAAGGGCGGCAAGGTGCGCACCGTCCCCATCGAGGACGAGCGTATCCTAATGATGTTGAAGAGAGTGTTGGCACAGACCGAGCGTGGTCACAAGCTGCTGGTGCCGGACGGGATGCCTACCGACCGTTCCATCAACGCCTTGGAGCTGTTTATCTATCGTCATCGCAACGAGATCAGCGACGAGGGCTCGGACCGCCGTCTGACCTTCCACGGGCTTCGGCACACCTATGCCGCGGAGAAGTACACAAGGCTGACGGAGGGCGGTATGAGCGCCATTGACGCACACTATGCGGTCTCTCGTCTGCTCGGTCATGAGCGCGCCGATGTGACGGATATCTACCTTGCGTCGGTCAGAAAGCGGGGCAGTGATGGAGAATAAGTACCGCTCCCTTGACGATCTGCCCGTGATACTGCGCGTGGAGGAGCTGATGCCGATCCTCGGCATCGGGCGCAACACAGCCTATGAGCTGGTCCGCAGCGGCAGGCTCCGCAGCATCCGCGTCGGCCGACAGGTGCGTATCCCCAAGAACGCGCTGATTGAGTTCTTGGAGGATACCGAGAAATAGAGACCTAAGTCTCTCAAATAAAGCTTTGCATTTCTGCTGCGCAGGGCGTATCATATTATTTAGGTATGTCCTGCGCGGCGGAAAGGAGGATATATGTCGCGCAAGAATGAAAACAAAAAAGGCGCCAACGGCGCCGGTTCTATCCGAAAGATCACAACCACTCGCAACGGCAAAGAATATACTTACTGGCAAGGGCGCTATACCGAGGGGTACGACGCTTGTACCGGCAAGCAGATCCAGCGCAGCATCACGGGGAAAACACAGAAGGAGGTTGCGCAGAAGCTTCGGCAGATCACTGCCGAAATTGATGCCAAGACCTATGTTGCTCCCTGTAAGCTTAGTGTTGCCGAATGGATGACCGTTTGGGCACAGGATTATCTTGTCGGAATCAAGGCGTCTACCGCATATCTTTACAAGCGCACCATTGAGTTATATATTGACCCGCATCTTGGCTACATCCGTCTTGACGCACTGAATGCACACACGGTGCAGCACTTCTACAACGAGCTTGCCAAGCCGTCAAAACTCGGTGTTGCTCCTCTCTCTGCAAAATCCATCAAGAACATTCATGGTGTACTGCACAAAGCTCTGAAGCAGGCTGTTCTGATCGGCTACCTTCGCACAAACCCGAGCGAGGCTTGTATTCTCCCGCGCATCATCAGAAAGGAAATGCACCCCTTGGAGGAAGATCAGGTCGCTGTATTTCTGCGCGAGGTGCAGGGGCATCCGCACGAATACCTCTATAAGATTGCTTTGTTCACTGGATTACGCGAAGGTGAAGTACTCGGCCTCGGCTGGGAACACATTGACTTTCAGGCAGGTACTCTCACGGTAAAACGACAGCTTCGCAGGGAGCAGAAAAAAGGTGGAGGGTATTATTTCTCTCCACCAAAGAATAACAAGAGCCGCTGTCTGACGCTGGCCCCCTCGGTGATTCAGTTGTTCCGACTTCAAAAGCTGGAGCAAAACAGTATGCGGATGGAGGCCGGTGATGCTTGGGAAGAGCACGGCCTCATATTCACCAACCAAACCGGCGGCTATCTGTCTTATCGAACCGTGTACGACTGCTTCAAGCGTATCGTCCGAAACATTGGCGCACCGGCCACACGCTTCCACGATCTGCGTCATACTTTCGCTGTTGCCTCTATCAAGAGCGGCGATGACATTAAGACTGTGCAGGAAAATCTCGGTCACGCCACCGCTGCGTTTACGCTGGATGTTTACGGACACGTTACAAAGCAGATGAAGCAGGACAGTGCTGCCCGTATGGAGCAGTTTATCAAGAGCGTTTCGGGTGCGTGAGGGACAATAAGGCTAAAAATAAGGCTAAACAGGGTTTCAGGGCAGCAAAAAAGCCTTGAAGTTACTGAAACTTCAAGGCTTTTTTCCTGGTGCGCGGTACAGGACTCGAACCTGTGACCCCATGCACGTCAAGCATGTGCTCTACCAGCTGAGCTAACCGCGCGAACCGAACGTGACTATATTACCGCACTGCTGTTCATTTGTCAACACTTTTTTCGCGGAGCAGACAATTTTTTATCTCCGGCGCTGTTCCTTCCTCCGCAGGGGAGACTATTCATAGCATACGACGGCAAGGGCGAATTGTAAAGATGGGAAAATAGCAGAAATTCGCGCCGCATTTTCTGCTATTTTTCTTTTTGCGCTTTCCTTGTCAAGCCGTGCGGGCTCGGGTATAATAAGTTGAATTTTGTGTAAAGAGGTATACTTTCGATGGGGAAGCTCGGTTTTGACAACGACAAATATCTATCCATGCAGTCCGAACACATCCGCGAGCGCATCTCGCTGTTCGGCGGCAAGCTGTATCTGGAGTTCGGCGGCAAGCTCTTCGACGACTACCACGCCTCGCGCGTGCTGCCCGGCTTTCAGCCCGACAGCAAGATCCGTATGCTCCAGCAGCTTCGCGACGATGTGGAGATCGTGATCGCGGTCTGCGCGAACGACATTGAAAAGAACAAGCTGCGCGGCGACCTCGGCATCAGCTACGACGACGACTGCCTGCGCCTGATGGACGCCTTCCGCGCGCTCGGGCTGTACGTCGGCAGCATCGTGGTGACGCAGTACGCCGGTCAGAGCGCCGCCGACGCCTTCCTGAAGCGGCTCGACACGCTGGGCGTGAAGCATTACTGCCACTATCCCATCGCCGGCTATCCCTCCGACGTGGCGCACATTGTCAGCGACGAGGGCTTCGGCAAAAACGACTACATCGAGACCACCCACTCCCTTGTCGTCGTGACCGCGCCCGGCCCGGGCAGCGGCAAAATGGCGACCTGTCTGAGCCAGCTCTATCACGAGCACAAGCACGGCGTCGCCGCGGGCTACGCCAAGTTTGAGACCTTCCCCATCTGGAACCTGCCGCTCAAGCACCCCGTCAACCTCGCCTATGAGGCGGCGACCGCCGACCTCAACGATGTGAACATGATCGACCCGTTCCACCTCGAGGCTTATGGCAAAACGACCGTCAACTACAACCGCGACGTGGAGATCTTCCCCGTGCTGCGCGCGATGTTTGAGAAAATCCAGGGCAAGTGCCCCTATCAGTCCCCCACCGACATGGGCGTGAACATGGCGGGCAACTGCATCATCGACGACGAGGTCTGCCGCGAGGCGTCCCGTCTGGAGATCCTGCGCCGCTACTACACCGCGCAGGTCTCCTTCGTGCGCGGTGAGGCCGACGAATGTCAGCTGCGCAAGCTGGAGCTTGTGATGCAGCAAGCCGGCGTCACGCCGGATATCTGCCCCGCTGTCGCCGCCTCGCTGCAGAAGGCCGAGGAGACCGGTAAGCCCGCCGGTGCGATGGTCCTGCCCGACGGCCGCGTGGTCACCGGCAAGACGAGCTCGCTGCTGGGAGCCTCCGCCTCCCTGCTGCTCAATGCGCTCAAGGCGCAGGGCGGTGTGAGCGACAAGCTCGACCTCATTTCCGCGCAGGTCATCGAGCCGATCTCAAAGCTCAAGATCGAAAGCCTCGGGCACCACAACCCGCGCCTGCACTCGGACGAGGTGCTTATCGCGCTGTGCATCTCGGCGCTGACGAACCCCATCGCCCAGCTCGCGCAGGAGCAGCTCGGCAGTCTGCGCGGCTGCGACGCGCACTTCTCCGTCATCATCTCGGAGGAGGACATCAAGCTCTACAAGCGGCTCGGCATCCATGTGACCTGCGAGCCGAGGTACGAGGTCAAAAAGCTGTACCATAAGTAACGCTGCGAAAAGGGGGAGCATATCCCTCTTTTCGTCACCCCAAAACCGAATCGACAAGGAGCCAATATCCATGACCATCATTGAACAGCTCGCACGCGAGCTGGACCGCCCCGTCGAGCACATTGAAAACGTCGTCAGACTGCTCGACGAGGGCAACACCATCCCGTTCATCGCCCGCTACCGCAAGGAGCTGCACGGCTCGATGGACGACACCGCCCTGCGCACGCTTGAGGAGCGTCTTGCCTATCTGCGTAATCTCACCGAACGCAAGGAGAGCGTTAAGGCGAGCATCGCCGAGCAGGAGAAGCTGACCGACGAGCTTGCCGCCGCCATCGACGCGGCGCAGACGCTCGCCGAGGTCGAGGACCTTTACCGTCCCTACAAGCCCAAGCGCCGTACCCGCGCGACCGTCGCCAAGGAAAAGGGGCTTGAGCCGCTCGCGGCGCTGCTCTTTGCGCAGGAGCGCGACTGCCCCCGACCGGAGGAAGCCGCCGCGGACTATCTCAGCGCGGAAAAGGGCGTGGAGACCGTTGCAGATGCCCTACAGGGCGCAAACGACATTGTGGCCGAGTGGATCAGCGACGACGCCGCCATCCGCCGGTCGCTGCGCGAGCTGCTGGAAAAGCGCGGCACGCTCCGCTCCCTCGCCGCGACGGAGGAGGACAGCGTCTACCGCCTGTACTACGATTTCGAGCAGCCGCTCAGCCGTCTCCAGGGGCACCAGATCCTCGCCATCAACCGCGGCGAGAAGGAGAAAATGCTCAGCGCGACCGTCCTGCTTGACCGCGAGCTGGCGCTGCCGCTGCTGCGCCGCGCGGTGGTAAAGCCCGGCTCCGCCGCGATGGAGTTCGTTAAGGCCGCCGCCGAGGACGCTTACGACCGCCTGATCTACCCCTCGCTTGAGCGCGAGATGCGCGCGGCGCTGACGGACAAGGCCAGCGAGGGCGCGATCAAAATGTTTGCCCTCAACCTCAAGCCGCTTTTGATGCAGCCGCCGGTCAAGGGCCATGTGACGATGGGCCTCGACCCCGGCTATGCCCACGGCTGCAAGGTCGCGGTCATTGACGCGACCGGCAAGGTGCTCGACACCACGGTGGTCTACCCCACCTACGGCGAACGGCAGAAGAACGAAGCCATCACGAAGCTCGCGCAGCTCGTCAAAAAGCACGGCGTGGAGCACATCGCCATCGGCAACGGCAC
>CDZG01053201.1_pt1 | contig 39467 bp, 42 predicted proteins | sample 557741 | NCBI WGS metagenome assembly CDZG01 (sample SAMEA3182086, study PRJEB8094) | gut metagenome | biome: human; feature: gut; material: Stool; isolation source: human stools | place: Canada | collected 2013-01-21
GATTTCGTGCCATAGCTTTTGTATCCTTTTCGTTTCTATGTAGTCTCCCGGCGGATCTGTGCGCCGAGCGCGGCCAGGTCGCGCTCGATAGCGTCGTATCCGCGATCGATGTGCGTGAGCTCCGTCACGCGGGTCGTGCCCTCGGCGGAAAGTCCCGCGATCACCAGCGCCGCGCCGCCGCGCAGGTCGGTGCATTTGACCGCCGCGCCGTGCAGCGTTCTCACGCCGTTCACCACCGCCACGCGCCCCGCGACGCGGATCTCCGCGCCCATGCGTGAGAGCTCGTCAACGTGTCGGTAGCGGTTTTCAAAAATGTTTTCGACAAAGACCGTGCAGCCCTCGCTCCTGAGCAGCGCCGCCATCAGCACGGGCTGGGCGTCGGTCGGAAAGCCCGGATAGGGCGCGGTACGCACGGGGCGCACAGAGCGCAGCGCTCCGGTCGAGCGCAGGGAAACGGCGTCCGCCTCGCTCCTCACCTCGCAGCCGCTCTCGGCAAGCGAGAGCGCCACGGTGGATACCGCGCGGTAGTCCACACCGGTGAGCCGCACCTCGCCGCCCGCCGCCGCCGCGGCGCAGAGGTAGGTCGCGCAGACGATGCGGTCCCCGATGACGCGGTGCGTACAGCCGTGCAGCGCCGCGCCGCCCTCGACCGTGATGATGGAGCCGCCCGCGCCGTTCACCCGCGCGCCCATGCTCCGCAGCAGCGCCTGAAGATCGACGATCTCCGGCTCGCGGGCCGCGTTGTAGATGACGCTTGTGCCCTCCGCGCCGCAGGCGGCGAGAATGGCGTTCTCCGTCGCGCCGACGCTCGGAATGGCGAGGGTGATGTCCGTGCCGCGAAGGCATTTCGCCCTGCAGCGCAGCTCGCCGCAGCGCTCGGTGATCTCCGCGCCCAGCTCACGCAGGGCGGCCAGATGCAGGTCGATGGGCCGCGGACCGAGCTCGCAACCGCCCCGTTGCGATATTTTATGGGACCATAATCCCTATGGATGGCGTTGCATTTTCAAGAAAAAGCACGCCACCCTTTTCTTTTATCTGTTCATAATTTTCTTGCGTAAGCCCCAGATCCTCTTTTGTTTCCTCTGAAATGTCTCCGGGTGCGTACACGATAATGCTACTAAAAATCAGATGCAGCTGTTCCTTTGTTATTGTTTGATCGTTCAAGGCATCGACAATATCTTCAAGCTGGAGATTTGTCAGCTTCCCTGTCGTTTTCGATGTTCTCGGAAGGTCTTGAATCTGTTGCATCAATGCCTTTTCCATCTCTGTGTATTCGGCATATTTTGATGTAAACAATCCCTCAGAAATACGGTCGGCCAATCGGTCATCATATATTCTTCCAATGGTCTTGCGTACCTGCTGCAATTTTGCCTGTAGTTCCTCTTCCCTATGTTCGATTGTCGCTGTACGAGGACTCTGACGTACAATGTCCTGCAGGTCAACATCTGCCACCTGAAGCATTTGGTGAACATACTTGATGACCACGGCATAGAGAAAATCTTCCCTAATTAAGTGCGCCGAGCATCCGTAGTCTTCCCTGATTTCATCCTTTATTGTTCCCTCTTTGTGGTTTTTCCCGCATATATACGCATCCGGTCGTCCTTTTCTAAACCGCAAAACCAAGTTGTGCCCACACCGGCCACACTTAAGCAAACCGGAAAACGGTCTGTTTTTCGTCGTCGGTCTTGTGTACTTAATTTTACGCCGCATTTCCTGGGCTTCGTCAAATTCCTGCTGCGTAATAAGCGGCTCATGGTGTCCTTCCAGCACAATCCATTCTTCTTTTGGTCTTGTAATGATCTTCTTGTTCTTGAAGCTTTTCTTGACCTTTTGATTATGGATCATGACTCCTGTATATACCGGGTCTGTAACAATCCGCCTAACATGCTGCGCAACCCAGCAACTCATGGAATTGCTCAGTCCCGCCGCCTGCGAGGGTGTGGGAATGCCTCTCCGGTTCAGCTCGGACGCCAGCTCGTAGAGCCCACGTCCCCTTCGGACCTCTTGAAACAACCACCTGACGATCTCAGCTGTATCCTCACGAGGTATCATCTCGCATTCATTTTCCGGATTACGCTGATAACCATACTTTGGTTTCACAAGAAGCGTGCCTGTTTCCATCTTGTGCATCAGAACACGGCGAATCTTCTTACTATCCTCTTTTGCACGCTGCTCATTAAACCACGCCTTTAGGGGAAAGAAGTCCTCATCGTACTCCTCGCTCTCAAAGATGATCTCGGCGCCGAACTTTTCGAGAAGGTCCACAAAATTTAAGCTCTCTCGAAGATTTCGGCCCAATCGGGACGAGTCCTTGAATACAATGACCTGTATCTCTTTTCGCTTAATTCTTTCGATGATCGGTTGAAATCGCTTGAAGCTCGTCCCTGAAGTGTCGTCATCCATCACGATGTCCACTACATTGACAAGTCCTTTTTTCCGGCAGAAATCGACCAGTATATCTCGTTGTGTCTCGATTCGCTCGTAGTCCGCAAAGTTCTCGTCTCTACTTTCTCTACAGTAAATCAGTGTTGGGCGAGTGTCCTCTATAGTACGATTAGCTTTTCCGTACATTCTGTCCTCCTTTTCCAGATGTACGGTACTACACTCAAATACAATTTGCATTATAGCACCATACCTTGTAAAAGGGAAGTTACAACTTACTCTTCTCTCACTTGTTCCCTGCCCAATACGCTTATGATGAATGATTTCGCAACAGCCTTCAACGGCACCTCGGATTTCGGATCGTGTATAAAAAATACCGGGAATTCTTCTTCCGCGCAGTCTTTGATTTCAGAACAAATCGCCTTTTGCATCGAATCTCCTCCTTGTAATTATTCTCTATACGATATGTGCGAGCTTCATCATAAATTCTCGTCTCATGGCAAAAGGACGCCACAACAGGTTGGCAGAGCGTTACCCTTGCTTTGCAAAGAAGCATCCGTACTGCAAGATCAAAAAGAAGATGCTCCCCGCTCAATGGGGAACATCTTCTCTCTGTCAGCCTAAGAATACCATATTAGCATAGGACAGCGCAAGTACATTAGGTCAGACATTTTTCAGACATTTGACGGGAAACAGCTCAATTCATCTCTTATTGCGATCCGAGCAGGCATACATCTCCGCAATATCTTCAATGGCTTCCCTCTTAATCCGGTCAATGGTGCGACTGGTCAGCGAGTACCTTTCCGCAACGGTTTTTGTCGAAAGCCTTTCCATGTAGACGAGATGTATGACATTTGCCTGACGCTTCTCAAGGAGAGAAACATAGTATAGCAGCTTCTTCTGCTGCTGTTCGAGCCCAAAGAGTTCGTCGGCGACCTCTCTGGCCGCTTCCGCATTCAACCTTCCTGCCTGTTCTTCATAATTGAGCGCAATATAGAGCGTCTTATTGGAAATATGTCCTTTGACATTTCCAATATCATCCCCGCGTCTATAGTTCATTGCTTCGATCTGTTCGGAGCTGTTTACCTTTGCGGGGTGTTCAAGATCATAGCGCAGAACCGCGATCATACGCTCACGGTCATGGTAGGTCTCCAGCAGCTTTATCACGTAATTCTTCATTTCAGCGTTCATAACGTTTTCCTTTCTATTCCCAGATTTTGAATTTGCGTACATGAACGCAGGAGGTGGTGAACGGCAGCGGGGCTGCGTCCGCTCACCTTCTATGAGAAAAATAAAAGCCTCCTTGGACGTAGCCCATGGAGGTTTGCATATAGATAATGTGTTAAAGCTCCTGCCTATATGCTGAAAAATTTCATACCAGAGAGCAAGCGCGCACATAAAACAATTGAGCCAAATACGTGCGTTCTGACGTCGGCAAAGCGCCCTATACGCTAAGAGAATTTCATCATATACCTCCCGTTTTATGATTTATAAAACACTACGAGGCGACGAAATAACACATTTAATGTGGACATACTGCTCTATACGATTATATCGAGGTACGTTATAATGCAGGAAGCGAAAAAGATCCTGGGCATAGTAATCCGTGTTGCGCGTAAGAAAAAGCGTATTACATGAGAAAATCTGGTGGAATAGATCGACGTACAGACTCGTATGGTTCTTGAGATGGAAAATGGTCGTGGAAATCCTCACTTCGACGGATTCTTTGTAGCAGTGCGGCTGTTGGATATCCCTTCTAATGATATTTTCTACTATGACCGGACACCTTCAACGGATACTGATAAATTTCCTCAGGAGTTATCTTCGTTTAGCGAGTCCGAACAGCGTCTGGCTTTGGCCACAGCTAAAGCCGTTCTGCAGCAGTTCAGAAAAGAGAGAACATAAGTTAAAAACGGCTGTGAGATGCCAATAACGCTTCTCACAGCCGTTTTATCATGTATGGCTCTTTTTGTGACAGCGTTCAAGACTCCATCGCGTTTTCACCATGCACTAATTTGTAATAATTATACCTGATTTTTCTATAATTGTAAACCAGTCCTTGTCAACATGTCGTAAAACGTCGAATTTTCTCATTGCCGCAACGGAAAATGCCGCCAGAAACGGCAGCGCTTTGTCACAGACTAATTCTAAAAGCAAAAAGGCGAGCAGGTAACCCCCTTCGGAGAAACCTGCTCATCTTTTTCAACATGCTATTTTGCAACGTGCCCTTTCTCCTGATGTAAAGGCCAACTCTTACTTCAAAAACTTGGCAAGTTGCGCACCGCCGAGATCCTCGTAAGCAGCGTTAGTATAGAGATCGTCATAACTCGGAACGCCACTATAAAGGACGGGGCGGTTTTGGTTTTCTTCGTTATAGGCCTGAGAATACTCATAGATGCCCTGTAAATGGCGACCGCAGCGCTCTTCGATTGGGTGTGCCTTACCCTCTGTCCATGGGACATAGAGCATCCCCAAACGCTGACTAATTTCGTAGCACTCATCCTCACCGCCAAGCACCTGCTCAATGCTCGTCGCGCCGCGCAGGCGGCCCTGAGATGCGTTCGCAGTCTCCATCAAAATGGCATAGGTGTCTGTGTAGTCACCGAGCTCGCGGTGCGTCAAACCGTGGAAATTGGTGGGTGACTGTTCAAGGGACATCTCAATGCCGTCAAGCATGATATTAATGCAGCCCTCCGCGGCAATGTTCATTGCCCGTTGATGGGCGACTGTGGCATTGATGACCGGGTACTCAGGGGACGCCTCATGCAGGTCGAATGTCAGGTCGATATTCTCCGCTCGAATTAACGAGGCAACACCATATGCCATCTTCTCGGTCAGGTTGCCGTCCGGACGACCGGGATACGCGCGGTTGATGTTGCGGGTCTCCGAACCAGACAGCTGCTGTCCAGACGGATAGTGGACATAGACATCAGGGTCGGGCCACTGGTCGACCGGGTTCGTTGCGCGGGAGCCGTAGCGGAAGGTACGCTCGCCGCTCGCAGTGGTCAGCGTAAAGTACTGAAGATTGCCCTCGCTTGGGTCGTTGTGCGTCATGGCGCTGTGGTTGGTATAGGGGATAACATAGACCGTTCCCTCCTCCACAACGGCGTTCTCGATGAAGGTAAAGGCAGACATATAGCCGGAGACCTCGTTGGCATGCGTGCCGCCGAGGATCAGCATGGAGCCGCCCGGCTTTTTGCCCTCGAGTACATAGACCGGCGTGTCGCCATTGGTGCCATTAAGGCCATCAAACCAATCGGAAAGCATTTTGACCTCGGTGACGCTGGGGCCCCATTCGGGCAGCGGCAGCTCGCGCGCCGCAAGGAAATTCAGCCCTGTGTAAATCATGATCGCCACAGAAAGTGCCAGACAGAGGCAGGCCGTGATCGTATTCTTTTTCATTTCAGCCCTCCCCTTACTTGATCATTAAAACACGCAGCACCAGCGGAATAAGCACCATGGCGGCATTGAGCTGAAGCGTAAGCTTCTTCTCGGTGAACAGGTCCCAGCCGATCAAGGCAACAATGCCGGCGAGGATGATACGGTAGATCAAAGTCATCATAAATTCAATTCGCTCCTTCCCACCTTAAGACAGCGTCAGAAAACTGAGCTGATCGGCAAAGACAATGAAGAGGATGGCCCAAATCACCACGATGAGGCAGGGGATCAGGCACTTCTTCAGAATCGGCGTATAATTCTCCATGCCGACGACCTTTGCCGCAAAAATGCCCGCAAGAGCCGTGGGGGGGACCATATCGCCCAAGGAAGCGACCAGAGACAGCGCTGCGGCAACGATGATCTGATCCTTCGCAAGGAAGGACAGTAAGAATGGGACACCCAGCACGCTTGCCGAGCCGAACGAGGAGATCGCGCCGAAAGCGGGCATGGAGATAGCTAGCGCCAAGTAACGGGCAAAACTCGGCAGGCTCAGGCAGCTCGTCACGATCAGGCCGCGCACGCCGGTGAGCGTCATGACCTGGATGAACATACCGACGCCCATCAGGATGCCCATAACAGGCAGCGCGGAGTGGACGGATTCCTTAGCCGCCTTGAAGAAGTTGAACTTATAGCCCGTGAAGCAGCCCACGACCGCGCTGATGAGGAAGACCAGCGGCATACCGATGTCGGGGATGGCGGGGACCGCCTTATTCAGCACCATCAGGACGATGGCGAGCAGCAGGGGGATGTAAACCTTAAAGCCGAAGCGCTCACGGGAATCGGTGTTGAGCTTAGCCTCGACCTCGACGTAGTTCATGTTTTTGACGTACTTGTAACCGAACATCAGCACGAACAGGAACGCAAGGGGGAAGGTCAGCATGGTCAGAGGCAGGCCGAAGCCGCTGTAGGGGATGTCGATACCGGCGCCGATGATCATCGCGGGGATGTTGGTCGGCGGGGCGATCATGCCCAGCACGCCGCCGAGTGCCAGGATGCAGGCCGTTTCCAACACAGGTACGCCCATGAGCACCAGGACCGGCGCCATGATGGAACCAGCGGACAGCACAGAGGCGGTGGACGAACCGGTGATCATGCCGGGGAACATGATGATGATCATGATAAAGATCAGCATCAGCGCGGGGACCTTATGGAAGCGCTGGATGATAAGCGAGGCAATGGCGTCCAGCGCGCCGGATTCCTGAATGACCTTCATGAAGATCATCGCCGTGGCAATGGCCATTATTGTGTCGACATAGGCAAACATACCTTCGACCAGATGGCGAAGCGCCAAGCCCTGCCCGCCGGCGATCGCACCGGCGACGGACGCCAGCACCATCGACAGGCTGACCGGCAGCTTGCAGAGGAAGCAGCCGAGCAGGAATACGCCGACCATCACGAGGAAGGCGATCAATTCTGTAGTCATAGAACCTCCGTATTACTTGAACGCAGCAGGCAGAACGGATACAACATCACTGATGCTCTCGATGGAATCCATGGGGATGCCGTTCTTGGAGCACAAACCAGCCATCAGGCCGTCGGTGTCGCCGGAGGAAACAACGATGGCATAGTCAGCCATGTCGAACACGGGAGCGATAAACTTGTCGGACAGGTCGCCGCGGCGGGCTTCGCCGCCGGTGTGCATGGCAATAATGGTGACACCGGCATCCTTGGCGGCCTTCATCAACTCGTCGAGACGGGCAAGCTCGCCGTCAGCATCGATACCGGCAGCGCCCAGGCCCTTGGAGGAGCCGCCCACGACCACGATCAGCGTCTTGGCATCACCAAGGTCAGCGGAGGTGGCAAGGTTGTTGGTGGTGAACTCCATGTCCTGCTTCTCCATAACGGTCGCGATCATCTGGTAGTCGGCGCTCTGGCCACCGGAGGTGACGAGCGCGGGATACTCGGCGATGGCCTCAGTCAGGCCGCTGACCTCAGTGTTGGCGGAGTTATCATTGTTGCTGTTATCACCATTGTTGGAGCTGTCATCTGTCTTGCTGCCGCAGGCAGCGAGGCTGAGCACCAGCATGGCCGCGAGCAGCAGTGCGAAAATTTTCTTTGCCATAATAGTCTTTCTCCTTTTCATATCCTATGCGATGGGCGGCGGCTAAGCCGCCGCCCAAAGTTTTGCTCAAATTCACTTAATAGGCAAGAGCCTTGCCATCGCGGCGAATATCCGCACCACCGCGCAGTGTACCGTCATCCAGTCTCACAACACCGTGAACGCCGCCATAATAACTGTCATAATCTTTGGTACGGTTGATCGTATATCCCATTGCTTCCAGCGCAGCGGAGACATCTTCGGGAATACGAGTCTCCATATAAAGGTCGCCGCCGTTGCAGAAAAATCTGGGAACATTGATAGCGTCCTGGATATCCATCCCGTGGTCGATAATATGGCTGATGATCTCTGCCATAGTGGTGATGATGCGGGTACCGCCCGGTGTACCAACCGCAGCAAAGGGATTGCCGTTTTCATCAAGGATAATAGTCGGGCTCATAGAACTAAGCGGACGCTTGCCCTCCTCAATAGCATTTGCATTATCGTAGCCGGTCGAGAAGTCTGCCATTTCACCGTTGAGCAGCACACCGGTGCCCTCGGCCACATAGCCAGAACCGCCGTTATTGGTTTGTGTCATCGAAACAATGTTGCCTTCTTTGTCCATGATGGAGAGGTGGGTAGTGTTGCTTCCCTGGAAACCATAGGGTTCACCAGCCTGATAATCCTTGGTCGTACCAAGCTCGATCAGGGAAGCGCGCGCCTTTGCAAAGTCCTTGCTCTGGAGGCCTTCGAGCGGAACACTGGTAAAGTCGGTATCCGCAATATACTCTGCGCGGTCCGCAAAAGCGATCTTAAAAGCTTCCGTAAAGAGATTGATGTATTCAGGAGAGTTCACCTCAAGAGAAGCAACATCATAGTTTTCCAGCATATTCAGAATTTCGACAACAGACGTGCCGCCGGAAGAGGACGGGGGAGAAGAAATAACCGTATAGCCGCGGTAATTACCGCTGACCGGAGTGCGAACCTTGACCTCAAAATTTGCAAGGTCTTCCAGCGTCATGGTATTGCCATACTTGTTACAGGTATCGACAATAGCCTGTGCCACCGAACCGGTGTAAAATCCGTCGACACCCTCGTCAATGATTTTCTGAATCGTTGCTGCAAGTTCAGGATTCGTATAAATATCGCCGACTTCATACGGCATACCGTCTTTATAGTAGATCTTTTCAGTCTCTTCTGTAATCGTATACCAGTCGTATTCGTCAATAAGGACGGAATTCATAAATGCGCCAACAGGAAAGCCTTTAGTTGCAAGCTCGACAGAAGGAGAAAGTACCTGCTCTCTATCCATCGTACCATAGTTTTCCAGTGCATACATCATACCCTTGACATACCCCGGAACAGCAATTCCCTGAGGTGAAAGCTGCATATCATAATAGCCGCCCCAGGAACCATCCTCGTTCTTCGGCCACCAGTCAGGATTCGCACCCGTCGGAGCCGTCTCACGGAAGTCGAGGAACACTGTCTCTCCTGTCTCAGCAAAACGAATCAGCATGTAGCCGCCGCCACCAAGACCGGAATAATAGGATTCCACGGTGCTCATCGCAAAGCCCATAGCGACCGCAGCATCGATTGCGTTTCCGCCCTGCTCGATGATTTTTTCGCCAATTTTGCTCGCATAATAGTTTGCAGAGGTCACAACACCGTTCTTGCCCTCAGCATCACGCTCGGTAAGCTTCAGATTTCCATTCTCGTCATACGGCAGCCAGTCCGTATTCAAATCGACAATCGATGAAAGCGAACCATTTCCCGCCTCATTGCCCGTTTGCTCATCATCCGTTGTCTGTTTCTCTCCGCAGGCGACGAGTGACAGCATCATCACGCCTGCAAGAAGAAGAGCAAGATACTTTTTCATTTTATTTCCTCCTAAATTTTTTTGCCGAGGACTGCATTTCCGTTTCATATGTATACAGCCTTAGCAAAATTATTATAGGACCGCTCCCGGTTTTTTGTCTATTTATTCTCATATTTCTTCTAATTGTGCCGAAAATATGTAAAAACCGTAAAAATAAACACATAGGATTTGAAGAATATGTCAAGTTCTATATGCAAGAAATACCATTACAGCCTGCGAAAGACCTGCTTTGGTCGTCCCACCTTGCCGTACACATCCACACGCTCCACTTTCTTATCCTGCACCAGATGCTGCAAATAGCGATAGACCGTCTGATACGCAAGGCCTGTCCCCTCGGCGATCTCATTCGCGGTCACATAGTCGCTCTGCTCTGAGAGGAAATTCATAATGATATCCAGCGTGCCGCCGCTGATCCCCTTGGAGAGCGCCGGCTCCGGCCGGTTCTGCCCCGCGAAGCGCAGGTGCAGCCTGATGCGGCTGACGATATCGGGCGCCTTGATAGGCTTGAGTGCAAAATCGCTCGCGCCCGCGGCGAGAAAGGTGTCCGCCACGGTCTGGCTCTCGTCGATGGTAAAGACGATGATCGGCACGCTGGATGACTGCCTGCGCAGCAGTTTCACCCCTTCGATGCCGCTCACACCGGGCATATGGTAATCGATCAGCACGATATCGGGCGAATAGCGGCGAAATGCTTCCAACCCGCTCGCCACATCGCTCGCGCTGACGGCGCGCCAGCCCTGAAATTTGAACAGCTCGCCCAACGCAAAGCAGATCTGCGGATCGTCATCGATGGACAGGATGGTAACATTCTCTTTCATTCAGCAGCCTCCTCTATTTTGATCGTGATGTGTGTTCCTTCATTCACCTTGCTGCACAGCGTGACTTCGCCGCCCAACCGGTCGACGATACTTCGCACGAAGGCAAGGCCAAGTCCGCTGGAGCCTTCGCCAGAATTTCCGCGGCTCCAAACGATTTTCTGCCGTTCCGGGCTGATGCCGACGCCGTTGTCAGCCACGGTAAAGCGCACTACGCCGTCCTCCGCCTCCACGCGCAGCAGAATGCGGCGCTCCGTGCGGGTGCGCACAGCGCGCGCGGAATTTTGCAGCAGGTTGACGAGCGCACGCGGGAACAGCACGTGGTTGACGCTCACGAGCGTCTGCGGTACATCGTTCTGCACACGGATGTAGGAAGCGTAATCCGACGTCGATACCTGCGCCAGCACGATACGCACAAGTTCCTTGGTCGTAATGGGTGAACGCTGGTCCTCGTAGAGTATCTCCGAGATCATGCGGCTCATCTGTTCCACATTATCCTCCACGCGCGTAAGGTATTCCACATCCTGCGAGCGCTCCTCAGCCTCACACTTCATTTTCAGCACGCCCACAAGCGTCTGCAGCGCCGTCAGCGGCGATTTGAGGTCATGGACGAGGTACTGCATCTCCTGATAGGTCCTGTTTTTTATCTCATTGATCTGCACACGCGTGCGGATCTCTTCATTTTGCTCACGCAGCACGCTCAGCTCTCGCAGATTGTTTTCTACGCGCAGCTGAAAAAATATGAGCACGCCAAAGAGGAAAAAGAGCAGTATCCCCACCATGCCCATTGTATTGATGAGCCCCTCGCCGTCGAGGACCGCCGCCGCGATCTTGATATCCTGCGAGGTCTCGCCGCGTCCCACGGGCAACGAGTCCATGAGCGGCATCACATCAAGAAACTGGAACGCCGTCAGGAACGCTCCCACCAGCAGCGCTTTCTTCGTGCGGGAAATATACTTATAGTTGAGTATCTGGAACAGGATACCGAAGCACGCTGTCAGCATGGCCGGCAGGCCGAAATCGTAGCGTACACCGTAGATCAGATAGATCACGCGGTAGACCACGCGCAGTAGTGCGATCGTCAGCGCAGCGTTGAGCACCTCCGTTTTCTTGCCTCGCCAGGTAAAACCGATCGACTCACCGATGAAAAACGCACCGACATAGTGCGGGATGCCGCGCAGGGCGTTGAGTGCCACGAGCAGCAGCGCAGCCGTCATCAAAAAGGTCTTCTCCGACCAGCGCAGTGCTTCAATGAGGTAGTGCCAGACCGGAAAGTTGTGCATATTGAACGCAAGCGGCATCAAAAGGCTCACGAGTACGAGCACGACGCCAACGGAAAACTCCAGTGTGTCCACCTTTCCCACACGCAAAGGTATCTTTTTGAGCGCTTCCTTCACGGTCTCCCCTCCCTTCACAGCATATTTTTGTTCTTTAAAACGTACTGTACGATCTCCAACTGGTTGCGCACGCGCTGCGCGAGCGCCTCCGTCCGCAGCGTTTCCACTGTGATTGCCGGAATGCCCAGCAGGTCCGACACCGTGCGGTTTATGCTGCCGCGCGGCGGCGAGCCGTACAGCGTCAGCGGAGACGCGCACAGCGTCCCATTCTCGGATGCGAGCAGCATCTCCCAGATGAGTTCTCCCGTCTCGCCAGACGCATCACAGATAAGCGAATTGCCGAGTGCATCCGCGCCGTTGTCCGATGCTTCGTGTGCCTCGTGCAGATCGAGCAGCAGCGCAGGCTGCCGCTGTGCGATGTCCGAAAAGATCTCCGCCGCGATCCGCGCAGCGTCGCAGCCGTCCGCATCGCCCGGAAAATTGCGGTTCAGATCCCGCTCCTCCGCCGTTTTTCGCTGGTCGTTCGCCGCGCCGTAGACATTGGCGGGACTGATGATATACAGCGTTCCCGCCCGCAGGCAGGCATTTTTGAGCAAGTTCCCCGCACGCCAGCCCGCGGTCTCATCGCCGTGCACGCCCGCGACCACGTAGACCGCAGGGCCGTCCGCTTCGCCGCACAGCACAGTGACAGACAGGCCCTCGTCCAGCGCGATCTCCTCGCGTGCGGTCTCCCACTCGCCGTCAAAGCAGCCGGGAAAGTCCGCGAGCGTCCATTCGTTCGCATTCTCCGCCGTGGGCAGCAGCTCCGGCGCAAAGGTGTTCGCATCGGTCTGCTCTGTTACCGGCGGCGCTGCGTTCCGCTCCCCTGCGCAGCCGCACAGCAGCGCGCACAGCGTCAGCAATATGATGGTCGTTCTCTTCACGTTTCCTCCTCCCGACGGCGGCAATGCCGTCCCCAAAGCAGGAGGCCGACCGCAGCGGCCGCACCGACGAGCGCAAGCGGCCAGCGATAGACCGTTTCATAGTATACCGTGCTCTCGCCGATGGGCGAAAGCTCCTGTGGGTCGTAGGGCAGTCCATACGCCGCAGCGAGCCGCTTGATGTTCAAGAGGTAAATGACCGGCAGGCCGTCCTCGTTGTAGCGCTCGAGAAGACCGCTCTTTTCGCTGAGCGCCTTGACGCGCCCCGGTGCGGTCACGCCCCAGCTCATGCGGTCGCCGTCAAGTCCCGTCGTCGTAATATTCCCGCCCACGCCGACAAAGCAGACGATGGGGCCCTGCTCCCGGTAGATTTCCTCACGCAGGGCAAGATTTTTCTGATAATCCCGCTCATGCAGGAAGGGAATTCCGCTCTCCTCCAGCCGGGCGCGGACGATCTCACGCTCCTCGGGGAACATCTCCTCTCCGCAGTCAAAATCACCGCCAAGGCTGAACGCCGCGGGCGCCTGCGGAAGATATCCCTCCTCCGCAAGGCGCAGCACCATATCAGGAAGCGTCAAATCGATCTGATTGGCCCCATAGGTCGAGGCGCCTGCCGAGGCAATGTAGATGACCTTGACATCCATCGCCGCGCAGGCGCACAGCACCGCAAGGTCCATCGCGGGAAACGAACCGGAAAAGCCCGCTCCCACCGTATCACCCGCCTTGACGCCCGCTTCTTCCAAAAGCTGCACGCACAGCGCCGCCATATCGGGGTTCGCCGTGGTGCGCTTGGCATCCGGCGCGCCGATGGTCGTGGTGATGGGAGTGTAATCCTCGCCGAGCATTCCCGTCTCGTGCCGGTCCTCGTCAGAAAGCGGGATACCGAGCTCTGCCTTATATGCCTTGACCCGCTCCATGCAGGCTCCCAGCCGCTCCGCCGCGTCCACGCGGACGGCGTAGTCCTCCGCCGGAACGCGGCGAGCACTCTTCACGGTCAGTGCGCATGTAAGCACCAGCACGAGCGACGCAAGCAGGAGCGAGAGCCTTGTCACCTTCCGCATCTCACAGCCCTCCCGCCAACGCGCGCACGGCAAAAGTAAGCGCGATCAGCAGTGCCGTCGTCGCCGTCACGGCAAGCAGCGTGTCCGCAATGCCCTGACGGTCAAACTCACGGGCCAGTATTCCGGGGATGAGCACGCCGATCATGCTGAGCCCGCCGGGGATCAGTCCGATCGTCCGCAGCGCAAGATTCAGAAAATACGTCAGCACCAGCAGCACGGCAAAGCGCCTTCTGCCATACAGGATGACCACGCGCGCAAGCAGGCGGCAGAGTCCCACCGCGCACAAAGAGAGCACGAGCGTATACGCGATGCGCTGCGGCGACTCAAGGCACAGTGCAAGGTAGCCCGGTACAATCAGGCCTGCGCTCAGGCCTGTCAGCTCAGTAAAGGCAAGGCTCACCAGCACGCCCAGCAAAATGATCTGATCATACAAGCGCGCTCCCCTCCCTTCTCACATACTCCATCAGCTCGCGTCCGCCGCCGGCGATATTGCCGATGGCGAAGATCACCTGATCTTCCGTCAGGCTGTCAACTGCAATGTCTGTTCCGCCCGAAAGCTCCCGCACGGCGGCATCCGGCAGCTTTCTCCGCAATCCCCGCTTCATGTACCCGCGTGACGCACCCATCAGCCAAACCTCCGCCGGATGGAGCGCTGTGCAGACGCGCAGCATATCCTCCGTGCGGCTGGCACGGTCGCCGCGGTTGTTGATAAGCAGCGTCAGTCGTTTTTCCTGCCATCCATGCTCCACGCACAGCTTCTCCCACACCATGCAGATCGACTGGATATCGTTGATAGAAAGCCCGCCAATGAATGCGGCCTTTCCCAGTCGGTACAGCGAAAGCGCGTAGGGGTCGCGCGAAAAGCGCTGCATCCCGGCAAACGCTGTCTCGCGCGGCACATCGAGTTCCTCACAAACAGCAAGCGCAAGGGCGACGTTCTCTGGAAAGTCGAGCGTCCCCTCGTCGCCCCGGACTCTTGTACAGATAAAGCAGCTGCCGTTCTTCTCCACGGCAGCCTTCAGCCACTCCGTCATGACAGTCTCGGCCGTGAACAGGATACCCCTCCGCGGCACTGTATGGCATAGTGCGTCCGCAATCCGCGGCAGCGTATCACCCATCACATCCATATGGTCGCGGCGGACATTCGTGATAACGCCGATGTCCGCGCGCAGAATATCATGCTGTGAGGTCTGCTGGAATTCCGGCGTGATGGCCATGCACTCCACCACCAGTACCTGCGCGTTCTGCGCGGCCGCGCGGCGCAGAACGGCGATCTGTTCTTTGATATTTGCCTTTCCGCGTCGGCAGATCAGTTCCTCACGGCCATTGACATCGATGGTCATGGGGTCTGTCCCCGTCGTTTTGCAGAAGACGCGAAGGCCTCCCGCACGGAGCCCCGCCTCGATCAGACGGCTGACTGTCGATTTGCCGCGCGTACCGTTCACATGGACCACATGTGCAAGTTTCTTTCGTGCAATACGCACGGCATGCGCTTCCCACAGCAAATATAAAAGGTAAAGGGAAAATAGGGCCCCCAGTAATGCTGTCATCGGTACTCCCATCCTCTGTTTTTTATTATATTATAACACACTTTACAACCGCATAGCATTTTTCTTATATTTCTCTCCTTCACCCGTTTGTGCAGATCGTCTAACTACATGCACATAATCTCTCAATATGGAAAAGCAGGATTGTCTCAAAATGAGAATTGTAGGAAATAGCCCCGCCGGAAGTTAGATAAAGCCGTGAAAATCCAGTCTTTATCGGATTTCCACGGCTTTGCGTCTGACTAATTCTTAGAAAACTCTATTTTAAGACAGTCCCTTTGCCTATTTTGCTGATAGTCGATATTCGCTGATTGATTGTCTCGTCCAAGCGATAAACGCACGAAGAAACGCCCATCTTCCGATATGGAAAATCTCCAACTATACAGATATCATGCAGAATGGTAGAATGAGACTGTATTTCAGGGCGAAGTAAGTTAGGGCGGAGTAAGTTAGGGAGGAACGGCGACAGAAAGGGGGTTATTGCGCCCTCCGTCAGACTCAAACGAACTGGAACTCAATAAAGGACAAGAATGAAACCGTAATTGCTCATGCGAGCGATTGCGGTCTTTTTTTGTCTCAAAATCGAAAGGAGCAAGCATTTTATGAGCGAACTCAACAGTACCAACGCATGGCCCTTCACTGAGATCCCTGCCGAGGAAGGACTGGATATTAACGCGATTTTCGGAGACAGCACGGATACATCCAATCGGGGCAACCCCTTTGAGGTACAGGCGACTGCCGCAGCACCCGCACCGGCACCTGCGACGCAGGAAATGCCGGCGGCGCCCGCTGTGGAAGCAGCCGCACCGATGCCAGCTGTTGCCCCGCCGAAGGAAGCTCCCGCTCCCGCACAGCCGGAGTCAAATGCAGCCGCAGGAAACCCCATTGCCGCGGCTTTTGAGCAGAAAACGGCGGAGAATACCAAGAAGGGGCTTTTGGAAAAGCCACCTGTCTTCTATCACAAGGGCGTGAAGGAGGACATCGAGGACGCCTCTATGACCTTTGAAGAGCTTCGTATCCGCAAATCTGAGGACTTCACCGATTTGGAGGAGGGCAAGCGCGTTTCCTGGAGCGTGGAATACTGCGGTATTCGCAAGGAGATCAAGGACCCCAAGGGTACCACGATCATTTCCATGAAGGAGACCATCGAGCGTTCCCGTGAATTTCTGGAAGCACTCAAAAAATCGAAAGAGAAGGACCCCTGCTGCTATGTTAAGCCAAAGGTGGAGATGAAGACCAAGGGCAACGCCGCCTACAAGGGCAGATTCGGCACCTTGGAGGAGGCGCGGGAGTCGGATAAGGTCATCTGCCTGATCCCCTCCCGCGACGGCAGGATCTACGAGCTTCGCAAAATGGAGCAGGGCGAGTTCATCGCCCCCAAAAACAATGTAGTGGATTTTTCGGAGATCAGGGCTGGGTTTATCCCAGCTCTGCCGAAGATCCCCGCACAGCTCATGGGCGAGATCATTGCGTTTTTCCGCTCCTTTATGACGGAGAGCGAGGAAAATGAAGCGATGGCACAGATCTATTGGGATAAGGCAGAAAAACGTTTTTTTGCCTATGTTCCCAAACAGAGCGTATGTAAAGAAGAGGTTGAGGCCAATCTTCACGACTGCCCGTACGATGATGAGGAGCGATATATCTGCTATGCAGATATTCACTCCCATAACAGCATGGACGCTTTTTTCTCCGGAAAGGATGATAGGGACGAGTGCTCCACGGGGCTCTACCTTGTCCTCGGAAGGCTCGATCATTTCTACCCGGAGATCAAGGCCCGCATCTTCTGCGGCGACAGCTTCGTTCCCATCGACCCCGATACGGTCGTCGAAGGGTTGGAGCGCCAGTTTCCGAGAGAGTGGCTGGAGCAGGTCAGCATCCGCAGAAAAGAGAGTATAAGATTGGAAAAGAAGCGCGGCTTCATGGACCGTCTCGTGGAGGTGAAGTGGTGAAATTCCCGATGGATCGCCCGGTCAAGATCGTGATGCTGGGCGCGGGAGGGACCGGTGGCTATGTCGCGCCCTATCTCTTTCGCCTGCTGCACATGCTTGATAGGCCGGCACGTTTCGTCATCTGCGATGGGGACATTGTGGAGCTGAAGAACCTTGACCGGCAAAATTTTGTCCCGGCGGATCTCGGAGAAAACAAAGCCCGTATTCTGGCAGAACGCTATTCCACAGTCCTTGGTATGGAAACAGAATACGTCCCCAATTTCATCGAGACGCTCCCGGAGCTGATGGCGCTGATTGCGCCGAACTTGTGGGAGACCGACGGATTTCGGAATCGGTACGCTGCGGAAATGGTGATCCTGCTCGGCTGCGTAGACAACAACCGGACACGCCAGCTCTGCCACGAGGCTTTCTGCCGAAGTGATGATCTCGTCTATATCGACAGTGGCAACGGCAGCTACACCGGTCAGGTGGTCTGCGGCGTGCGTCGAAACGGGCATACCATGCGAAAGCCCATCGGCAGCGTTCACCCGGAAATGATGAAGATCACGGATAAATTCCCGTCAGAGCTGAGCTGCGCCGAAGCAGCACAGGCGGACCCGCAGAGCATCGTCGCCAATGTCACGGCGGCCACCGCCGTTTTGACAATGGTATATAACATCCTGACGCACGGAGAGAATATCGCCCTTCAAACAGATTTCTCAACGAGGACGATCCGCATGCAGACGGTGCTCGAAAAGCAGCCAAGGAGGAAGGCAGCATGAAGAAGATCACAGTGGACGCGAAAGCGTTTGCGGAGGCAATGAACAAGGTCAGCAGGGTGCTGAAAAAGAGCGCGCTACCCATGCTGGAGGAGATTGCCGTCAGCGTCAAGGACGGACGCTGCACGTTGGCCGCAACAGACATGGACACATGGCTCATAGCAGAGCTTCCGGCCTGCGGCGATAATCTATCCTTCGTTTTTCAGAGGACAAAGGATGTAATGAAAGCCTGCGCCCATTTCGAGGGGGAATTGGCACTTACCCTTGATACGGAGGACAAAAAGAATTGGAAACTGGAGCTGCACTGTGGGCAAAGGGCTGCGACGTTCACCGTTGCTTCCCGTGAAGATTATCCGGAGTGCAGGACCGTAGAGAATGATGCATCCCTGCGTGTGAACGCCGCAGAGCTTTTCCGCAGCGTTGAGCGTGTGCGCTATGCTGTGCAGAGAGCCGATCCGAGCACAAATCCAAAGGCCGCCTGTATTCAGTTTCGCGGTGACCGGATCTTCTCGCTGGATGGGCGCCGCATGGCCTGTGACACGCAGCCGGATACCGTCTTCCCCCTCCCGTGTCTGCTTTCGGGCGATGCGCTTGTACACCTGAAGGTATTTGGGGAGAGCGAGGTCACAATGCAGGTCGACGAACGTGCCGTCTGCTTTTCGAGCAGCACGCTGAAATTGTATGCCCGCAGGTATGGCGCGGACACCTATGATCCCGATACCGCGATCCCCAAAAAGTATCAGGAAGTGATCACGGTGCGAACGGATGAGCTGATCCGTGAGCTTACCTATCTCAAAGAGTGTGCTGGCATCTGTGCATATCCGTATGTGCGCTTTGCGGGAGAAACGCTTTCCATGAACGCACCCTCCGGCCATTTGGCGACCCATGTCTCCATGTCCGGGCGGGGCAATATGGTCGTCGGTTTTGATCTTCGCTATATGCTCGACGCGCTGAAGCAATTCCGAAAGGAACCGGAGGTGCGGATCAAGCTCAGCGGCATCTATACCCCCATCGTGATCGAGGCGGAGGGACGCAGTGATTTTGCGCTGGTACTGCCCGTCCGTCTGCGTGAGGAGAGGGCTGCCTGAGTATCAAAAGAAAAACGGGAGGCACACACCGCCCGAATAAAGAAAAAGGAGAAATACAATATGAAAACCGTCTACATTCCCAAGGGAGAAACCGTCCGCTATGAATCCCTTACAACAGAGCATCTGGTCGTTCATGGCTGTCTTGAAGTGGCCAGCGGCATCAAAGCCCGAACGATCGCAGGGAGTGGAACCGTCCGTGCTGGAGCCGTGAATGCCGATGTGATCCGCGTCGATGACGTGGACGCCGGCAGCATCATCTGCAAGCGCCTGCTCGCTAAACGTGTGCAGTCTCCTGAGGTTTATGCCTCGGAGAGCGCCGCCGTGACCTGCTTCCTCTCCGCAGCTTATGTGGAGACCGGAAGGCTGACAGTGACACTCAGCGAGATCGACGAGGTGAAGGCCGAGGAGGTCGTCAACCTGACGCCGAAAAAGCGCACGCTGTTCGGTACGCTCCTTGCCTCCCTGCTCCGCTCGATCTGGACGGCACTGACCGTTCCCGGTCAAAAGGAGCCGACGGTCGTGACCGACGCCTGCGAAGAGGTGCCGGAGGATGTCGCCGAACCGGTGCCGGAGGAAACGCAGGAGCCCGAAACGGAACAGGCCGCGCCGTGCGAGGAAGAGAACGCCGCCGAACCGGAAGCCGTAGATGAAGAGCTCAGCCGCATCGTCGGCATCTTCAAGCTGGCGCGCGAGCAGGGCTACACCCTCAAGCTCATTCCCGGCACGCCGGAGGAAAATGCGCCCGTGTTTGATTTTGAAAATGAGCGCATCCTCCGTCCCGCCGCGTAAGAGCCTATGCGGGAGATCAGAATGGAAAGCCGAACGCAGATCAGCGAAAACGGCAATGTTATTCTCTATGAAAAGCGCTATCACGGCGTTCTGACCGAGAACGGCAGCGTCCGGCTGATGGCATACTGCGCCAAGCGTATCCCACTTGGCACGGTAACCGAAGCCAAAGCATCTGCGCAGACCGCAAGAAATTGGAAGGGCGCGGCATGAGCCGCGCGAGCAGAAGGCAAGGAGCAAAGCGTTCCTTGCCTTTCTTCTATCTTTAAGAATGGAGGAACCATTATGTCAGTGAAATCGCAGGCGAGCAATATGCGGCGCTTGTCCATGCTGCTCAGTCATGACCTCAGCTTCATCGGCGGCGAAAGGGAATGCGGTCCCAACGGCAGCAAGAAGGCTTTTCTCAATACAGGGAAAGCTTTTCTGCGAGCCCTCGCAAGGGATCTTGGGCTTCATGATGTGACCGTCAGCGCGAATAGCGGCGGCATCGCCGTATCGGGAGAGTGTACCCTGATCGGGATGTGGGAGACAGGCGGCATTTATGTCTGCCTTTACCAGAGCGCCGGTGGCGGCAATGATGTGCTTCTCTACCGCACCGTCCGCCACTGTCGGGACTATAAGGGCGGCTATAACCGCTTCCTCTCCCGCAGAGACCTTGAAGGAGGCTCCTATGTGCATTTGCTGGAGACTCTGAGCAGGCTGAGAAAGGATCGGGTGGATGATAATGAGCGAGCCGCTTGAATTGCAGGCGCAAAGGCCCTACGCCCTCGATCAGCTCACCATGCTTCAGTCGCAGATCATGCAGACGATACAGGGCATGGTCGTGCTGCGGGCAAGGATCGAAAAGCAGCGCCGTAGCAATATAGAAGCGGCGCGGGACACCTACACGGAGCTTGACCGCGCCCGCGGGCGTTTGATCGAGCAGCTCTCCAAGTCTGAGCTGTTCCTGCTGGAGATGGAGGAGTATCCTCTCGCCTCTGCAGCAGAACAGCTCCGACGCGGGCTTGCAGGCTTCCGGCTTATGAGCACGGGCTATAAGCCGGTGTATGAAGCGCTCGCCAAATTCGCCGCGTCGTTTCCCACGGGGCAGAAAACCAACGCCGCGATCATCGGCCGGCTCATGAATAACATCAAGCTGGGCTATTATCCCACCGATCCCGGCAACATCTCGCTGCTCCTGCGGGGCATTCACTTCCCAGAAGGTGTCACGACAAATCTTTTTGATCCCTGCTGCGGCTGCGGCAAGGCCCTGCGTCAGTTGGCGCAGGGGAATAACTGCTACGCCTACGGCGTGGAGCTGGACGAGAGCCGCGCAGAGGAAGCGCAGACAAGGCTTCACCGCGTCGGCTTCGGCAGCTTCTTTCACAGCCGCATCAGTCACGAAGCGTTTCACCTGCTTTTCCTGAACCCGCCGTATCTGTCGGTCATCAACGAAAACGGTGGACACTCCCGGCACGAGAAAAGGTTTCTGATCGAAAGCATTCCCACGCTGATGTACGGAGGGCTGCTGATCTATGTTATCCCCTACTACCGGCTGACCTCGGATATCTGCCGCATCCTCGTGGACAATTTTGACGAGCTCACCGTCTGGCGCTTCACCGACAGCGAGTTCAAGAAGTTCAAGCAGGCAGCGGTGCTGGGCATCCGAAAAAAGCGGGATACAGAGCTTTCAGATACGCTCTGGCTGGAGCAGCTTGCGTGCAATCCTGCCGAGATACCGCCGTTGACGCAGCTCCCTGAGAGCCGCTACGCCCTTCCGGCGCAGCCCATGACGGTCAACACCTTTAAGGGGGAGCGGTTTAATCAGAAGGAGTTGGAGCAGCAGCTTAGAAGATCTGACAGCTTCGCCCAGATGATGGCGCGCAGCGAATTGGATAGCGGTGTCAAGCATCCGCTGCTGCCGCTGTCCATCAGCCAGATTGGACTGATCGGAGGCTCCGGCATGATCAACGGCCTGATCGAATGCGACACCCCGCACATCATCAAGGGCCGCATCATCAAGGTCGTGCGCACGGAGAGCGAAGAGAAATTCAACTATCGCGGCGACCACATGGGCAGCGAGATCAAGGAGACCATCTCGAATAAAATGATCTTCAATGTCCTGACGCCAAACGGCTTCAAGGCATTGACATGAAGAAAGGAGACAAATACGCCATGGATAACAGTCCTGCCCGTTTTTTGCCTGGGGCCGTATGTGCCACACCGGCCGCTTTGGAGGTGCTCTCACGAGCGCATCTGCTTCAGCTTTTGGAGCGGCACCTGCGCGGGGATTGGGGTGATACCTGCAAAAATGACCGGATAGCCAATGAACGTGCAATTTGCAACGGAGATCGGATCGTGTCGTGGTATCAGCTCAGCGGTAAGACCCGCGTTCTGATCATCACGGAAGCTGACCGCTCAGCCACTACGATCATGTTGTCCGAAGAATATTGATAAAGGAGGAAGGAAAAATGAGATCCTGCGATATGGTGATCGTTGTCCCCGTGGACAAACTCAAAGGAAATGACGAGGCCCTGCGCCTGCAAGCATGGGGAGAGGTCTCCGAGCTGCTGCGTCCCGGCCTAGGAAAGCTGTACCGACAATTTAACCCATCGGGCAGCGCTTGGGAGCGCAAATACCCGCGCCCTTTCGGCGTTGTGTTGGGCTGGCAGGAGCCGGAGGTGTTCCGTGAGCTTCTCAAAGCAGGAGAGGAAGCGCAGCATGAGGCAGTCGCCTTTCATCTGGAGGCGATGCTCCGCAAGGCAGACCTTGGCAGCGCGCAGAAAATCGGCGATACGCAGGTCTATTCCGCGGTTGTGGACGGCAGCGATCCCGAGCTGCTGGCACATGGCGTCTGGCATATTCTCATGCAAAAAGGCACTCCTGTTCCGGACTGCGGCATTTACTATGCCGCGCTGCACCGTGCATCCGCAACCGAGGAGGAGCGGCGTGAGGTCATAGACCATGCTGACGAATACGCGGCGTGTATGGTCACGCTGAGTCAGGGGGTGAAGGAGAGTGCTTGAGCTTGATAAAGATCGCTTTGCACAGCTCTTGCGGGAGGTCCCGGAAAAGGATGTGCTGTTTCCCGAGCCGCAGTACAGCCCCTACATTCAATCGCTGATAGATCGGTTAAAGGAGGAAGAGAGCCTTGACCTCGCCGCGATCGATTGGTCAGCCTTTGAGATGGCGGATGTTACCATCCCCTTCTTTCAGGACAACGCTAACGACACCTCAAGGAGCTGGATCATGGGGCTTGTCGGAAGGACACGAACGGCTCCGATCTTTCAGTCCCGACGACGCGTCTTCTTTTGAGGTGGCAGGATGTACGATTACGAATACGAGGCTGATATCCTCCTGTTCCTTCGCCTTATGAAATTTCTGCATACGGAACATCCGTTTGTATTGGAGCAGATCATCAAGGATTACCCTGTAGCGGATGAGGAAAATATTTGGATGATCCTTGATGAATTGTTGATGACCGTTTTCGATGAAGGTGCGCCGGACGAGGGCGACGATATGATGACCGTGCGTTTTTCCGATGAGCGGATCGACCGCCTCTACACGCAGGGCTGTAAGCATAGTGAAATACTGCCCTACCTGAACGATAATCGGTGCCACGCAATTAGGAATAATATGTTTGAAAATAATGGTGGAGTTCTTCGCACCAACTGCCCGTGCCGCCTCAATATACTCTGTATCGCGCACGGTAAGTACGGCGCTGCGTACAACACGAGCAAAAAGTGGGACGGAAGCAATACCGAGTGCGAGAATCAGGTTTGCTGTGCTTGTACCGAGAGCCGCAACGATAACAATTGCAAACATAGTCATTGGGATAGCCATGACAACATCCATAACACGCATGATGATGTTATCGACCCATCCGCCGAAGTAACCCGAGATCGCACCCAAAATACCGCCGACGACCAGAGAAAACGTCACAGAGGATGCGGACACCGCCAAGGAAATGCGACTGCCATGCACAACGCGCGCAAGCATATCACGTCCAAATTGGTCGGTGCCGAAGGGGTGCGCCCAGCACGGGGCGAGCAGACGTTCAGGAATATTGTTGGCCTCAACCATCGTTTCATAGTCAAACAGCAAATCTGCAAAAAGCGCCATCATCAGGATAATGAACAGGATAACCATGCCGATTACTGCGCCACGATTTCGGCACAGGCGGCGGAAAGTTGTCTTCCATTGACTCGTTTTTTTGAAGCCTCCAACTTCAGGGGCATATTTTTCTGACATAATTCCCCTCCTCCCTTACTTGTACATAGAGCGGACGCGGGGGTCAATAAAGCCGTAGATTAAATCTACGATGAGGTTGACCACGGAATAGCTGATAGAAAGCAATACAATGCAGCCGAGCACCAGCGGAACATCGCGGTTATTGACAGAGCTTACCATTAAGCGCCCCAGCCCTGGCCATGCGAAGACGGTTTCAACCAAAATTGCACCGCCAAGAAGATTGCCAAACTGTACGCCGATCACTGTAATTGTAGGGATTAACGCATTGGGAAAGGCGTGCTCCATTACGACCTCACCCTCGCCGACACCCTTGGCGCGTACGGTGCGAATATAGTCCTGTCGAATTGTCTCCAACACGGTTGAACGCGTCGTGCGGGCGATAGCCGCCATGTTAATAAAGCCGATGGAAAAGGCTGGCAGTACGTAGCTGAGCCAACCGTCCCGCATTCCCTGTGAAGGAAGCCATCCAAGTTTTTCTGAAAACAGCATCATCATCATAAGCGCTAGCCAGAATGCGGGCATGGAATTTCCAAGCAGTGAAATGATCATACTGCAGTTATCAAACAAGGTATTTTGCTTGACTGCCGCAAACACGCCGAGCGGTAAAGCTAATAGTGTTGAAATCACGGCGGAAACAATTGCCAGCTTTAGGGTATTGGGGAAACGCTGAAACACCTCATCCGCCACGGAACGGTTGGAAATATAGCTTTTGCCCATATCCCCATGAAGCAGACCAATTACATAATTTGCGTAGCGGACCAAAAGCGGCTTGTCCAGCCCTAGCTCCTCCGTTTTCTGCTGAACCGCCTCCTCAGTTGCATTGTCGCCCAAAATAAGCATGACCGCATTGCCGGATGCCAGATTCATGACGATAAACACAAGAAGAATCACGCCCAACAGAACAGGAATCATCATAAGCAATCGCTTGGATATATACTTTATCATCTGTCTGTCTCCTAAAAGTCTGTCTAACAACATATAGCGGTGGGCGTGCCGGATGGAACTCACCCGGCACACCCCGTGACGCCTTAAAACTTACTTCCAGTACATATCGCAGAAGTTGGCATAACCGGTCGCACTACAAAGAACTCCGTCCAGATCCTTGTCATAGGCACGGAACCATGTGGACTGATAAAGTGTGATCTGCGGAGAAAGGCTGTTCACGATACCGACGATTTCATCAATGATCTCCGCACGCCTGCTGGCATCCAGAGTCATTTTTGCCTGATTGACCAGCGCATCGAGCTCATCAGTCGCCAGGGCACCTGCATAAGTCTTACGACGGTCAGAATGGAAGCGCTGGACATAGGTTAGGGCATTCGAAGGAGACCACGAACCCATCGTCGCAACAAACTCGCCGGATTTCCATGCATTGGAAGCAGCCGCGGCATCCATGGTAACCACATCGACATGGATACCGATCTGTGCAAGGTTGCTCTGAATGACAGTGCCTACCGCCACGCGGGTCTCATTGTTACAGATGATCTTCAAATCAACGGTGGAAGGATCGCCCCCCCACGCAGCGAGGTATTTCTTGGCGGTGTCAAGATTATAGGGAATCGCGTTGGTATCCGTAGATTCAGAGAAGCCACTAGCAATGCAAGAGTAGTTGACGGAACCGTAGCCATTAAGCGCGGCAGCAATGATATCCTCTCGATTAATCGCAGCGGCAATTGCATTTCTCAGATTTGCATCGTCGAAAGGCGCGCGATCATTGTTGAAAAAGAGAATAACAGCATCTACGCTGGGTACTTCGGCAACAGTAATCGCATCATTGTTCTGCAGACTTGCAACATCCGCAGTATTAACATCCCAGACAAAGTCCACATCGCCGGACTTTAGGGCGATCGTACGGGAAGTCCCCTCGGGAATAATGTTGAAGACGAGGTTGGGGATCTTGGCCTTGTGCGCCTCGTCAAAATAATCGTCGTGGCGCTCGAGACTGATGTAATTACCCAGATTCCATTCCTTAAGCTTATAAGGTCCGGTACCAACAGGGTTTGCGCTGAAGTCATTGTTTGCGTCAATAAGGGCTTTGGGAACAATATAATTATAGTAGTAGGCAAGATCATACAGCAGACCGGCATAGGGGGCGCTCGTAGTGATTTTCACGGTATATTCGTCTATAGCTTCGATCTTGGACATGCTGGCTGTGTACAGAGTCGCAGCAGGGAGGGATTTCGCGTATTCGAGAGATGCGACGACATCGGCAGAGGTCATCTCATCTCCGTTGTGGAATTTAACACCCTTGCGCAAAGGGAACGTCCACTCCACTTCGTTCTCAACAGAGTAGCTTTCCGCCAGGTCACAGACCGGATCCAGCGTTGCATTGTCAATCCGCATTAGGCCGTTGAACATCTGAACATTCATTTGCACAGAAATCAATGCACTATGATCATAAATACCAAGGGATGGGGGCTCGCTGGTAAGGGCTACACGCAGGGTATCTTTGGGGTCTGTACCGATCTGTTCCCCATTTCCTGTCGGATTTTTTCCACATCCGGGAAGAAGTGTGAGCAGCATTATGAGTGCAAGGGACACGCTAAGCCATTTGGTGTATCTCTTCATGTTGACCTCCATTTTTCCGTTTTTATTTGCTGATTGCCTTTTACCGCCCAGTATGCAGTATTTATGTCTTCCCGTTTTCTGTCGTCTCGCCTTTGCAGGTGATTTGAGCGTGATTAGGGAAAGCATACCATTTCATTACGTCCCTATGAGGGACAATCCTCGTATTCCGCCAAGATGTATGCGTAGAGTTCTTCCATATAGGCTGTAAGGCTGCTCCGTTTGACATGCTCGTTCTCCGTGTGGAATGCGATGCCGTGCGGACCAAACAGGATCGTTGGAATGCCAAGACTATTGTAGAGGATATTGCCGTCGCTAACGCTTTGGTTTATGCGCAGCTCGGGGATGCGTCCGAATCGTTTGTGTAGAAAGTCGGTGAGGTGCTGTACGTCCTTTTGTTGTGGTGAAAGCTGATAAGCCGGATAACTTGGTGTCTCCCGTTGAATGGTCAGTGACCCCTTCCCCACCTCACTTTGGTACAGCGTCTCAAGCTCAGAAATAAACGCTTCGAGACTTTCAGTGGGTAAAAGCTGCTTATTGATTAGAGCGCTGCAAACGGCAGGAATTGTTAGGCTATAGCCAGCGTAGTCGCTCACCATCTGCAGGCAACAATAGGAAGCCCGTTCCCCGCGCTCATATTGAGGCATATATTTTTTCTGCATTGCACAAAGTAGCGCTGCCATGCAATCAATCGCATTGACCCCTCTCTCCGGTGTACTTGCGTTCATTGAGCGCTGTGAGGAGGGAGTTCAAGACACCGTCATTGCACTTGAAGATCTCGTCGAGCAGCACGATGTCCGCCTCCGGGATCTTGCCGGAGGTCTGCACGACCGGCTCGCTGTGATGCAGCAAGGCCACGGCCTTCCGGTATGTCTCCAGCTTGTCTGCGGCTTTGCCCAGCATGGTGAGGGTTTCGGGCGCATTCTTCCTCTGCCCCAGACCGTCTACCGCACGCTTCAGATTGAAGCGCAGATTTTGGTATACATCATCATTCTCCAGCGCGGAGTCTGGGATACTGCCGGGGATCAGGCTGGATAGATCGACGCGCCCGAAAAGCTGTTCCTCATCGCTCTGCTTGGAGAGCAGGCGCTCAAACTGCCGCGCGCCGGTGATGTGCCGGCGAAAAAGGTTGATGGCATAGCTCTTGGCCTGACCGGGCTCACCCAATACAAATAGGTTTTTGCGGGTCAGAAGGGCAATGGCGATCATCTCCACCAGCTCTTCGCGCTCGGCAACGCTGCCGTTCACATCGTCGATCACAGAGAGCATTTTATCGCGCAGGCTCATTTACAGGTCCTCACTTTCTTTTAATCTGTCTTTTTGGTACTCGGCATAGCAGCTCGGACAAGCCGTATCATAGCGAAGGCGGCGGCCGAAGCGCTCCAGCAGCGCGGCAAGCACCCGTGCGCTCCGTTCATCCTTGAACGAATAGGCACGCATATCACAGCCGCCGAGACCGCAAACCTCTGTCACGACCTCCCATGCAGCTTCATCCTTAGTAGGCGATACCGGGAAAGCGCGCAGGGCGCGCAGATCTTCGTCCGACATTTGGAGCACCTTGGCAAAGATGTCTGCCGCAGCGTCCATATCTTTGCGTATATCTTCCCGCTTCCCGGGCGGCGTATCCAGCGGCTCAAGCATATCGGGAGACATGATCACGCAGTCAAGGCTGATGTCATCTAAGGTTTTAGTCTCTCCGTATAAGTCTGAAAAGCGTGCCTCCAGCTCGCGGAGCATTTCCTCCGAGGCGGGTATCTCAAAATCACAGTAGATATCCGGCACATCGTTTTCCGTTTCGCGGTCTGCACCGCTGCGGATCTCCGTGATCGTGCCGAAAAGGCCCTCGTACTCGCTCTCACCGTTTGCCGAGATCCTGCCGCCGATGGTAAGTACTTTTCCTTCCACGTAGAAACGTGTGCCGTTTTCCCGTAAAATCATTCCTGTCTCCCTTCCTCACGCGGCCATTGTCCCTTCGTATAAGGGGCTATTCTCTGAAAGTGCATCAAGCGAGACCATATCTTTTTTTCGATACTCCTTGGGCGCACCGGTCAGACCGCACAGGCGGTAGGCGGACTTGCAGTTGAGAAGCTCATACTTGAGCTGCGCGAAGATGTGCTGCTGAAGCGTTCCCTTCTGCGGGTCAAAGCCCGCCACGGCCTTGATGAGCCGAAGCGCAAGCTGCTGGTACACATCGTCATATTCCAGCTGTGCCGCCCGCATCAGCGGACGGTTCTTTCGGATCACGGTGTCGATGCACCAAAGGTGCTTTTCCACGAGGGCATTGCGCTGAGCGATGGTATAGTTGTTGTTCATGTTCATTTCCTTTCTCTGTGATAGGGGTCCAAAGGCGGCAGAAGCCCTTGTCCCAATCCTCCAGTAACATCTCATGCGTGTAGGCGGGGGAGTTGTAGACGGCGTTGCGGCAGTGCTGCAAGCGGACCGTTTTCTTCCCGCCGCTTGGATTTCGCTCGGTTTCGTAATAGGAATCGTTACAGGTATCGCAGTGCCTTTCGATATTGTTCAATTCGTGTCCTCCATCTTGTTTTTTCGTGCGGTCTCCGCGTCAAACAAGGCCAGCAGCTCGTAGTCGTGCTTCGTCTTGTAGAAGAATGCGGGGCTGATCCCGTCGTCGATCTCAACCACATAATGCCGGTAAACGGCTGCGCCAACGGTTTCTGCGTCCGGTTCCTCATTGCATCGCCTTGCAAACTCCATGGGTGAGAAAGGCGTATGCAGTTCATACAGCACAGCATATCGGTGCGCCTCCGGAGAGATCTCTTTGCCAAGGTCATAGCAGAGCCTTTCGTGCAGCATCCAGTCTACCGTGCTCTTGAAGCAGTAGACCCGCAGCTCGCTTGGTATCTTTCTCTTTGGACACCAGCTCGGCACATAGGTCTTTGGATCATTGCGCCTAAATTTGTGTGCCCGTTTACCGCCGGTGCAAAAGCGCTCTCCCATGTGCATGGTGACGCCCATCTGCTTGGTAGGGTTGCTCTCCATGTAGCGAAGGTGCTTTTCACACTCATAGCAGGTTTCTTTTCGCAGATGCATTTATACCTCCTTCTCCCGCGGTGCGCAGGGTTCTTTTGCGTCCTCGTGAAGCGGACTCTCCAGGATCTCATAGCGGATAAACCAGCCTGCTGCATAGTCCTTGCAGTATGCCTCCCAAAATTGGCAGTCGTACTCCTCGCAGTAAAACGATTCATCGTAAGGAAAGCTCATTTCGTCCTTTCCCTTCTCCACCAATTCCCGCAGCCGCTTCTCGGCAAGTGCCTTGTCAAAAAAGGTCGCGATAGCATCCGGAGCAGGGAAAACGCCGCGGTCGGCGTAGGCTGCCGTGTGGACGATGGTGTAGGCTTTCTGCCCCTCTGTTTTGTCTCCAGTTTTCGCTTCTCTCTGCACCAGCCAGTCCTCTACAAACGGTCGGTCTTCCTCATGGAACATCGCCGCAAATCTTTCACGAAAAGCCGGATGGGAGAGAGCGGCATCGAGCCGTCTATGGAATTGATCGAGCTGCCGGTACACCGCCGCAAGGAAATCCTCCGGTGTCTGTGCGTCAACAGGGTATTGGCCGGCGCACAGGCGTCCGCCGCACTGACGGCATTTGCTCACCGCGCAGAGCCGATGGCCGCTCAGGTCCGCAAGACTTTTGTAGTCCAGCTCCCAGCGGATGTCCTCCATGTTCTCTGCAATGTGAAATACGATCTGGGCCACATCTCCGCTCTGCACCGGGGCGCAGGAGCAAAGAGTCTCCGGTGAATGGGTACAGTAATGCTTTTCACACATACTATGCCGCCTCCTTATTTCGTTCCTTTTCGCACAGATCGATGAGCCTTTGGCAGCGATCCATCTCAAAGCCGCCGATGTGGGCGAGCTGCTCGGAAAGCCGCAGCTTCTTTGCCATCCAATGGTAAGCCTGCGTCCGCGTCATACCGCGTTCCTTCCAAAAGCTATCAAAGACCTGATGCGTTTCCTTTCGCTTCAGCCGAAGCGTTTCGTTGGCCAGATTGCCGAGCGGCCGTGTGGTGCCTTTATGACAGCCGACGCGGGCGTTGCAGTTCTGGCATTGATAGAATTTCTCCCGTTCGATGCCGAGACGCCTTGCTGCTGCCGCTCCGTAGACCTCCGCAGCAGGGACCAGACGGACAACACCACCGCAGTAGCGGCAGATCTTCGGGATCTCCAAATGCAGTCCCCCCTTTATGCCGCCTTCGCTGCGGGCGGCTCGGCCGCCTTTTTCGTTTTCTTTTTCGCCGTCGGTGCGCGCATGACATTTTGCAGATAATAGGCATCCTGCGTACTGATCGTCAGCATACCGTTTTGTGCAATGCCGAGCGTGACCGTTCCGCTAAGCGCCTTCAGGCAGGATGTAAGCTGCCGTGCGCTGTACCAGTATTCGCCCTCGGGCGTGCCTGTCAGCGCGATCACCTCGATACTGGCGGAGGCGCTGCCAAGATCGCCGGAGCAGTGAAATAGCAGCCGTTGATCCTGAAAGCTCAGCCGCACCCGCCCATCCAGAGCGACGGACATGACCGAGAATAGCGCGTCGCGCATTTCCTTAATATCCGTGAGCACGGTGAAGCGGTTCGTGATGGTCTTTAGCAGCGAATCCGTGTCGATATAACCGCCATCCATAAGGCGCGAGCTGAATAGAAAGTTTTCTTTGAAAAAGACAATGCTTTTTCCCGTAGTGCCGACGCGGAATACATCCTCATTCCCGCACATTCCGGCGAGCTTTCCCAATGAGGACGCGGGGACCAGCAGGCTGATGTCTCCCGTGCTCTGATCGTCGCCCTTGGCGGTCACGATGCAGCTCCCGTTACTCCCTGCCGCACGCAGGCCCGTTCTGGTGAACATCAGGTTCACGCAGCGCAGCAGCGGCTTGCTCTGGTCCTGTGCCGTAGCAAAAACGGTATGCTGCGCCATGTTAGGCACGCCGCTGACCTTGACGGTATCCTCTGGGAATGGCAGGTCGGGCTTGGGGAAGGCCCCCATGTCCCACACATCCACGCTATAACCCGCGGCGCCGCTCGTAAGAACCATGCGTCCGCGGTTTTCCCTGCGGCAGAGCTCTGCGGTTTCCTCCGGGAGCCGCTGGATCATTTCTCCGAGCGTCTTTGCGGCGAAAACGAGAGCGCCATCCTCATGAACGGTGCAGGGCAGCTTTTCCGCCAGCGAGACCTCGAGATTCGTAGAGGTGACGGTGAGCATACCGTCCGCGCTGTCTGTTTCCAGCAAAACACCGCGCAGCACATCCAGCGGGGAGTCCGGCGGCGCGATGGTCGATGCGCGCTTTACCGCCGCAAGCAGCTCGGCGCGGTTGATGGTTATGTGCAAATGATCTCCTCCTTTAAGCGGCGAAATCGAAGATCGACAGCTGGTTTTCATCCACCTCTGCCACCTTCGACCTCTGCTTCTTCTTTTCTACCTGTGTTCTTGCGAGCAGTCCCTCGTAGAGCTCCCGGCTTGCCGCAGTCTGCACGGGTCGCGTGCCGCCGTCTACGGCTGCCGGCGCGAAATTCGGAGCAGGCAGAGCGGATTCCTTTGACGCAGGCTGTACTGCCGCCTTTCGATTGGGGTTGACGACTGCCATTTTCTTGAATGCCGCAGCGATATCCTCCACATTGTCCCGTATGCCTGCTGCCAACTCCTTCGCCATCTGCGAGGTCAAGTCCTTGACGTCGCTCATGGCGGCAAGTCCCTCCTCGCTGAACGTTCCTTCGATGATGCCCGCGACCGCCAACTTAGAGGCCATCAGCTTCATCGCCTTGGCCTGCAGGGTATCCGCATAATAGAGCATATACACCTCTATCTTTGGCGCCGTCTGATTGATACGCCACGACCGGCGCGACGCCTGCCGCAGTGTAAAGAGGTTATAGCCCATCGAGTAGAAGATGATGGTGGTGAAGGCATTGAGGTCGAGGCCGGTCTCCACGCAGCGAGGATTTGTGATGAGGACCTGCAGGCCGTTTTTGACCCGCTTATCCACCCACTCCTCGCGTTTCTCCGTGGCGATCTGCGGCGCGAGGATCTCTGTGCGGTAGCCGTTTTCCTGCAACAGCTTTAATAGCTTCTGCTGCGAATCCGTGCGCGTCCAGCTGGTGTAGATCAGCACGCGCTCACCGTTCGCCGTCTTCTGCCGCACGAGCTCCAGCACCTTTTCCTCTTTAGGGAACAAGCGTGAGAAGTCTCCGCAGCTTTTGGGCGTTACGATTGGCATTCCCGTAATGGGATGAATGACCTCCGGCTGATCGTAGGGCTGGTCCGGGTAGACCGTCAGCAGGTTGAGATAAGCCGAGAGGATCTTCTGCGCGGCTTTTCGATCATTTTTCAGGACCTTCTGGAGAACATTCTGCACAGCCTGATAGCACCTTCCGACGTCCTCCGGCATATCCAACGCCACAGGGATCTCCTCATAGCTCGGCAGATCCTTTCCCATGTCCGACAGGGACAAAAAAGCCGTGTATTCCAGCAGAAAGCGCGAAAACACCAGCGGCGAAACGCCGGGGAGCTGGCGTGTGCGCGTTTTCCGCTTACTGGCACGCCGGTTGGCGTTATACTCCGCGTCCCTTGTTTCGTAAGCATTTTCCACCACACCGTACTCCGCGTCAAAATCGCCGGGACTGCCATACTGCTTTCCATCCTTGAGCATAAGCCCGGGGACGATGCGGTAGAGCAGGTGAAAAATACCGGAGGAATAGCCGTTGATAAGGGTCGCCGTCATACCGACAAAGAGCCTGGAGGCGCCGTACAGCTCCGCCATTGCGTCACCTTGGCCGCTGGCATTGTTGTATTCGTGCAGCTCATCGCAGAGGAAGGAGCCGATCCTGCCGTGCAGCTTTTTCTTGATGTAGGTGCTCAGCGGATAACGCCGCTGTGCGCCGCGAACCGGATAGTAACCGTCCGGATCCTGCGCGATCTGCGCGAGCTGGTCGCAAACGTGCGCGTTTTTCGTACGCTTGAGATGAGCTTCAGCGCCATAGCGGTGTGCCCATCCGTATTCGCCGATTTTGACCCATTCCATCCGTCTGTCCGGATTGACCGCTGACCATAGCGGAGTGCCGCATTTAGGACAAACATGGTTTTTCTTATGCTCCCTCTGAAAGAAGAACTGATCGGCCGGTACGGTGTAGTGCGTCCCGTCCTCGCTGATCTCCATTTCGATGGCCGCGTCGCAGTCCGGGCAGAGGAATGCGCGGCGGCGTTCATTCCAACGCACGGCGGGATAGCGCATATAGCCGTCCCGCGCCCGCTCCTTGGAAAAGACCGCGTACACACTCTTATCGCCCTGCTCGTAGAGAGCACAGAGCCGGTCCAGCTCTGTGATGCTGTGCACGACCATGGCGTAGGTGTCCGGCAGCGTTTCTCCGATCTCACGCACCCATTTTCGTGTGACATGGGAGGGACACATGACAATGCCGAAGGACTTCTCCGCGCCGCGCCCCCTCTGTGCAGCCCATAAGCCATGCAATGCGCCGAGGGCAGTCGAGCCGATTTTTGTTTTGCCCGAGCCGCATTCCGCAATGATAAGCGCAGTTTTCTTGCGGTCAAGCTGCCGCTTGACAGCCTCCGTCACCGCAAGCTGGGCGTCATAAAGGGAATAGCCGGCCCGCTGCGTGATAAAGTCGTTGATGGACAACACTTCATCCGAGAGAGGCTCGCTGGCAGGATCAAAGAGCGGCATGAACTGATTGCGGATGCGGTCCGCGACGGTCACTCCGAAGGTATTGAGATACCCTGTGACATTGCTGACCTCATCAAAGCCGTCCGGGGCGCCGGGTACAGCGCCGGGGATCTGAATTGTCCCGGCCTTCAGCCCCTCCTCCAGTACCTCAATGACATTCCTATCCTCTACTGCCAGCTCCAGCACCCATGCGTCGATCCGCTCCTTTTGCGAGATGACCTCCAGCTGCCGGAGGTCTCCTCGACTTTGGAGAGAAGCGAGCACATAGTCCCGAAACGCGGGAATGAGCGGCGCTGCCGTTTTGTGATCCAGCTCCTCGAAAAGACGTGTTCGGTCTCCCTCGGGGCAGAAAATATAGCACTTTCGCGGCTGCTCCGATCTTTCAAGCGTTCGTTCCTCGCCGTCGTCCTGTCGACGGCTTTCCTCCTGTGCGTCGTCGCTGGCCATGAGCGTTGCCACGGCATACACACCGTCGTGAGTCAGCTGCCGCCGATACCCTTTCAGAGAGCTTTGCAGCAGCCGCACCGTATCGTTTTGGGTGGCTTCTATGGTCGCGCCGCCGTAGATGGCGTCCGCCATAGCCCGAACCATCTCGGGGTATCCACCGAAGCGGATCGCACAGATCACGCCTCCTTTTTCGTTGTGATCGAGCACAATCGTATCAGCGTAGGCGGATAACCGTACCTGCGCCGACGGATCGTAGTAGCTCAGCTCGATCAGCTTGCTATTTGACATTCATTTGCTTGCTCCTTTCGATTTTGAGACAAAAAAGACCGCAATCGCTCCTATGAGCAATTACGGTTTCGTTCTTGTCCTTTATTGAATTCCAGTTCGTTTGAGTCTGCCGGAGGGCGCAATAACCCCCTTTCTGTCGCCGTTCCTCCCTAACTTACTCCGCCCTAACTTACTTCGCCCTGAAATACAGCCTCATTCTACCATCCCGCCGCCTGCCTGTATAGTTGGAGTTTTTCCATACTGTCCACGGGAGTATTCGGTAAACAGCGCAGGCCGCAGAGGTAAGGGACAGGCTTGTATATCGTAGAACCTTATTGCTTGCCGTAGGTACAAGAAAGCAATCATCGCCGTTTGCCGGATGCTACCGACCGTTATCTGGATCGTTTTGTCCACGCTGAAATCTATTCTGCCAAAGGCAATCCAAAGGATAAGTTGGGCGGACTTACTGTTGTGATCTCCAAGGCGGAGTGACTGACGCGGCTTCGCAAATACGGCTACATTTTTAAAGATGAGTTAACAGTTGCGCCAAACTGACCCCGTAATCCCATTCTGTTTTTTTCCGCAGTTCCTGAGGCTGTGTTATATGCTCTTTCGAGGCTGCCTCGGCCATTATAATTTTCAGATTTTCACTCTTTTTCCTCCAAACATACTCGTATATTCGCACATACTCAACTCGAAAAATTCACATTATACTAAATCACAGAGTACACAAATGTGAGGATTTGGGATGATAAGCTATGCTCCGCTATTTGAAACGATGGCTCAAAAGGGAATTACTTCGTACCGATTAGAGAAGATGGGCTTCTCCCGTGCAACATACTATTCAATCAAATGTGGAAATAGTGTTTCTACCAATACGATCAACCAGCTCTGTACGCTCCTGCATTGCGAGGTTAGTGATGTTATGGAGTTTATCGAAGTCGAGGAAGCAGCGGACTGATATAGGTATACAGGGCTGGACGCTTAGGTCCAGCCCTCTTCTTTTATAAAGGTGGAAACGTTACCGGATGATAGAACGGACGGGAAAAGCATCTTCAAAGAAAACGAGAAGGAGTTGCAGACATGGCACCGTTTGTATGGCACGATGAATTTTACAAGGAGTGCTATCCAAAGCTGTATGGATTGGCGTTGCGAAATGTCCACAACGCACAGCTTGCGCAGGACATGGTGCAGGAGGCTTTTCGCATTCTGTTCGAAAAATGGACGACTGGACAAATCCAGCCGGACGACCATATCGACGTGTGGCTGAAAACCGTGGTGGTAAACTGCTGCCGAACAGAAATGCAGAAAATGAGTTACCACGCAGACGCGCCGCTTTTGGATTCGGTCACAATACCCGGCGTGGATGAAGAGCTCCCATTTGTCGACCGTCTGCCGCTCGGCTTGTCAGAGTCGGAAAAGAAGGTACTGCAATGCTTCTATGAGTACCGACTATCGCACAAAGATATTGCCCAGCTGTACGGCATTTCTCTGGAGGCCAGCCGCATGAAATTGTTCCGTGCAAGAATGCATTGTAGAGAACTTTTGTTAAAGTGTGAAAAATATGTGTAACATTTTACCTGATTCGACAAATAAAGATATGGAGGTGAATGGGATGCCTGATGCTCGCAAGCCCGCAACGTTTGGCAGTAACGATGGCCGGTTGGAGCAAATCCCGTGGCATTCGGAGAATGATCCGGAAGAAGCGATTCTGGATGAGCTGACTGGCCTGTCAATGCGCGAAACTCGCACGGACGCCGAACAGGCGCGCCTTGCGGAGTTGTTCGATCAGCTGGAGCAATTCGACCATTCGGAGAATACGCTTTCCGAGGAAGAAATCGAAGCACGTCTGCGCGAGCTGTATGAGCGCGTGCAGATGCCTTCTGCGGAAGACTCTGCCACTACTGCCGTGGCGCAAAAAACTAAATTAAAAAATGAAAAATCGATCGACGATACGAAGACTTCATCTATACACTCCCGCAAAGCACTCAAACTTCTCCCGCTTGTCGCAGTTCTTGTTCTTTTGATTGGTACCGTGTCCGCGCAGGCTTTCGGTGAAAATTTCTTTGATTTGTTTGCTAAGTGGACTTCTGAGATATTCCATCTGGACGACAGTGCAAAGCCCGAAGCATCCATCGGTCATAACGACCTCGAAGAGGGCGAGGTGCGCGAATATGCCACACCGCAGGAAATGCTCAACGATTTTGGCATCAAGGGGCAACTCATCCCGACAGAGGTACCGGAGGAATTCGGTACACCGACCTGTTGGGCAAGTAAAGATGAATGTGGGCTGAAGATTGAAATCCTATATGAGAATAAAGAGCACTATATTCTCTTTTGGTATAAGCAAATTACCAAGGATAACACAGTCGATGTAGAGAAAAATGATCACATGATCACATCTTGGAATTATGGTGGAATCAAGCATTATCAGCTTACAGATAACGGCATTGAAAAAATTGCTTGGGTCAATGGGAGCTTTGAGTGTCTGGCACAAAGCAATACTGAGAGCGAAGTATTTTGTCAGGTCGTTGAATCGATTTACGGAGGATAAATGAAAAACGTAACGCGGAGATTTTTTTGCCTTATCATAGCACTTTGCGTACTTTCCGTCATGACGACTGCATTCGCCCGATCCAGTTTGACCCTAAGCGCTTATAGTGCCGGTTGTGCCGCAAAAAGCGACGGCAAAATTGCTATTTGGATTGACGTAACAGGTACATATCCCCGTATGGATAAGATTGGGTCCGATGCAATTTACCTCTATGAGTCCACAGATGATGTACGCTACACGCGCGTAGCTGTTTTTGAACCAGAAGATTACCCCATTATGTTAACCACAAATAAAATCAGCTATTATAAGACTGTGGCTACTTATCAAGGTATACCCGGTCGTTATTACTATGCGCTTGTCTACTGTTACGCTGAAAAGGATGGTGTTTCAGACAGCAAGCCATATGAAACCGCTTCTGTCCAAGCCATCAGCTGAGTGTATATATTCATACGATGAAAAAGTGGGCGCGAGCCTGCTTTTTCATTGCCTAACGCGACAAGTAGGCCGCCCTCAATCCATCGAACACAAAAATTTTGTCTTTTTCTCAAAAAGTTTGTAACATTTTGCTGTAGTGAACAAATATAACCAATGGAACCATAGACGCAGGGCCGCCACAAATTGTCTCTGATTGCAAATCAACATTGCGAAAACCAGCGACCTTAATGGATGGAATCTGTCAGTACTTGGTGTGAGCATTTTATGAAAGGAAGGATGAAAAATGACGCTGCTTGAACAGTTACCTGCGTCGGCAAGCGTCTATGGAGCCATTCGAAAACTCGGAGGGAGCGAACGAACCGTAGGTTATTACTATGCCGCCTACGGCATACAACTTGCGCTGGAGCAGCCACAGCGCATGATGCTGATCACAAAATGGCTGCAGCCCGATATTGCAAGGAAATACAAAACGACGTCGGCGGCTGTTGAGCGTGGGATCAGGCTTTTGATCCACCACATGTGGAAGGCGCAGACACCAGCATGGCAGGAGCTTTTCCCAGATGGCAAACGCCCGACTGTATCGGAGCTTTTTCCCATTATGGTAGACTATCTAAGCTACGAAGATGCAAGTTAGCCGTTTTGGTCGCTTACATGAAATAAAATGTCCTGCCAACAACGAACATCAAGCCCGCAAACACAGGGTGGTGAGATTGGCACTTACCTCAGAGTTTTTCTAAATTTAAAAAGCTGCAAAGTCTTGATACAGTCAGACTTTGCAGCTTTTTTTACTCTTAAGAAAAAAACGCCATGTAAGCTCATGTCAACGTCTTGGTCGCACAGAAATCCATCGCTGTTTGTGCCAGAAGAAATTAGCCCTTAGCTGTGCCTCATTGCGCTAACAACACTGCATCGTACATCAAGATGTAACAAGCCGCACTGCCAATAAACTGGTGTAGCTATCAAACTTCGTCGATTTCTGAAAATGGCTACCCAATGTCTACCCGCTAAAATGCTTAGAGCCGCAAGGATTTGCGAGGGAATCCAGTTCTTTCTCCGTCTACCTAAATGTCTACCTTTTTGAAAGCTAAAAAACCGTAAAGCGTCTGATATGGCAGGTGTTTTGCGGTTTTTCTTCGCTTTTTTGCAGAGGATATGGCATCCCCATGCGCGGAAATTTCAGAAAGGAGAGTAACATTATATGAAAAAGTTACTCGCTCTGGTGCTGGCGCTGGTCATGTCCATGTCCCTCGTCACCATCAGCAACGCAGCTTTCAAAGATGCCGACAAGAT
>CDZG01036365.1_pt1 | contig 39319 bp, 43 predicted proteins | sample 557741 | NCBI WGS metagenome assembly CDZG01 (sample SAMEA3182086, study PRJEB8094) | gut metagenome | biome: human; feature: gut; material: Stool; isolation source: human stools | place: Canada | collected 2013-01-21
TTTCATAAGGGTTTCAATTCTTGGGTCTGAAAGCAAGGCTTTGAAAAGACGCACGGGGGAGATGCCGTGGAAATCGCCCTTGAAGCCGTTACGTCTGAGTTGGGGCAATATCCTCATCTTTGGATATGCACAGCTTCTTGCCACCACATCATCGTATAGGCTGTTGTGCGGTCTTACCTCCATATCGCTGCCTAATGCCCACACATCGCAATAGCAGAAAAGGAAGCCACGGAGCAACGCCATGTCCGTAACCTTGCCGTCGGGTGAAATCCAACGCTGCACGACCTCGTGGCAGTAGAAACGCATCGGTTCGCCTTTCCTGCTCTCGCATCTGACCTGCGCCACGCGGATTACCTGATACCCTTTGCAGGTGGTTATCACGCTGAAATTCTGCGTTTCCTTGTAGATGCGTCTGCGTGTGTCCTGCACTTTGAGTTCGGCATGGCATTTGGGGCAGGTGCAGCCTTCAAGGGTGTCGCATAGTCCGCTGTCGCTGTGCCACTCGTGACCGCAGTCGGAACAGGTGATGTTCCCTTTCTTGGTGCGGTAGCCGATATGCTCAACGCAGTGGCGGTATGCCCAATCTATTTGTGTCGCTGATATGGGGCGAAGGTTGGCGGAAAGTCTTGCCACCTCTTTCTGTATCTTGGTCTTCGGTTTCATAAGCCTAAATCAAATAATGAGGGTTGGGGTTGGTTTTCTTTTCTCGCTGACGGTCTGTGGCGGTTCTGCAACTTGCGGAGTTCCTCCTCTTGGTATTTGCGGACAGCGTTCTGACGTGCCTCCGCCTTTTCCTCTGCCGTGAGTTCCACAACGTGGTTCACAACCACTTGGCAGTCCATCGGTTTGCCCACCTCTATCTCGTTTTCCTCATAGTAGTGGATGGCTTGCCCGAATATCTCTCCGTCCGTGAAACCGTTGCAACCGCTTTTCTGCACATAGTTCAGAATGTGGGTCACGCACTCGTCCATGTTCTTGGCAGGGTTGCGGTACTTCTTTGCAAATAGCGCATCTTCCTCCGCACGCTGTTCCAAGTACATATATATCGTTCTCTTGAAATGGTCTGTTCCTTTCATATCGCTGTCATTTTTAGATTATCTGTTTCAGTATCTCTCTCCAATAGGTCGGCTCTACCTCGCTGAGAAGGAAGTCCATGAAATCCCTCCGTGCGTCCTTGTTCAGTTCGTGGTACAATCTTCGGAAAGTTTCAAAATTGCCGTTGATGTACGTTTCCACCATATACACGAAGATGTTGTCCACCTCGTAATATCTGCACTGCTGCGCTGCCGTCTTGCTGTTTCTTTTTGCCATGTCGGTAAGGGTTAAAGGGTGAATAACCAAAGGATGAAGCCAAAGAAGGCAATGGTGGAAAGGATAGCCACGATTACACCTATCGCCACTCGGAACACTCCGTTTACAATCTCTCTGATGATGCCCCAAAGGATGCCGAACACCCCGAAGGCGGTGCGCATCATCAAGCCGCATATCGCCAACCCGATGTGTTGCGCCATTTGTCTGAAATTTGCCGTTGCCGTCATATCTTCGCTGTTTTTGATTTTTTTGTTTTTAATGCGGATTCAAGAGCTGAGGGAGTTGAGTTTCAAACTATCTTATCTGCCTCTCGTTTATCCGACATTTTTTTTATGCGTCTTTCTGTCGCATCGGTCGTTTTCGTTTCGGGTGCTTGAAAAGGTAGGGATTAGGGAATGCAAGGTTTTTCGGTCAAAATACTACCCGCAGGGCTGGAGATTTTTACCGAAAACAGGAGGCTTGACCTTGCTTTCCCGTCCAATCCCGGAATTACCTTTGCGCCCAGAACGAAAATGACTGACTGATGCGGCTTACTGAAAGGCGCAAAATGGAGGTAAACGAAAACAGAGGCAGATTGTGTAGAAAAAAACTTCAGGGGAAAATCCGTAAAAAAAAGAATCACCAAAAGGAAAAAGACATCACCGGAAGCGTGAAAAGGGCAAACCACAACAAAGGAAGTATGATTGTTTCCGATCCGACGGAACTTGTTCAGCCGGGTGGCAACAATCATTCTTCCCGGTTTGTCCGGCTGTGTGTGGGCGCCTGTTTCATTCATGGGGCAGGCTGACACACTCTGCATTCACTTTCCGCTTCCGGCAAAAGAGACAGCGAAAAAAGAAAAATCATTTGAAAACCCGTAAAAGCACCTCTTGGCATAGGCGCAAAAGAAAGGGGCATTGCTTCATCTGTCTAAACATCGTTTAGGCGTGAGGCAATGCCCTTTTCTCCAGCTATGCGGTAGTCGGCACACGTTTGTTCCAAACTCGTTTTGGGCAATGGTGTGCCGACGGACAATACCGCTTTTACGGAAAATTCTTATGAATGAGGGGATAAAAAAACGGGAGTTTATATCAAAATCTCGAATTAAATAGCTACTTTTGCATACGAAGAGTTCTTTGAAGGTTACGCAACGCGCAGAAGGATAATGCAGTAGATAACTAACTAAATCGTAACCTATTACTATCAAGAGCAATTAACCTACGCTCATTTCCAATAAATTACACTCTTTTCGTAACTTCTTTGCGCAAGTATAATGATAAAGCAAATAGCAACAAAACCTGCAAAAGTACAATATATGATGCGCTTTCCTTTTAATTGTTCCTCTCTTACCCTCATTTTAGTATTGTATTCATAAATCAGTTGCTGTATTTCGGTTGACTGTTCCATGCAATATAGAGAATCTATGATAGCAGCATGTTCTTCCAAATAGGTATTCGCTTTCTTGTAATCTCCGTTTTCTTTTTCAAGATTATATAAACTTTTTAAACATGAAGTTTTACCTTCAATGGGCACGTCCTCTAAGCTTTTATTCAAATAATGACGGGCTGAGTCTTTACTTCCTCCTGTTTTCAAAATTAAATATCCTAGATTACTATAGTAGTTTCCATGATTCTCCTTTTGAGGCAGCCCTTTGAGGGCCATTTTTTCGTAATATAAGGCGGAATCAAGTTCGTCAAAACTATCAAATTCCAGACTTAAATTGTGTTTAGACATTGCAATCTGTAGAGAATCTCCCGAAGCTATAGCATAATTTAATGCTTCGCGCTGGAACATTAAGGTAGAATCCTTTTCATCTATTAAGCAATAATATGTACTGATATTGTTCAATGCTATTGATTTTTCCAGATCTGTAGTGCAACATTCATACATCGTTTCGTATATTTCCATAGATTTGTCATAGTATCCGGCATCAAAATAGATATTTCCCAATGAACTGAGAAGTAAATTCTTTGTCTTAAGCTCTTTCGGGAAATCTTGTATGATGGTTAATCCCTTTTGGAAACAAGTTGTTGCTTCTTCTGCTTCTTCCATTTCAACAGCCAGTCTGCCTTTATAGAGCAATGCTATCGCTTTTTCTTTCTCGTCATCGTCATAATAATCTAATGCTACATTCAGCAGTGAGTCGCAAGGTAGCAAAGAGAGCTTGCACTTGTCCGTGGCACGTGCAAGTAATAACGCATAGCGTGCGCATTCTTTGTCGGAAAGTCCTTCTATTTCTTCCGGTGATAAGTCCAATGACTGGAGTGCACTGTCGGGATATTCTTCTATGAGTGTATCGGCATGTGAGAATAATGTTTCTGTTTCGCTTTTGTGTGAACAAGAAAATAGTAGTAAAACAGTAAATAATGCTGTTGTAATCTTTAAGTTTACCATTTGGTCGGTTATTTTGTTGGCAGCAAAGGTATAAATAATTATTTATAAAGCTGATGATAAGAGGGCTGTTTTTATAGTTCATTCAGAAAAGCTATGGTTCGATTCATACTAATTTACCATCGCAGTCTATGAAAGGCCAGCAAACTTTCCTGTGCTTTGTTTGTTCCTTCGGCAAGAATGAGTTACTTTTGTCTTATCGCTGCCGAAATAATATGAAAACGGGAACAATTATAGAAGAGAATGTAAAAAGAATACCTTATGGCGTATCCAACTTTGTAGAAGTGGTGGAACAGAATCAATATTATGTGGATAAAACCATGTATCTGCCTTTACTGGAGCAGCAGCCCAACAGTTTATTCTTCATCCGTCCCCGCCGTTTTGGAAAGAGCATTTTCTTAAGTATGTTGCGGGCTTATTATGACATCGCCCAAAAAGAAAAGTTCCGGAAGCGCTTCGAAGGTTTGTGGATAGGCGGTCAGCCTACGCCGTTGCAGGGGAAATACCAGATACTCTATCTCGACTTCTCGCGCGTGGGAGGTATAGGTGCATTAGACCGGAATTTTGATGATTATTGCAGCGGAGCCTTGAATAATTTTGCTCTTATTTATGAACCTTACTATTATCCGGGGTTCGAAAAAGATATGAAAGAGCAATTCGGTTCTGCCAATAAACTGAACTTCCTGGATTGGCAGGCACACAATACCGGTGCTGCCCTTTACCTTATCATTGATGAATATGATAATTTTACCAACGTAGTCCTTAATGAACAAGGCAATGAGGTGTATCATGCCTTGACCCATGCCAGCGGCTTCTATCGAGAAGTATTCAAGAAGTTTAAAGGTATGTTCGAGCGCATCTTCATGACCGGCGTCAGCCCCGTCATCTTGGACGACCTGACCAGCGGATTCAACATCGGATGGAACATCAGTACCGACTTCCAATTCAACATGATGCTGGGATTCAGCGAAAAGGATGTGCGCGAAATGCTGCAATACTATAAGGATGTCGGGCAGCACAATGGCGACGTTGAAGCCATGATAGCGGAGATGAAGCCATGGTATGATAATTATTGTTTCGCCGAAGCAAGCTTAGACCGCGATCCGAAGATGTTCAACTGTGACATGGTGTTTTATTATCTGAGACATTACATTACTTTAGGAAAATCTCCCAAAGAAATGATAGATCCCAACACCCGTACGGATTACAACAAGATGAAGAAACTTATTCAACTGGATCGATTGGATGGTAATCGTAAAGGAGTGCTGCGCAAAATCACTGAGGAAGGTCAGATAGTCACAGCCCTGACCACTACTTTTCCTGCTACAGAGATTGCCAACCCGGAGATATTTCCCAGTCTGCTCTTCTATTACGGAATGCTCACCATCACCGCCATACGCGGACAGCGTATGGTACTTAGCATCCCTAACAACAATGTGCGTAAGCAGTATTATGAATTCATGCTGGAAGAGTATCAGGAGAGACGGTATATTGATCTCAACAGTATGCTGGACTTATTCTACGATATGGCTTACGATGGTCATTGGCGTGAATCACTGGAATTCATTGCTCACGCCTACAAGGAGAACTCTTCCGTTCGCAGTGCCATCGAAGGCGAGCGAAATATCCAAGGCTTTTTCACAGCTTATCTGAGTGTGAACGCCTACTACCTGCTTGCTCCCGAACTGGAACTGAACCATGGTTTCTGTGATCTTTTCCTAATGCCCGACCTGTTGCGTTATGAAGTGGCACACAGTTACATCATAGAACTAAAATACCTCTCCTCCAAAGATTCGGAATCGAAAACCGAAACGCAATGGCAGGAAGCAGTGGGGCAGGTAAGGATGTATGCTGCTGCCCCCAAGGTGAAGCAGTTGATACAGAATACGCAGTTACATTGCATTGTGGTGCAGTTTCGAGGCTGCGAACTGGAACGAATGGAGGAGGTTTCTTTTTAAACTCTTTCACATTGTACTTCCACTCCTGCCGCATCCAAATCGGCTTCCATGGGCGGATTGCGTTTAGCGAGTTTCAGTTCAATAGCTTTAACAGTGGGGAAAGTGCGGAACAGGCGCTTTACAATACGTCCGCAAACATGTTCCAGCAATTTAGAAGGTATCTCCATCTCAGCTTTCACATTTTCGTATACATCGGCATAGCTGACGGTATGTGTCACATCGTCAGTCTCGGCGGCACGTGCAATATCGACTTTCAATTTCAGGTTAATGACAAATTCATTACCTACTTCCCGCTCTTGCTGACCTACACCGTGGTAGGCAAAGAAACGGACGTTATCAAGGAATATATAACTGTTCATATCAATGGAATATTAGGTTAATGACAAAAATAAGAATAACTGCCCAGTAAACAAAGAAAACAGGTATATTTGTATCCTGCCTACGCTGAATCCGAAAACGATTGAGGCTATGGCGGGGAAATGTGAGTATTACCGTTCCAACAAGAAAGTGAACTATGCCAGAGGTTTTGTGTGTACTACGGAAGCTCTGGCAGTCAGTGTATCCTGTCATCCTGCGAACAGGTAATCACATCTTACGAACAAACAGCCGTGCCCTCGGCAGGTGAATGTATTTCACCTGCCGAGGGCACGGCTGTTTCCTTTCATTGTTATCTTGTTTACCTCAAATGGTAACTCCATTTACATGCCGAGGTAAAAGCATTTACAATAGGAGGTAAAGAGCGTTACAATAAGCGGTAAAGGTCGTTACATCCAGCGGTAAATGCTTTTACATCATGGCGTAAATGGAATGTAAATGCAATGCGCTGATAATTAAAGCACTAATGTGTTACCTGAATATTATCCTTTTCGTCCGGTCTGTTCTATCAGTCCTTTGATCTTCTCGTTCAGGCTATCCGCTTTCATCAGTTGTTCCAGTGTCAGGTGCATACGGTAGCGCCAGTAATGTCTGGGGTTGGCGGGTACGTTGATGCGCTCTTCCTGTACATTGGGGTTGCGCCATTTTCCGTCCATAGCCATCCAGTCCTGCAAGGAGAGGATGCACAGGATAGAGTTGCTGTAAAGATGGTTGCGTACCACTTGTTCGCAAAGTTCCGGAGTGGCAACGGCAGGTGCGGCACCGTAATGCCCCAGCATGGCGTTGTAGTACCGTTGCGTTTGTTGGAAATCTTCTTCCCACCAGCCGCGTAGCGTAGACATATCATGTGTAGAGATGGTGCAAACCGAGCGGTACGGATACCAGTCCGGATGTCCGAATTCCTGTGAAGGATCTTTCGGCATGCGTTGTATCTCCAGACTTAGGATGCGCAGATCGTTCATTACCCAAGCTACACAGTCGGGAATCATGCCGAGGTCTTCACCGCATACCAGCATACGGGTGGATTGCGTCAGTTGCGGCAACTTCTTCATGGCTTGTTCGCGCCAGAACTCGTTGTGGCGGTGATAGTAATACTGATCGTACAAACGATTGAACGCCGCCTTTTCCCAATCATTCAGGGCACGGTAGATGTAATCGTGTTGTACACCGATGCGTGGATGGAATTTGTGCGGGTCTTCACGGTCGGGCACAAACAATACGTCACTGATTAATGCGTATAGTCCGTCGCGTATCCAGATGCTGTCTTCGTCCGTCTTTCCGGCAAAGTATGCCTCTACTTTGCGTTGGGTGTCGAACTCAGGGCGCATACGGTATATTTCCCACGTTTCCGTAGGCTCTATGAAGGTCTGCTTTACGTAATCAGTATGCGGGCCGAACATTTGTCCGAGGAAGTATTCATGGATATAGGGTTTCGTAAAGAAATCTTCGCGGAATGCTATTCCGTAACCTTCTATTTCTTCGCGCGTCATTGGCAGGGCGGGGACAAACTGACCCAGCAGTCCGTGTACGGCATGCATCGGGATTTCCCAGATGCGGAAGAAGCCGAGGATGTGGTCGATACGGTAGGCATCGAAGTATTCTGACATTTTGCGGAAACGTTTCATCCACCAAGAATAACCGTCCTGCTCCATTACGTTCCAGTTGTAGGTGGGAAGGCCCCAATTCTGACCGTTTACGGAGAAATCATCGGGTGGTGCACCCGCTTGGCCGTTCAGGTTGAAATAATAAGGCTCTGTCCATGCTTCTACACTGTTGCGGCTGATACCGATGGGAATATCACCTTTCAACACTACACCGTTGGCGCGTGCATGTTCCGTCGCTGCCAACAGTTGCAGGTGCAAGTGGAACTGGATGAAGAAGTAGATGGCAATGTGTGGATAGTCGGCGGACTTAGGTTGACACAGCTTCTCAATTTCTTCGGCCTTATATTCGGAGAATTTCGGCCATTCGCGGAAGTTGGGCGTCTTGTAGGCATCGCGTAGATAGCTGAACACGGCGTATGGTTGTAACCATTCTTTGTTGCTTTCAAAGAATTGGCGGAAAGCTTTGGATGCCAATACTTTCTCGCCTTCCTGTTTGTATATCAGGCGGAAGTATTCCCATTTTGTCTGGTTTACTGCTTCATAATCTACAGTGGACAGGGCGTTCAGCTCTTTTTGACGCTTTTTGAATTCGGCCATTTTCTCTTTGTCTTTCAGCGTTCCCATCTGTTTCAGATCCGCATACATGGGATGGAAAGCATAAATGGAAATACTGCTGTATGGATAAGAATCCGTCCATGTATGCGTCATGGTAGTATCGTTGATAGGCAATATTTGTACGGCTTTCTGATGGGTAAGTACTGCCCAGTCTATCATCTGCCTGAGATCGCCGAAGTCGCCTACGCCGAAGCTCTTTTCGGAGCGCAGCGAGAAGATGGGCACGGCTACTCCGGCACCTTTCCAGTCGGGCAGGGAGAAGTAAACGTAACGGTCACCAATCACCAGTGTTTCGTTAGCGCCTATCTGCGGATCGGCCATGTAGCGGTTGGGGTTGTTCTCCCATGCCACGGCACGATGCTCTTTCTTATTATAAAGGATGAATTTGTACTCCAGCGGGAAACTGATTTTCGAGGCGTCTACTTCGACTTGCCATTCAGGGAAGTTGGAGTCGCTCATCAGAACGGCTTTATCCGCGTCCCAATCTCCCAGAACTTTCTGGTTGCCGCAAATGCCCAGGCAGTGGTCATTGTCGATGCACGGAGCATACGCTTTGATCACTAATCCTTTCTTGTGGCTTTTGGGGGCGGCACTACGTTCGGGATGTGCAAGCAGGGACTCCGTGAAAGCAGACGTGTAGAAGTATTGCTGTTCGGGCAGATTCTTCCAGCAGTCTTGCAGGCGGTAGACCTTCTTCTTGTCAGCCGATACATAGAGCGTGCGGGGAAGGCTGTTCCACTCCGTACGTGTATCTTTGCCGTCGCGATAAATGTGATAACTGTATTGTACGATGCCGTTTTCAGGCGCTTGAATGTCCGCATCTAAAGTCCAGTGAATGCCATCCACTGTTTGTAAGGGTACGGCTTTACCGGGTTGATTGTTACCCAGTTCAGGAATAGATCCTAAGACTCTGACCTCTTCACCCCAACTTGTGCGGTACTCGATATGAAAAGATAGTATCATATAATATTAGATTTAGTAATAGCTGCATTGACTATGCAAGTATAGACATTATTCCGCATAATCAAGCAGCTACCGCTATCTAAGTTTTTTAAATTCCTATGCAAACGTTTGTGCTTGCATTTCACAGGTCTGTTTTTATCCGCAACGTGAAGCTCCGCAAGTGGTACAAATGAGGCAACCTTCCTGATATACAAGTGTTTCGTTGCCGCAGTTCGGACATTTCTTGCCTTTGGCTTCTGTGCCGTCCGTTATGTATTTCTTCAATGCGCGCTCCACACCGTTCTTCCAGGTGTTGATGCTTTCGCTGTCCAGTTGCAAAGAGCCGACCAGCTTGATAACCTGTTCGATAGGCATACGATAACGCAATACTCCGGAGATCAGTTTGGCGTAGTTCCAGTATTCCTTGTTGAACTTTTCGGACAGACCTTCGATGGTGACTTTATATCCGCGTTTGTTCTGGAACTGGAAGTCGTAACGCTTGCTGCCGTCCTTGTCCACCTTCTTAATAATGTGTCCGGAAGTAACGTTCTTCGGCAGAATGATACCTTCGTCATCGTCCTGAAGACCGGTGAAGATTTCGTAAGGATGTCCGTCCAGCAAACCGACGAATGCCACCCACTTTTCTTTATTATTCTGGAAACGTACGATGTCGGCATCCAGAACTGACGGGCGGGTTTCTACTACCGTAGGCGGTTTGCAAGGAGGCATTTCTTCTTTCTTATCGCTCTTGGCAGAAATGAGTACGCCCGAACGTGAGCCGTCACGATAAACCGTACAACCTTTACAACCGGATTTCCATGCCTCTACATACAGGCGGTTTACCAGGTCTTCATCCACATCGTTCGGCAGATTGATGGTCACACTGATGGAGTGGTCTACCCATTTCTGGATACGTCCCTGCATCTTGACTTTCATCAGCCAGTCTACATCGTTTGAGGTTGCTTTATAATAAGGTGATTGCTCAACCAATACATCAATCTCTTCTTGTGTGTAACGTTTAGAAGGATTGTGCCCTTGTGCTTCCATCCATGTAACAAATTTGGGATGGAAGACGATATATTCTTCAAAAGCATCTCCTGTTTCATCCACGAAGTCTACGTGTACGTTGGTGTCGTTCGGATTTACTTTACGGCGACGCTTGTATACGGGCAAGAATACAGGCTCGATACCTGAGGTAGTTTGAGTCATCAGACTGGTGGTTCCCGTCGGTGCAATGGTAAGGCAGGCAATATTGCGGCGACCGTATTTTTTCATATCCTCATACAACTGGGGATCTGCTTCGCGCAAACGATTGATGAACGGATTATTCTTTTCACGTTCGGTATCGTAAATTTCGAATGCACCACGTTCTTTTGCCATTTCTACTGATGAACGGTAAGCACTCAGGGCAACCGTCTTATGTACTTTTTCTGAGAATTCGGTAGCTTCTTCCGTACCGTAACGCAATCCCAGTGCAGCAAGCATATCACCTTCGGCAGTGATACCTACACCGGTGCGGCGTCCTTGTCCGCTCTTCTTATAAATCTTGTCCCACAATACACGTTCCGTATGTCTCACATCTTCGCTTTCGGGGTCAGCGTCAATCTTTTCTATGATGCGTTCTATCTTCTCCAATTCCAGATCAATGATGTCGTCCATAATGCGTTGAGCCAACGCTACATGTTTCTGGAACAATTCAAAGTCAAAGTATGCATCCGGTTTGAAAGGATTTACCACATAGGAATAAAGATTGATAGCCAGCAAACGGCAGGAATCATACGGGCACAAAGGGATTTCACCGCATGGATTGGTGGAAACTGTGCGGTATCCCAAGTCTGCATAGCAATCGGGTACGGATTCTTTTAATATGGTATCCCAGAACAATACACCCGGTTCTGCCGATTTCCATGCATTGTGAACGATCTTCTTCCACAAATTGGTTGCATTGATTTCCTTTTGCACTGTTGGTTCAGCGGCATTGACTGGATATTGTTGAATATATGGAGTACCTGTGATAGCAGCGGTCATAAATGCATCGTCTAGTTTCACAGATACATTGGCACCTGTAACTTTACCTTCCGTCATTTTAGCATCGATGAATGCTTCTGAATCGGGATGTTTGATAGATACACTCAGCATCAGTGCGCCACGTCGTCCGTCCTGAGCAACTTCACGCGTAGAATTGGAGTAACGCTCCATGAATGGCACCAGGCCGGTAGAGGTTAAAGCAGAATTTTTCACCGGAGAACCTTTCGGGCGGATGTGCGACAAATCGTGTCCTACACCACCACGGCGTTTCATAAGCTGTACTTGTTCTTCGTCTATTTTGAAGATGGCACCATAAGAATCCGCCTCTCCATCTACTCCGATCACGAAGCAGTTAGATAAAGAAGCTACTTGATAATTGTTACCGATTCCGGTCATCGGGCTTCCTTGCGGAACGATGTACCTGAAGTGGTCGAGCAGGTCGAACAGTTCCTCTGCACTTAATGGATTAGAGTATTTCGCCTCGATACGGGCTACTTCATTGGCTATTCTCCAATGCATGTCTTTCGGAGATTTTTCGTAAATATTTCCGAAAGAATCTTTTACTGCGTACTTGTTTACCCAAACACGTGCAGCTAACTCGTCGCCTTGAAAATATCGTAAAGATTCTTCATAGGCTTCCTCGTAAGAATAAGTTTGTTTTTCCACGATGCTTTTTTCCTTAGATTTATTTTTTTAATAAGTAAGAGTGTAGAAGTGATACCTATCATTAACAAATGTGATTGCAAAGCTAAGAATGTTTTTTATTATAGCAAAATAAAAATAGAATAAATTATGAACAGGCTGTGAGATTTTTATTTTAGAATGATAGTCTGCTGATTTATAAAATATTAGCATTGTGTGGTGAACAAAAAGTTTTCCAAAAAGAAAATTGTTTTTCAAACTTGACTGGATGGGCTAATTCCTTTTAGAAAACATGGATAAACTTTAAATTTGTTCTTTGGTAACAATCTGCCATTCTTTTCTTATATTTGCAAAAAAATAGAAGAATGGAAATCCTAAAACAGAGAAGAACAATCCGCAAATATCAGCAGAAAGATATTTCTTCTGATTTGTTAAATGATTTGCTTGATTCTGCGTTCCGAGCCTCTACAGTCGGGAATATGCAGGTGTATAGTGTAATTGTAACGCGTGATGCAGAAAGGAAAGCTAAGCTGGCACCGGCTCATTTTAATCAGCCGATGGTGAAAACTGCGCCTGTAGTTTTAACATTTTGTATAGACCTGCGTCGTTTTACTAAATGGTGCGAACAACGAAAAGCAACTCCCGGGTATAATAATTTAGAGTGGTTCGTAACCGGTTCTGTAGATGCCTTGTTGGCAGCTCAGACTTTTTGTGTAGCTGCGGAAGAAAAAGGATTAGGTATATGCTATCTGGGTACGACGACTTACAATCCGCAAATGATAATTGAGGCCCTGGAGCTGCCTGAATTGGTGTTTCCTATTACAACAGTGACAGTGGGTTGGCCTGCTGAGGAACCTGCGCAGGTAGATCGGTTGCCGTTGGAAGCTATTGTACATGAGGAGACGTATCATGATTATACTCCTGGAGATATAGATCGCCTGTATGCTTATAAGGAATCTTTGCCTGAAAATAAGCAGTTTATTCTTGAAAACAACAAAGAAACTTTGGCGCAAGTCTTTACTGATGTACGTTATAAGAAAGAAGATAACGAAGTAATGTCGGAGAATCTTTGGAAAGTAATAAAAAAGCAGGGATTTTAACCCTGCTTTTTTAATGATGCTTGGATATCATCTATTTCTGCGCGGAAAGCCTTGTCTACTTCCCGTAATTCTTTAATGGTTTTGCAGGCGTGCAATACGGTCGCGTGATCTTTGTTGCCTATCAGTGTTCCTATCTTAGCCGTTGAGAAATCTGTGTAAGATTTGGCGAGGAACATAGCTATCTGGCGTGCCTGCACTACTTCACGTTTCCGTGACTTGGTATGGATTGTAGCGGTATCCAGTGAGAAATGCTTGCATACCACATTGATGATGTCATCAACAGTAACCGCTTTACTTTCACTTTTCACTACCTTCCGCACAATGCGTTGTGCCAGTTCCAGATCAATTTCCTTGTTATATATAGTAGAATGTGCCATGATGGAAATAACGATGCCTTCCAAGTCACGCACACTGTCGCCTACATTTTCTGCGATATAATCGATTACTTCCGGAGGGAATTGTAATCCGTCACGGTGTATCTTATTACGAAGGATGTTCTTGCGCAATTCTACAGTCGGTCTTTCCAGTTCAGCTACCATGCCCCATTTGAAACGGGTGATGAGTCGTTCTTCCATACCTTGCAGCAATACGGGAGCACGGTCCGAAGTCAAGATAAGCTGTTTGCCGTTTTGGTGTAAGTGATTAAAGATGTGGAAGAATGTATTCTGCGTTTTGGTAACACCGGCAAATTCTTGAATATCATCAATAATCAATATATCAATTGATTGGTAGAAGTTGATGAAGTCATTTGTTGTATTATTACGTACAGAGTCAGTATATTGTACCTGGAACAAATGTGCCGATACATATAATACTCTTTTGTCCGGATAGAGTTCTTTAATTTTTGTGCCGATAGCATTTGCGAGATGTGTCTTGCCTACACCTGACGCTCCATAGAAAAACAGCGGATTGAAAATTGTTTTTGCCGGATTCTGAGCGACAGCTTCTGCTACGCTGCGTGAAAGTTTGTTGCTATAGCCTTCAATAAATGTTTCGAAGTTGTATTCAGGATTCAGATGTGGATCTAAATCTGCAATAGGCGCTTGCGGTATCTCTTTGCCGATTATCTTTTTCTGTGGAATAATGGTGCGGGGGGTAGATTCGAGATTAACGGTAGTACGTGAACTCTTATCCACCATTACATTATACAATAACTTGGTACCATCACCAATGACTTTATATAGAGTTTTACGTAACAAGTCAACAAACTTGTCCTCCAAAAACTCATAGAAGAACTGGCTGGGTACCTGTACGACCAGCGTCTTGTCCTCATATTTTAAAGGTATGATGGGGAGAAACCATGTTTTGTATGTCTGCTCCGGAACATTGTCTCTGATGATTTCAAGACAGCGGTTCCATAGCCCGACATGATTTAATTCACTCATAACGGCTCTGAATACATTTATTAATTAAGCAAAACTTCTACGCTTGCAAAATTCGCAATCTTATTTGAGAAAAACAAATGTGTTTTTTCTTGTTTTTCTGTTAAAAGTAATAAGCTCTTTACTTTCAATCACTTATCTATTTACATGTAAATAGCCCCTTTTGAGGGCTATTGCATTTTTATAAGTATCTGTATTATAATATAATATGCACTTAAATAACAGGATTTTAAACTTTCTGATGGATTGTGCAGAAGGGAATACTTTAGTTCCTACATGGACTTACCGCGGCTTTTTCTTTCAAACCTGTTTGCTCCTGTTATTTAGACTTATTCTATTTAATAAGTTTTTCCCTACTTATCTTTTTTGCCGAACAAGGAGAAATGAACGTACCTTTTGGGGTGCGATTTCAGGTCTTCAAGAAGGCTGGCTGCATTGGCTGTTGTGGCATTCAGATTGTTGTAGAGCGACGGATCATTTAATAATAAACCAATCGTATTGTCTTTCCTGCCTAACTGGTCTGTAATCATTTTTACATTAGCTAATGTAGAGTCTATGCTGGCAAACGCAGCGGCATAATCTATTTCTTTCAAGTTATTACTGACTGTGATGAAGTTATCCCCGATAGTATTCAGCTTTTGCGTGAGTTGGGGAATATCTTTACTCATGATAGCCTGTAATTGTTGGCTGGTCACTTCCATGTTCGCCATCGTGTTTTGTACGCTATGAAGCGTACCCGGGATTGCCGGATCTCCAAGTATCGTATTTAGTGAGGCAAGAATTGAGTCCAGCTTGGGAAGCATTTTCTCTACTTGTGGCATAACTGCGGCTACTTGGTCCATGACGCCATTGTTGACACTACCTTGTAAGGTATCGCCTGTCTGGTACTTTTCGCGCGGGTTATTTGCCAGCAATAGATTCATTTTGACACCTCCCATAAGTTCAGAGGTCAGTTCAGCAGTACTACCTTTCGGAATGCGCAATTCCGGATCTACATCGATTTCTGCTATGACTTTTCCGGATTGTGTGTAGTCATAATAAAGATCGCGTACAATACCTACACGGAAGCCATCGGCAAAGACCGGACTTGATTTGGTTAATCCATTTATGTTATGGAACTTGACGTAGAAATAGTTGGTAGGCTTAAACAGGTGGATACCTTTCAGGTAATTAATACCGTATACTAATATGCAGAGGGCAACAATACCCGCTATTCCTATTCTAACCTCTTTCGTAAGATACTTCATCATGATGTTATAGTCTTATTATTTATTTCTTTTTCTTTTTGAACTCCTCGATAGCCGTTTGAACGTTTATCTTCTTACCATTCTTAAAAGCGATGATAAAAGCGTCCTTAAACTTTGGCGTTATTTCACGTTTGGTACGTACTACCTTGTTATAGTCTGTTGATGAACCGTATGTATATTTATAAAGTCCACCTTCCTGGAAATGTTCCACACCTTTCAAACCTTTCAGTCTTTTATCATTGGCTGCGATAGGACGTGAAGAGGTGAGTATTTGTATTTTAAACACTGGACTGCCGGAATCGGTTTGCGATTCGGTAACTTTTCCTGCATTTTGTTTTGTTCTGGTAGTATTGGGAGAGGCTGCCGCTGGTTTTTGGGGGATTTCGGGAGATTCCTCAGTCTTTTCGTTGGTAGTATCTGATTCCTCTACATTGCCGGCATCTGTTTCTTCCGGTAATATGGTACGGCTACTTCCTGTCATACGTATTTCGTGTTCACGTTTATAGGACAGGAAAGCGCGGAAGATTCCGTTTGCCAATGTAGTACTTCCGGTTTCCGAGTTTAGATAACGTTCCTCTTCCGGGTTGGATATAAAACCGAGTTCTACCAGGATACTGGGCATGGCACTGGCTTTGAGTACCAGGAAACCGGCCTGGTGCACACCACGGTCTGCACGTTTACAGGTATGGCGGAACTCCTTTTGTACCAGTGAAGCCAGATGCACACTTTGAGACATGTATTTGTCTTGCATGAATTCAAAGATGATGTACGATTCTGCAGAATTCGGATTAAATCCTGCATAACGTGTTTTGTAATCACTTTCGTATAAAATCACGGAGTTCTCCCGCTTGGCTACTTCCAAATTAGCGTCCGACTTAGCTAAACCGAGTGTCCATGTAGAGGCGCCTTTGGCTGTTTTACTACCTGCCACAGAATTGGTATGAATGGAAATGAACAGGTCGGCTTTAGCGTTATTGGCAATATCCGCACGTCGGCCAAGAGGGATAAATACATCCCGTTCGCGAGTATATACCACTTTTACGTCCGGACAGTTCCTCTTTATTTGTTTTCCCAATTTGAGGGCAACATTTAGATTGATGGTCTTTTCTTTGGAGAATTTGCCTAAAGCGCCAGGATCATGCCCACCGTGTCCGGCGTCAATAACGACAACGAAATCTTTCGCTTCGATGCTGGTGGTACAAAAAGGAGAGATGAACAGCCCGAAGCAAATACTTATATATAATATGTATCGTTTATAGAGTTCCATACTAAAAGCCGTTGCAAATGTAGTGGAAATTTATAGAAAACTGATGCTTTGTGTGAAGTTTTGTCACTTTTCTCCCGGATTTGTGATAGATTTCTTTAAAAGGGACTAACTTTGCACCCGCAAATTAAATAGAAAAAGGTATGTTAGTTCGTTTTCTTAAGAACTGGACGTTGCCAATGGCAATGCTTTCAGGTACTTTGGGGTACTTCATCCTTGCGAATGTCCCTTTCTTGGCGCCTACCAAACCATATATCAGTGATTTGATTGCGTACATAACCCCTCTGCTGATATTTGCCCAGCTATTACTGACCTTTTGTAAGGTGGAGAATCTGAATGAATTGAAACCAAAAGCATGGCATGGCTGGTTGCTGTTAATTCAGACGTTGTCTTGCCTGGCACTTGCTGCTTTGCTGGTATGTTGTCCGATGCCGGAAGTTTACAGGGAAGTGTTTGAAGGAGCTATGGTTTGTCTTATTTGTCCAACGGCTACAGCGGCGGCTGTTATTACCGGAAAATTGGGAGGCAGTGCGTCTACATTGACTACCTATACTTTATTATCTAATTTGTTGGCAGCAGTGGCAGTCCCATTAGTCTTTCCATTGGTGGAACCTCATGCTGATATGACTTTCTTTGCAGCCTTTTTGAAGATTCTTAGTAAAGTCTTTCCTTTATTGCTTTTCCCTTTTCTTCTGGCATGGTTCCTACGGCTATTTATGCCGCGTGTACATCATTTCTTGTTAGGTTTCCATGATCTTGCTTTTTATCTATGGGGTGTGGCGCTTGCCATCGTATCCGGACAGACAGTCCGTTCATTGGTAAATAGTGATGCGCCGGTTTCTGTTGAAATTCTGATAGCTCTTGCAGGATTGATTACTTGTTGTCTGCAATTCTTTTTGGGTAAAAGGATTGGTGGGCATTATAATGATCGGATCAGTGGAGGACAGGCTTTGGGGCAGAAGAATACCGTTCTTGCCATTTGGATGGCTTATACTTATTTAAATCCTTTATCTTCTGTAGGGCCGGGATCTTATGTTCTGTGGCAAAATTTGATTAATAGTTGGCAATTATGGAAGAAAAGAAAGAAACAATCTGTGCCTTAAAAACGTTTAGCATTCTCAAGGGGGATTGCCTTGGATATCCCCCTACCGTTTCCGATAATATACCTTTAATCGGTAGGGGGGTGTCCTTATCAAGCAATCTTGAGGTTGTAGTGCAATTTTAACCTCGCTCTCTATGTTGATGCGTTGTGCTGTTGCGATATCTTAAGTGCTTTTTATTAGATATCGCAGGGCAGAAAATCTTTGTGTTTGCTCCTTTTTAAAGAAAAGTAGGAATATATAAGATCGATGTTACTGATCAAATGACGTTCCCTTTTCTTTACTTGTATTAAGATAGTATAAATCTTAATATTCAATAACTTGATTAATGCTACAAAGTTCTTTCTTAATTCGACCAAAACCAAAAAAGGCGAGCAAAAAAGGAATACGGATATTCGCGAAAATGTTCAATTGTTGATATGTTGACAAACTTTAACTCTAAAGGGGTTATTGAAAGAATGGAGTGAATGTGCATTTGCCCGGATTAAATGTACTTTTGTGGAAATTTACTAGAAAAAATTATGATGGAAGAAAGTAGACTTCTTTTTGAAATATCGGAAGATATTGTAGCTAGGGAAAATGTTTCGGCAGATGATTTGCAGGAGTATTTGGAGAATCCTTATCATGTAAAGGGAACTATCTTTGTGGTATGTATAAAAGGAAGTATGGAGGTTACATTAAATTATGGAAAATATATTGTTCGCGAGAATGATTACATCACTTTGCTGGATAACTCTTTTCTACAGATTCATAACGTTTCACCAGATCTTTGTTTTTCATATGCTGGCTTTTCTCCGAAGATAATGCATGAGGTGGAGTTTTTTAAAAAAGCATTTGATTATCTGTTTATTATCTTTGAGGAGCCTGTTAAACGTATATCTGAGAATTTGGAACTTTATATGCTACGCTCCATATCGTTATGGAAAATTATACGCGAAGTTCCGGAAATCTATAATAATAAAGAGGTATTGAGAAGTATGTTGGGTGCTTGTATTCATACGAGTATTGCAATGTATTATCAGGATAATTTGGAAGAGAGATGGGCTAAATCCCCCAAAAATGTCAGGATGAGCCGTCAATTTCTTAAATTGGTTGCGATACATTATAGAACAGAACGAGGAATCTCATTCTATGCAAAAGAATTAGGGACTTCGAAGGAGAATTTGTGCCGTAATATTAAGAGTTGTACCAATATGACTGCTTTGGATGTGATAGACTACCTTATTATTATAGATGCAAAAACGCAGCTGAAATCTACCAGTGCTACCATAAAAGAGATAGGTATATCATTAGGTTTTGATAATCTGGCTACTTTTTGCCGTTTCTTCCGTAGGCATACAGGAGTCTCTCCATTGAAGTACAGAGACAAATAATCCTTTTCTCTTTTAGCGTAATAATAATTCCTCCTCGTTGTAGCGTGGACGATCTTTTACTTCAATGTAGATCTTTCCGATGTACTCGCCCACAATTCCCAAGGATACCAGTATAGTGCCACCTACTAACCAAAGGGAAATCATCAGGGATGACCAGCCGGGTACAGTATCGTGAAGAAAATATGCACGTAGGGTCCAGATAGTGACGCAGAGAGCTATTAAAAGGAAAATACACCCCAGCCAGAATATCATGCGTACAGGCTTGACTGAAAAAGACGTAATTCCGTCAATGGCAAAATTCAGCATCTTTTTAAAAGGATATTTCGACTCTCCAGCGAAACGTTTGTCACGATTATAATAAACGCAGGCAGTTTGATAACCAATGAGAGGCACCAAGCCGCGAAGGTAAAGGTTACGTTCGCGGAAGCGACAGAGTTGCTGGATGGCACGGCTACTCATTAATCGATAATCTGCATGATTGTAGACCGATTTAGCCCCCATCGTTTTCATCAGTCGATAGAAAGCGAGGGCGGTGGTGCGTTTGAAGAAAGTATCAGTCTTGCGTTCACGTCGTACACCATAAACAATATCATTGCCTTCCATATAGCGTTCCACCATCTCGGGGATGACATTGACGTCATCCTGCAAGTCGGCATCAATGGAAATAGCTGCATCGCAACGTTCCTTTACAGCATTCAGTCCGGCCATAAGTGCGTTTTGATGCCCCACATTTCCAGCCAGGTTCAGCCCGCAGGCATACGACGTATTTTTATAGAACTCCTTAATGATTTCCCAGGTACGGTCTGTACTGCCATCGTTTACGTACAATATATAGCTTTTGGGAGATATACGCTCTTCAGTTGTCAGCCGATCGAGCAATTGGCTGAGCCGTTTATGTGTTTCGTGTAAAACAGATTCTTCCTTATAACAAGGTACTACGATAGCAAGTACTGGAGCTTCTTTCATAATCAATAGTTCTTTTTGCAATATTCGTAAGAAATCGGGAGAAAAACAAATTATCTTCCTTTGTATTTGAAAACGAATCTAACCAGCAAGAAGTTTACCGGAATGCCGATGGCGAATACCGGTATGGGTGCAAATGGTTTGGATATTCCAAACCAGAGAAATAGATTCAGCAAACTCATATGTAGAAGGTAATTGATCAGATGTGCTCCACCAAACCCAAAAGCCTTTTTCCAGGACGGCTTTTTTCTGAAAGTGAAAAAGGCTGTAAGGTAAAAATTGGCGATGAAACTGAGTACGTAACCTATGCTGTAGGCTATGTTGACATTGATGACCTGCTGGAGTATAATATATATTCCATAGTGCAGGGTGGTAGCAAAGATGCCTACCATAATGAAACGGACAAATGCAGGTAGTTGTTTCAGTCTCTTCATGTTCATAGAATTGAGATGGCAAAGTTAGGGATTGTTGCAGAATAATTTGTACTTTTGCGCACAGAAATCATTAAAAACAGAAATATATGTCAGATGATAGGAAGAAAGCATTCTGGTTTATAGCACTGCTCAGTGTGCTTGTGATACTCCCTTTTCTAGGAGAAACTATTTTTTATTCCAAAGGAGAACCACGCGAGGCTATCGTTGCATTTTCTATGCTGGAGAGTGGAAATTGGATACTTCCGGTAAATTATGGAACTGATATAGCTTATAAACCTCCTTTCTTTTATTGGTCAATTGCCACTGTGTCGTCGCTTCTGGGTGGAGTGACGGAATATTCGTCCCGCCTGCCGTCTGCTCTTGCATTTCTGGCTATGCAGTTGGTGTTTTTTTCTTTTATAGCAAAGCGCAAAGGTGTGAAGACGGCTTTTCTTGCTTCCATTCTTCTCCTCTCTTCTTTCGAAGTGCATCGGGCAGCGGTAGCTTGCCGTGTCGATATGGTGCAGGTATCATTTATTGTCATCTCATTATGTCTGTTGTTCCGCTGGGATGAGAAAGAATGTCGCGGAATTCCATGGCTGGCTATTTTATTGATGGGCTGCGCCACGTTGACCAAGGGGCCGGTAGGTTCCATTTTCCCTTGTGTCAGTATCGGTCTCTACCAATTATTACGCAGACGTCCTTTCTGGAAAACATTTTTCCGGTTATTTGTGATAGGAATACTTTCCCTGATTCCATATGCTGCTTGGATTAGTGCGGCTTATGTACAGGGAGGCCAATCTTTTATAGATTTAATGCTGGAAGAAAATACAGGCCGTTTCATGGGTAAGATGTCTTATGATTCGCATGAAAATCCGCTATGGTATAATTTCCTGACCATTATTTGGGGATGGATACCTTGGACTTTAGTACTGTTGATTTCTCTCTTTGGTTTGAAATGGAAAAATATAAGCTTATTGCCTGAAGGTTCATCTTTCGGTGAACGTATAAAGAAAGCCTGGAATAAATTCCGTTCACAATCGCCTCTGCAATTATTCACATGGGTAGTTATACTCTTTATTTTTGTGTTCTATTGTATTCCTAAGAGTAAAAGAAGTGTTTATCTGCTTCCTATCTATCCCTTTATGGCGGTGTTGATAGCCGAGTATCTGCTGGCTTTGGTACAGCGGGGAGCGAAAGTCTTTAAAATTTCGGCTTATATCTTTGCTTCGCTGGCTTTGTTGCTCACGATAACGTTTGCTGTGGTGCGTCTCGGACTGATTCCTGATAGTGTTTGGGGAACGGGAAAGCATGCCATGGAAAACGTAGGATTCATGAATGCATTGGAGAATGTGGATTTGTCATTCTCTAAATGGTTGCTTGTGGCTTTGCCGCCAATTGCAGGTGTCTGTATGTTGATTGCATTGGCAAAAAAGGCGGATTCTCGTTCATTATTATATGGTATAGCCGGTTGTATCTTGTGCCTGTTTGTTTCCTTAGACGGTGTTTATCAACCTACGGTACTGTCTACGAAATCAGACAAGCGTCTGGCAGAAGAAGTAAATACTTATGTGCAGGACGGGGTCATGTATTCGTACACTACACGGCTGATTCGTTTTTATTGCACTAATTACTATCTGAATGATCGGATGAGGAATTTTACTCCCGGTCTTTCCGGAACGGGATATGTGATGCTTTCCGAACGAACCAAAGAGGACTTTCTGAAAGAGTATTCAGATAAATATCAGTTGGAGGAAATCTATCTTACTCCTTATCGCAGCTGTGATTTACGCGATAAGGTATTGATTTATAAATTCAGTGAAAAATGAATCCGATAGAATTGATTGATGCATATTATCCGGAAGATAATGAGCGGAAGCATATCTTATTGGTGCATAGCCGTCTGGTAGCCGAGAAGGCTCTCCGCATTGCAGACGGCCATCCGGAACTTAACTTGGATAAAGACTTTTTATATGAAGCGGGTATGCTTCATGATATTGGTATTTTTCTGACTAATGCTCCGGGTATCTTCTGTTTTGGTGATCAGCCTTATATCTGTCACGGTTATCTGGGAGCTGATTTGATGCGCCGGGAAGGGTATCCCCGTCATGCGTTGGTATGTGAAAGACATACAGGCGCAGGACTTTCTCTAGACGATATTATTGCACAAAACTTGCCTGTACCTCATCGGGATATGCTTCCGGTGAGTATGGAAGAGCAAGTAATTTGCTTTGCCGATAAGTTTTATTCCAAAACTCATTTGGAACGGGAAAAAACGGTAGAGAAGGCTCGGAAAAGTATCTCTAATTTCGGTAATGTAGGCTTGGAACGTTTTGACCATTGGTGCGAACAGTTCTTGTAGCATTCTAAATTTCTTTAAAAAGGGAGATTATCCGTATAATTTACGTACTTTTGCCCCTTCAAGCGGAAACTATTAGTTGATTACGCCATTGAAAGCAAATACATTCATATCATTCATACTACTAGTCTTACTCCTGATCCCTGACGAGGCTTTTTCGCAACGTCGGCGTGGAAGGACTGTTCCTACAGGAATCGAACGGACTGATACCTTTAATATAGGAGGTGTGCAAGAGGGAGATACCCTGTTGAGAGGAGATACACTGCAAAACGATACGATTCAGTTGCAGCCTGCCAAGAAGAAGCAACCGCTGGATGCTCCGGTTATTTATGAAGCTAATGACTCCATTGTGTTTACACAAGATGGTGTGGCCAACTTGTATGGCGACGGCAAAGTGAATTACCAAAATATAGAACTGGCCGCTGAAGTGATAACCATGAATATGGACAGTAGTACGGTCTTTGCTCATGGTGTGGAAGATTCGTTAAAGGTGATAAAGGGAAGACCCGTCTTCAAAGATGGAGATACACCTTATGAAACAAATACGATACGGTATAATTTTAAAAGTAAGAAAGGGCTTATTAGTAATGTAGTCAGCCAGCAGGGTGAGGGATATGTTACCGGTAATAATGCCAAGAAGGGTATGAATGATGAGTTGTACATGAAAAGCGGTCGTTATACCACTTGCGATAATCATGATCATCCACACTTCTATATGCAGATGACTTATGCCAAGGTGCGTCCCAAGAAAAATGTTGTGACGGGACCTGCATATCTGGTAATTGAAGATGTTCCGTTGCCTCTTGCTGTTCCCTTTTTCTTCTTTCCTTTCTCCAGCAGCTATTCGTCCGGTTTCATAATGCCGAGCTATATGGATGACTCTGCTCGTGGTTTTGGTCTGACGGATGGTGGTTACTACTTTGCCATTAGCGATAAGATGGACTTAAAGTTAAGGGGGGATATTTTCACGAAAGGTTCATGGGCGCTGAATGCAGAAACTAATTACAATGTCCGCTATAAATTCTCAGGTTTGTTTCAGGCCAGTTATCAGGTGACTAAGACGGGTGACAAGGGCTTGGAAGACTATATGGTGGCAAAAGACTTTAAAGTTGTATGGTCACACCGCCAGGACCCGAAGGCTAATCCTAACTCTTCATTCTCGGCCAGTGTGAACTTCTCTTCCAGTAGTTACGAGCGCACCAATATCGGTAATATGTATAACTCGCAGGCTATGACACAAAATACTAAAACATCCAGTGTCAGCTATTCGCGTAACTTCCCCGATCAGAAACTTTCTATTGCAGCTACCGGTAACATTGCACAGAATATGAAAGACTCATCTATTGCTGTGACTTTGCCGGACCTAAACATTACCCTGAGCACCATTTTCCCTTTTAAACGGAAGAATGCAGTAGGAAATGAGAAGTGGTATGAGAAGATCTCTGTTCGTTATAGCGGACGTCTTTCTAACAGTATTACTACAAAAGATAATCTTCTGTTCAAGTCTAATCTGATCAAGGACTGGAAGAATGGCATGAAACATGAGATACCTGTCAGTGCAACATTTACGTTATTCAAATACTTTAATGTAACCCCGTCTGTTAGCTATACGGAGCGTTGGTACACCCGTAAGGTGATGAAGGATTGGGATCCGAATTCAGGTACCAGTGGGCAGGTTGTGAATACTGATACTGTCTACGGCTTCCACCGAGTATATAATTATAGTGCGAGCCTGGGTGTCAATACAAAGATTTATGGCATGTATAAGCCTTTGTTTATGAAGAAGAAAGAGATACAGATTCGCCATGTCATCACTCCTTCTATCAGCATCAGTGCATCGCCGGACTTTGGCTCTTCCCGTTATGGCTACTATGATACTTATCTTAAGCCCAATGCTGACGGAACACAGGATACCGTTGTTTACTCTCCGTATGCTGATCAAATGTTTGGTGTGCCGGGACAAGGTAGGTCGGGAAATATTTCATTTCAGATTTCCAATAACCTGGAAATGAAATACAGGGATAAAAACGACTCTATACGTAAGGTGAGTTTGATTGATGAGTTGGGTGCCAGCATTTCATATAATACGGCTGCTCAAGTACGTCCATGGAGTAATCTTACCCTAAATCTACGTTTGAAATTGAGCAAGAGCTATACCTTCAGTATGAGTTCAGTCTTTGCTACCTATGCTTACGACTTTGATAAGAATGGTAATGTAATAACAAGTAATCGTACGGAATGGTCTTATGGGCGTTTCGGGCGTTTCCAGGGATACGGAACTTCTTTCAGTTACACGCTTAATAATGACACGTGGAAGAAATGGAAAGCATTCTTTACCGGAGAAAAAGCGGATGATGATGGTAAGGGAAATGGGCAAACTGATACGGATAGTGAAGGTGATGAGACTGATGATTCTGAGTCAGGTGCTCCTACAAAACGAAAGAAAGAAAAAGCTGCTGTAGATAGTGATGGGTATCAGGAGTTTAAGATGCCTTGGTCCATAAATCTGAGTACAGGTTTTAATATCACGGAAGATAATACAAAGCCTATCAATAGAGAGAGTATGCGCTATCCGTATAAATTTAGCCTGAATGCCCTCAATATCAATGGTAATATAAAAATCTCAAATAAATGGGCTGTCAGTTTCAACTCCGGTTATGACTTTAATGTTAAGAAGATTGTGCAAACCTCTTTCAATATAACGCGTGACCTGCACTGTTTCAGTATGTCTGCAAGCCTTTCTCCTTTTGGCACATGGAAGTATTATAGTTTTGTGATTCGCGCGAATGCGAGCATTCTACAAGACTTGAAATATGACAAAAAGAGTCAGACTCAGACGAATATCAAGTGGTACTAAGAGAATTTAAGATCCTTTCTTACCATGCAATTTCCTGTTCCCCATGTTCCTTTAAGTAAGCGTTTGCTCTGCTGAAATGTTTGTTTCCAAAGAAACCATTGTAAGCTGATAGAGGGGAGGGGTGTGCAGATGTCAGTACCAAGTGCTTGCTACGATCAATAAATGCGCCTTTACGTTGTGCATATGATCCCCAGAGAATAAAAACAAGGTGTTCCCGTTGTTCGGCAAGAGCACGTATGGCTGCATCAGTAAATGTTTCCCAGCCGCGATTTTGGTGAGAACCTGCCTGATGGGCACGAACGGTCAGTGTGGCATTCAAGAGCAGAACTCCCTGCTCGGCCCAGCGGGTCAGATTGCCTGTGTTGGGCGCATCGGTGCCAATATCATCCTTAATTTCTTTGAATATATTAATCAGCGAAGGGGGGAAACGAACCCCGTCATTGACGGAAAAACATAACCCGTGAGCCTGTCCGGGACCATGGTAAGGATCCTGACCGATAATGACTACTTTCACTTTGTCGAATGGGCAAAGATTGAAAGCATTGAATATCAACTTTCCCGGAGGATATATCGGATACTGGCTATATTCTTCCCGTACAAAATTAGTTAGTGTGCGGAAATAGTCTTTTTCGAATTCCGGTTCCAAACGTGCTTTCCAACTTTCTTCTATTTGAACATTCATAATTTTGTATGTTAAAAGTTTCGGACGCTAAGATACTATTTTTATCCGATTCCGATGGCAGGACATTGGCTTTATTTCTTAGAGTGGGTGATAAACAAAGAGGCAGAAATCAAAAGATCTCTGCCTCTTCCTGTTATTGAGGAAATATTAAATCAGATATATATTATGCTCCTTACATTCCTGACGCATATCTTCCGGCCAGATACTGGCTTGAATTTCACCGATATGTGCTTTGCGGAGATAGAACATACAAAGGCGTGATTGCCCTATACCGCCACCTATAGACAGAGGTAATGTATCACTCATCAAGCGCTTGTGGAAGTAAAGTTCCAGACGTTTCTCTTCTCCTTCCTGTTTTAACTGGCGTTGTAAGGCTTCCTTGTCTACACGGATACCCATGGATGAGAGCTCAATACTGCGTTGGAGTACATCATCCCATAGCAAAAGGTCACCATTCAGTCCGGGGAGGCCATTCAGACCTTCTGAAGTATAGTCATCGTAGTCCGGGGCACGTCCGTCGTGCTTCTCTCCGTCACTTAACTTACAACCGATACCGATAATGAATACTGCACCATACTTTTGGGTAATAGCATGTTCGCGACATTTGGGTTCCAGGTCCGGATAGAGTTGGCGCAATTCTTCAGCGTGAATGAAGTGCAGCTTTTGAGGCAGGCAAGGCTTGATTTCCGGATACATCTCATACACCATATATTCTGTGCGGATCATGGCGGCATAAATGCGGGTTACTATTTCTTTTAGGAAATCCACATTCCGGTTTTCAGCAGTAATAACACGTTCCCAGTCCCATTGGTCTACATAGAGTGAATGTAAGTTTCCCAGTTCTTCATCTGAGCGTATGGCATTCATATCCGTATAGATGCCATATCCGGGTTCAATATTATAATCTGCCAATGTCAGTCGTTTCCATTTGGCAAGTGAATGTACAACTTCAGCTTGTGCGTCTCCCAGATCTTTGATAGGGAATGATACGGCACGTTCCACTCCGTTCAAGTCATCATTGATACCCATTCCTTTTAATACAAAAAGCGGGGCGGTGACGCGACGCAAACGTAATTCCGATGAAAGGTTCAACTGAAAGAACTCTTTAATCTGTTTGATTCCTAATTCTGTTTGTTTTAAGTCCAATAAGGGTTTGTACCCTTCTGGTTTTATTAGATAACTCATAAGTGTATACTATGTTTTTGTTCGGCAAATATAGGTATAATATTTATATTTGCATCGGTTTTGAACGAATTTGTTGTCAAATTGTTCCTTATTAACTACCTGTTGCTCTCAAAATAACATTCTTATTTTGAAGTCTTTGCAGTAAAAAAAGATAAATCATTAGGAATATGCCCGGATTTTTTATACTTTTGTCCCCGCATTTGAGGCCTGGTAGCTTAGTGAATAGAGCGTCAGATTCCGGTTCTGAAGGTCGTGGGTTTGAGTCCCACCCGGGTCACAAAGTAAAAAACAGCATATTAGCCTGTTAAGCCGTGTTTTTTTATAAAATACGGCTTTTTTATTTTTCTACTTTTGCTTTAAAATGCTACTTTTGCCTGCAAATGTTTCGCAATAGTTTCGCAAATGCGGGATATACCATTTTAAAATCACACGATTATGGCAACATTTACATTTGAAGTACAAAAGGAAAGAAAGGATGGAACCCGGAATATTAAAATACTGCTGACTCATCAGAGAAAGTTAAAGAGACTTTCTACTTCTATTTATGTAACTAAGGCAGATCTTACTACCAGATCTGGTAAAATTAAGAATCAAGAAATCTTAGACCAGATTGGGGATATAATAAAAGAATATAGAAATAAATGCAATAAGCTATCATTGTCTATTGATGCAATGGATATTGATGAAGTAGCGGATTATGTGACTAAAAAAAATATTACTCGTATCGACTTTATAAAAGTTTTTAGGGATTATATAAATTCTCATCAAGACAAGAAGGGAATTAAGAATTATTCCGCTGCTTTAAGTTCGCTGGTAAAGTTTATACAAAGAGAGGTGCTAGGGATAGAGGAGATAACAGTAAAGTTTCTGCAGGATTATGAAAAATTTCTGGGAAAGGGGAGGGCAGCATCATTATATCTTGGGAGCATGAGACATGTATATAATGATGCTAAATTGATTTATAATGATGAAGAAAGAGGTGTTATTCTGATTCCTTATTCTCCTTTTTCTAGATATAAGGTTCCACAACAGAATGTTGCTGAGAAACGTGCATTGGATGTTGATATAATAAGACGCATAATAGAACTTCCTTATGATGAAACAAGTCGTTCAAGAGAAAAAGTAAACCGATTTAATTTGGCAAAAGATTGTTTTATCCTTTCCTTTTGCTTGATTGGTATGAATTCTGCTGATTTGTATTCATGTAATATTTTGGAAAACCGGATAATAAAATATAATCGGACAAAGACTAAAGATCGAAGAAGAGATAAAGCAGAAATGCATGTCAAGGTAGTTGAAAGAATAGAAAATTTGTTTCGAAAATATCAAGATGCTACAGGGAAAAAAGTATTTCGATTTCATCGTTTGTATGCAGATGAAAAAACGTTTAATGCTGCATTAAATAAAGGGCTTAAAAAGATAGGTAAAGTTGTAGGAATAGATAACTTGGAATTTTACGCAGCGAGGCATTCATGGGCTACCATTGCTAGAAATGACTTATCTCTTGATAAGAATATTATCAATGAAGCTCTGAATCATGTAGATAAAAATCTATCAGTAACAGATTTATATATAAAGAAAAGCTTCTCAGCCATTAATGAGGCAAACGAGAAAGTTATTGATTATATATTTAAGGGAATCGGAAAATAATTTGATTACCTTCATGAAGACATATCAATGCTAGAGGGTAAATTTGTATTTTGAATGACTAATTTTTTCTTTAATAATAGATTCTTATTTAATTCTTTTAGACTAAAATTGTGATTCTTATTTTCCCCACATTGTACTATTTCCATGCTTGTGTTATAGTACAGATTGTTAAAAATACGTTCCAATTTTGCAATTCTATCAAGCAGTTCGCGGTCCATAGGTAATAATTAAAAGTTTAAGGTGCTTAATATAACAAAATTGAAAGCTGAGTTGTTTTACTTTCCTGCTGATTTTGTTTTCAAATTATTGCTGTTATATAACATAGTTTCTAGCATATCAACCATTTTCCCTATAGTTTTAGCATTTTCCTCATTTGCTATGGAATTTCTTTCATTGGCAGATGCATTTCGTTCTCCCTGTAATACTAGTTTTTCAATAACTCCCATGAAGTACTTGGCTGTTGGGTTATTCATGTCAATTGCAATATGGTTGAAGGGTAATGTATTATTCTCGTTTGTGTTTTGTTCTATATGATTTTCCTGCCCCTTCACTGCTTTATCAGAATAATCTTCTATTTTTATATGAAATATTTCATATATTTTCTTCTGCATGGTGTTGTTGTATGGTACACGACTATTTATCATATCAGATAGATATGTACTTTTAACACCCAATCTTTCAGCAATTTGTGCTTGATTGATAGAAAATTCATATTTAATCTTATCTATCATTTTCTTAAAGTCTTGATTTATAGCCATAAAACGTTATTTAACTTTTTAATATGAATAAAATACATATATATGGTTTGTAATATGAATAAAGTTCATATATTTGCATCGTAAATCAAGGTGATAACATAATCACCGATACAAAGATAAGAAATTAATATTTATAAGTAAATAGTATAAAGCTATTAAAGTGCTCTTTGACTTGATGGTGCAAATTATCTTCTTCTAGGTCTTTGTAATTCGACTACATTGAATATCTGTTTTACATCAGCTAAATCAATAACTCTGTCTGGATACATATCATTCAAAGAATGTATGGTTATAGTATGCATTTCAACATTATGTTCTGTTATTCTTTTGACTAATACACCTTCTTGATGTACAATTACAAAATCCCATTTCCTGATATGTAGTTTGGACTCAGCCCAAAGGTATGGAGCTATTTCTCTACAAAGAAGTCTGTCTCCTTCAAGGTAGCTCTCTTCGGTTCCATCATTCATACTATCTCCTCTTACTTCAAATGCTACATAGTTTCCTTTAGCTTCGTGGTCTATTATAAAGGGTATAGTAGGTAGTGTAGCTATGTATGCAGCATCTTGAAATCCGCATAAATAACCTGCTTGTGCGTATTGATTCACTAATGGTACGTTTATAATATAGTTTTGGTTTAATGGTATTGCTTCATTCTCAATTGCTAGTTCATTCTCATTACTGAAAAATTGCAGTAGTATTTCAGTATTTGCAGGTGTTGGTTTAGTTTTCCCATTTTTGTAATTACCCAATGTACTTTGTGATATATGGGTATGTTTTGATATCACATAGTTAGATAACTTGCTTTCTTTAAGTAGCTTAATAGCTTCTTCTGCTTTTTTGAGTAACTCTTCTGTTGTCATGTACTGCAATATTTAAGTATTAATAAAAATTAAAAAACGTGCAATATTGCACTGTATTTATTGTAATACTGCAATATTGTAGTATATTTGCATCATCAAACAGTGATTACATTATCACTGATGCAAAGAACGGCATTTTTAAGATTATAAACAATAGTATAAACGCATTAGTGTTCTTTGACTTATTGATGATGCAAATTTTAAACTATATAGATTATGGACATTTTAGAAACAATGTTGGCGATATTTCTTGGCGTTATGTCGATTACAATACTGATTGCAGCGTATTTCATCTTTCAGTTTTGGAAACGCCTATTTCGGGATTGGAAACATCGAAATTAGGTTTCATTCTTGGTAAGGATACAGCGATAGAGAATTTGACACGGTTGATTGCTTTGGATGATGATTCAAATTTTCCCGAAATCACTTGTATCCCTATCTTTCCGTCTTTCGTATCTGTTTCCTCTATGCACAAGTCGAACGAAACGGGCTGTACCATTGATACTGTTCCGTCTCCTATGTCTATAATGTGTTCCGGCTTGCATGTTCCGAACTCGTAAGGATTGACGCAAGCACCGTTCTTGGCTGCAAAAGTCTGCGCTTCCTTTGTTCCTGATATAATGGCTTTCAGTGTTTCGCTGATGAAGTTTTGTAAATCCATGACTATTTCTTTGAAAGGTTCTCGATGGTACGTTGCTGGCTCTCTATAATAGAGAATAGGCGTTCGTTAGTGATTGGGGATGATTCTTCTTTAGATGATGGAACTTGTATATTTAACCCTATCAATTCTGATATATCTATATTGGTAGCTTTTGATATAATCAAAACATCTTCTACGCTACGCTTCATTAGGTCATCGTAACGTGGCATATTATTAGGATGAATACCCAAAGCGTCAGAAACGACCTTATAGGCTATTCCTTTTTCTTTTAATAGTTCCCTTAATGTCATACAATCAAATTATAGTTTATTAACTAACAAAGCTATCATATTTGTTTGTTACAATCAAAAATGATAGTATATTTGCATCATCATTCAAAGTGATAAGATAATCACTTTGCAAAGATAGCCGAAAAGGTATTTAAAAACAATAGTATAAATAAACTAAAAAACAAAAGATATGAAAGCAAGAGATTACAAACTGGTAGTAGATGGCAAATATAACAGACGTGCCATTATGCAAAGAGCTTGGGCTTACATGAAGAAGAACAAGGCTTTCAAGTGGTATTCTTTTGCTAAGGCTTTGAAAGATGCTTGGGTGGATGCAAATCTAAAAATGGACGATTATAAGGCACAGATAAGTCCTGTTTATACCGACTATCCGAAGCCTGCCAACGATTTTAGACAAGCTTTGATTGATTTGGATCCTACATTGAGATGCTACGATAGTAGTTGGAGATAACAATTAACCTTATACGATTATGATAGAGATAGTAACAGTATTAGTAAGCCTGTACGTTGGGTATAGGTTATTCAAAAAGAAAGGTGAGGCTTTCTTCTACAAAGATTGATTCACGATTATATCACAACAGCCCTACTGACGGATTGAACGGTAGCCGATAGCGAGAATTGGGTAGGGTACTATTGATTAGTTCTTTGACTTATTGGAAATTTGAGGTTGCAAGTTATCCTCTGCTGAAAACCAAATCGAGGTGAATAGGCACAACTTGACAACGATGTATGCTGTGGTAAAGGTCAAACCAGCATCGTTGGAAAAATAAACAGTTAGACTTTAGTCGGCAAATCATGGAATTTGCTTTACGATATATTGGAATATATAATTCCCGCGCACCGATAGCGAAATTTATGGAGTAGCCTACACTTTACGTAGGGATTATGAGAGTGCACCGATAGCTTTAAAATGGTTGTTTAGGCACACAATTAAGTTGCCATAGTAAAGAAGCCAGTCTGAAAAATCGTCTATCAGTAAGAAAACGGGGTTGGCGTCCGTACGCTGGTATTATAATTCTATAAGCGTCCAATATAGTCCTTAATTGGTATAAAGTAAATGGCGGCGAAGGGCGACCATACCACGCTTATCAAAACATCTCCCCTCCCGTCAAATTCGGGCATGCTGAAAGGCTAAACACGTATTGTTGCGTTGAGGGTGAGCCAATATTTATTAATCTTTAAATATATAGAATTATGATTGGAAAGAAAGTTATTATTAGAGCAGACAGAGCGGGCGTATTTTACGGAGTATTGAAAGAAAAAAATGGCAGTGAGGTTACATTGACAGACTGCCGAAGATTGTGGTGTTGGCATGGGGCTGCATCTATCAGCCAATTAGCAGTAGAAGGTACAAAGAGACCTAATGATTGCAGATTTACATTGGTTGTACCGATAATCTCAATTTTGGGTGTTATAGAAATAATTCCTTGTTCAGATGAAGCGATAAAATCCATTGAGGAGGTAGCCGTATGGAAGAACAGATAAAAAAGTTCCTTAATATATGCTATGGCTATGGCTCTGGCTATGGCGATGGCTCTGGCTATGGCGATGGCTCTGGCGATGGCTCTGGCTATGGCGATGGCTCTGGCGATGGCTCTGGCTATGGCGATGGCTCTGGCTCTGGCTATGGCGATGGCTCTGGCTATGGCGATGGCTCTGGCGATGGCTCTGGCTATGGCGATGGCTCTGGCGATGGCGATGGCTATGGCTATGGCGATGGCTCTGGCTATGGCTATGGCTATGGCTCTGGCGATGGCTATGGCTATGGCTCTGGCGATGGCTCTGGCTATGGCGATGGAATTAAAACATTCAATGGAGACAAAGTGTATATCATAGATGATATTCCTACAATTATCAAGCATGTTCATGATAATGTTGCTAAAGGATATATACTTAACAGTGACTTTACGTTGACTGAAACATTTGTTGCCAGAGAGAATAATAAATTCGCTCATGGAGAAACATTGCACGATGCATTTGATTCACTTCAAGAAAAATTATATGACGATTCAACCGAGGAAGAAAGGTTAGAGGCTTTTAAAAAGCATTTTCCAGACTTTACTAAAAAGGTATCGGCTAAAGAATTATTTCATTGGCATCATGTGCTTACCGGTTCGTGCAAGCAAGGAAGAATGTCATTCTGCGCTAATAAGGGTATAGACATTGATAAGGATGCTTATACTGTACATGAGTTTATAGGATTAACTCAAGATTCGTATGGCGGTGATATAATCAGAAAATTGAAGTGATTATATAATTATCCCGTGGCTTACCTATCCTTAGTGTAAGTAGTAAGGCAATCACCGGAACGCCCACGGGAACTTTTCCGCAGAAAAGGTTAATGCTAATACTGTACTAAAAGCCATGAGAGAAACGAAGTGCGCACCGTTTCCCTTTACCCTTGTACAGGCGGTTAATTTTTAAATCATACGATTATGAAAAAAGGAACATTAGTAAAATATAAAGCTCCCGGTTGGGAAAACAAAATCGGGAAGGTATATAGTATTAACGGTAACAAAGTAATGGTGCAGTTTGGAAGACATGATTTTGTTGAATTGTACTTTGATGAGTTAATAGTAATGACAGTATTATGAAGATAGTTATGTTTTTCTTATCACTACTAATACTTATATGCTCAGTGGTAATGCTCTGCGGTGTTATTATTAAAGAAAGTCCTATGTATTACACTGGTATTGTTGTGATGGCTTTAATATGTGTACTATCTTTCGTTATGGTTCGGATAAGTTATAGGGAAATGCGTGATTAATTTAAAAAATCATTAATTAATAATTATATTTATGGCAACAATTAGAGAAACAATTTTAAAAGTAAAGCCGGGAAAACAAAAAATTATCCCACTATCAGAAGTTGAAGTGACGGGATATAGGCAAGAAGCTCATGAGATAAACAAAGAATTGAGAGCAAAAGGTATTGTTGCTCCAGATGGAAGGAACGCATATACTATCTCAAAAAATAAGTACACCAATTCTATGTATATCGTCAATAACTTAAGTAAGTAAAATTCGCAAATCACACGATCATGGCTAAATTGTTTATAGAACTATCTGATAGAGAAAATGAGATAGCTCAAATGTATGGTGGCGGGTTGGAAGTAAAGGAAGTTGCAAACCTATTATTTCGTTCTGCAGCTACTGTCAGGAATCAAATGCAAAGCATTTATACAAAGCTAAATGTAAGGAATAGAAGCGAATTATCCATTAAAATGATGGAACGTCTTAATAAAGTAAAGTTTACGCTTGATTTATCTCCGATAGTTAGAGCTTCTGTTGCGTGTGTGTTACTATGTATCTTTTCGTTTTCTCTTTATCACGAACAAAGCAATATGAGAAGATCGCGTAGAGTTAGAATTGAAAAAGTAATAAGATACAGGCGTTATGATGGTTACACTTGATTTATTTGAATTAAAAGACATTTGCATGCAAATGGCCGAATTGGGAGCAGCCGCAAATGAAAAAAAACGTTCTCCTATATCTGATGAAATAAAAAAAAGGGAAGCATATCGTTGGCTAAAATCACTTGGATATGAGCCTAGTTTGCTTGACAAAATGGATAACAATGGTTTGATTCATAAAAAACGAAAAGGAACTTCAAGAAATTCTCCTTTAATGTATTCTAAGTTTGAAATACAGTCGGCTATTAATGCTCTTAGAATGAATGATTTTATTAATAAATAACCCTTAAAAAATTACGATTATGAGTAAAGAATTAACCTTAAAAGAGCAAGAATCTTCATTTGAGATTCAAGCAGCAGATTTGAGTACAAGTGACCTCCCTTCTCTAGAGGATGCTCAGGAGTTACCAGTTGACCTTTGTGGCAATTATTGGACCCCGGAACATGCTGGTGAGTTTAAGAAAATGTTTTTTGTAGAAATCAAGCCTCAAAAGGTTTTAAGTGCTAATGGAACTGATGATCTGATTGATTTGGATTGTGCTACTTTTCTTGAGAGAACAGAGGATGGAGTAGTACAGACTGTGACTAATGGTTCTCGTAGATTGGTTGGTATTCTTGAACAATATATTGAGAATGGTTCGCTTAAAAGTGGTGTTCCTCTTAAAATCACTTATATGGGTAAGAGAAAGAATAAAACCAATAATTTCCAGTCTGATAATTGGTCTGTAAAACCTCTACGCATAAACTTACCAGTAGTCGGATGATAGATTTTGATTTGAATAATTGTGCAGAAGGGGAGGAGCTCAACCCTTCTGCCTATAATCCGGATGATTACCCAACGAAAGAAACGGTTCTGGATTTCATAGCGCTAAACTGCTATAAGAAACCTGCCAATATCGACTTGAAATCTTTGAGTGTGCATGGAACAGTCAAACGCGATCCAATGGAGACATATCTTGAAAGCAGACATATTTCTTCTTCAAATCTAAAGAATGCTCTTAAGACTCCGCGTTCGTTTTACTATGATTGGGAGAGAGTTTTTGAGGAAAAGCAGAAGTCTTGTTTTCAGTTAGGAACATTTGCTCACATGGCTTTTCTGGAGCCTCGTTTGTTTGAATTGGTAAAGGTAGAGCCGTCATGCAATCAAGCATCAAAAGATGGTGTGATTCAAATGATCGAGTTTTATGAAGAACTTCTTGCAAATGAGAACGATTACGCAAAGGATGCTGAAAGTGAATCTCCTTCTGAAAAATGGAATTTCAATGCACTCAAAGAGTACAGGGACGATTTGAAACAAAAGCTTATCGATTTTGGCTATTCTTTCATCAGCGAAGAAATGAATATGATTATCACCGCCTTGAAAAGGAACTATTATTGGTATGGTGGTGGTGTTATCCCTCAGATTCTCAAAGGTGCATACTCAGAAGTTTCTTTCTATGGAAAGGATGAAGAAACCGGGCTTGATGTGAGAGTTCGGCCGGATTATTTCAATGTAGAAGAAAATATCGGTGTTAATGCCGTAATTTCCTTTAAGACCACACGGGCCGATGACCTAGGCAAGTTCTATTATGATTGTGCCAAACTCAAGTATGAGTTATCCGAAGGTATGTATCAGGAGGTGATGAGTAGCATTACCGGGCGAAACTTCAATGTAACGATAATGATTATGTTGCAGACGGTTGAACCTTATGATGTTGCTGTTCTTTTCTGGTCTCCTGACGATTTGGCTAATGGTAAGTATAAATATCACTATGCTCTTTCTATCGTCAAGGACTGCTTCGATAAGAAGTGGTTTCCCGGCTATGATGCTAAAGCGGAAGAAGGTACTCGTGGTATAATTGACATGCAGCTTCCTGATTGGAGTAAAAAACTTCTTCATCCGGTGGCTATTGATGATTTTGAATAATGGAATTATGCAAAACAGATATTCAAACAATAGAGCGCCTACTTATGCAATGCTCTGATAAAATAAAGAAATACGCTCCTAAAGCATCTCCCGATCAGGATTTATGTAGAAGGTGCAAGAAAATGCTTAAGAAATTAAATACTAAGAAACAATGATTGATTTAAAAGACTATGTACCAGAGGAACTTAAATTCAAGCTTCCTACTACAGTAAAATTCCCCGAAATTATTTTCTCTGATTGCGTCTGTATGGACGACGTTAAAAAGAAGTTGTCAGAGCATTTTGTAACCATCCAAGAAAAGGATGTAATTGCCAACCGGGTGATGGATGATTATGAAATCTCAACCATACGTGCGAACTATGGTGAGATTGCCGAGGAACAGATGCCGGAACTTGAAGCACAGTTCGAAGCTTTGAAAGCCAAGTTCAATACAGAGAAGAAAGACTTTGAGGCAAAGATTTCTGCCTTACATACCCAGTTCAAAGACCTTGTGAACTTGGCAAAGAAAGGCATTAAGGATTATCCTTTAAAGATGATTGATACCTTCCGTATTCCTGTGATGGGGCATTACCTGTATTATTCATGGGTGAATGATGCATTTCGTCTGGCGTTGGTTCAGGAAATACCGAAGCATGAATACAATGACCTCTTCAATTCAGGTGAAATGAATCAGGAGGCATTTAAAGCACTTGGATATGAATTGCCAGATATAGATGTGAAGGATACCAGAAAGAACCTTCGCAAATTTGGTAAGGATGAGAATATTGTTGAGGTCTGGGAAGAAGACGGTCAGGATGTTTGGTTAGAACACTGGATCGAAGACTTCTTGGATGAAGATAATGGCGAGGTTGTTCCTATCCAACGCCATGAATGGCATAGAGTAGCAATTGAAGAAAGCCCATGGAGGAAAGAAGATGAACAGACTGAAGCACAAGAAGGGGCGACCGACGAAGTATCGGCAGAGCCTGAGGAATAATCCTTATTGGGAAGAGGTGAAACGCAAGGTTAGAATTCGTGATGGGCATAGATGCCAAGTGTGTGGTAAGACATACAATTTGGAAGTCCATCACAAAGTATATGACATTGCAGGATATTCCATAGTTGGGCATGAATTAGAGTTCCTGTATTGCCTTGAAACTCTTTGTGAGGATTGCCATAGAATGAAACATGGTAAGTAAATTATCCCGGTGTCCATTGGTTTGGTATCCGGGAACTATTCTTTAAAATCTATTTTTATGAAGCAGATAAGCAGAAAGCAGGCACAGCGGAATAGGCAGGTTGCTGAAATAAAGAAAACCCTATCTCCATATTGTGCAATTTGTGGCAGGCTGATGTCTGACGCTGCCCATTTAGTGCCAAAATCGGAATACCCTGAACACTACACTAATCCTCTCAATATTGTTGGATTGTGCCGGGAATGCCACAATAAGTATGACAATAATTTAGCCTTCAGGCAAAAGCAAAAGCGTCTTATAGAGCGTGTGAAGTCTTTTGATGAATGTGCAGCAAATAGATATTTTCGTTTATGAATAGCTATCAACTAATATCCAAACTTCGAAAAGTCAGGAATGATACTTATCTCACGGCAATAGATCAGGCTCTCTACTATGAGTTAATATCTATTTGCAATGAAAAAGGCTGGAAGGATGTGTTTGAGGCTCGTAGCTCAGTTTTATGTACTTCATTGAATATATGGGATAAAACATTGAGAAAATCACGCAAAACACTTGCAGATGCATGTCTAATATCTTTCGAGTCATGTAAGGATAAGAGAGTAGGTTGTTATTACTCTTTCTTGTCAATATTAAGTAATGACATGAAAACATCAGTAATATCATCGGTAAATGGTACTGATGAAAATACCGAAGAAAATACCGATGTTTATCAATCAGAAGAAGTTAAATCATCGGTAAATGATACGGTAATATCTTCGGTACTACGTACTGATGAAAATACTGATGATAAAAGTACTACTCCGGTAATATCATCGGTAAATGGTACTGATGAAA
>CDZG01051564.1_pt1 | contig 38954 bp, 32 predicted proteins | sample 557741 | NCBI WGS metagenome assembly CDZG01 (sample SAMEA3182086, study PRJEB8094) | gut metagenome | biome: human; feature: gut; material: Stool; isolation source: human stools | place: Canada | collected 2013-01-21
ACACGACGGTCTTCTCGATCTTCTCCATGTTCTGCTGGCTGTTCCTGTTTTTGCAGCTCGGTCTGTTCTGACAAACACCGCAAAATACAGCCGATCAAAATCACGTTGCAGCAAAAGTCCCGGCGCGCAGATGCTCTGCGCGCAGCCGTCTTCTCACTTTCTATCGGCATCACCGTCCATTCTTTGATTACAGCGGCGCAGTTTCTGCGCCGCTGGTTTTCTGTCCTGACCCAAGCCGTGACCCAAACGCGGAATAAACTGCTCCCCAAGTCAAGGACAAAATAAGGTGACCCATTCTGCTAACATGGATATCTGCCGGTTGTCAGGTAGCGGTAATACTCGTTCGGCGAGAGCTTTGCCAGATCCCACTGGTATCGGTCGTTGTTATAGTAGTCCATCCAGTCATCGATTGACCGCTGCACATCCGCAAAGCACGTCCAGTTTGGAATCTTCTCCGCCAACTCGTCCTTCATATGTCCGAAAAAGCTCTCCTGCGGCGCGTTGTCCCAGCAATTTCCCTTCCGCGACATTGACTGCCGCAGGCTACTGTTTTTCACGAGCTGAATGAACTTGATGCAGGTGTAATGGCAGCCCTGGTCGCTGTGCAGGATTGTCTCTTTTTTTAGCGAAATTCCATGCTGATATACCATTTTCTGTACCGTTTCCAGCACAAAATCCACCTCCAGAGACTCGCTCAGCACATAGGAAAGGACCTGCTTCGTGCATCCGTCCAGGATCGTGGAGAGATAGCAGAACGCGCCGTTCAGCGGAATATAGGTGATATCCGTCAGCAGGACGCTTCGCGGTCCGTGCATCTCAAACTCCCGCTTCACAAGGTTTTCCGCCGTGTTGTTCGTCCGGATCGCCTTCTGCATCCGCCGGTACGGATTTGCCTTGCGGATCGGACAGACAAGACCGAATTTCTTCATCAGCCGCCGGATCTTCTTTCCGTTCATCCGGACGCCGGTATGCAGCAGCCGCATATGAATGCCGCGCACGCCTTTGGCGTAACCACGAAACCGGTAAGCCTCCAGAATCTGCTGGAAATCCGCCGCATCCTGTGCCTCCCGCGCGGCTCGCTTCTGCTCGGAGGAAAGCCACGCATAATAGCCGGAACGGGAAACGCCCGCGATCTCACACAGCTCGGATATTGTGAGAATGTTCGATTTTTCTATGCTTGTGGCCCGGATGACGCCGAATTTGAAGCTGATATCTTCCATACTCAGGTATCCGAATCCGTTTCTTCCGGCTGCCGCATAAGTTTTTTTAAAAACGCCATCTGCTGCTGAAGATACACGATTTCCTGCTGCATCCGGCGCTCACTCTCCCGGCGGGACATTTTTTCCAGCTCTGCCGCGCCGAACTGCTCCCTGCTGATTCGCATCCGGGATTTTGGCGCAGGCTGGATGCCCTCCGGTGATTTCCCCGCGCGGCGGATGCGCTTTGTGATGTTGTGGACGCGCTCAAAGCCGAGCAGCTCCGGATCGTAGCCCAGCTTCCGCAGCGCCATGTTCCCTGTGCATCCCTCCACACTCAGCCGCCAGAAGGCTTCCTTGAACGCCAGCGTGAACGAAATCTGATTTTCCGTGACCTTCCCCGTGTACGGATTTGCACGCAGAAGCTCCTGCTCCGCCGCGCTGAATTTTTTCCTTGTTCCCATAGCCGTCTCCTTCTTCCTGCCTTCAGTATACCATGTTTCGCGCCGCTATGGGTCATTTCCTTGTCCATTTCCTGGGGTACAGTTTACGCAAAAACGCGATGGATTTATTGAGATTTATTTGACAAAATAGCACGAATATACTATTTTTCAATCGTTTTCCGAATATTTTAACGGCGGCTGCAACTTGCAGCCGCCGCTTCGGTTTCACGCTTCAGATCGCGTTTCGGATGGTGTTTCCGATCGCGTCTGCCGCGCTCTGTTTCATCCCCGGTGTCGAGTGAACGTAAGTGCTGAGCGTGAATCCTGCGCTGAAGTGACCCAGCGTTTCTGAAAGCGTCCGCACGTCCACGCCGCTTTTCAGGGATAACGTCGCGAATGTGTGACGCATGTCATGAAATCTCACATGTTCCGCGCCAATCTCCTTGATGATCCTGTCGTGCAGCCTGCGAAATCCGTCCGGGTCCCATGTCTCCCCGGTACGCGGTGACGGGAACAAATACGGATTCGCAGGGTGTCGTTCATGTTCTTCTACGAGAAGTTTCACCGTATCTTCCGGCAATAGGACTGTGCGAATGGAATTTGGCGTTTTCGGTGTGCTGATGACCAGCTTTCCGTCCTGCCGCGCGACGCTTTTGTTGATCGAGAGTGTACGATTCTGCACATCTAAGTCCTCCCAGCGTAAGGCCAGCAGTTCCCCGCGCCGCAGGCCCGTGGTCAGCTCCAGATACATCGGTGCAAGAATCCCATGCTCTTTCGCCGCGCTCAGGTATGGGCCGATCAATGCTTCGGGCAGGATGTTCATCCCTTTGTGTGTATTCTTTGGGATTTTACATTTCTTCGCTGGATTCACAAGAATCAGCTTCTCCTCCACCGCATATTCTAATGCCTTATTTAGCACCACATGAACGCATTGCACCATGCGAGGGCTGAGTCCGAGTTCTTTCAGCTCCGGCTGGTTTTTCTTCTGCACACGGCCGCTCTTGAGCAGCTCATTGTAAAATTGCTGAATTTGCAACATTGTCAACTTTTCCAGCTTTACATTTCCAAGTTTCGGAATGATGTGGTGATCGATGGCGTTGTGGTAAAATTCCTTGGTCGAGTATCGCACCTGCGGTTCGACGTAAACGGAATACCAGAGCTTCAGCCACTTTTCGAGTGTATAGCTCCCTGCTTTCACCGGATCGAGCTTTTTACTGTCCTCAATCGCGGTCCGTAGTTTATCTTTAACTTCTGCCTGTGTCTTTCCAAGCACGTTTTTCGTGATTGCCTTTCCATTTGCGTCATATCCGGCTGTATATCTACCTTCCCACCGGCCATCTTTGCGCTTGCGAATATTCCCTTCGCCGTTGGCTCGTCGTTTCGGCATCGTGTTTACCTCCTTCGTTTTCGGTTAGCACACACGATTACCACAAGCACAGCCGAATAGCAAGTCCGATTTTCCATCAGGCGCATTTTTGTTCCTCACCCTGCCGATTCAGCCAGTCGAGGAATTTCTCACGCGAAACGACAATTCGTTTGCCGATCTGAAACGCCGGGAAATCTGCACTGTGGGCAAGCTTGTACGCTCCGGCTCTGGAAATGCCAAGGACGGCAGCAACATCTGTCATGTTCATCATCAGGGGCAATTCTTCCAGCGAGTGATACTGTTTCTGGTTCATATGGCTTCCTTTCTCCCATTCAGGGAATCAAAATTTGTTTTTGAATGGCCGAGAAGAATTGTCCAATCAAAGTTTTTTATTCTATTTTCTTCACGCCGCCACGGTGGGCGGACGTGGCGTTTGTGTGGCGCAGACCTGCACGGATGCGCGGTCGGCCCATAAAACCGCACACGTCGGCACAACGTGCCCCACGCCGCAGAGCAAATGGCTGCGTTGATATGCTGTTCCTGCGTCGGAGTGTAAATTTGACCGTTACCTGCTCCGCTCGTAGGCGGCATTGGGGTCAGGGTTCTCCCTGCAAGCTGCGTTTTGGTACCAAAACGCGATGCTTGCGCTTTTCTTGCGCAGCAAGAAAAGCCTAAAACGCAGCCTGCGTCTCCTGCCGCCGTTTCGTACACCGCATAAAATCTAGGTTTTCTGCACTTTGGATTCTGTAGTCGCTACAATAGTCGCTATGCAAGTTTGAAATTCGAATTTCTGCCCTGTGTAGTCGCTAGTATAGTCGCTATGGTTTTCTTACGCCGTATTTGCAGCTCGCGCCCCGGCGATGGGGACAGCGCGGACAGAGCGTGGCAGCTCTCACAGCTCGTGGAAGGGGTCTCGACTGCTTGCAACCCCAGCCACGGCAGCCTGTCTTATGTGCAGGCCGGACATTGTGTGTCCAAACAGATTGGGCGGCATGATGCAGCCTGCCAAGACTGCCACGGTGCATTTCTCGCTCGCCGGAAGCTCGCTTCCGGGTCGTCGCGCGCCGTGCACGTTTCCCAACCTGCGGTGTGATTCACGTTGCTGGCTATTCAGTTGTTTGGATTTGTGATCCCACCCCCGTATTTCTCCTAAAGAGCACCAAAAGGAGCGCTGCGGCCATTATTCGGTCGCAGCGCTCCTTCATTACGTTTCATGGTGCGCTTTGGAATATTCTGTTGTCGGCAGGATTTCCTGCTATGTTTCACATGATAATACTAGAGCAAACGTTCGTCAATGGCCATTTGCAAAAAAATTTCTCTTGCTGCTGTTTCTGAATCGATTCGATCAGTAATTTATATATCTTTACTTAAAACCATCTGTCTGTTTAGCTCCTTTGACTTCAAGCTGCTGATTTCCAGTGTCAATAAGCCAATCCGTCAGCAGATTTTCAATAGTGTTTACCGAAATTTCACGTCAGACAACCAAATCAGCGCCAGCATCCATCTGCTGCGGAGCTATGTAGAAAACAACCGCTCCATCGCACGGACGGCTGAAGAATTGTTTATCCATAAAAATACGGTTCAGACGCAACTGAACCGCATTTATGAGCGCACTGGCTATAATCCCAGAGATTCAAAAGATCTCACTTTGCTTTACGCGACAACACACATGTACGAAATGGGCACCCGCATGGAAAACTATGCGAAATAAGAGAATTTCGGATCAGCAACGCAGCTTGAAAGATGGTACTCACATCTGCAATAATGGGTCAGTGAAAAACCAAGATAAGAAGTGCAAAAACCCGACCTCACAATCATTTACATCCCAATACATACTGTACGAAAAACAGGGTCCTGAACGAAATTCCTATGCTTACGGACTGCTAAGACAGGAACGACACGCTGACAGATGGGTGACGGTCGCAATCATTGCGCCGTTTTCCAACAACAAGCCCAGCCTTATGCAGTTTGCAGCGCACTGCACCGAATCTCAGCTCAATTCCATTCATCTTCTTGATGCACTCCACGATTTCATGGATGCGGAAGCAAGAACTCATTAAAACGATACTGCGGCCAAATATTCTGACCGCAGCACCACTTCACGCTTATGTATTGAAATTGGACTATTAAAAACAGGGATGCAGCGGAATGATAAACCGCTGCATCCCTGTTTCGTTTGACAAGCTGGTTCAGGCAAACACGAGTTCACCGAAAAACTCTGGCCGGTGAAAGTCCGGCTCCGCGCACGCAACTCGATTCCATGCCAGATAATGCTCCTGCTGTGTCAGATCGCCGCATTTATAGAAATTCCCTCGCATGATCCCATGCGGATGGAAGGCCGGGAAAAACAGCCGTAACAACGAAAACGGCAGCGAATAATACAGATCCCAGCCCGTCTCGCTGCGCGTGCAGTGAGCGTTCAGCGCACCGACGCCCTGCGTCGGCAACAACCGGACCAGATCGTCCCGGCCCGTACCGATGCCAAAATACAGGCAACAGTTCGGGTTCATTTCGATATTCAGGTAACGCGCGTCTCCCTCCGCCGGGCTGAGGAAAAACTCCAGGCAGCTGTCCTGACACGGCTGGGCCAGCGGATCCGTTTCCTCCGCGCGGATCGCGTCCTCGTCCGCGTGCAGGTGTACAAACAGTCGGTCGTCTCCGCAGACTAGCTGGGCGTAGGCCGTGATCTGCGTCTGCGGCTTCCAGAGCAGCTGGTCGATCTGCGCCCGCGGTGCCACCGCCCAGTCCGGCTGATCGGCTGTATGGATAATTTGATAGCATTTTTTCATCATTCCGTCTCCCCCTGATCGTTTTCCACGTCGCTGTCCGCTTCTGCATCCATATCCAGCTCCGATGCCTGCAGATCGTAGATCCACTGGTACTCATTGATCTTCAGATAAGAAAAAAACAGTTCACCGATCGCGCCCAACGGCAAAATCCGCTCCAGTGTTCGGGATACACGGATCTCAAACTGATTAGAGAGCACCAGCGTATTTTCACGGATCGCCGTTTCCAGCCGTTCCAGGAAAAAATCGCCCAACTCCACCATGAAGCCGTAGAGCACGACCAGCTCCGGATTGAGCAGATTGACCGCGTTGGCAATCGCAACGCCGAGCCGCTGCGTCATCAGGCTGACATAGTGCCGACATAGACGATCTCCCTGATTGAGCGCAGCTCTGATTTGCTGCACGCTCAGCGGATGACCGGGTTGATAGTCCGCCCGCAGCAGAGAGGACACGCCCCGATCAAGCGCGGCACGAATATTCTGCTCCAGCGCAAGGAAAGACGTCCGCTGTTCTACGCAGCCGGGCTTTCCACAGTAGCAGGGAGCATCGTCAGGTTCAATCGTATCCACGACCGTATGCCCTAGTTCACCAGCAACACCGTTCGCGCCGGAAACGACACGCCCGTTGCAGAAAATGGAGCAGCCAATACCATTTGAAAGCTCTACACAGAAGAAATTATTGACGCCCTTTGCCACGCCAAACCGCTGCTCCGCCAGCGCCGGGAGCGTCACCGCGCTGAAAGCGTCAACATGCAGATGTGTCTCCTGTTCCATACGCTGCCGCAGGGAACTGCGAATCCAGTCGTTGAAATGCGTATAGGCAAGATCCAGGATTGACTCATTCCAGTAGCTCAGAAGATGGTACAGCGGTTCGGACAGTCCAATTCCAACAACCTCTTTTTCTGGAAATTCCGCAATGAGCGTTTTTGTCTGACGGAGAATCTCGTCTTCCAGCTCCTGCTTGGACATCTCTGCTGGCATCTGCGTTTCCAGCCTTTGCAGGATCACGCCATTGAACTGCGCAACAATATAAGTGACGCTGGCGGCAGAAAAGCCGATGCCAATGGCGCAGAGGCGATCCTTATTGATATCCAGCAATACACGCTTGCGCCCGTGGCCGGTGGAAAAATGCCCGGTCTCTACCAGCAGCCCTTCCTCCAGCAGTTCTTTGGTCAGCTCTGAAACGCTGGCTGGCCGGTAATCTGTCAGATAAATCAGCTTTTTCCGGCTGATCGGCCCAAAATGATGCACCAAATTCAGAAGAATGTACCGTCGGTTTTCTCGGTTGGTAATGGCCATGTTTTGCCTCCCGCGTTTTGGAACGCTGTGCGTTTTTTGCGTCAGCTGACAAGGGCAGACACAGTCTGCCCTTGTCAGCTGACGCTTTCATCGTACCATATTTTTTTCGGTTCGGCAAGCATTTCTGGCTTGCATTTCATGAAATCTCCGTTTTCCTGTGTAATTATTTTCGTTTTCGTAGATAATGTGCTTAAAACACGTAAGCAAAGCTTGTGCAATATCTACAAAACTTCAGCAATTGTTATAAATGCAATTGACAGTTTCGAAAAGAGCGTGTAGAATTCAGAAAAAGAAACCTACAAAGCGGCTCTCGAAATCGTTCATTTTTATCGTTCTTTCACTTGCTTCAGCTTCATTATTTCCGTATTCGTAATTAATTATCTTATATCGTCAGTTTAGAAAGGATACCAACAGCATGAACACTTTGCAAGCAGGTTTTGCACGTGTCAACGTTACACCCATGATGGGTATCGGCATCACCGGATACTATAAGCCCCGGTTTGTAAAGGGTGTGCGTGACGAGCTGGAACTGAGTGCTCTGGCCCTCACATGCGGCCAGACGCGTCTGGTGCTTTTGAGCATGGATCACTGCGGCATCCACACGCCGGAGGCAGATTCCATCCGGGCCTACGTCGCAGAGAAAACCGGTCTTCCGGTCGAAGCCGTTTACCTGCATGCGACGCATACGCACACCGGCCCGTGCCTCGTCAGAGATTCGGCCGATCCGCTCGAGCGCGAATATTATGAACTCGTCCTGCGCCGTGCGGCAGACGCCGCGTGCTATGCGCTGGCCGACTGCAAACCGGCTCGAATGGGCTACGGTGTCGGCTTCGCGCCGAACATTGCCTTTATCCGCCGTTTCCGGATGAAAGACGGCAGCGTTAAAACCAATCCCGGCGTCAACAACCCTGATATTGTTGCGCCCATTGGCGAAGTGGACGAGCGCGTCAACGTGCTGCGCTTTGACCGTGAGGGCGCCGACAGCCTTGTGCTGGTCAATTTCGGCGACCACCCCGACACCATTGGCGGTGAGCTGGTCTCTGCGGACTGGCCGGGCTTCCTGCGCCGGAGACTGGAAAAATCGTTGGATAACGTGCGCTGCATTTTCTTCAACGGCGCACAGGGCGATGTCAACCACGTAAATGTCCATCCCACTGCCGGTGATTTCAATGACATGTTTGTGGACTTTGACGACGTCTCCCGTGGCTACGGCCATGCCCGGCACATGGGCAATGTGGTTGCCGGCGCTGTGCTGCAGGTCTTTGACAAGGTCACCTATCTGGACGTAGACACGCTGAAGGCCTTGCAGAAAACCATCCAGATCTCTTCTAATATGCCGTCTCCCGAACAGCTTCCTGAAGCGCGCCGCATCGAAGAATTGCATCAGGCTGGCCGCGACTGCGATATCCCCTATGAGGGCATGATGCTCACGACCGTCGTGGCCGAGGCGGAACGGATGCTGAAGCTGGCAGACGGGCCGGAGCATTTTGACATGAAGCTTTCCGGCATCGCTATCGGCCCCATCGCCATGATCGGCATTCCCGGCGAGCCGTTCACTGGCATTGGACGCGCACTGAAGCAGGCTCCCGGCTGGACGCTGGTGCTCCCCACCTGCCTGACCAACGGCAGCGACGGCTATTTCCCCATGCAGGACGCCTATGATGAGGGCGGCTATGAGGCCAGAAGCTCGCCGTTCAAGGCCGGCGTGGCTGAGCGTATCATCAGCGAGGGCACAAAGCTGCTTGCCGAGCTGCAGCGCTGATCATCAGCATATTCGCAGGTTTATCCGGTGCTGATCGTGCCGCGTAAATAAAACAATAAAAAGGAGAAACGACAATGAAGAAAGTACTTGCACTGTTCCTCGCACTTATGATGGTCCTTTCCCTGTTCACAGCCTGTGCCAAGCAGGAAACGACCACAACGGCCGAACCCACCCCGGCAGAAACTGAAACAGAAGCCGAACAGACCACAGAAGAAGCACCCGCTGCCTCCGGCGAAGACATCGTCATCAATTTCCTGGGCGCACAGTATTCTGACAAGACCGAGCCCTATCTGAAGCAGGTTTGTGCTGACTTTGAAGCGGCCAACCCCGGCATCAAGGTCAACCTTGAGATCGTCGGCTGGGACAACATCAGCTCCCGCGCCACTGCCCTTGTCGGCGCTGGTCAGGCTCCCGACATCTATAACGGCGGTTCCGCTTCCGAATATGTCCCGGATGGTCTGCTGTACAATGTCAAGGACATCGTCTCCGAAGAGCTTCAGGCAGACTTCTACCCCTCCTTCCTCGATAACAACCGCGATATCGACGACGGCGAGGTCTATGCCGTTCCGTATCTCGCTTCCGTCCGCGCACTGTACTGCAACGCCAAGATCTTCAAAGAGGTCGGCATTGAGAACCCGCCCAAGACCTGGACCGAGGTAGAAGAAGCCTGCCAGAAGATCAACGACTTCTACAATGGCGACGTTTATGCTTGGGGCATTGACGCCACCACCACGGAAGGCCAGACCATGGTAGCCTATTACGGCTGGAGCAACGGCGGCGGCTACGTCGACGACGACTTCAACTATACCATCAACTGTGACGCCAACGTGGAAGGCTACGAATGGGCCTACAAGCTGTATGAAAACGGCTGGACCAACAAGAACCCGTCCATGGAGACCCGCGACGATATGCAGAAGCTGTTTGCCGAAAACAAGATGGCCATGCTCGTGACCGCTTGCTTCTTCCCGGCTCTGTATCCGGACACCGAGATGCTCATCGGCGAGATCCCCTACAATGATGCAAACTGCTCTTCCTCCTCCACGCTGGGCGTGCAGGACGGCCTGATGATGTTCAACGGCAGCGCCAAGGGCGGCGAAGACAGCCCCGAAAAGAAGGAAGCCATCAAGAAGTTCCTCGACTTCTTCTTTGATGCAGACCGCTATGTCCAGTTCATGATCAACGAAGGCCTTCTGCCCTCCACCCAGTCCGGCGCAAAGCGTCTGGCTGAGATCGCGCCCGAGCAGGCTGCCTACATTGACATTCTGGCCGGCGCAAAGTTCTACGCCAGAAACCTTGTCGACTGGAGAGATGTCATGGCCAACCTGATCGCCAACGAACAGGAAATGTTTGCGGGCAACATGACCGCAAAGGAAGCGCTTGACGCGACGCAGGCCGAGATCGGCTGATCATCGCGCAGAAGCTCTGCTCGTTTAAACCCATTACGCGGTGGAGGGGAGCCGCCCCTCCGCCGCTTTCCGCTGGCCGCCCGCCGGACAGCCGTATCCGCCCCGCTCCGGCCGGGCACTCTTTCTCGCAAGGGGGAAATTGAACTTGAAAGAAAAGAATCGCACGCACAGACTCGTAAAAGGACGGCTTGCCGGGATGGATGCCTACTTATGGCTGGCTCCCTGCCTGATCCTTCTGATCCTGTTCGTTTTGATGCCCGTGCTGGAAGTCTTCCGCATGGCGTTCAGCAAAATTTCGCCTGCCAACCTTCTTAAGGAGTTCGGCACACTTGAAAACTTCCAATACCTGTTCCGTCAGAAGGTTTTTGGCCGTGTCATACTCAATACTGCCATCTGGACCGTCGCTATCGTCGGGATCAGTATCGTGCTGAGTATTATTTTGGCACTCGTTCTCAACGAAAAATTCAAGGGCCGCGCATTCCACCGGACTGTTTTGCTCCTGCCGTGGGCAACATCGCTGCTTATTACTTCGGCCGCATGGAAATACATTCTGAACACGGAGTATGGCGCGCTCAATGCGCTGCTTCTGAAGCTCGGCCTGATCAAAAAGGCCATCAACTACCTCGGCGATCCTGTCAGTGCCTTCACTTGGATGATCATTGTCGGCATCGTCGTTACCATTCCGTTCATGACGTTCACGCTTTTGTCTGGCCTGCAGAGCATTTCGGAAGATTATTATGAAGCCGCTGTCATTGACGGCGCGAACTTCTGGGATAAGCTCTTCAAGATCACGCTTCCTCTGCTTCGTCCGTCTATTAACGTGACCATCGTTCTGAACGTGATCTACGTCTTCAACTCGTTTGCGATCGTCAACACGATCACAGCTGGTGCGCCTGCCAACCAGACGCACACCATCTCGACTTATCTGTATTACCTGGCCTTCAACAAAAATAAATACGGCGCATCAGCGGCTCTGTCGCTTGTCAGCTTTGTGATCCTGTCCATTTTCGCCGTGATTTATATGAAAACACAGATGAAGGAGGAAACCTGATGCCCGGAAGAAAAAAGCACAAGCTTGGCCGCGTCTTTCTATACCTCTTCGCGTGGCTCACGTCTCTCTTCATCCTATATCCATATATCGTGATGTTCCTCGGGTCTCTGAAGGACCTGCAGACCATGTACCGCATCCCCGGAACGCTTCTCCCGGAGGTCTGGCACTGGGAAAACTACGTGAACATCTGGAAAGATATCCCGCTTCTGACCTATTTCAAAAACTCGTTCATTGTTGCCGTGTTCGGCACGGCACTGTGCATCGTCTGCGCGGTTCCCGGCGCGTATGCGCTCGCCAGAATGAACTTTCCCGGCAAGAAAACACTCATGTCGCTGATCGTAATGACGCAGATGTTCTCTCCTGTCGTTCTGATGGTCGGTATCTACCGCGCCATGTCCAATTTTGGCCTGGCCAACTCGTTAGTCGGCATTGTACTGTTGGTTGCAGCCTTTAACCAAGCGTTCGCTGTCTGGCTGCTGTCCGGCACATTTGCCACGATCTCTAAGGAACTGGAAGAAGCTGCGCGCATCGACGGCTGCAACAAACTCTCCGCTATGATCCGCATCATCCTTCCGTTGGCTGCTCCCGGTATCGTCACAGCGATGACCTTTGTGTTCATTGCCGGCTGGAATGAATACACGCTGGCGCTGATCTTGATCGGCGATTCCAGTCTGAAGACCATCAATCTCGGCATCCGCGCCTTCTTTGGCTATACCGGAACAGAATGGTGGTATGTGTTTGCAGCCTCCATCCTCGCAACGCTTCCGATCCTTGGATTCTTCCGGATCCTGGAGCGGCACCTGACCGGCGGCCTGACTGCGGGCGGCGTCAAAGGATAATCCGCCTCTTCGTCCACTTACGTTCAGAAAGGAGCGCAAGCACAGCAATGCTAGCCCTCATCCACGCAGAACTTGTTCTGCACGACCACTTCATGCCGGAGGCGGTGCTGTTTATCGAAGACGGCATAATTTCCGGCTTTGGGGAGATGCGCACAACGCCCATCCCCGACGGCTGCGAGATCATCGATCTCAAGGGCGCATATCTCGGCCCCGGCATGATCGACATCCATACCCACGGCGCAGACGGCGTATTCTTTCCAGAGGATCCCCTGCGTGCCGCACGGTTTTTCTTGCGGCACGGCACGACCACTGTCCTGCCCGCACTCTATTTCAGCATGAACACCGCGCAGTATGTCGAGGCGATCGAGAAGATCAAGCTCGCCATGCAGCAGCCGGACGGCAAAAATATCGCGGGCTTCTATATGGAGGGGCCGTACCTCAATCCGAAGTTCGGCTGCGACAAGGAGCATAACCCGTGGAAAGGCCCTGTTGCGAAGGAAAACTATCAACCGATCATCGATTGCGCAGGCACGCTTGCGCGCGTCTGGGCGCTGGCTCCGGAGCGGGAAAACATCCTGCAATTCGTGCTGGATGCAAAAAAGGCCAATCCCGAAGCGCGCTTCACCGTTGCGCACAGCGAGGCAAGCCCCCAGCAGATCGAAGCGCTCATGCCCTACGGTCTTTGCATCGGCACCCATCATACCAATGCCACCGGCGACCGCTTCCGGTATTCCGAGACGCGCGGCGTGTGCGTCGACGAGGCCGTCAACTATAACCGCGACATTTTCGCCGAGCTTATCTGCGACAGCCGCGGCATCCATGTCGATCCCTACATGCTGCGCCTTGTGCGCCGGATCAAGGGCGACGACCGGATCATTCTGATCTCCGACGTCTATGTGGCCGACGGCCCCGTACCGGAGGAATTCGCTGGCGTAACCGACATCAACTTCGATCATTCCGGCGAAATTGCCGGCTCGAACCTCACGCTTGAGGTCGCCTGCCGCAACATGATGAAGCATACCGGTGCGTCGATGGTGGATGTATTCAACTATGCGTCCTACAACCCGGCAAGAGTGTTGGGCATGACGGACCGGGGCGAGATTGCCGTCGGCAAGCGTGCCGACCTCGTCGCCGTCGATCACAGAATGAATGTACAAAAAGTTTTCTTTAAAGGAGAATTGCAATGAAAGACTTTATTACCGAACCCGCAACCAAGTTCAACTTCAACCCCTCCGAATTCGTCCCCTTCAAGGACCGCGAGGTCTGTGAGCGCGTGCGCAAAATGAGCGGCAAGGAACTGGAAAAGCGTGAGGACTGGTGGCATCCGGAATTCAATGTCAAGGTCATGATGAACCCGCATCCCGTGCTGATCGCAACGCTGTTCAGCCGTCTGAAGGCAGCCTCCGAGGCGGGCAAGACCTTCACCATGATCCTCGGCAACCCCGAGCCTGAAACCTACATCCCGCTGGCGCAGCTCATCAACTACTTCAAGGTTGACTGCTCCAAGGTTCATATCTTTGCCGAGGACGAATGGGCGGACGATCAGGGCAACATCGCCCCCATCACCTACGAAGCCGGCTTTGTTCACTCCATGATCAAGTATCTGTACGAGCAGATCGATCCGAAGCTGCGCATGCCGATGGAAAATGTGCATTTCCCGACCAACGCCAACATCAATGACTACTCCAAGATCATCAACGACGTCTCCGAGGGCGGCGCAGACATCATCTCCACCAGCCCCGGCTGGACGGGCCATGTGGCCTTCGTCGACCCGATCCCCGAGTTTGTCGGCAGCGGCGACATTGAGGAGTGGCTGAGCCAGCCCGCCAAAATTGTCACCCTGCATCCGATGACCATCATGCAGAACTCGCTGAACGGCACGTTCGGCCAGTCCGGCGACATCTCCAACGTCCCGCCCAGAGCTGCTACCATCGGCCCGATCGACGTCATGCGCGCAAAGGAGCGCATCGAGGTCCACGCACTGGCGACCAACAACACCTTCTCCAGCTGGCAGAGAATGACCTCCCGTCTGGTCACCCACGGCCCCGTCACGCCGTATGTTCCGTCCTCCATGCTGCAGACGAAGAAAACACAGGTCTACATCTCCGAGGAGCTGGCCGCGCCGTTTGAATGCTGGGAGAAGGTAGGCTACTAAGCCTGGCAAGTAGAAAACAAGTACCTACAACCGGCAAGCAGGGCAAGTGTTTATACACACTTGCAAAATGCGAGGAAACGGACGTGTCCGTTTCCTCGCTTCGCTTGTTGGGGAGTATCCTCCCCAAGCCCCAAAACACATCCGGAAAACCGGATGGCAGCGCGCCTTCGGTGCTTATACGCAGGACGATTGACTCTCGTCCTGCTCCGGTCGCTTCGCTCTTGGCGAAGCCTCCTGCGGAGCAAGATACGGCCGCAGATTTTCCCGGTGCGTGAGCAGCTCCCGCGCCTGTTCCCGCGCGTCGCGGTACACCGCGTAAGCCTCTTTTTTCTTCGCAAGCAGCTGACTGTATTCCATATCAAGAGACTTTTTTGATGGGAGCTTTTGCAGCCCCAGCTCGTTGAACGCACGCTTTGCCGCGCGGTGCCGGTCGATCTCCTGCTGATGCTCGTTCAGGAATTTTTTCGAGTAACCGGAGGCTTAGTCGCTATGAAAATTTGAAATTCAGATTTTTGCCTTTTGTAGTCGTTACAATAGTCGCTACGGTTTTCTTTTCCGCCGTATTTGCAGCTCGCGCCCCGGCGATGGGGAACAGCGCGGACAGAGTGTGGCAGCTCTCACAGCTCGTGGAAGGGGTCTTGACTGCTTGCAACCCCAGCCATGGCAGCTTGTTTCGACGAGGTCTTCGCGCGCGCCGTGCGCGTTTCCCGACCTGCGGTGTGATCCGCGTTGCTGGTTATTCAGTTGTTTGGGCTTGTGATCCCACCTCCATATTTTTCCCAAAGAGCACCAAAAGGAGCGCTGCGGCCATTTTCGGTCGCAGCGCTCCTTCATTACGTTTTATAGTGCGCTTCGGAATATTCTGTTGTCGGCAGGATTTCCTGCTATGTTTCACATGATAACACCAGAACAAACGTTCGTCAATGGCCCTTTGCAAAAAATTTCTCTTGCTGATGCTTCTGAATCGAATCGATTCTATCCCTGCTTCCGAGAAAGCAGGGACGTTGTATCTGCGGATATACCCGTATGTTGACCCGATAAAATAACCACAATGTTCCTGTTCGCTACGTCGCCGCTTCTCTCGCAAAGCGGCAATACAAAATCGTCAATCAAGGGTAACACTCTTAACTCGGATAGCTTAAATCGGAAATCTCCCTGTTCGTCAGGTTTGTATAAACGCAGGCATTGCTTGCCAAGTGTAACGGCTCAGACGCGGCTTCTTCTTTTCAATAAATGCCTGTGGCTGCACAAGCAGAAAATCAAATCCCATCATTCTTCCACCAGATCGGCAATCAGCTTGGCGTCGCTGACTGCCAGTGCAAGCTGAAGCTTGTTTTCCAGTCCGGTTTTTTGCAGCATGTTCGCCACATGGAATTTGACCGTTGACATCTCGCAGCCCATCTCTGCCGCGATGCGCGTGTAAGACAGGCCTCGCAGCAGATGCCGCAGAACTTTCAATTCCGTCTTTGTAAATTCCGTGCTTTTTGCCATGCCGATCTCAACCGTCGGAGGCGTGTCCGGGAAGATATGTTCCCCGGCCATCGTTTGCCGGACAACATCCATCAAACGTTTCTGCGTAGAGTCCTTATACCACAGGCTGTCGGCCCCGGCCCTCTTTGCCTCGTCCAGAACGGCGCAGTCGATCAGTGAGGTCACGACAATAATTTTGCTCTTCGGCTGTATGGCTTTGATCTGACGAACGGCAGTCAGTCCGTTCTCGCGGTTCTCCGTTTGCACATCCATCAAAATCAGATCGACGGAGCTTGTCCGGCACACCTCAACCGCCTGCTTTGCACCGGGGATGGACGCCGTGATCCGGTATCCGTCCTCGGCACGGAAATAGCTTTCCAGCAGACTGCGGATCATAGTCTGGTCTTCAACGATCATCACTCTCATGTGCTGCTTCCTCCTGTTCCGGCAGACTGAGCATCAGCTTAAAGCGAGGGATGCTCCAAACCTCCATTTTGCCGCCTGCTTCTTCTATACGTTGACGCAGCATGGAAAGGCCTCCGCCCTCTGTGATCTTTTCCTTCGGCACTGCGCCGTTGTTGGTCAGGGCGACCTCCATGCAGCCCGCCTTCTGCCAAAAGCGCACATACAATTCTGTGCCATCTGCGTGACGGACACAGTTCGCCGCACATTCGCAGATCGCCAGTGCGCTCAGTGTGCGCATCCACTGCCTTTGCGGCTCATTCCCTGTCAGCAGAACGCTAACGCCCAATTCTTCCGCTCGCTTTTTCGCCGCCTCCAGCGGTTCGGATTGCGCCGTTATCTGGCTGGAGCGATAAAGCACTGAAATTGACTGTTCCCACAGCGCCGCGTTTGCACGAATTTCCTTCTGGTCCGTGTTCTGGAGCAGCACACGGCGCGCCGCGAGGATGCTGTGTCCAATGTCATCATGCACACGCAGCTTCATTGCCAGCGTTTCTTCTTCCCGAATGATCTCCGGCATCTGCACGAACAGCCGCCGAAGCCGCTCATTCGCCTCCGCCAGCTTCGCGTTTTCCGCTTTCAGCTGGTTCTGCTTCCGGATCAGCTCCGTAACGTCTGCGGCAGTGATCTGCGTATAGCGGACGCCCGCTTTTGTTGTGATCTGCTCCTGCGCAAAGCGCAGCGCCTTCCCGTCCGGAAATCGGTAGATCCGAAGGTGCCGATCCAAACAGCGCACGTTTGCGGGCGGCGAGTGCAGGGCGCTCTGCATCTCTTCAAGCGACTGTATGCCGCCTTTTCGCAGCCAGCTTGCAATGGCAAGCATCCGGCGGTTGACAAGCCGCACCACGCCGTTTTCATCGAAGAAGCAGGCCGCGATGGGCAGACTGTCGAAGCTTTCCTTGATCCTGTCCATACGCCTTTACCCTCTCGATCTTTCCAGCTTCCGCGTCACATATTGCAGCCCGTCCTCATCCTGCTCCCATTCCAGATCTGGAAACCGCGCACGCAGCCCGCAGAGCGGCTCCGCCGCTGAAACACACAGAGCGACCTCTACCCACTTACCAACCTCTATAGAGATCAGCAACGCACGCAGCGATTCCAGTTCCGTCTCTACGACCGCCTCAAACAGGTCGTAGACCTGCGTTGCCTGCTCGACGGTAAGCTGGCCTTCCCCCTTGACGATCGCCTTGCAGTCGGCACCATAGACAATGATATTCTCGGAAGATTCATTGAGACACAACCGAAGCTCCTGCGCGCTGATCGCACCGCGCTGCACGCCGACAAAAATCAGGTTGCTTCTACGCTTGATGTAGGTTCCGATGATGATGACCTGCCCGAGCAGGTGTCTGGCTCTGCCGGAATCTTCCGTCTTTTGCAATTCAGCCAGCAGATCCCGCAGCATCGCGATCTGCCGGGCGGTCTGCGCCTCCATCATGTCATACAGGCGGTTTTCCTCCGTCAGCTTCAGCCATCTTGCGCGCTGTGCATTCTCTGCTGCCAGAACGTCGCCGGTATCACGCAGCTCATCCCTTGTCAGCTCCAGCTCCTTTCGGATCTGATTCAGCGCGGAAATGTCCTCCTTCCAGAACACCCAGCCGCGGCGCAGCTTGTGCCGCTTCAAAAGCGTATCGTCGCCCAGATGGGCGGTATCCTGCTGCATCTGCCGCAGCTCGCTTTGCGGCAAAGCTCCCTGCATGGCAACAGACACATATTGGGGGCAAAATGCAGAATCTGTAATCTGGACAGGCAGGCTCGTTGCCTCAAAAAGTTCGTCGTATCCGAGGTTGGACTGAATCAGCCCGCATTGAATGCAGCATTCCAGGACGCTCGCAAAGATCAGGCACTGCGACACCGTCATATCGCCCGCAAGCACCCAGACCCAATGGACCTTTTTGACATACGCATAAGCATAGGCCAGCGAAAGCGCAAGCGGAACCAGCGGCAGCCAGCGAATTCTCCTGCTGCGCGGGATGCGGCAGTTTTTTACCATCGAAAGAAACGCAAATCCCGCGCACAGGGCCTCCCAAGCCAGCACAAAGAAATAACCGCTCTCATACCGATACTCCCGATCCGATAAAACGCCGGACGGGAAGGAAAACACCTGCTGGTGCAGATCGTTGGTCAGAACGAGCAGAAGCAGAAGCAGCGTCGGAAGATACAGAAGCTTTGTCCATCGCGGCAGCCGAAAATCTTCTCCCTTGCCCAGCGACTGGGAAACAAAGGCCGACAGCATGGGGATGAACAGCATCGGAAAATAGTAGAAATACCACAGCCAGCGCTCTGCATCCGTGTTTTCAATGGAAAATTTGATTGAGCGCAGAAGAATCCAAAGCACCATCAGCACCGAGATCGCCACCAGATAGCGCCGCACCTGTGTCTGCACGATGCGGATCCGCAGGGAGTAGCACCACGCGCTGAACAAAAACACATAGATCCCGCTTCGCAGGTGGTTGAGAACCGGAGAGTGGAAAATATGTCGGCTTGCATATCGGAGCCACATGGCAAACGCAATGAGCACCAACACGCCCAGCGCAAACAAGATGCTCTTTTTTGTCGCTTTGCTCATGCCGTATGCCTCCCATCTCTGCATATTCGTATGGATAGTATATATCATGCGGACGGAAAAAGGCAACACGGTTTTACACCCTTTGCCGAGAGAATCGAGCCGGACGATGGCCTTTGAGCAAAAAATAATTGCAAACCCTATCCAATCGGCGGGGGCGGAAGGGAGCGATAACAGCTAAAATACAAATGGAGCATACAAAAGAAGAGAAAGGCGGTGGAAAAGAGCAGATGCGAAGGATTGTACTGGATATGAAAGGCGGACTTCTGGCGGAGGCGGTCGTGCAATCGCTTTCGGGATGCGACCCGGATTTTCTTGTCTACCGTTCTTCAAAACCGGAGGAAACGCTTGCCCTGTGCCGGTCCTGCCGTGCCAATGTGTTGGTGATGGAGGTCATCCGGCAGGGCATCTGGAAGCTGAGCGAGCGGCTCAAGCTTTGCAATGCTGTAAAGCAGCTCGGCTGGGTCTGTAAGGTTCTGCTTCTGGTGGATGAGAACGCGGACGAACTGCTTGCCGCCGATGTGCGTCAGGCGGTGAAGGATCAGTTGGTCGACAATTTTATCTATGCATCGGTATCGCCGACCTATCTCGCGGGTGTGATCGACACGCTTTAACCCTCTGGCTTTCGCTGCCTGCGCGGAAAGCCGCACCATGTACGTATTCGACAAAGAAATAACAGAAGGAGGTTCCACATGAAAAAACGAATTCTTGCGATTTTCCTTTGCCTGATCCTTACAGTGTCCCTTGCCACGGCCGCGGCCGCAGAGGATTTCACCGTGACCCTGCCGCCCAATATCCTGCCGCCCAATATGCCCAATCAGCCAGAGATAGAACCGGATGAAACACCGGTGCCCAACGATACCACGATGACGCTTGAAATCCCGATCACCAAGGTCGTTACACTGGGCGGTAATACCGCGCCGCAGCGGACGACGTTTACCTTTGACGCCACGCCCAGCGACGAACGTTATGGCAGCAGCGACACCGGCCTCTGGGAGGTACAGAACTGCACGGTGAGCGTGAGCGGAGAAGGGGCATTCAACTGTGTAATGACCATTCGGATCGAGCAAGAGGATTTGCGCGATCTGACCGACCTGCATGGCATCTTTATTACGGAAACGTACGACGAACAGCCAGGCTGGACATACGATAAGGCCCGCTGGTTCCTCCAACCGCAGTGTAAATGGAGCGATGCCGCACAGGAATACAAGTGGACCGGCGGCTGGAACTGCTACAACAAATTCGAAGTCACGGAAGACGGTGTGCGTTTCGACCCGGACGATGCGCAGGGCGGACTTGGCTTTGTCAACACCTACACCGAGAACACCTACAAAACTGCAACGCTGAATAAAACAGACCATTTCGCCTTCCTCAAGGGGTATCCGGGCGGCGGATTTGCCCCGGGCAAAAATATGAGCCGCGCAGAGGTGACCACCATGTTTGCCCGCCTGCTGACCGAGCAGATGGAGGCAAACAAATCCTATCCGGCCTCCTTCTCCGATGTGACCTCGGCGCACTGGGCGGCCAACTATATCGGCTACATGGAGCAGTTCGGGATCGTCCGCGGTTACAGCGACGGAACGTTCCGGCCAAACGCGCCGATCACGCGCGCGGAGTTTGCCGCGATCTGCTGCCGGTTTGAGCAGCTGACGGACGGAGCTGCGACCTTTACGGACGTTCCTGCCTCTCATTGGGCAGCAAAGTCCATCGCCTATGCGGCAAAGCGCGGCTGGGTCACAGGCTATGCGGATGGAACATTCAAGCCGGGCAACAACATTACCAGAGCAGAGGTCGCCGCAGTCACCTGCCGCCTGCTCGAACGCAGCGCCGACGAAGCGTATATCCGTGCCCATCTGAAAGAGCTGCCAAGAGTCTTTGCTGACATGAACGAGCAGCACTGGGCATACTGGTATGCGATGGAAGCTGCCAACGGCCACGACTATACCAGGTCCGGCAACGCGGAAACGTGGCTCCGGACATATCCATAAACAGGAGGGTTTTATATGCAGGTCACAATTCAAAGCATCCCTGCAAGCCTGCAGGAATTTGAGACGCTTGCGGCAGGCGGAAGACAGCCGGAGCGCATCTGCGCCCTGTTTCTGTGCGCACTGGCACTGTTTGACAAGGACAGGGACGCCGGAACTGCCGCAATGAATCTCTTGCGCGGCCCGCGGCTCATGACGCCCTACGATGCGCAGTTTCTGCGCGACCGGCTGCGCGGAAAGGCTTACCTGCCGCTTGCGTATTTTGAAGGCGCGACGCCGGAAAACGGCTATACCCCGCGCACACCATACCGGCTGAACGTGCTGGCAGACCCCAGGCCGCAGGACATCGAGCCGGGGTATCTGCGCGTGTTCCTGAAAACGGCGGGCGCAGATTCGCCGCGGCCCATGAAGCTGCGGCAGAAGGCATCAACCGGCGAGTGGTTCCTCTGGGAGTATTCCAGCATTCTCAGCGGCATCCGTATTCCTGCGGCGGAAGACCCGTGGGCATAGTAAACAGAGAAAGGGAGAACAGACAATGGGACTCATGAAAGCAGCATTGGGCGCGGCTGGCGGTGTGATGGCCGATCAGTGGAAGGAGTATTTTTACTGTGAATCCATTCCGGAGAATGTGATGGCGGTCAAGGGCCTGCACCGCGTTTCCGGGCGCAGCAGCAACTACAAGGGCAGCGAGAACATCATTTCCAACGGCTCGGTCATCGCGGTGGCTGACGGCCAGTGCATGATCATCGTCGATCAGGGCAAGGTCACGGAGCTGTGCGCCGAACCGGGCGAGTTTGTCTATGATGCTTCGACCGAGCCGTCGATCTTCTCCGGTGAGTTGGGAACCAGTATCCTCGACACGTTCAAGAACATCGGAAAGCGCTTCACTTTCGGCGGCGAGCCGCCCAAGGATCAGCGCGTGTACTATTTTAATACCAAGGAGCTCATCGGCAACAAGTACGGCACGCCGTCGCCGGTCCCCTTCCGCGTTGTTGACCAGCGGGCAGGCATTGACATCGACATTGCCATCCGCTGCTTCGGCGAATACAGCTACCGCATCTGCGACCCGATTTTGTTCTACACGAACGTCTGCGGCAATGTGGGCGAGGACTACACAAGAGACCGCCTCGACGGTCAGCTCAAGACCGAGTTGCTTACCGCCCTCCAGCCCGCGTTTGCAAAGATTTCCGACATGGGCATCCGCTATTCCGCACTCCCCGGCCATACGATGGAGCTGGCGGACGCGCTGAATGAAGTCCTCTCCGGAAAATGGCGCAACCTGCGTGGGCTTGAGATCGTTTCCTTCGGCGTTTCGTCGGTCAAGGCGAGCGAGGAAGATGAGAAGATGATCAAGGAGCTGCAGCGCAACGCGGCGTTCATGGATCCGACGAGAGCGGCGGCGCACCTCGTTGGCGCACAGGCTTCCGCGATGCAATCTGCGGCGGCCAATCAGGGCGCGGGTCCTGCAATGGCGTTCATGGGCATGAACATGGCGGGCCAGATGGGCGGTATGAACGCGCAGAATCTCTATCAGATGGGTGCGCAGCAGCAAGCACAGCCCGCTCCGGCTCCCGCTGCACCGGCAGCGCCCACGAACGGCTGGACGTGCAGCTGCGGACAAAGCGGCATCACCGGCAATTTCTGCCCGAACTGCGGCTCCAAAAAGCCGGAACCCAAGCCGGCGGCAGGAAGCTGGAAATGCCCGCAGTGCGGCGCGACGGCAACCGGAAAGTTCTGCCCGGAATGCGGCACAAAAAAGCCGGAAGTACAGGCAGACGGCTGGACGTGCAGCTGCGGTGCGGTGAATAAGGGCAAGTTCTGCGCCGAGTGCGGCAAACCGAAGCCGGCCGGCGTTCCGCAGTACAAATGTGACAAGTGCGGCTGGGAGCCGGCTGATCCGGCGCATCCGCCGAAGTTCTGCCCCGAATGCGGCGATCCGTTTGACGACGGCGATTTGAAGTGAGAAAAGCACTGAAAATTGCTCTGATTGTCGTGTTGGTGATTGCAGTTATCACACTGGCAGGCGTTTTGCTGTACAGGTTTTTTATCGGAAGCCGGATTCAAGATGGAGGCAGAATGGAGAATCCGGATGCATACAGAGCAGGCAAGGAACTGGTGGAATTTGAGTGGCGGCAGAACCACAGGAATTACTACAGCAGCTTTTCACTGAAATTTTACCAGGAGGACGATACGCCTTTGCTGACCGGCTGGTTTCCGAGCCAGTCCGGCAGTGATGAGGTAAGAGAAAGCAGGACAGATGCGTTTTCCAACCCAATTCCATGGCAGCTAACGTGGCTACAGTGGTTTGCGCTTCAGAATATGCTGGCAGAGTCGGATCTGCCCGAATACCGAAAGCCGTCTTCCGATACCGCAGATGAAACCGACAGTGAGATCCGGGTCGTTTGGCGCACCGATGACGGGAGTAAGGCCCAAAAGCTCAGCGGCAGCCATGCGGAGGCACTGGAGGCCTTGGTTCTGGGTATTGCCGAGGAAGCGTATGCTGCATCCACGCTTGAAACAGAGCAGCGTGAGGTGCGCGAAACAGCAGAGTTGGTCGGAATTTACTGGGAGCAAAACGCCTCGTCTGCGCGTGACTGCTTCAGCTTCCTTCTCGATGAGCGGACGCTGCCATCCCGAGCGGAGAAGCAGATGCTTTTCTCCTATCGGTATCAGGATGGCGACGGTAAGCCTATTTTCAGGCAGAACATCGCCGTCGAGCCGGAGAAGGCGCGGACATATTTCAGCAGCATCGGACAAGAGCTTCGCGCGCTGGAGCTTCCGGTTTCCCCCGGCGTCTGCCCGGATGGTGTCGCGGACAGCTGCATTGCCGCGACATGGCAGGACGGCGGCGAGGTTTTCAAAAACAACTACTGTGGCGCGGGCGCACAGAGCATCTTTGACCTTCTGGCAGCGTTTGCTGAGGAAACAGAGGCCGGGATTTTCTCAAGACCTGCGCCGGACGGCGGATGGAAATGTTCAGAGTGCGGGATGCCGAATGGCAGTAGCGTATTTTGCGCAGAGTGCGGAGCAAGACGCCCTGCGGAATAATAAAAACAAACAACAAGGAGGCGAGGAGGAATTATTATGAATGGACACAAGTTTTTGAAGGTCACCGGCATTCTGATGATCATTGCCGCTGTATTTTCCATCATTGCGGGTGTGCTTGTCGGTGGACTGGGTGCGCTGGCGGCAGGACTCGGCGCGGCATCCGGCCTGACATTTGCCTACTGGGCAGCGCTGTTTCTGACACTGATCGGAGGGATTTGCCAGCTGATCGCCGGAATCAAGGGCGTCAAGCACAGCAAGCGCAGCGAAAAAGCAGGCGGGCTCATCGTATGGGGCGCAATCGTGGCTGTATTCAGCGTCTTGAGCATCGTGATGAATCTGGTCAACGGCGGCGAGTTTAACGTCACAAGCGTTCTGACGGGCGTGGCCGTTCCGGCCTTGTACATCTACGGCGCGGTGCTCAATTCCAAGGCAGATGCACAGTACGCCGCATAATTTGAGAAGCAAATACAAAGGAGATTGGTACATATATGGGACTGTTCGATAAGAAATATTGCGATATTTGCGGAGAAAAGATCGGCTTACTTGGCAACCGCAAGCTGGAAAACGGGAATCTCTGCAAAAACTGTGCCAAAAAGCTCTCGCCGTGGTTCTCTGACCGGCGCAGCAGCACCGTCGAGGAGATCAAGGCGCAGCTTGCCTACCGTGAGGAAAACCGGCAGAAGGTTGCGGCGTTCCACACCACCCGGACGCTCGGCACGAACACCAAGGTGCTTCTGGACGAGGACGCGGGAAAGTTTATGGTAACAAGAGCAAGAGATCTGCAGGAGGCAAACCCGGATGTTCTGGACTTTGCAGACGTGACCGGCTGCAATCTTGATATTGACGAGAGCCGTTCGGAACTCACGCGTGAGGATAAGGACGGCAATGAGGTCAGCTACAATCCGCCGCGCTACGAATACTCCTATGACTTCTACATCACCATATTCGTCAACAACCCCTACTTCAACGAAATGCGCTTTCAGGTCAACTCCAGCTCTATAGACATTACGCCGCCCTCGGCACGCCCGGGCATGCCGGCAAGATGCAACCCTGAAACCAACGTCGAGTACCGCAACTGCAAAAAGCTCGGCGAGGAGATCCGTCAGGCGCTGACGCAGGTTCGAAAAGACGTGCGCGAAAAGATCGAGCAGGCAGCCGCGCCCAAGACGGCAGTGACCTGCCCCTACTGCGGCGCAACTACCACACCAGATGCAAACGGCTGCTGCGAATACTGCGGCGGCGCGGTGAACGGCTGAACCATCCATCAAACGACGATTTGGAAAGAAGGACTGAAAAATGAAAAAGTATGTAGCATTGCTCCTGATTGCAGCTGCGCTCCTGACGCTTGCCGCCTGCGGCAGTAAGGATGCGCTGGCCGGAACATGGTCTGCTGATCTCGGAGATGACGGTGTGATCACATGGACGTTCAACGGAAAAGGCAAATGCACCATGGAGAATGCGTACATGAAGCAGAACGGCACCTATACCATTGACGGCGACCAGCTTACGGTAACGCTGGAGGCTTGGAGCGAACCGTCTACTTACACGTTCTCCGTGGATGGCAGCAGCCTTACCATGAATGAGAACTCCGGCTACGGCATCAGCGGCACTTTTACGAAAAAATAAACCGCATAGAAACACAATACGTATCAGCCACCCACCGGACTTTAGAAAGGAGAAAACATTATGGATAACCTTACTGGCAGCATGAAAGATGTCGCATTCGCGACCAGCCCCCGTGAATTTGATCTTTCCTATTCCACCACACTGGAAGAGATCATGGAGAAGCTCAATGCCCGCAAGGCAGCGTTCCAGATGCCGTTCCAGATCAAGGGCGGCATTCCCGGGCAGCGCATCTCGTTCGAGAAAGAACCGAATGTGGACGTTGGTCTCTGGCTTTTCCTCAAGGACGGCACACACATCCGGATCCAGCCGGTCATTACGGAGTCCAAGATGTCGGTTGGCGGTATGCGCGTTGATAAGAACAGTGCATTGCGCAAGGGACTCAAGGGCGCGACGGTCGGCCTTGCAACGGAGCGCGGCGGCTATATCGACACCGTGACTGAAACCGTGAAGAAGATCTTGAACGGTGAGGAAGTAGAGGACTATGTCGCGCCGGAGGTTCCGGCCGAAACGAAGGACTGGATGACAACGTTCCTGCTCTGCCTCTTCCTTGGCGGCCTCGGCGTCCACCGCTACTATGTCGGCAAGATCGGCACGGGTATTCTCTATACACTGACGGCCGGCCTGTTCGGCATCGGATATCTTGTTGACTTTATCAAGATTCTTTGCGGCAAGTTCACCGACAAGGATGGGAATCTTATCCAGCGCGAAAAGAAATAAGGAAAGCAAAATGTCTCAGGTATGCACCGCTATTTTTGCCGGAATGATATGTTATTTTCTGTTGATCGGCAGATTTGTGCATCCCTGAAGGATATTGGGAGGGAATTATGAAACAGACGAAGGCTAAGCTTCTATGCCTGCTTCTTGCAGTGCTGATGCTGCTCAGCAGCCTCACCGCCTGCGGCAAAGATAAGGCGAAAGACTCCAATTTGATCAAGCTCGGTGACTATGAGCTGCTCTACAAGGGCGCGTGCATCATGGAAGATTCGGACGGAAATGACGCGATCGTTCTGACACTGGACTTCACAAACAACGGCAAGGAGAATGCGTCGTATCTTTGGAGCGTCGATGAAACGCTCATGCAAAACGGCGTAGAACTGGAAACAGCAACTGTCTTTGCCGACTACGACACCTTTGAAACCGTGATAGAAGGCCAGTTTGCAGATGTCGCTCCGGGCGCAACGCTGGAAGTCCGGACAGCATATCTGCTTCAGGACACGACCAGTCCAGTCGAGGCTACCTTCGAGCAGTTCTTCGGCAAGAAAAACGGCAAGATCACCATCGACCCATCCTCACTGAATCGTGAGACTCCCGCAGCTGATACGACCGGCGGTGAACCGCCCGTTGACAGCACGCTGACCTCCGATCCAGCCGAGACCGGCGACGCGCTGCTCGACTGGTGGAACGGCGAATGGTACGGCTGGTGGAAGATGAGCGGCTGTTATGGCTACTACGAGAGCATGGAGGGAAAATGGTGGGATGTCTGCGGCGTCATTGACATCGGCACGGACTACACTGGCACGATCACGCTTTGGGACGAGGATTACACGAGGTCCGAACCCATGGCTTCCGCGCAGGTCAGTCTGAGCGAAGCCGGAACCGGCGAGCACGGCACGGTGATGTCCGAGGGCGGCTGGTTCACAAACGTGGCGCTGGAGCATGCCGACTGGATCGTTGACCCCGGCCTTTTGGACTATGACGACATGATCTGGATCAGCGGCGACTATGAAGATGGCGATGACGAGTTCCACTACGACATCTATCTGCGCCCGTGGGGACTCTACTGGGATGACATGGAGGAAGATACATATCCCTACCGCTATACCGACTGGTATCTGCCTCTGATTGACGCAGGCAAGTCCATGCCGGATGCCATCGGAGAAGACGCTCCGGAAGGAGTTGCTCCGACGGAAGGTGCTCCGCTCACCCCGACGGACGCGATGGCCTCCGGCGGAGACGGCATCGTGACGGAAGAGCAGGTACAGAAGGGCTACGTCTGGATGAACGAGGTCAACAAGAATATTTTCGATGCAACTTACGATGATATTGTTGCTTACTTCGGCGTGGAAGGTCAGTTCGTCAAGGAAGAGTACAGCGACCACATGAAGGCAAACTACCGCTACTACAAATGGATCTCTGAGGACGACGACTCCCATTTCATCTACGTCAATTTTAAGGAAAACGAGTCGGGCGTTTATACGGTGAGTGCGTACAACACCAGCGGCTTCTCCGGCACAGAAGCCATCGAAAAGTATCTGGACATCGTGAAGGCCGAGGCCGCGGAGGCAAACAAGGCAGCGTCTGCAAACGCCGAGATGAAGGACTTCTCCGCAGAAATCGCCCAGTTTGCGAAAGACGATGTGAAGGTCAAGATCATGACGAAGATCCCGGTATCCGGCTGGTCGTTCGATGATAGTGGGCGCTGCCTGGTGGAAAACGACGATCCCACAGCGTTTGGTGCGGGCGCTATCCAATTTGAGGTAAGGGAGAACGTTGAAAAATTTGATTCCTCCAAGGACAGCTTCGAAAACTATCAGGATATCGAAGACCGCGTGATCGGCGGCATCACCTTCCATGGGCGTACCTACAGAAGAATCGGCTATGATTGGATCCAGTATATCGCGCAGCTCGATGACGGACGCGCGCTTTCCATCGGGCTTCGGAATATGGACTGCGTCCCGGGAACGATGCCCGACATCATTCTCAACAACATGACGTTCCAGTAAGGGCAGCGTCCTTCTGAAAATTTGCACGAAAACCGGCTCCCGCCCCAATTTGGAGCGGGAGAATCCGGCTATTTGTGAAGAAACGGAGGTGATGCTGTGAAGCTCAAGGCGTTCCTCATCATGGCAGGTCTATGGATGGGGCTGTTCGGTCTGACCGCCTGCGGCGGCGCTGACGTGCGCACCTATCAGTACCCGGAGACAGCGGTCCTTTTTGACGACTTCCAGATCAAAAAAACCGTTTACAGCCCGGGGGTCATGAAGATCTATTACCGCGGCGGGCAGTTCAAGGACACGCCCATCCGCTGCTACGATGCAAATTTTGAGGATCTGGGCGATCAGTTTGAATATTCCTTTCAAAACGGCGTTCTGACAGTTCAGGCGGATTTTGCCGAAAAAATCAGCGGGCTGACGATTGAGGACAGCGAACACGACGTTATCTATCATCTGCGCTATCTGGACTCTCCGCAGTTTGCGTGGCTGGCGGATACGTTCTGGCTGGACTACGGTATGATGACGATGGGAGACGAGGCGCGGTATTACAGCGATGCGGAGCGGCAGGCGCAGGCAGAGCGGGAGAGCGCCGAGCATGCGCAGACACGCGATGTTTTTGCGCTGCTCGAGGGCACGTGGATCTCCGAGGATGGTCTGCAAAAATATGTGTTTTCCACGGACGCAGACGGGAGCGAATTGCGTGCGGCGGAGCTGTGGTTCGACGAAACGGAGCAGAAGTGGAATGGCTGGGAGCTGTGCGTCGAGTCCGCGTTTCAGACGCCGTATTTCGGCGGCGAATACAGTGAGGACGCGGCGGAGCACCTGCAGCAGATCGTGCTGGGAAACAGCGATCATGCAGCGGCGGATATGTGCGTCTTGTACGATTCGGAAGAAAACGTCATAAGAGACACGAACACGATCTATCACAAGCAGTGAGCCTGCGGGACATATCCGGAATAACACGATCATAACTGTGTTCGGCGCTGCAATCTGCCTTTGTGGGCTGTAACACTGGTCTGAGAAATGAGGAGCTTAGATGGCAACACAAATCACAAATTATCAATGTCCCGCCTGTACGGGACCGCTCCATTTTGTAGGAGAATCCGGCAGGCTGGAGTGCGATTACTGCGGCTCAAGCTTCGATATCGCAGAAATTGAAGCGTTCTACGCAGAAAAAGAAGCAAAAGCGGCGGAAGCGGCACAGAAGCAGGAAGAAACAGAAGCGGCTCAAAAATCTGCCGAAGCGGAAGAACAAAAGGCCGCCGCAGACGGCTCTGACTGGGATTCTTCCGGCCTGAGCGAGGACTGGGGCGCGGACGCGGCCGACATGAAAGCCTACTGTTGCCCATCGTGCGGTGCGGAGCTGCTCTGCGACGCAACGACTGCAGCCACATCCTGCCCATACTGTGGAAACCCGTCGGTGCTTCCGGGGCAGTTCAGCGGCATTTTGAAGCCTGATTTTGTGCTGCCCTTCAAGCTGAGCAAGGAGGATGCCATCAATGCATTGAAGAAGCACTATCTCAAAAAGCCTCTGCTGCCATCGACCTTCTCCAAAGCCAACCATCTGGAGGAGATCAAGGGTGTGTATGTACCTTTCTGGATGTACGACGGTGAGGCCAGCGGAAGTGCGCAATTCCATGCTACGCAGGTACATACCTACACCTCAGGAGATTATGAGATCACGGAGACAAGCCACTATGATGTGCAACGCGCAGGTTCCATTGCCTTTGAAAAGATCCCGGTGGACGCATCGAGCAAAATGCCGGACGATTATATGGACTCCATCGAACCGTTTGACTATGCAGATCTCAAGCCGTTTTCCACGGCGTATCTGCCCGGATTTATGGCAGATAAATATGATGTCAGCATCGAAGACAGCCGGGAACGGGCAGACACACGCTGCGCGGGCTCGCTGCTGAGCGCACTGGAACGCACGGTTTCGGGCTACACCACCTGCAATGAAACGAGCCGGGATATCCACTTGAAGCGCGGCAAGGTGCATTACGCACTGCTTCCCGTCTGGATCCTGAACACAAGGTGGGAGGGAAAAGATTTCCTCTTTGCCATGAACGGTCAGACCGGCAAGCTTGTCGGCAACCTTCCGGTCAGCACGAAACGGGTAATTGGCCTGTTTGCGGCAATCGCGGCATCTCTTATTGCCATCAGTGTGACCGCGCTGCTGCTTTTGGCGCGATAGGGAGGGCTGAGACATGAAAAAAAGAATACGTTGTCTCCTGCTGGTGCTTATGTTCTGCCTTGTGCTCTGCGTGGGCGCAGCTGCGGCTGAGCAGACAGGCGCACAGCTTTCTTACGTGACGGATGCAGCCGGACTTCTCAGCGAAAACGAAAATATGCTGCTGGAAAAGATGGCGGAAAACGTCTCCAAAAAGTATGGTGTCGGCGTCTACATCGTAACCGTGGAGGACTATCGGGACTTCCATTCTGAAGGCGTCTATAAGGCGACCTACACCATTTACCATGAATGCACCATGGGCGAAGGACCGAACCGCGACGGGATCATGCTCCTGCTCAGCATGGATGACCGCGACTGGGCAATGTTCTGCTACGGCTCACGCTGCGAGTATGCGTTCAACAGCTATGGTCAGCAGAAGCTGGAAAAGGTCTTCCTCGACAATTTCGGTGAGAACGACTGGTACGGCGGCTTTGAGGATTACGTCAAAGAATGCAGCGTCTATCTGGAAAAGGCTTCCGTAGGAAAGCCCGTCCGGGCGAGCTTGTTCTATCCGCTCCTTATCGTGATCGCTCTTTCCCTGCTGGCAGCAGCCGCGGTCGTCGCTGTGATATGGCAGAAAATGGATACTATATCAAAAAAAGCAACCGCGAACGACTACGTCTCCGCGGGACTCCGGCTTACGGAGCAAACAGATCGCTTTACCCATAAGACGACCTCCAGCCGGAAGATCGAGCGCAGCTCTTCCAGCAGCGGAAGCAGTTACAGCGAATCCGGCGGCGGCGGTTCCGGCCGAAGCGGAAAATTTTGAAAGGAGCGACCATGAAAACAACCCCCAGACGAGTATTCGCACTAATGCTGGCGCTGATTCTGTTGTTGTCCCTCTGTGCCTGTGTACAGAAGACGCAAACAGAGCCTAACGAATCGAGAACAAGTACAGATAAGGTAAAAATGCCTACTAAACCCGACAAAAAAACGCCTGAAAAGCAGCCGGAGGAAGCTCCATTGCAAAATGATATGCGTGATCGCACGTCACGCGACGAGGCGTCAGACACACAGCCGGTACAATACGGGTTTTCACAGGAGGCAGAGACCTCTCTTGGATGGCTGCGGGACAGGATCGACTTTCCAATGACCATGTTTGGCGCGGCATATCTCGGTTATGTCGGCGGGCTGTTTGAGGAGGGCTTCGAGGCCGGCTTCCCCTCGTGGCTGTGGGAAACCAATGAGGCCATGCTCCTCGAATACCCCTTTATCACGGAGATTGACGAGGATCACATTATCGGCGGCGCGGGGTATCTGTATTGCATCGTGCCGGTCGATGAGAACGCGACGGTTGCAATCAACCGTGTCCAGTGGAACGAAAAAACACAGACCGACGAGGTCACGGAGGTGCTCTACCGGTCAGAGAGCGGCGAACCGGTGCTGCTCTTTGCAAATCTCGACGGCGTTGCATATGAGGCCGACACCCAGGTCTTCATCACTGACAACAACGGGAACACCTGCGAATGGTATCCCTCGCTTGATGCGATGAGCTATCTTGCGCCGTGTATATCGGAAGCTGGAGACTATCTTTCGTTTGACTTTACAGAATATGCCTGGTACAACGCCCCGGCCGAGTTTTCCGCATGGCTTGCCGACGGCTGGAGCGGCATGACCGCGCTCGGTCTTGCCGGATCGCAGCGTGACGGCATGGGCTGGATCACAGAAACCATGGTGGGGGAAAGCAGCCGCTATGCCTATTTCTCGCTGCGCTTTTATCTTGAGGATGAGACGGGCGGTACGGTCGATCTGGAGTGGGTATATAAAGACAGTGACGACATTGAGGAGATGTGGAGCGGCTTCTGGACGATTCAGACCATTCTGGACGGACCGAGCTATGTGACGCTCAGCTTATCGCTTGTGGGCGGCAATAACTACGGCGTCACGGACGGCCCGATGTATCTGTGTGAGACGTATCCCCTCCTGATCAGTCCAAGCGGCACGGAGCTGCTGGTCGGCGCGGGTGAGAGCGGCATTTGCCTGCCGTTCATGTCGCAAAGCACAACGGCATGTGTGCTGACACAGGCCGCAGGATAGAAGGCATGCAGGGAGCCAACTGCTTTGAGGTTTGCATTTACAAATTCTGTTTGGCAGCGATCTAGCAAAAGTACAACAATTTATCCTTTGCAAATTCAAAACGCGGAAGCTTTGCGCTGTGCGTTTGCTATGTTTTGGAAAGATGTGCTGCTTCGGCGCATCACCGCTCGAACTTGGGAAACAAGTCTGTAGCTTGTTGGGGCGCATTCTCTGCGCTTTGTCATCTTTGCGGCCTCTTCCGGCTGCGCCGCCCCACCACAACTTCATATCGCCCCATTCTGCCCGCAGCGATCACGCTGCGGGCTTTTCTGCGTTTTTAGGGCTCCATTGCTGTTCTCCACCTCCGTGAATTTGAAATTCCGACATTTCAAATTCCGCGCAAAAGCGCGGCGGCTGCATCTCATGCGGCCGTTTTGGCGCAGCCAAAAAAGATTCGGGGCGGCACGGAGCCAACGAAGTTGGTGGAGTACCGATTGCATTTTTGCGGCGCGAAAGCGCCGCTTTTTCTGCATTTCATGCAGAAAACATAAGAAAATGCAATCGGCACGGAGGCGGCGCAGCCGCCGGAGTAGCCCGCCGACTACTTCCCTCTCTCCGCCCAATCAGCAGCCGCATTTCTTCCCTCACTAGCCCGGATCTGGCCCAAATCGCTTGCAAAAGCGGTGAATCTGTGGGGGTCTGAAAGAAGCAAGATTTTGTGAAAAAAGATGAAATCCTGCAAAAAATAGTAGACTTTTCTATTCCCCTGCGGTATGATAAAAATTAGCAGTGAAACGGCGCGCACAGCAGGGAAAACTGCCTGAAAAGAAACGTCTACATTTGCGCGCAGCCATTTTGACAATTGCATATCGTTTATCAGCTGAAGATTTGTAACCGCGGGTTATCCGGATAGTCCGCGGTGAAAGAACAATGAATCTACTCGCCCGGAACTGTGCGGATGAGCAAGTTTCCGAAGTAGCCTGCGCAGCGCGTCAGACAGCGCGTTTTCGCAGTCTATGTGGCCGAAAGGCCGCCATTGCGGGGCTTTCCCCGTGAGAAGGTAGGAAACAGCGCGCGGACGCGTCGCGTCCATAGTCCAAGTCAGGAGAATCGCTTATCTTTGCTGCACGGGATTCTGTCTGTTGATATCCCAGCATGTGCAGAGGCTGATGAACAGGGTAGATAGCACGATGATCCTATCGAAAACGCGGAGCAGGGCGCCGGTTTGTTTCCCAAATGGTGGAGGCAGATCGGCTTTTTTGCTGTGCGGACATCCAGTTCCTGTCATTCAGGGACCGGTATGCCCGCAGGAAACGACGATAGGAGGGACACCCACGATGGAAACACTGCATCTGCCTGAAACCCCGGACAAGGCGACGCTGGACCGCATCGAACGCGTCATCGCCTATAAAAACGTCCAGTTCATCATCGACCACCAGCACGACACGCTCGAGCAGCTGTCGGCCTACCTGAAGACCTGCATGGACGAGCTTGGGCATGTCCCGGCCAAGGTGGAGGTCATCGGCGGCGATTATCTGGAATACCGCTTCGGCACGTGGCGCAAGGCGCTCGGCAGCTTCTATTCCGGCTCGATCGCCTCCTCCAAAAATCCGCCGCCCTTCGCCGCCCGCAAGATCGTCCGGGATCTCTACGCACTCGAGCTTCGCCGCAAGGAGCGCAGCGCAGGGGAGGTGCAGCGATGAACCCGCATCGGACCTGTCAGGAGAATATGGACGCACTGAAAAAGGTATTGACCCAGCGCACGCTGCTGGCGCTCTCGCGCAGGAACGTGGAATTCGTTCTGGCCCATCAGGCGGACAGCAAGCAGCAGCTTGCCGACTATCTGCGCCAGTGCCGGGCGGAGCTGGGGCATATCCCCGGGCGCACCGAGGTGATCGGCGGCGATCTCATCGAGCTGCGCTTCCGGGGCTGGGCGAACGCCCTGTGCGCCAGCGGCGTCCCGGCGGAGCAGGCTGTGCGGCGCGTCCACCCCGCCCTGACGAAGACCGACCTTTTCCAGAAGGAATTTGAGGCCCAGCGCCAGCTGGACAAGCGGACCAAGGCCGAGCGGAAAAAGGCCAATCTGGAACGGGCGAAGCAAGACAAGCTCCGGCGCAAGGCCGGACGATAGAGCAGCTCCCCGGCATTCTGCCGGTGCTGATACATACGAAAATTCAATACGCAGCTTTTGTGGCAACTGCGCGACCCGGGGAGACCCGGACACGCAGATCTTGTTCTGCTGAACAAGGGAATCGGGTGCAAGTCCCGGACATGGGACCGGAGCCGGCAGGCTTTCGGTTTCGTAGCTGTGATTGCGGAGCGCTTGTTCGCGCGCGGAGACGCGCGTTGCGAAAGCGGGTCATTGGAACTGCTGTAATGGCGGGGAGAGAAGGCCGGACGAGCGCGTTGGGGGATACCCCCTGAACGCATCAGTCAGAAGACCTACACGAGCAAAAGACCGCAGGGGAGCGTGCGCTTCTCTGGGGTCTGGCCGGTGTGCACAAAAGCAGCGATCTTTGTCGCTGCTTTTTTCATTGCCTGCCGGCGGAAAAACACGTACCCATCGGGCCTTCGCCCGTCTCGAAATGATGAATCGCATCGACAACTGAATAGCTGCGGCAGGAAAGCATACAGACCCCGGGGAAATCGGCGACGAGACGAGCCGGTCAAGGGGCTGCCAACGTGGTCTTCGTCGAGACGGACGGGAGCACAGGAAGACAGACTGACCGCAGTGGACAGCATTTCTTTTCATATCTGATGGCGAAAGCCGTGAAGATAAATATTTTTCAGGAGGAAATACACATGAAAAACATGCGCAAATTGACGGCCCTGCTGCTCGCAGTGGTCATGGTGCTCAGCCTGAGCATCGCAGCGTTTGCACGCGATGGTGGTACCATCACCAACGCGACCATCAACGGCGAGACCGCAACGATCTCGACCACGAACTACATCACTGCGACCCTGAACGGCACAACAGCATTCTCCGCATCTGAATACTCTCTGCGGAACGCAACGATTTCCTTTACCGCGAGCGCAGCGCCCACAGCGACGGGCGTTACCTTTACGGCGGGCGCGAACAACACGTACACGGCAACTGGCGTTGATCTGTTCAACAAGTGCCTGGACGTGACGGTCGACGGCACGGTCTATCACTTTGCAGCTGGCCTCAAGAACGGCACGGTCGATATCGATGATGCCGACCCGCTGAAGGTGGTCTTCACAATCGAAGATGTGGCCTTTACCAATAACGCTTATAACGTCCAGAATCCGAACATCGGCACCTCTGAGGAGCCGGACGGCTGGACCGGCATTGCCTACACCGTGCGCGGCACGCTGCCTGCTGGCTCTGATATCAGCGCGCTTGCTATGACCGTTGAGAAGAACAATACAGATGCAACGGTTTCCGGCTCTTGCGTTACCAGCGAGGGCGGCGACGACTATACGCTGAACCTGAGCGGCACCGACAAGATGATCACAGTCACCTACGACGACATGACCAGAAACTACTATGTCGCGGCGACTGTGACAGGCAGCGGCAAAATCAACGTGACCATTATGATCGATGCTTCCAACGCGGATGTGGCATATCCGACTCAGGTGTCCGAGATCGATAGTAAGATGGGCACGGCCTCTGGCGATAACACCGGCTATGTCCGTCTGGAGATCGACAGCGGCAAGACCGTCTATGACGCACTGGTCAATGCCACAACGACGGCCGGTATCACAATCGGTGCGCAGAACAGCAGCTACGGCGTTTATGTCTATGCGATCGGCGGCATTGGTGCCGGTGGCCGTGCGGGTTGGATGTACTCTGTGAACGGCGCAGTCCCCATGGTTGGCGCGGCCAGCTATGTTCTGACTGACGGCGACGAAATCATTTGGTACTGCGTGGGCTACAAATAATAACGAATTCGGGCGGCCACAATGTGGCCGCCCCCTTATTAGGGAGTGGGTGAAAGATGACAATGAAGAAGAATCTGCGGCTTTCCGTATTTCTTCTGGCGCTGGTAGTTCTCCTTTCGGTGCTTTCTGTAACTGCACTGGCTGGGGAAAAAGCTCCATTTGAAGTAATAAAGCTTACGGGTGAAGACAGCAATGGTACACCGGGCGAGACCCTTTTTTACGTCATTCCTGACGAGAAGGTTCTGGTTTCCTATTACGCTGCTGGTGTTCCAAATGTTTATCCTTATAATGCAACATGGACTGCATTGAATGCAGATGGGCAAGAAGTCAGTGATGTTACAATAAAGTGCAACGACCTGAAAGTCCTTGCTGGTCAGGAATCAATTTTTGAAATTACATATAACGGTAAAACAGAAACCTATAAGCAATACTATATGCTGGAGGGCTATTTATGCTCTGCTGTAGCGTATTCTGTTTATGCCGATAACGATACTCCGCACATAACCAGAAAGAACAGTGGCAAACTGGACCGCAAGGGCTGCATGAGCATAACGGTCGATAATGATGTTACACCGCCGCAGCCCACGATTGCACGGAAATCCCCACTTACGCTGGAACATTTTTATGGCGAGATCATAAGCGCCACGCCAGCGGAAGCGGTCACCATTGCTTCGTCGAAAAGAACAGCAACAGTTGACTGGTATAAGACAAGCGGAAAAATCGTACTCACAGTAGATAACTTCCCGGCAGGAAGTAAAATCACAGAGCAAAAAACGATCACCATCTACGATAAAAGACCGCTGAATGATGTAAAAACTGTAACTTATGCGAATGGTTCCATCACCCCGGCCGACGCGAGTGCCAAGGCAGGAGCTAAGATGGCGTGGACGGCGTATCCGGAAGATGGTTATAAACTCGATAAAAGCAGCGTTTCTGTCAAAGATGCTTTTGGAAACAAGATAGAATATACTTGGGATTCCAGAGATCCAAATAAATTTAAATTTGATGCACCTTATGGAGAGGTAAAGGTATCAGCGAAATTTATTCCTTTGGAAGAAGGCGATAAATCGTCCGTATCAAAGCTGATCAGCATTTCCCTTGGTGGGCATGAAGGCGTTATTTCTGGCACCACTGTTAAAATCGAAGGTTTTGCAGCCGATGATGATCTGGCGCAACTGGCCCCTGTTATTAAGCTTAGTAAGGGTTCAAAGATAAAAGAAGGCAAGCCTGAAGATATACGCTTTGAAAGCGGGAAAGCAAAAACAATTACGGTTCAGGCCGAGGACTATACTTCAAGGAATAAACATTCGAAAGCCTATAAAGTAACCGTCTACAAAATGGAACTTAAAGGAGAGGGGACGGAGGAGAAACCGTTCCTGATCGGGAGTGTCGACGATTTCAAGAAATTCGTCAAAATGCACCCGGCTGGTTACTACAAGCAGACGTGTGATCTGGATTTGAGCGGGCTTAAAGCCCAGACCGGCGGCGCGATCGTCAACGTTCAGGGTGACCCGTTCAAGGGCATTTATGATGGCGGCGGCCACAAGATCACCGGCCTGCAGCTGAAGAATGAAAATATCACCGGCTGTGCGGCCCTGTTCCATACCATCTCCGGTACGGTCAAGAACCTGACCATCGACAGCTCATGCAGCTTCACCGCCCGCCAGTGGGTCGGTTCCTTCGCCCTGTATCTGAAGGACGGTGGTACACTCGAAAACTGCGTCAACGAGGCTTCGGTCACCTGCAAGCCGTCGGATAAAATGCAAGGCGGTTCCGATTACACGCTCAACTGCTTCGCGGGCGGTATCGTGGCCCGTACAGACAGCAGTTGGCGCAACGTAGCACAGAACCAGATCACAAACTGCCGCAACGACGGCAGCGTGACCGTCGACCCGGCGGATGTGGCGAATGGCAGTTTTGCCAGCGCGGGCGGCCTCGTCGGCGGCGCGGCCAATGTGAAGATCAGCCGGAGCGCCAACACCGGCGCGGTCTCCAACGTAAAATCCAGACCGTCTTACTACGGGACTGACGGCAACTATACCGGCGGTCTCGTTGGTCAGATCGACCCGAACGACGCGCTCGGCGTGAAGACCGAGATCATCGGCTGCGTCAACACCGGCAAGGTCACCGGCGGCTGCAACGTCGGCGGCGTGGCAGGCAAGGTCAACAATAAGAACGGCTCCGTCCTCATCGAGTCCTGCCGCAATCTCGGCAATGTCCACGCCACCAACACCGCGGACGTGCAGAACGCCGGCGGCATCCTCGGCTGCGGCTACGCCGAGATCTACAACTGCGACTCCGCCGGTACCATCACCGGCGAGACCACCTCCGCCAGCGCCTACCGCGGCGCGATCGCCGGCTATCTCCGCCGCGAGAACTCCGTCATCAGCCGCTGCTTCGTCGCCAACGCCGACGCCGTCGTCGGCGGTCAGGCCAACGGCGTCAGCTACTCCGGCGCGGTCGAGACGAAGTTCATCGCCGCCTCCGACGTCAACTCGCAGACCCACATCGACGAGCTGAACGCCTACGAAAAGCCCAAGTCCCTCCTCAAGATCACCTTCCGTGCCCCCACCGCGGAGGAGACCTGGGCGGACGGCAACTACATCCCCGGCGAAGCTGAGACCGCCAAGGG
>CDZG01011205.1_pt1 | contig 38696 bp, 39 predicted proteins | sample 557741 | NCBI WGS metagenome assembly CDZG01 (sample SAMEA3182086, study PRJEB8094) | gut metagenome | biome: human; feature: gut; material: Stool; isolation source: human stools | place: Canada | collected 2013-01-21
TGACGTTGAGGTCAAAAGCATGGTTTTTTGTCTAAGAAGCCAGCCATAAAAGAAAAAACGACTGACCAAGTAATGAGGTCAGCCGGATGATCTATCCTGTTTATCGGTATTTACCAATGTTTTTATGTGAGCAGGGGGTTTTGGGAATGACAACAGAAGCCCCTTCGTTGCCGAAGCAGCTTTTTAAAATTTACTGCTGAAATTTTAGCGCCGAAGAAAAACTTGCCGGGAATCTTGCCGCGCACCGGCATCTCATCAACATGATAACAGTTTCGCAGAATAGCCGGGATCGCTTCAACTCCGTTTCGTATCCTTCTCCAATTACAGAAGTCTTCTGCTGCTATGAGCCTCTGCTGGTTCGCACGCCCTATGGCAGAGCGGGATAGCACGATCAAGCTGGAACATTTTCTGAGTTTTGGATGGCAGTGTTCAAGATGTGGACATTGAGAACAAGATTCATTTGGGAAATATGCTTTCACTTGGTTGCTTGTAGAAATATATTTGCAACGGGTCGGCTTATGGCCGGCAGGGCACCGCAAAATTTGTTCGCCATCCTCGCTGATCTCAAAATCTGCATAGATGTCTGGCACCGGTGTGCCTTTCAGACTTGTGTTGATCAGTTTCACATTCTTTTCTGCTGCGGCATCCCGGTGCATCTGCCCGGAATATGCTCCATCCATCACAATAAAAGCGGGTGCTTCTTGAGGTGGCAGCTGGTCAAGGTGATTGCCAAGGAAACGGGAATCGGAATAGATATTTTGCTCATATTGGTAATCCACGATGACAGAACCGCCATTACTGACAGTTTCTACGATATTCGCCACATAGCCGATGTGCTTCTTTCCAGCCTTGGCACTGAAGGTAGCCTCTGGGTCTGTCGGGTTTTGAAGAGATGTCGGTTTCGGTGATTCTTCCCCTTTGATGCGAAGCCTGCGCCCTCCATTATCAATAGCGGTCTGCTCCTCCAGACACCGCAGTAACAACTGGTGCTCTTTCACATGGCTGTATTTGTCCTGACAGCGCTCTAACAATATATCCGCATCTTTGATGATTGCTGCTGTCCTGGTATCAATATCAATATTTCTGCTATGGTAAATGACAAGGTTGCGGTCGTCCGGATCGGTGTAGTGCTCAAGACCGGACAGATCCATGCCGGTATGGTTTTTATGGTGGTACTTTACCGCTCTGGCAACACAGGAATACAACAGTTCAATGCGGCTCAGATTTCGGATATTGGCTTCTATCATCAGAGAATCCATTCGCTTGATACGGGAATTGATCCCCATCATTTTAGCGATTTTTTCACTCAGATCTTTGACGCAGTCATAAAACAGATCCACGCCGTGGGCACACTCATATTCATAACAGCGGCGGCGAAACCGGGACAATGTTTTGTCACTCAACGGCTGTTCTTCAAAACTGGTAGTGCGCAGTGCGTATTGATAGTGGATGTCCAACATCAAATTCTCCACCATTTCGTCATCAGAGAGGTCAAAGAGTTCTTTGATGATCAATGCTCCAACGATGATGTTTACCGGAGTATTTGGTCTGGATGCATTTTCAGAGTATAGAACACGAAAGCGTTCTTCATCGATTGCAGGGAAGATCTCATCGGAAAACACTTTTGCCCATGATTTTTCCAGACATTTTCTTTCCCGCTCCGTTAAGCGCAGGCTCCGGTCAAATATGGAAAGCTGCTGACTTTGATTGGGGCGGTATGACATGAAAACACCTCATCTGCATTTTCTTTTATTCTATCATATTTTTCGCATTTTTTCACCTGAAAACTGCTCGAACAAATGACCTTTTGACCCCAACGTCACATTTTGATACCACAAACCGCTCGGAGAAAACAGACAAATATTTTTTCGCAAGACGGAATTTGTCAAGGGGGCTTTCTGCAAAAGTTACAAATTGTTCAATAATTATGTATTTTCACATCAATTTTTTCTCAACAAACTGTTGAATTACAAGATGTATCGTATCTTCTACAAAGTTTGCATACTCGTCTCTTGACATAGTAATTTACCATTTCTATAGTTTTGCATAACTCACCGCCTCTGTTTCTGAAAAACAAATCACTTTCCGGTCTTAATCATTTCAATGATTTCTTCCTCGGTCTGGCATTTGTCATAGTCGCCAACAAGCTGACTTTCATAGTGATACACAATGCCTTTTTCCTTGTTTCTAAGGAGACATTTTTCAAGTTCCTCTACACCATATCTTCTTGCAAACTCTGCAAAAGCACGAATACGGGGCTTATCGAGCATACATCCGGTGCAAGGAAATTCAGAACATTCCCAACAGCCGTTCAGCCCTTTTTCTTTACAACAGTTATAGTTTTTGCACCAGCCGTGGCTTTCACAGCCTCCGTCTTGGCAACCTACACAGCCTTTATTTTCGGAACAAACGCAACACGCAAGACCACAAAATGCAATAGCTTTCATTATTGTGCCGCCTCCCATTCTGCTGTGAATTGTCTGATTGTTTGCTGACGGTTGGCACGATCATCACTTACTGCTCTCGTTGCGATCTCAAAGAGCTTGTCGCTGAGCTGCCACTTTTCCCGTGTGCGGTTATACTCTCCAAAGAGCGCAAAAGCGGTAGCACCAAGAGTATAGACGGTCGTAATTTCATCAATATCGGCTCCGAGCTGATGTTCTTCCGGGGATTGGAAGCGAGAGCTGCCCCACATATGTCCCATATCGTTGACACACGGTTGTTTGCGGAAAAGGTCAATATCGCAGATTGTAGTCTTTCCGTTCACAAAATCATACATAATGCTGCCGTCATAAAAATCTATGGCTACATAATTGCGCGAGACAACACATTCCAAGAAGCTCAATATGTCGCTGAACACAGCGAGCCTGTCATTGATGGGAATCTGAATAAAGCGACGATATGCCGCGGGGTACATTCTGCCCATACAATCGCCATCAGCCCACTTGAATACCATAGCGAACCCGTCGCCAATTTCCTTGGCTTCAATAAGCTCAATCAGATTCTCGTGCTTCAGATCGCTGTAAATCGGGAGAGTAGCTTTCAATCTGGAGATAGCATCTGCAGGATCGCCGCCATACTGCTCGGTAGGAGCACCGGCGAACTTTACAAAATAACGCTGACCGTCTTTTTCAGTACCAAAGCAGATGTTTCCGGAATCCTGGTCATCGTAAACCTTGAACACCGTTCCATACTCTTTCATAAAGCTGAAATCAAAAGTACTTTTCAGCTTGAAAGGAATCCCGTCGATGTACTGCAGATAATACCCTTTGAAATACCATGTCGGCACGGGATTACGCATATTATCGTACCAAGACAGAACCTCCTTGGCTTGGTTCAGCATGGTGTTCACTTCGTCCTGTCCGAACGGAATCGCCCAATATACAGATGAGAGAGTATTGCTTGAAATGTAAAGAGCAAGCAATCTCCAAAACTCCATAGGTACGTTATCATCAAAGTATCCGTTTACCATACCGGAAGCAAAGAGAGGAGCTTTCTGAGCGCACCAAACAATGCGGTTAAATTCTTCCCACGGATCACCGTAATCGTTACGGTTAAAGTCGATAACGTGGAGCTGACCGCCTCTGTCGATCATCATATTGCCGATGTGGTAATCGCCGTGCTGATATACCTGCGGTCTGTTTTTCAGCAAATGACGGTTCTCGTTTATGTAGTCGATAAATGCCTGTCCGTTCTCATACTTGATGGGGCACTCAACGTACTTTTTGATCTTATAATCCATTTTACGGTTAAAACGGATTTCCCAATCCTCCTGCGTTGCAGGAGCAGGAATGGAGTGGATCTTGCGAAGAATACGTCCTGCTTCCAAGCCATATACATATTGCTCGGTATCAGAATAGCCCGACATGACCTGTTCTGCATCTTCGCCGTCAATCCAACTTTGGATGGAATAAACGCCATCCTCACAAGTGCCAAATTCAATGGGCTGGCACATAGGCACTCCAAAAGAAGCGACCTGTTTCATCATATTAAACTCAGACTGCTTTGTGTCGTGCTGTGCAATATCGGAAACACGCAAAAGATACCGTGTGCCGTTTTCGTCGGTAACACAGTATTTTTTATCACTCGACCAGCCTTTGTTTATTGGTTCTTTCGTTACAAAATTCATATCTTTTCTCCGTAGCTCTATCTGCCAAACACCTTGACATCACCGAGCAGTTTAAGGTTTCCATTATCCACGAGAATTGCGCCAGCTCGCACAGCGGTTGCGTACACGGTTTTACCACGTTCAGCAAGTACCCGTTGTATCGACTCATCCTGTTCCGAAGTCCCCTCATAGTGAACTTCCAAATAAAAATCATTCAGATAAGGAAGCCCCTCATAATACTTAAATTCGGGGTAATCATCATCGGGAGACAAATGGTATTTTTCATACAATGCTCTTGGGGCGGTTCCTTTTTCATCGTCAGCACGGAAAGTAGATACCGAGATTTCTTTTGTTCTGTCTAAATTGGTAAGAACTTCATCCATGAGAATGGAAGCAACACCACGGCGACGGTATTCGGGCGAAACAGCGAGATAGCAGATCATGTTGTGTCCTCGTGAGAACAGCATAACACCAGCAATCTCGTTTTCGTCCTTTATACAGATAGCCTGTCTCTTGTCCATGAACTTGAGAACGGTGGCTCGATGCTCGTTTAGCTTCTCTTGCATTTCCAGACCTGGGAAATTTCAGCGCACCTGTGTAACAAGGCTCATCTAATTTTCAATATCTTCCGGTACTCCATAAAAGAGCTGCACAGTATTTCGCCTCCGTTCGTAATCAATTGGTTATCAAAGCAATCGCCTTACTCATAGATACAAAAATCCATAATAATTATAGCGCAAAAATATGAAAAATTCTACCGGCTTCACGAATAAAACAGAAAAATCGGGAGTGCATCGTTCAAAATGCACTCCCGCTGAAATTTTATCGCTCCCAACTGTCTCGATTTTTCTTCTTGTTCTGCTTTTGCTGTGACTGCTGTTGCTGTTTCCGGCGAAAGAACTCCCGAACAGAACGTGTATCTGATTCTTCATGGAGCAGATTTGCCACATCACGCTTGCTGTCGTGCATCAGCATCGGATCGTATTTCTCGCCGTATTGGGAGAGCATCGAGCAGTACGCGGAGGTCAACGATGAGAATCGGCTGGTGATTCTGAGTCATTACCCGATCCTGTTTTATAAGAACCAGCATTATGGCGCGGTCATGCTATATGGCCATGTACATAATACACGCAAATGGTCGCTTGTAGAGAAGTGGAAGAAAGAGCAGTGGGCGATGGGCATTCCAAGCAGATTGATTAATGTCGGCTGCATGATGGAGTATATGCGCTATGCCCCGCGCACACTGACGGAGCTGCTGGACGCCAACCCGATGCCGGAGATCGCCAGAGATCGCAAGGACGGAAGCGCAGTTGAAAGCGCGGAGCAGCAGAACAAGCAGGAAGGGGTGTGGGATCTGAATGAAGGTTACACCGCTGAAAAAACAGAGTAAGAAAAACCAGCGCAAATTTCATGCAGCCAAGCGCGGCACATGGAACGGCGTTTCGCCGGTCACCCGCATTGTGCAAAGCAAGCGGCTTTATGATTGAAACCGTGCAAAGCAGGAGGATCGTCGGGATGAAGATTAGTGAGGCGATAGTGCGGAGTACGAAAAACCGCAAACTATGCAATATCTTTTTGGGTTGCGCAGTGACCATCAAGCAGCACGCCGCGCCAACTCGGAAAAGGATTGCCGAAAATAGCTGAAACCCTTGAAAACACTGGAGAAATCATTGTTATCTTAAAGGGTGCAGCTTGCCATCAAGCTGAACCAAAAAAGATATCAGCGCGAAAAGCCCAGAAGTTTCAATGGTTTCAGGGTTTTTCTTTATCCCAAAACAATGTTTAGCCTTATTTTTAGCCTTACGGCACAAAAAACACGGACCAGTGCAGGCACCGGTCCGTTAAAAACCAAGATTGTTTTTATGCTGTGTTATCAGTATAGCAGAATCGGACGAGAAAATCAATCGCAAGGTTTTATTCTCCCTGCAGATTCTGAATGTACTGCTCCATTCGGTCGGCGCTGGCCTTCTTCATCTGATTTGTCGCATGTGCGTACACGTCCAGGGTAAACGCTGCCGTCGCATGGCCGAGGTTTTCCTGAACCGTCTTGATATCGTCGCCATTTTTGATAGAGGCAACGGCGTAGCTATGACGAAGATCATGGAAGCGCATGGTCTCCATTCCGATTGACTTGACGATCCGTTTGAAGCAGTCATAAACAGTGCGGTGTGACAGAAAGCTGCCTGCCGCATTGGTAAACACCAGATTGTGTACATTATCCCAAGCAGACCCGGCATAGGCAGCCATTTCTTTCTGCTTGTCCTGCTGCGCACGGAACAGGGCAAGCACACTCTGCGGGACGGTCAAGACGCGCCCCTTTCCGTTTTTCGGCGTGGAAAAGTAATACTGCCCGCCCTTCTTCTGCTCCTGCCGTGCCTGCTGACGAACGGAAATCGTTCCATTCGTAAAGTCAACGCAGTCCCAGGTCAGGCCCAGGAGCTCGCCCTCCCGCATGCCGGTAAAGAGGGCGATTTTATAAAGCAGTTCATGCGGGTGCCCATCGATCGCGCGAAGAAACGAAGCTGCGGCATCATCATCGAAAATCGTCATCTCTTTCCTGACGACCTTCGGAAGACTGCATGCGTCAGCAGGATTCTGCCGAATATCTCCATTCGCAACCGCCTGCTGAAGTGTTTTGTGCAGAATTCCATGGATATTCTTGATTGTCTTCGGCGAGAGCGGTTCTGCATTCTTTTTGCCTGGCCGCAGCAGATCGTTGTAGAACGTCTGGATCTGCTGCGTCTTCAGCGCGCACAGCTTGACTGCACCGAGGTTTGGCGTCAAATACAGTGCAATGTTGCGGCGATAGAGATAGGCCGTGGAGGGCTTAATGCCCTCCAGATAATTGTCCGACCAGCTCTGAAGCCATTGCGCAACGGTCATGGCGGACGGCTCAATATATGAACCGTTGTCAATCGCTGCAGTTGCCGCTTTCAGCTTTTGCAGCACTTCTTTTTGCGTTTTCCCGGTGATGGAGTGCTGCTTCTGCTTCCCGGTACCGGGATCAAATCCGGCTGAGTAGCGGGCCTGCCAGTAAGTATATGTTTTACCGTCCTGTGCAACAGAAATTTTCCGCACAGAGCCGTTTCCATTTGCATTTCTTTTCATGTCGTAGTCTCCTTCCTGCGCAGGCCGCTGCCCTGCGTTTTATGCGGCGTGCAAAAATTCGTTTATAGCGTCAGACGGAATCAGAATCCTCCGACCGATTTTTATGGCGCGGAGGCGTCCACTGCGCACCAATTCGTATGCACTTCCACGGCCAATACGGAGAAGCTCTGCAGCTTCTTCGACTGTCAGTGTAAGCTTTGGCAAGACATCTGTATTGACGTTCATGTTGTTTCCTCCTCAAATTTGCGAAGTACCCACTGCCTTGAAAGAGCGAAGGGTAGTTTGGCATCCTCTAAAATATGATTCAACGCGACTTCCTTTGAAGCCCCTTTTCTGGATTCCCGAATGATATCGATCCCTATGGACGCAGCATATGCAAAGACTAAATTTTTGAATTCGCCCTTTTCATCGTCGGTCAAAGCAACATTCTTGTGGGCCGCATAGAATTTTTCTATCTGAAGCACATGGTTTTCTTCCGTGATCCGGGCTGTGTTACCCAGCCACCGTGCAACTTCCTCCCGATATGTCGCTTTGTCCGAGCTCATGCGCTCGTAGAAGTCCTTTCTGCGGCGCAAAACATACTCAGCCTCTTTGTTTTTGAAGACCCCTCCTCCCTTCTGATAGTGTGCGTCGGAATTATAACGAAACAGCACGCCGCAGTCCGGATCGGATGTATTTGCCATCATATCAAGGATGTCCAAATGATTGCCTGCATCAAATTTCTGAACCCGGTTCAGCCTCCGGGTAATACCGGCTCTGCGTCCCGCAAGTGTCTGGGAACTCATCTCCAAAACATGAACCTGCAGAGTCTCGTTGAAATCCAGCCGTTTCCTGCCTATACATTGAATGAGTGTAGTCTGGTTATCAGCTGCAAGGACAATGTGCCTGAGTTTTTTATCGTGGATATTGACTCCGCAATCCAGAACCGTCGTGCAAAGCATGACCTGCTCGTCAAAGCGCTCCTCCCGACAGAGTTTTTCCCACTCCTCTGACTCTTTGCTGTCTGCATCAAGATAGGCTGCACAAATTTTATGTGCCTCACACAGACAATTCTTCAGCAGCATACCCTTCTGTTTATTCTCGCAGAATATTAACCACTTCGCGTCGGGATTTTCTTCGATTTTTGGGATATTGCAAAGATCCAGTTGCACATAATCTTGATCTTGCCGTAGTTGAAGGTTTGCATTCTCCAACATAAGCTCCAAACAAAGAGCCTGGCGTTTTACTAGCTGCCATATTTGCTCTTGGCCAGCAGAGTTGAACGATGCGTCCATTTGCAACCTAGTCAACGATTCCAGAGGAGCTCGGAGTGCGCCCCAACACTTTCTAACACATGTCATTGTCAGAAATGCGTCATGGACTTTTGCAAAAAGATGGTCGTAGACATTTCGGAGCAGTCCATCCAGGAAAATGTCGACTGCAGATCCGTATTGAATCTGCTTGCAATAATACAGGATAAATTGGCTCCGTGATAAGTCGTCAAACATTTCGTCAATCCGCTTTTGAATCTTTTTAGCAGCATACTCTCGTACAGATTCTATCGATTTCACATCTAAAAAATTCCAATAAAACCGATATGCTTCACGAAGGCTGTCCCCTTTCCTTGTTATTGTTAGATCGAGTTGATTCAAAAGCCATGTTTTATAATATGGCAAGGCTGACTCGTCATATTTGCGTTGATTTTTAACTGCACCCGGGCAGTCAAAGTAGTGCTTGAGCATCTTGTCATTATCTGAACATTTTTCATCATGAATTTGAATTCGACAATCAAATTCATGCTTTGAATAGCGGCGAATTCCCTCGCTATATATCTCTTTTCGTTTTGATAGCAAATCTGAACGGAGATTGCTCAAGTCCGTGCTGTTTGGAGCTGGTTCGGCATTCTTGGTTAAATCCATTGGCCACGCTTCTTTGCGGTCTTGTATGGATCGGCGAATCTCATTTGCAAGTGGCAAAGCGGTGCACAGGATATCAATAGCTTGATCTGCCGACATGTTTTTTATATCATTCGTTGTTCTGTCAAAGTTTTCTGTCAGACGGTCTTGAAACCCTTGCAGCAAACGACAGGATATCTGCGGCGTATTAAGATAAACATAATCAACATAGTCTAACGGTTCTGATGTCAGCAGTTTTTGCTCAAGTTTCTCTGTTAGCTTGGCAAAAGTACGCTGTTCCAATACTCCGCGGGTTTCACGCTGCCGCGCATTTGGGGAAAGTTCATCCTGCGCAATAATAATCGTTCGGTAGAGATCTTCGACTTCAGGATAAATTTTCATCCATTTTGAGCCAGAATCTTCTGGCTTGGAGTCTTCTGACTTAGTAAGTTCATAAAGAAGTCCAAAACGAATTGGGTCACACTCGTCCGTGAGGTGATCTTTACTCGGAGAATCGGTAATTACCCCCAGCGCATAGCAAATTGTCGCCATAGCGGTTGTACGATCATGTTTTTTCGGCAGCTCATTTACAAACTGCGAGCCAGATTTATCAAATGGAAGTTCTCTTTCATAAGTTATTGGGTAGCCAGAGTAATTGTTCGATTTATTTTCCATAGTTTCTCAGCACCTTTCCTATTTCAGTATATCATAGAAACCAGTGCCAGGAAAGATATACCGAAGCTGCCACATGTCATATTCCTGCCATTTGGCAGCTTGCTAATAAATTATAAATGACACAAGGAACGCCTGCCAGATACGGCAGGCGTTCTGATTTTGGAATATACGGTCAACAAATGGCAGAAAATCTGTGTTAATGTTTAACAAGGAACGAACACAATAGTAGGACTCAGAGGAAGCGTCATACCAAGCGCTTCCTCTGGCGAAAGCGTACAGTACCCATAATAAAGCAAAAAAGAGGTTCGCAATATATGAAAATGAAAGAAAGTAAAACAACTATGATATCTATAAAATATACACAGCAGGATAAAGAATATTTGCTTGCTGCGGCTCAAAAGGCGGGATGCTCTTTGAGCGAGTATATCCGCGAAAAATCCTTACAAGGCGATGCAATTCTGCTCAAAAAGCACGATCAGATTTTTTACCGTCAATTGTGCAGACATAACATGCTTTTGAAGGATGCCGGACTTTCTGCTGAGCAGCATGCATCCTTTGAAGCATGGGAGGTAGCGACATGGCAGTCCTTAAAATAAAGTCCGTCCCTCAGAAATATACAGACGAGCTTGCTTACCAGCAGCTTCTGGATTACATCATGCGGCCAGATAAAACGCCAGATCACTATATCGGCGGATTCGCAGTGCATCCACAATATGCAGCGGAGGAAATGCAGTTGGTCTCTCAGGCATATCATCAGGATCGCGGGGTTCGTCTCCGTCACTGGATCATCAGTTTTGAGAAGCATGAGCTTGCAGACGCTTGGCACGCAAATCAGTTTGCGCAGATGGCGTGCAGATTTTATGCAGATACATATCAAATCGTCTATTCCGTCCATGAAGATGCCGAGCATTTGCATGTTCATTTTGTAATGAATATGATTTCCTATCAAAATGGAAAGCGATACTCCGGGCAGAAGAAAGATTTTTACGACTATCTGAAATATCTTCAAGAAATCGCAGATTTGTTTGGCACATATATCATTCGCGTCAAGGACGATTCATCCGGCCAGAATACTTCACCTTTTGCCGCAAATGGCAGGCTGCGGCCTTTGGGCAAAAGATAGGCGTGTGTTCTCCCGTGAAGGTGGAGATGCTCACGCTGACCGTCTGTAATCAGCAGAATCGGAGCATCTTTTGGGAAATCTTCTGCGCGCTCCAGCAAGTCGATTCCCGGCTGCAGCTGTGTACCTCCCCGTCCCTGCACATGGACGGCTTCTGCAAGGCTGTCCGGACGCACGACGCCCTGATCGTAGGCAACTGCATCGCAGAATACCAGACGAACAGCGTGAACGCTCCGCGCTGCACTGTAGCTGGCAATCGCGCCCAAGGCTGCGGCAAGGAGTGAACGCGGCATATACACGAACAGGATCAGCATAATAAACTGGAACACGTCCGTATAAATGACGCCGAACAAGCCGGATGTAGCCGTATAGACAATAAATACCGCGCAGGCAATCAAGGCCCCCATTTCATAGGAAATGCCGATCTCGCCGCCGAGCATGTTGATAATTGTGGCTGTCGCCGTGACCTGTGAGGCAACCGTCCCCATCATGGTAAACGCAATCAGGCAGCCCAGTACAACCTTGGCGATCCTACCGAAGCGCTGCTCAAACAGATCCGGGATAGACGAGACATGAAATTTCGTACCGATGTCTGAAATACGTCCGGCAAAGCCGGAAAAGATAAACATGCCGAGCAGATACGGTAGCGCCGTCATAATCGCCTTGAAGCCGCTCGAATACGCGACGCCCGCGCGCCCCATCAAACCGCTGCCGCCGATGATAGTTGCACAGACGGTGGCCATCAGGACCAGCGGCCCAAAGAAGCATCCGCCAAGATAATAATCGTCCATGCTCCTGACCTTTTTAACCACAACAAGGCCGATGAGCACCATCGCGACCAGATAAACGCCGACAATCGTCAGATCGATCGCATGAATTTCATTATGAACCACGGGTGTCTCCTTTCCTTCCGGCAGGCAGACACCCGCCGGATCATGTTGTTTTGAAGAATTGGGCGACAGCTTCCCGTGCCTCCGGATCGCCCACAAAAATAACAAGGTCACCGCCGCAGAGCTCTGCGTACGGCCCCGGCGAGATGCTCAGCGCCTCCGCGCGTCCGATTGCAACGACGGTCGCGCCTGTTGCCTGCCAGAAATGGAGCGAGCCGAGGCTCTTTCCCGAATCCGGCCAATCCTGCGGGATACGGCAGGAAAAGCTCTGCATCTGCTCTGAGCTTGGCACCGGCTGGATGGAATCGTCGAGAATGCTGCCGCACAGCTCCGAAACCTGCCGCGCGACGGCCTCCTGCTGGGCAAGCAGCGCACGCAGCCGCTGCTTTTTCTGCCGCAGCTCGATCTTGCCGCCGACTATCTGTAAATAGCGCCTTGCGTTGCCGGCAGAGCGCACATATATGCCGCTCTGTTCCTTCACGCTCACGACCTGCATGTCGCGCAGTAGCTGAACCGCCTTGCGGATGGTCTCCGGGGAAACCTGATACTCCGAGGACAGCTTGGAGCGGCCGGAAAGCTTCTCTCCCTCCGCAAACTGCCCCTCTGCAATCCTTCCGGCAACGGAGACCGCAATCCGCATATATTGTGGGAGCTCCTCATTTTCCATATCTGAACCCCCTCCTTTTGCGCAAATTACGCAGATTTTATTTAATTATAGCAACTGGCAACTTGTATTTTAATATAAATTTTCAGTTTTTCGAGGGAGAAACTGGCCGCCGGACAGGACTTGTCCGGCGGCCAGCGCTTTATGCTTACAGATTTTGATATTCAGCCGGCGAAAGACCACTGATTTTCCGGAACACGCGGCAGAAATATTTTTCATCCGCATAGCCGACCAGATGGGCGATTTTTGACACGCGGTAATCCGTTGTTTTCAGCAGGATCTTCGCCTTCTCCACGCGCGTCTCCGCGAGGAAATTCATAAGGCCGACATGATAGCGCTCCTTGAACGCGCGCGACAAATACGACGGGTTGCGGTAATACCGTGCAGCCAGCGAGGAAAGCGACAGCTGTTCGGCATAGTGCAGCTGGATCTCCTGCCGCACCTGCGTGCAGACGTCGTCGTCCTGTCCGGACGTATCCGGCTTTCCGGCAAGCGCACCGGCTTGCTCCAGCAGATACGCGTTCAACTGTTGTGGATCCAGTCTCAGCTGCTCATCCAGAACCGGCAGCAGCGCCTGACTTGGCAGAAACGCCGCCCGCGTGCGAACCGGCTGTGGGTTGGCCTGCAGATAGCGGCTGCAGCGTTCGCACAGTGCCTCCCACCACGTCTGTAGGCTCTGCAGCGTCAGCGGCAGGCCGCTCAACTGCTCCAGACAGGAACGCAGACAGGCCTGCACCTGCTCGCGCGAGCCATGCGCGGCGGCTTCAAAAAACGAATCCGGCAGGACAGGCAGCTGCCCGGCACAGCTGTCTGTCTGCTCTGTCAGGCAGGCGGACTGCGTCTGCGCGATGAGCGCCTGCCCAGCCGCGCTCAGACTGGCGCAGTCCCACACGGCGTTATACTGCAGCGTGTAACGCGGCAGCAGGCCAAAGGTCTCGCGCAGGATAGCCAGCACCTGACCAGCGGCCTGTTCCTGCTGCTTTGCGCTGCCGGCCAGAAGCAGATACAGCAGATTCTGGCTGCCGACGCCAATCAGCACGTGACCGCGGCGGTTCTTCGCCAGAAGCTCTCGCAGCGCAGCGGTAATCTGCTTCTTCTCTGCTGTCTCGGCGCCGCTGAGCACGTGGACGCAGAACAGATTCAAGACCATCAGGCCCGCCGGACTCGGCAAGAACTGTGCCGCCGGACTGTTTGCAGGGAGCTCGGCATCCCCCTCGGCACACAGCGCAAGCAGAATTCGCTCGTCCGCGTCCGGCACCTGACGGTCATCCGGCTTCGGCGGAGCCGGAATGCGCAGCTTTTCCGCGGCGCGGCGCAGAACGGCGTCCAGCTGTGCAGGCTGGATGGGCTTGAGCAGATAATCCAGCGCACCCAGCCGCATGGCGGAAATGGCATATTCAAATTCATTGTAGGCGCTGATAACAATCACCTGTGCCTGCGGCTGGTTCTGATGGAGCCACTGCATCAGCTCAAGTCCGTCATGCTGCGGCATGCGGATATCCGTGATGATGATCTGCGGGCGGCTGCGCCGCAGGCAGGTAATGGCCTGCTCGACCGTCTCCGCCTCCAAAACCTCATCAATATCATAGAGCGTCCAGTCTGCCAGCAGACGGATCGTGCTGCGCGCGGGCTGCTCATCGTCAACAATCAGTGCCTTCATGCTCGTTCTCCTTTCTCGGCAGGCGGAGCGTCAGAAGAAACCCGCCGCGCGGCCGGTTCTGCACGTCAATTGCGGCGCTCTCGCCATAATACAGCCGTAGGCGCGCACACGTGGTGCAGATACCGATATGATCGGACTGGCGCAGGTCTGCACCGGCGTCTGCAAGCTCCGCGCGCAGCCGCTGCAAAGACGCTTCGTCCGCACCTGCGCCGTTATCCTCGACTGTGATTGTAAGCATTGGGCCGTCGGCGCTGACTGTGAGCAGCAGAAAGCCGTTTGTCCGGTTTTGCAGATGGCCATGGACGAAGGCGTTTTCCACCAGCGGCTGCAGCAGCATCTTGGGCACCGGAAGCTCCAACAGCTCCGGCGGAGCCTGGACAGAATAGACAAAGCGATCCGGGAAGCGAAGCTTCTGAAAGTACAGATAGTGCTCGGCAAACGCAATCTCCTGCGACAGAGGCACCTGCGAGCTTTCAAAATCCATGCAATACTGCATCAGACTTCCGAAGCCCGCCAGCTGGGTATAGATTTCGCGGTTGCCCGCCTGCAGTGCGCTGACGCCGATAGACTGGATGGTGTTGTTGATAAAATGTGGGTTGAGCTGGGCCTGCATCGCCAACAGCTGGCTGCTCTTATTGCTGAGTTCAAGCTGATACCGCTGTAGGATCAGTGCATTGATATTATCCATCATTGTCTGGAACTGTGTGATCAGCCGGCCGATCTCATCAATGCGGGTTGTGGAAATCGGATCCGTCATATCGCCCTGTCCGATCCGCTCCATATGCTGCACCAGACGGACAATGGGCGCGGTAAAGCGTGCGCTGATGATAAAAAGCGCAGCGGAGGCCACCAGCAGGACAATAAAGGCAATCAGCCACGTGAGCCGAATCAGCTGCGTCGTCCCGGCGCTCAGGACAGCCGCCGGTGTGATCTTCAGCAGATACAGCGTGCCGCATTCGAGCGAAAGCGGCGAATAAAACAGCAGCTGCGTTGCGCTGGAGCTGTCTGTCAGCTCAATATGGCCGCCTGTGTCTGGCAGCGCTTCAACTGTCTGTGCGGTCAGGCAGGACGGCGCATCCGGAGCAAAGACAGGCGTCCCATCGGACAGCAGCAGACAAACAGTCTCCTGCGCATTTGTCTTGAGCTTCTGCATGACGGAATCCAGATAGTCCGTCGTCAGATCGATATCGATCTGGCCGATATATGTATCCTCCGGCACGCGCCAAAGCGTGCGGTGCAGTGAGACAACATCCTGCGGCTGCTGACGCTTGACAGTATCGACGCCGTAGTTGGAGCTCTGGTGCAGAGGCTCAATCCAGAGCTGATGCTGCTCCGGCGCAGCATCCACATTGCTTTTGGAAAACACGGAGGAGCGCACCAGATAGCTGGCATGCTGGCTGTCCGCGTACAGATGCGCCTGATAAATGGTCGGGTCGGAAACAGCTGAAGCCTTAAGCGTGAGATTCACATAGGAATCAAGCTCATAGCCCGGCGCGCTGTCCGTTGACAGGCGCTGATAGAGCGCGGAATTGGAATACGGAACGAGCAGAAGCGTCTCGACGTTGTGCAGATAATTTTCAAGATTCTGCGCGCCCTGATACACCAGATTCTCCGACGTCGCGATGACCGTGCCGCGCGCGTAGCGCTGCATCATTCTCGAAATCAGCACCGTCAGCGACAGCACAATCGCGCAGATAGCCGCAAACAGCAGCAGCCACAGCTGCCAGCGCAGACGTGAACGCACAAATTGCCGCACAGACGGTCTGTCGGCAGATGGATTTTGGGCCATGGCAAAAGCTCCTGTTCGTGCATATTTTTTTAGATTATAACATGAGTGGTAAAAATAATCCACCAACTTTGTCAAAATCGTGGGTGTTTATTTTTTGGTTGGCCGGATACAATGGAGCCAGCCCAGATGAGAAGGAGCGCGATGCCAGTATGAAAACGCATAAAGGACGGGTTCTGCAGAGCAGACTGGAGGGCGCTGTGTTTATCGGCCCTGCGCTGCTGGCGTTCTTGCCGGTTGTTGCGATCCCGTTTCTCTATTCCGTCGTTCTGTCTGTTATGGAATGGAACGGCATTTCCGATGAAATTACGTTCGTCGGGCTCAAAAACTACATTCGGATTCTGACAACAGACGCAGACTTCAAGCACGCCTTCTGGTTCACGGTGCGCATAACGGCAGTGTCCGCCGTTATCTCCAATATCCTAGGTCTGTTTTTTGCTGCGCTTCTGACGAAAAAGCTCAAAATCCGCAACTGGGGCCGTACGGCGTTGCTGCTGCCGAATATCATGAGCGGCGTTATTCTCGGCTATATCTGGCAGTTTATCTTTACCCGCGCATTCCCCGCGCTGGGTGAGCTTCTGGACTGGGGCGTATTCCAGCAGAGCTGGCTCGGCACGCCGCAGACAGCCTTCTGGGGCATCGCCATCGTAAGCATCTGGCAATGGACCGGTTACACCATGATTATTTACGTCGCTGGCATCAACTCCATCAGCGCGGATGTGCAGGAGGCCGCCATGCTTGACGGCGCGACGGGTCTGCAGAAATTTTTCCGCGTGACGCTGCCGCTTATCATGCCTTCCGTGACCATCTGCCTGTTCTGGACGATCACGCGGGCGTGCACCATGTTCGATCTGCCGTTCGCACTCACCGCCGGAGGCCCGTTCCGCTCGTCGGAGACTATCGCCATGAATATTTACACCGAAGCCTTTACCAGAAATAATTACGGACTCGGCTCGGCCAAGGCGATGCTGTTCTTCGCGGCGGTTCTGATTGTCGCCCAGCTTCAGGTATTTGTTACCTCGAAACAGGAGGTGCAGGCATGACAACACGTAAAACAAAGCAGCGCGCCGCAAACGCCGCGCTTACGATCTTCCTGCTCACCGTCAGTATCATCGTGCTCAGCCCCCTGCTGCTGGCGCTGCTCAATTCGTTCAAAACGCTCTCGGAGATCACCTATGACGTGGCCGCCCTGCCGGAAACCTGGCAGACAGCCAACTATGAACGTGCATGGAACAGCCTGAATTTCCCGCGGGCGCTGTTTAACTCGCTGCTCGTAACAGTTCTGAGCAACGCGGGCGTTGTGCTCATCTCCTCCATGGCAGCATACCGCATCGTCCGCCACCCGACGCGCAGCAACCGTGCGCTCTACAAGATTTTTCTGGCCGAAATGATTCTGCCGTTCCAGGTGGTCATGATCCCGCTGACCATCGTAATCAAAAAAATGGGACTGATCGACTCCATCGCAGGCGTTGTGTTTGCCTACCTCGGCATGGGCGTCGCCATGGGTGTGTTTACCTACTGCGGCTTTATCAAGACAGTTCCGCGCGACATTGAGGAGGCTGCCCGCATCGACGGCTGTACGGAGCTCGGCACGTTCTTCCATGTGGTCTTCCCGCTGCTGCGTCCGACGACCTATACGCTTATCGTCATCAATACCTTCTGGTTCTGGAACGATTTCCTGCTGCCGAAGCTGATTCTTTCCTCGGAGCAGCTTCGCACGATTCCCATCGCGATTCATTCGCTTATGGGCCAGTATATCATGCAGTGGGATCTGGCGCTGCCGGCGCTGATGATGGCGATTCTGCCGGCCCTCATCGCGTTTTTGGCCATGCAGCAAAATATCGTCGCCGGACTGACAGCCGGTGCAGTCAAGAGTTGATTCCGCGTAAGCGAAACAATAAAAATCATACAGGAGGAACTTCAAGTGAAAAAGATTCTTGCCCTCGCCCTTGCGATGCTTCTGGTGCTGGCCGTGTTTGCCGGCTGCGCCGCCAAGCAGACGACACAGCAGACGGCCGACACTCCGGCTGACGCTCCCAAGTCCGACCCCGCCGCAGACGCCGCCTCCGACCCCGAACAGCCCGCAGCCAGCGGAGAAAAGAAAACCGTAAAGATCTTCCAGTATAAAGTAGAAATCGCCGATCAGCTTCTGGCGCTCGCCGACGAGTACATGCAGCTGCATCCGGAGATCAATCTGGTTGTCGAATCCGTCGACTCCACCGACTATAACACGCTGCTCAAGACGAAGTTCGCCAGCGGCGAAGCGCCTGACATCTTCAACAATCAGGGCTACACCGAATTCGAGCTCTGGCAGAGCAAGCTTGAGGATCTGAGCGATCAGCCCTGGGTCTCCAACATGGCCGAATTCACAAAGGAAGGCATCAGCGACGCCGACGGCAAGATCTACGGCCTGCCGCTCTACCTTGAAGGCTACCAGTTCTGCTACAACGTCAAGCTCTTTGAAAAGGCCGGCATCACCGAGCTGCCGCGCACACTCGACGAGCTCGAGGCTGTCTGCACACAGCTTGAGGACGCGGGCATCCCCGCCATCATTAACTCCCTTGGCAGCTGGTACAACATGGGCGTGTTCGGCGCGAATGTTGCCGTTGCTCATCAGCCGGACGTCAAGGCCTTTATCGAAAACGTCACAAACGGTACCGAGAACTTTGAAACCAACGAGGTCTTCAACGAGTGGGTAGATCTTGTCGATCTCATGCTCCGCCATACCTATAAAGATCCTCTGACCACCAGCTTCTCTGACCAGATTTCCCGCATGGCCAACGAAGAGGCCGCCATCACCCTCTGCAACAACGGCGCATGGCTGAGCTTCATGCAGATCAATCCTGATATCGAGGTTGGCTACTTCTCCATTCCCATCAACAACGATGCAGATTACAATGACGTTCTGTTCGCGGGCGTCAGCACATACTGGGTCGTGAACAACGAATCCGAGTCGAAGCAGGAGGCCAAGGAGTTCCTTGACTGGCTGACCTCCAGCGAACGCGGCCAGTATTATTTGGTGCAGGAATTCGGCTTCGTCAGCGGTCTGACCAGCATTCCGGCTCCCGAAGAATACGTCGGCCCGCTGAGCGCAGCTGTTGCTGAAGCTGTCGCAGCTGGTAAGACGCTTGGCTGGGAATGGCCCCGCTATCCCGCCGGCATGACCGAGGAATTCGGCGTCGGCATCCAGAAGTACGCCTCCGGCGCGTGCACCAAGGAGCAGATGCTCGAAGGCTTTACGCAGTCCTGGCACAATCTGGCCGGTTAATGAAAACAAGCACTGGCCGGCGAAAGCCGGCCAGTTTTTTATCAAAACAGGAGGAAATACACATGATTATTGAACAATTTGGCTGCATTCCCTTCGGCGGCGATTACTGCCCGGAGCAGTGGGATGAGGCAACGTGGCAGGAGGACATCCGCCTCATGCAGGAGCTCGGCGTCAATACGGTGACAATCAACGTACATAGCTGGGTCATGAACCAGCCAGCCGAAGGCGTATTTGATTACAGCAAACTTGATAAAATTGTCGATCTGTTGACAGACGCTGGCATCCGGATCATTATGGGCACAGCTACAACGGCTGTTCCCAACTGGATGGGCAAAAAATACCCCGAGATCATGATGACGGACATCAATGATCTGCATTACACAACCGGTCGCCGCGAGATCTACTGCACCAACAGCCCGGATTACCGCCGCGAGATCAAAACCGCGGTCGAGCATCTGGCCGAGCACTATCAGAACAATCAGAACATCAAGCTCTGGCACATGGCAAATGAGGTTGGCATCGTCTGCTACTGCGACAACTGCGCAAAGGCCTATCGCCGGTACCTGCGGAAGAAATTCGGCACGCTGGACAATCTCAATGAGCAGTGGACGACTGCCTTCTGGGGTCACACCTATACCGACTGGGAGCAGATCGACCCGCCCAAGACCACAACGGAATTCGCGCCCAATATGAACGGCATCGACGGCTTCGACTGCCATTTCCGCTCGACGGAAGCGATTGAGTATCTGCGCTTTTTCTCCGAATCCCTGCGTGAATGCTATGAAATTGAACGCGACGCAATCCACAAATATATCCCGGACGCGCTCGTGACGAACAATTTCCAGTTCCGCACGCTGGATTACCGCCGCGTCTGCGCCGCTTCCAGCGTAATTGCCTACGACAGCTATCCTGCTCCCGACGAGCATCCGGCCAAGAGCGCCATGTGCTACGACATCTGCCGCGGACTGCACGCACCGGGCAAGAACTTCATGCTCATGGAGATGACCCCGAGTCAGGCAAGCTGGGCACAGACGGTTCCGGTCAAGCGCCCTGGCGAGGTCGAGCTGATCGCGCTCAAGGGACTCGGCCACGGTGCAGATTCCTCGCTGTTCTTCCAGATCCGTAAAAACCGCAGCGGCTTTGAAAAATTCCACGGCGCCATGATTGACCATTGCGGCCATGTAAATACCCGCACGGGCCGCGAACTGCAGAGTCTTGCAAAAAAGCTCAAGGCAATCGAACCGTATCTGTCTGAGACGCATGTGCACGCAAAGGTCGCCGTGATTCTGGACTTTGATACCATGTACGGCGTGGAGATCCCCTGCTCGATCCAGAAGCGCATGAATTACATGAACGAGGTCGAATATTATTACCGCTATTTCAATGAGCGGAATATCGCCGTCGATATTTTGCCGGCGACAGCCGATCTGAGCGGCTATTCGCTCGTCGTTGCACCGATGCTGTACATGCTGCCCGAGAGCTTCGGGCAGGAGATCACGCGCTATGTGCAGTCCGGCGGCAGCTTCGTCACGACGTATTACAGCGGCATGGCCGATCTCAACGACTGCCTCTATCCGGGCGGATATCCGGGCATTCTGAAGGATGTCTGCGGCCTCTGGGTTGAGGAAACCGATGCGCTGACGGCAAATCAGCACAACCGTGTCAAAACGGACAGTGCGCTCGGCGGGCAGGATTACAGCTGCGGCTTCATGTGCGACGTGATCCATCTGACGGGTGCAAAGAGTCTCGGCGTTTATGCGGAGGACTTCTACGCCGGTACTCCCTGCATCTGCGAAAACAGCTTCGGCGCTGGCCGGGCAATTTATATCGGCACCAAGCTCGAAGCGGGCGGCGTTGATGCTGTGCTGGATTACGCCGTGCAGGGAACCGATGTTGCGCCTGTCCTCGCGGCTCCTGCCGGTGTGGAGATCTGCCTACGCGAGGGCGAGAAGCACGGTCTTCTCTTCCTCGTCAATAATACGACGGACTCGCGTACCGTTGCGATTCCGTCCGGTTGGGAAGCGCTTGCGGGCGAAGCGCCGGAAAACGGCGTACTGATACTCAGCGGCAAGGGCAGCGCTGTTCTGCTGCGAAAATAATTTCACCACAAAACGGACTCAGGGTGTCCTCCCTGAGTCCGTTTTTTATGCGGCCAGCCCATATTTAGTCTGTATGCGGTCGAGCTTCTCCAGCATCGGTTCGCTGCCGAGCCACAGGAAAAAGAAGGTTGCCGCGGCACGCGCCAGATCGACCGGGATACCAGTCATATAATATCAGCGCAGACGGCGGCTGCTGTGTGATTGCGTTGTCTTGCATACGGTTCCCTGCGCCGACGACGATCGAGCCGTCCGGCAAATGATACTCTCCGATTCTGCGCTCCAAAATCAGCGAATAGAACGCTTTCTGCACCTCAAGGGAGCAGACGTTCAGTTCATCCAGAAACAAGCAGAACGGCTCTTTTTGAACCAGACAGCGAGGCGGGCAGAAGACGCTTGTACCGTTTACGATCTGCGGCACTCCGATCAGATCCTCCGGGGCAAGCTGGCTTCCTGTCAGGCAGACGCAGGGCAGGTCCAGCTCTGCGGCAAACTGCTCTACAATCGCGGACTTCCCGATTCCGGGCGCACCCCAGATAAAAACGGGCAGGACAAGCCCAACCTGCAAAAGCAGCTCCTTGAGCTGATTCTGGTCGATTGAAACCGATAGCTCCATATATATCACATCCTTTTCTTTAATCATAATCCCCGTACTGGACAACGCTTGTCCAGCTCTGAAATTTATCGTAATTTTGCTTGTAAAATACTCATAATTCTGCTATACTGCAACCAGGGAGGGATGCAGTATGCCAAATATTCGTCCGATTTCTGATCTGCGCAACAGCGCGAATGAAATTTCTGATTTTTGCAAGCAGACCCGCGAGCCGGTCTTTATCACAAGAAACGGCACCGGCGATATGGTCGTGCAGAGCATGGCGGAGTATGAGCGGCAGCAGGCGCTGATCGATCTGTATTCCAAGCTCTCTGTCGCGGAAGCCGAAATTGCAGACGGCGCGGAAGGCGAAGACTTTCTGCGGGTCGCCGGAGAGCTGCGGGGGCTGGTGCATGGACGTTTATAAGGTCAAGATCTATCCGGCAGCCAAGCGCGACCTGCAGCAGATCGTTGATTATCTCAACACACTTTCCGCGCAGGCCGCGCTGCGGTATTATGACCTGCTGGTCGAACAGATCAGCAGCCTGTCCCACATGCCCTTCCGCTGCCCAAGACCGCGCGACGCGGCGTTGGCCGCCAAGGGGTATCGCTATTTGCTTGTAGAGAAATATCTGGTGTTCTATGTTGTCGTCGGCGATACCGTACAGATCCGCCGCATTTTGTACGCCAGAAGAAACTATCAAAGCGTCCTGGCAGATCCAATGTCATAAAGTTACCGCAGGGACATACTGGCATGCCCCTGCGGTTTTGTTATTTCTCTGCGTCATAAGAACCAAGCAGCTCCAAAGCCAGCAGCGCTCCCTTCAGGAGCGCGGACAGCGCGTTGGCGATGGCAGCAAGGTTTATCATTTTCCGGCAAGCTGACAGCCGCTGAGCAGCATCACAGCAGCTGTAATCAAGAATCCGAGCACATACCAAACCATACATCTTCCCTCCCTTCTGTGCAATAGAAATACTCCTCAATCTCCTCCGGCAGCATTCCGCCGCGAAGCAGTGTGTCCACGTCCTTCGCCGAGAATCCGAATGCCGGGGCCATCCGGCGAAGCTCCTCGGCGTAGCCGGTATTGTCCTGCACATCCGGCCAGCAGGAGCCGTAATACGGGGACTGGCAGAGCCGGAATTGATAGAGCTTTTTCATAGAAAAAGTTTCGCTTGCCCGGCTGCCATCCGGAGATAGCCGAAGAATCTCTCCTTCTTCAACCGGAATTTTCTGCATACTTCCGGAAAGCAGCTTCCGGATCTTGAACACAGCCGCATCCAGCACCGCCTGCGTGGAGGCGTAGAGATACAGCCCCTGTTCCGGCCAATGGTACAGGCAAAACGGATTGTTCCCGCGCACGATATAAAGTCGCCCGCCGCCATCCAGAACCGTATAGGTGAAGGAACCGGCTAATTGCTCCGAAGCAGTGCGAAGCGTCTGAAAGCCGATGCTGCCCGCCTGCTCCAAAAGCTGCACAATGATAAAGCTGTCCGTTTCGATTTTGGAAACGGGCAGCTTTTCCTGTCTGCGCAAAAGTCTGTCATTCGTAAGGACGCCGTTATGCGCCAGCGCAAACGGCTGGCCCGCCTTTCCGGAGAAAGGATGATTATTATAATTCCGGTATTCCGAGCCCTGCGTTGTCATGCGGGTATGTCCCATCACGGCAGCAGCCTGTTCCGGGATGCGGAACCGCATCCAATGCGCCGGGAGAGGCCGTTTGTAGACGCTCAGATGGCCGTTCATGCAATACGCGATCCCGGTTGCGTCAATCCCGCGCACCTCGCTGGCGGCGGCCAAAGCCGCAATCATCCGGTTCTTCTGCTTTGCGGACAGCGTTCCGCCGTAATCATAAAGTCCAAACAGGCAGCACATTACAGCTCCACCTCGCTTTCTACCGGCTCGTTGAGATATAGTCGCCGCTCTTTCAGATACTGGATCAGCTCCGGTTCCGTCACGCCTGCAATAAAATCCGACCATGAAAGCGCACGAAGCTCCTCATCGTTCAGGCACGTCACCACATCGCACAGGCGATCTGTCAACTGGATCGTCGCGGCAAGCGTGTTGTATTTGAGCGTACCTCTGAAAATACGAATCTCCACGGTGTCTTCATTTGTCAGGTTCACGCAGGTATATCGGCCATAGTGATAGCTCTTGGCGTGATCCATCATTTCCTTCGGCGTGTCCTTGTAGCCGTATCTCGCCGCCCAGCGTTCCAACTGCCGGTTTGTCTGGCGGCTGAATTTCAGAAGCTCGTTCCAATGCTTTTCCACGAAGAACAGCAGGCGGGCAATCGCGGCCTCCTGTGCCTGCTCGGTTTGGCCAAAGGCGTCCCGGCTGATATGGACGTGCAGGCCGCAGGTGGTGGCCTGATGGGAACGATAGCCCATCGCAACTGCCGCATCCATCATCTGCTCCCACGGGAAGCTGTGCATATGGCTGTCCAGCGTGGCCGGGTGGCTGACGATCTCGAAGCCCTCGTCCAGACTGCCATCATGCTTGCAGTACACGCGCGGCTCGCCGTGATTGCCGACGGCAAGAATTTTGTCCGCGTTGCTGTTGTATTCCCCGGCTCCGTCGATTTCCAGCTCCACGCCGAAATAGCGCGGTCCCACGCCGTAGAAAATCGGCAGCGGCTTGTAATCATAGCTGTGGATACCACCCCGCCGAAGCTGCTGGTAGCAGCTCTCACAATACGGATATCCATATGCTCGTATCCATACCTCCGAAATACAGCGTATCGCAGATTATGGGATATCTCAAGGGAAAGAGCAGCTTAATGATCTATGAAAAGTATGCAAATCTCAAGTACAAGTATGGGAACCGGCATTTCTGGTGCCGGGGATATTACGTCAGCACAGTGGGACGAAATAGGCGCGCAATAGAGGAGTATATCAGAAATCAGCTCCAAGAAGATTACACAGACGACCAGCTCAGCATTAAGGAGTTCGTAGACCCGTTTACGGGTGAGCCGGTAAGAGGAGGCAAATAAGCAAAAGCCCCTTTAGGGGCAGCCCGGGAAAACTGCGCGGTTGGCAGACTTTTCGACGAGCCTATAGGCTCAGCCCGGGTCATGCCCCAAGGGGGCTAGTGCAAACCACCGGCACGGCCGGTGGTTATGATTTGCAGCCCGGACGCCCGATTTTTCCCCGCGTGCTGCGTTTTGCGAACGATATGAAGTCTGATATCCGGCCAAGCCTCTCTGATATGGCGTTTTGCCCAAATCTCCTCGCGTCCGGCCGTCCGGAATCTCACATTTTTTTAGCCGAAACAAAAACTTTTCAGTTTGCAAACCCCAGGAAATATGGTATAGTATGTATTTGTCTGAAGAATCTGAAGGTATAAAAAAATGACAAGGCAGCAAAACGAAAGATGTTTTGCTCCACACTGGAAAGGGGTTTACCAAATGTCTCACAAGTACGTTTATCTTTTCTCCGAAGGCAACGGCCACATGCGTGAGCTGCTCGGCGGCAAGGGCGCGAACCTCGCCGAAATGACCAACCTCGGCATGCCGGTCCCGCAGGGCTTCACCATCACCACCGAAGCCTGCACGCAGTACTATAAGGACGACCACCAGATCAACGCTGAGATCGAAGCCGAGATCATGGAGTACGTCGAAAAGCTCGAAGAGATGACCGGCAAGAAGTTCGGCGATCTCTACAACCCGCTGCTCGTCTCCGTCCGCTCCGGCGCGCGCGCATCCATGCCGGGCATGATGGACACCATCCTGAACCTCGGTCTCAACGACGAGGTCGTCGTCGCCTTCGCCAAGAAGACCAACAATCCCCGCTTCGCTTACGACTCCTACCGCCGCTTCATCCAGATGTACTCCGACGTCGTCATGGAGGTCGGCAAGAAGTACTTCGAACAGCTCATCGACGAGATGAAGGACAAGAAGGGCGTCAAGCTCGACACCGAGCTCGATGCCGACGATCTCAAGGAGCTGGCTGAGAAGTTCAAGGCCGAATACAAGGACAAGCTCGGCGAAGATTTCCCGCAGGACCCGAAAATGCAGCTGATGGGCGCCATCAAGGCCGTTTTCCGCTCCTGGGACAACCCCCGCGCCATCTACTACCGCCGCATGAACGACATCCCCTCCGACTGGGGCACCGCTGTCAACGTCCAGTCCATGGTCTTCGGCAACACCGGTGATACCTCCGGCACGGGCGTCGCGTTCACGCGCAACCCCGCCACCGGCGAAAAGAAGCTGTTCGGCGAATTCCTGATGAACGCCCAGGGCGAAGACGTCGTCGCCGGCGTCCGCACCCCGCAGACCATCGACCAGCTGGCCGAGGTCATGCCCGAGGCCTACAAGCAGTTCACCGAGATCTGCGCCAAGCTCGAGTACCACTACCGCGACATGCAGGATATGGAGTTCACCATCGAGGACAAGAAGCTCTACATGCTGCAGACCCGCAACGGCAAGCGTACCGCTGCCGCCGCGATGAAGATCGCCTGCGATCTCGTCGACGAAGGCATGATCACCGAGGAAGAGGCCGTCGCCATGATCGACCCGAAGAGCCTCGATTCCCTCCTGCACCCGACGTTCGACCCGGCCGCGCTCAAGAAGGCCAAGGTCGTCGGCACGGGTCTGGCCGCCTCTCCCGGCGCCGCCTGCGGCAAGATCGTCTTTTCCGCTGAGACCGCGACCGAGTGGGCCAAGAACGGCACCAAGGTCGTCCTCGTCCGTCTCGAGACCTCTCCGGAGGATATCGAGGGCATGCACTACGCGCAGGGCGTTCTGACCGTCCGCGGCGGCATGACCTCCCACGCGGCTGTTGTCGCCCGCGGCATGGGCACCTGCTGCGTTTCCGGCTGCGGCGCCATCAAGATGAACGAAGAAGCCAAGACCTTTGAGCTTTCCGGCAAGACCTACAAGGAAGGCGACTGGATCTCCATCGACGGCTCCACCGGCAACATCTACGGCGAAAAGATCAAGACCGCTGCCGCCACCATCTCCGGCGATTTCGACCGTCTGATGGGCTGGGCCGACAAGTTCCGCAAGCTGCAGGTCCGCACCAACGCCGACACCCCGCACGACGCCCAGCAGGCTGCCGCCTTCGGCGCCGAGGGCATCGGCCTGTGCCGTACCGAGCATATGTTCTTTGAGGCTGACCGCATCAAGGCCATGCGCGAGATGATCGTCTCCGAGACCTCTGAGCAGCGCGAAAAGGCGCTGGCCAAGCTCGAGCCGATCCAGCAGGCCGACTTTGAGGCCATCTACGAGGCCATGAAGGGCCGCCCGGTCACCATCCGTCTGCTCGATCCGCCCCTCCACGAGTTCGTCCCGACCGACCCGAAGGACATCGAAGAGCTGGCCAAGGAAATGGGCCTGACCGTCGAGCATCTGAACCAGGTCATCTCCAGCCTGCATGAGTTCAACCCCATGATGGGCCACCGCGGCTGCCGTCTGGACGTCACCTTCCCGGAGATCGCCAAGATGCAGACTGCCGCCATCATCAAGGCCGCGCTGGCTGTCCGCAGCCGCCGTCCGGCCTGGAAGATCGTCCCCGAGATCATGGTCCCGCTGGTCGGCGAAGAGAAGGAGCTTGCCTTCGTCAAGTCCGTCATCGACAAGACCGCCAGAAAGATCATCAAGGAAGCCGGCAGCGACATGACCTACAAGGTCGGCACCATGATCGAGATCCCGCGTGCCGCACTGACCGCCGACGCCATCGCCAAGGAAGCCGAGTTCTTCTCCTTCGGCACCAACGACCTGACGCAGATGACCTTCGGCTTCTCCCGTGACGACGCCGGTAAGTTCCTGGCCTCCTACTATGACCGCAAGATCTACGAGTCCGATCCGTTCTCCAAGCTCGACCAGGCAGGCGTCGGCCGCCTCGTCAAGATGGCAGCGGAGCTCGGCCGCGAGACCCGCCCGGACATCAAGCTCGGCATCTGCGGCGAGCAGGGCGGCGATCCGTCGACCGTCGCATTCTGCCACAAGATCGGCCTGACCTACGTCTCCTGCAGCCCCTTCCGCGTCCCCATCGCCCGCCTCGCCGCCGCCCAGGCCGCGATCAAGGACGAGCAGAATTAAGCGCTTTATCTGTTGTATAACGTAAAGATGCCTCTGGCCGTTTCTGGCCGGAGGCATCTTCTTATTTTGTTACGGTTTCCACCGCTGTCGATCCGCTTCCGTGATGGAGCGGTACTCGCGGCAGGGATTTCCGAAGGCGACAACATGATCCGGTATGTCGTGTACGACTACGCTTCCGGCACCAATTACAACGTCGCTGCCGATCCGTACGCCGGGGACCACGATCGTTCCGCCGCCCATCCAGACGTCATCACCGATGGTGATCGGGCGAGCATATTCATACAGTTCCCGCCTCAGGTCCCGATCGATCGGATGATGCGCCGTAAACAGCTTACAGCTGGGTCCCAGGAACACGTTGTCACCGATGGTGATCTTCCCGGAGTCGACAAAGTTGCAGTCATTGTTGGCATAAAAATTATCACCGACCTCAATATTGAAGCCGAACCCACACCAAAACGTCGGTTCCACATACACGTTCTTGCCAACGTGCCCGAACAACTCCCGGATGATTGCTTCCCGCCGGGCCATATCCGACGGGCGCGTCTGATTGTACGCAAAACACAGATCTGCAGCCTTCAGATGCATCTCCTCCCGGCCGGGAAAGGTCGTGTCGTACATGTCGCCCCGCATGCATTTTTCAAATTCCGTCATGGTGTTTCTCCCGTTCCCTGCTCGATCAGCTGCTGCATCTGCTCCCAGAGCGGATCCAGGCATTCGATCGTTTTGCAGTAAAGTGCATACTTTTCCGCGTAGACCCCGGCTTTTTCCGGGTCCGGCTGCACACACTGCGCGACCTTGCACATGCCCCGCGCTGCTGCCGACAGATCTGCGTAATCACCAACCGCCGCCGCAACAGCAATGGCGCACCCGAGCGCACCTGTCTCATTGGCCAGCACGGTCTGCACCGGCAGCTTCAGCACGTCTGCAAACATCTGCGTCCACACAGCGCTCCTGGCCGCACCGCCTGCCACGCGGATCGCCTCTGGCGGAGCGCTCCGGCTCTGCATCAGCCGATCCAGGTGCATCTTGTGGCAGAAAACGATCCCTTCATACACGCTCCGCAGCAGATGTCTGCGGGTGTGGTTCGCGCTCATGCCGACAAAGGCAGCTTTCGCATTCGGGTGGACATTGCTCGCCATCAAAAACGGCAGAAAAACCGGCACAAAGGTCTCAGGCGGAATATCCGTCACCCACGCGTTCAGGATCTCATAGATGCTGCGTCCCTCTGCCGCAGCCTGCTGCCGCAGTTCCGGCAGCATCTGCTGCAAAAACCACTCATTGTTGCCCGCGGAAGTGGGGCTTGATTCTTCGATCAGATAATATTCCGGCAGGCAGAACAAGCTATTCATCCGAACGCTGCCATCCATGACGGGCATGCGTCGCACATATTCGTTGATCGACCAGGTTCCTGCGATCATACAGATGTTCCGCTCATCCAGCACGCCAACAGCCAGCGCGCAGGCGTCGATATCAAACATGCCCCCGATCACCGGCGTCCCGGCAGCAAGGCCGCAGGCTGCGGCAGCCTCTTCACTGACAGTGCCGCAAATCTCCGTTGCCGTGCAAAGCGGCGGCAGCGCATAGCCGATCGCTTCCAGCCCGAACAGCTGCAGCAGCTGTGGATCATAGCTGCGCGTGTGCAGGTTCAAAAGGCCGTTGCCGGAACAGTCCGTCAGTTCCGCCTGTGCCCGGCCGGTCAGCCGAAAGCGCACATAATCCTTGCAGGAAAAGACCCAGCGGATATTCTCCCAGGTCCTTTTTTCATGGTCGCGCAGCCAAGCCAACAGGCTGACACTCTGGCACGACAGAATATGCTGGCATGAGAGGGCAAACGCTTGCTCCTCTGTTCCATCCTGCTGCCAGCGCAGCGGATAGTCATATGCGCGGTTATCGGTGGAAAGAATGCCGTTGCCAGCCGGCTTTCCATCCTTGCCCCAAAGATACAGGCCCTTCCCGTGGCCGCAGACGCCGACACCCGCGATCTGCTCCGGCCGAATCCCCGCCTTCTGCATCACACCGCGGATGACCGCGCAGTTATCCTGCCACATCTGCTCCATGTCCCGCTCCATAAAGCCGGGACGTGGCTTCAGCGCCGCCGTATCTACACGACAGACCGCACATTCCGTTCCATTTCGGTCAAACAGCGCCGCCTTTGTCGTAGTCCCGCCGTTGTCGAGTCCTAAATAATACCGCATGCCGCATCCTTTCTGGTCCCGATCCGGAACTGCTCCTCCAGCCATGCTTTCGCTTGGCGGACCGGCGTCAGATCATCCGGTGAACCAGCGTCGTACCACATTTCGATCATGTACGGCCCCATATATCCTAGCTGCTCCAGCTGGGCAAAGCGGCGCGGAAAATCCACGCAGCCCGCCCCAAAGGGTACACACTTGAATTTTCCCGGAAACTGATCCGTCACAGCCAGCGTATCTTTCAGATGAACGGCGACAATACTGTCGATCCCACCTCTGAATTCAAAATCCACATCATTTTCTGGCCAGGCGCTGATGTTGCCCATATCTGGGTAGACCCGGTACCACGGACTGTGCAGCATCGCCTCATAGGCCATGTTTTTGGAGATAGAGTTCAAAAACGGTGTGTCCATAACTTCCATCGCCAGCATGATCTGGTGCTGCTCCGCCTTTGCTGCGCAGTAACGCAGCCCCTCGCGGAACAGCCGCACCGACTGCGGTGTGGACGGCTCATAATACACATCATATCCCGCCAATTGAATTACACGCACGCCAAGGTCTGCCGCCAGACCGATAGCCTTATCGATGACCGTATAGGCCTGGCTGCGGAGCGCCGGTTCGCTGCTGCCGAACGGGAAACGACGGTGTGCGCTGAGGCACATGGACTGCAGAGTGACTCCTGCGTCGCAGCAGATCTCACGCAGTTCCCGGCGCTGCTGCGCCGTCCAGTCCAGCCGGGCAAGCCTGGCGTCGGACTCGTCGATGCTGATTTCCATATAGTCAAAACCAAGTGCCTTGACTTTCTCCAGTCTGGTCTTCCAGCTATCTGCCGGATCCAGTGCTTTTTCATAAAGTCCCAGAAGGTGATTTCCGAGCATGCAGATCGTTCTCCCTGTTTTTCTCGGCTTTCTGGCCAACACCCTTACATGGCAAAGCCGTCAAGCTCATAATAGGCAATGTCCTTGCGATGATCCAGCCGCCCCAGCACGGCAACGACCGGCACGCTGCTCTCCAGCAGCAATGCATACTGGCCGAAAGGCACGCGATATGCGCTGTCGCCCACCGGGCCATCCAGCCGGAAGCAGTTTACGCGTCTGGCCGGTACGTGCAGGGTAAAGGTGTCTGGTTCCCGGTCCGGGAAAAGGACGCTCACCCGGATATCCGCGTCACTATCGCCGCAATTTGTGACCGAAAGCGCCTCGTGGCCATAGGGCTCTGCATCGCCGCGCGGGGGTATATCGCCATCCGCAAAGATCCATACTTTCTTTCCGTATTCCATTGGTATCCTCCGTTTTTATACCTGGATTTGCGTATAAAACAGGCGCCGGACAGCTGCGTGTCCGGCGCCTGGCGCTGCTTACAGCTGGATCTGATGCCGCTCGAGCATCTCCTTGATCTTGCACATATCAGCATCACTGACCGCTCTGGTCGGATGCTTCATCCAGCGCTGGCAGACGCCTGCCAGCTCCATCGTGGCTTTAATCACAGCGATAACATCGTACGGCAGAGAGGTGTACAGCTCGTCATAGAACGCGACAAAACGCATGTAGCTCTCACGTGCCTTTTCAAACCGGCCCGCGCGGTAATCCTCAAGCATCTCCAGGCACCACTTCGGCGTGATGTTGCCCGGGCCGCCCATGATGAAGCCCTCAACGCCGAGGCACATGGCCGGGAAGAACTCAAATTCGTCACCAGAGACCATGATGAAATTGTCCTTTTTGTCCAGTGCGAGCAGGATCTTCTGGATCTTATCCGTAGTCGTCGACTGCTTGAGCGCCTGGATCTTATCCAGCTTTGCCAGCCGGGCAAGGATCTTTTCGTTCACATAGTGCTGGTTTTCCGGGCAATTGTAGATCATGATTGGGAGCTTGACCGTCTTGTTCAAACGAACAAACAGGCCCTCAAGCTCTTCGTCGTTCAGGTGGAAGAAATCTGTCGGCGTGATCAGGACCATGTCTGCGCCAGCCTCATACGCGACCTCGCAGTGCTCCTCAATGATATCGCTGCTGTCGCCGAGGCAGCCTGCGATGATCAGCGCATCCTTTGCCTCTTCGCGGGTCAGCTCGATCACGCGGCGGCGCTCTTCTTTCTTCATGGCGCGCACTTCACCAGTGTAGCCAAGGATGAACAGCGTCTGCATTCCGGCATCGGTGCAGCGGCGGACCAGTTTACGGTAGGAAGCCTCATCCAGCGTTCCATCTTCGTTCCATGCGGTCAGCAGAGCGGGGGTGATCGTCTTTAATCTTTCAAGCATTGTCATATTCCTTTCTTATCTGTCAGATTTCTGCAGCATCAGACATCATCGTCTCCGCCGAGTACCGCTGCGCTTACCGGGCGAAGCGGCGGACGGGCCGTATCGAGCGGAAGCTCCGCACCGCGCAGTCCAAGTGCGTCCGTCAGCATCTTGCTGACAAGTTTGGAACACGTGCGGCCCTGGCACAAGCCCATACCGGCGCGCGTCCTGCGTTTTACCGCGGTGATGGAGGTCGCACCATCGGCGATCGCACGCTTGATATCGCCGACCGTGACTTCTTCGCAGCGGCAGACGATCATATCATCCGGATCATCGGGGTTGAATACATAGTTCTCGCAGCACGCATGGTCCGCATCTTCAAAGCCAAAGCGCTTCATTCCGCGCACTTCATCGGCATATTCCTTCGGGATGATCACCGTGATCACCGGCGTATGGTCGTTAGAGGCCGGGTTCATCACGCGCAGGACCTCCGCGTCGCACACATGCTGACCGGCACGGTTGACTGCCTTGACCTTCTGCCCCTTGGCCGGCAGCGGCAGATATTCATGTGGAAAGCTGACCGTCGCCTGTGTTTCGCTGTACGTTTTGTCCACGACGAAGATCGCAAGGCCAGAGCACTGCGCAACACATTTGCCGCAGCCGACGCACTTCTCTTCGTCCAGGCACGGCAGATTGATAATGGGGTCGCCTACGCAGATCGCACCGAATTTACACGCACCTTCACAGGGGTTGCAAGGGATCGGCTGGATGCATTCGATCACAGCGACCGGGCCCTTGGCGAAACGTTCGTCGGAAGGGATCCGGTTGAACTGCTTCAACTCCTCCCAGGAGGGATATCCGTTCTGTAAAATGCTGTTGCTCATAATTTCGCACCTTCCTCTACAACACGGTTCTTCGCAAGGAACCGGCGCTCACCGAACGGCCCAAGGCGCAAAGCATTCAGCCGCTGCCGGATCTCACCTTTCCTGCGCTCAGCTTCCGCCTCATCGAGGCATCCCAGGCTCTGCGCGATAGCAACGCCAGCCAGACGGCCCTCGTCCATCGCTGTATTGGCTTCCTCGACACCGGCGATGTCTCCGGCAACATAGACGTCATGCACACTCGTGCGCATATCCTCGTTGTGCAGCGGCATCCATCCGCCGAGTTCGGGAATGAACCCCTGCTGAACACCATACATCTGTGCAAGCTTTGCCTGCGGGCGCAGACCCGCAGCAATGCAGACCAGGTCGGCGTCGATGGATTTTTCCGTGCCGGGAATGGGCTTCCATTTTTCATCGAGCTGCGCGATCACCGCTCTGGTGACCGCTTCACCGCCGTCCGCTGCTTCTGCCCGAACGATGGTATGTCCCAGATAAAACGGCACACCTGCGCGGCGGATCTTTGCGGCGTGAACGCCGTAACCGCCGATCTTCGGCGCAGCCTCCACAATACCGACGACATCCGCACCCGCCTGCATCAGCTGGTAGCTGACGATCAGGCCAACATTGCCGGACCCGATCATCAAAACCCGCTGACCGGGCAGCACTCGGTTAACGTTGATCATGGTCTGCGCGCAGCCGGCACCCATTACGCCCGGAAGCGTCCAGCCCTCAAAATTGATGGCGTTTTCCTGGCCGCCCGTGCAGATCAGGATCCGCTCGGCATGGACCGTACAGATCTTCTTCTCTTCCCCGATCGTCCGGACCACAGCAAGATTGTTGCCCTCATGCAGACCGATGACCGTGCTGCTGAGCCAGACCTCAACGCCGGCTTCCGCCGTCTGCTGCAGGAGCTTCTGGCCGATATCCACACCGCGGATGCCCGCATTGTGCGCTTTGGAACCAAAAAATTTATGGATCTGCTTGAACAGCTGACCGCCGGGCCGGGCATTCTCATCAATCAGAAGGACCTTTGCCCCGGCGTGCGCAGCTTCGATTGCCGCAGCCAGTCCGGCCGGACCGCCGCCGACGATTGCTACTTGGCGATTTTCTACCATTGCATGTCCCCTCTTTATTCCTTATTCTGTGTTTCGATGACCATACCCTCGGCGACCGGGGTAATACAGGTGCGCACATTCCGCTGGCCATTGACGATCATGACACAGTCGGTGCACTGGCCGATCCCACAGAACGCGCCGCGCGCTTCATGCTTTTTGAGCGTGTACCGATTCACGCGGATACCATTTGCCAGCAGCGCTGCTGCGATCATGGATCCGGCTTTGACCTGCAGCGGGCGGCCATCCACGGAGATGTTGACCATTTGCTGACATGCGTCCGTACCAAGAATGGGATGCTCCGAAATATACATATTTTCACCCACCATATCTCAATTTTATCGTCCGGCGGCAGCACGCTGCCGCCGGTCAGCGCTTTTCTCAGAGCTCTGCGCTCAGTCTGGCATCCATTTCCGGAGACAGCGGCTCATAGCCGGTCTCAGTGATGAGATAGCCGGTCTCGATGCGCACGCCATGATGGACCGGATGGCCGAAGAAGCTGATGTCGATCGAGACGATCGAACCCGGCTGCAGCACATCCGTGCCGTTCGGCCCAAAGAAGGGGCGCTCCGCCTCCATGAGGCCGAGGCCATGCACAAACGGGCAGACGATATAACGCGTCCAATCATGCTTCGCAAAGATCTTTGCACCGATGGGATCGAGCGTCTTGCCGCACTCGCCGGGTTTCAGAGCATCCCTGGTCTTGCGGAAGACCTCACGGATGACGTTCAGAACGTCCTTCTGCGCCTGGGTGTACTCGCCGCTGATAGGCAGCGTATCGCCCATGACGCCCGCATAGCCGTTGAAGCGCGGTGCGATACCGAGCAGGACCATCTCGCCCGCCTGCATCTGCATGTTGCCGGCCGTGGGCGCTACTGCATTACTCTTGGGACCGGCACCGACCATGGTGTCAAACGCAAAGTTCGTGGCGTTTCTGCTGCGGCAGTAGAACTCACCGGCCGCGGCCACTTCGATCTCCGTTGCACCGGGACGGACCTTCTTTTCCATCTCCAGCAGCGCGCCGTAGGTCAGGCCGAATGCCGTGCGGATGTTCTCAACTTCCCACGGGCTCTTGAAATAGCGCAGGTAGTCGTACTCGTCCGTAATATCGACCAGCTCGACGCCCTTGAACCCCTGCTCGATCAGGCGATAGGTGTCATACGGGAAATAGCTCGTGCCGACGATGCCGACGCGCTTGAGATGGATGCCGCGCCCCGCCAGCTCATGGAACAGATCTTCAAAGGTGATGATCGTGGCGTTCGGATATTCCTCTTCCGGGACCATGAAGGGCTTGAAGCAGCGGACATCGCTAATGGCGCTGCACATCTTTGCGAACGGCTCGCATTCCGGACCGCCGAGCAGCAGCGGATCACTGTCTGCCAGGACCAGGACCGCGCCCTTTTCAAACTGTCCGCACCAGCCGGTCAGATACCAGCCGTCTGCAACGTTGACCTGATCAAAGTAGACCACCGCTGCGTCCAGGTTGTTTTTCTTCAGAATCTTTTTGACGTTTGCCAGACGATTGTTTGTTTCCTGCATGTTGTAGAAAGACATGGGATACCTCCTGATTGTTAAAAATATGTTGTTTTCAGACCGTAGGCTTCGTGAACCTGGAAAGGCTCAGGCGACTCATATCAAAGTCTGTTTTCTCATGGAACATGATCTGACCAAGCAGCTTCGCGCTGATCGGGCCGTTGGTGATGCCGTTGCCTGCATGCCCGGCGCAAACATAGAAGCCGGGGATCGGCGTATCCGAGACGATCGCCTCATGATCAGGCGTCCACGGACGAAGGCCCGCGTAGGCATGGATGATATTGACGTTTGCAATGCACGGGAAGAACCGCATCGCGCGCTTTGCAATGGCCCGCATCACGAGATTGTTGCTGGTCGTAGTATCACAGGGATATTTGCTGAAGCCGATGAGCGCGTTATGGCTGCCGGTCGGCTCGATCAGGAAACCGATGCCGTGCGCCTTCATAAAGGGCGTAACTGCGCGCTGTGTATCACTCTCGTTGCGGACGAGCGCATAGCCCAGCTCCTCGGTCTTTCTGCGCGTGATATACGCGCCCGGCTCAACGACCAGAAGGTCGCCCTTCATCGGTGTGATCGGAACGTAGAGATTTGCCATCTCCGCGATCTTGCCGGACCAGACGCCGGCCGCCAGCACGACCTTCTGCGTCAGAATATCGCCCTTGTCGGTCTCGACCTTACAGACAGCTCCCGTTTCGTCAAAGCCAAAGCCCGTTACCGTCGTGAACCGTAGCAGCTCACCGCCCATTTTTTTGATATGCTCGCCGAGTGCAAACGCAAAAAGCATGGAGTTGAGTGAACCGCCATTGCCGTATTCCAGTCCGCCGGGAATATCCGGCGCGGTATTCGGCTCGTCCTCATGGACCTCATATTTGTCCATCAGCCGCACATCGATCCCGGCTGCCCGTTTTTCCTGATAGATCTGGCGCGCGATCTGCATCTCTTCTTCCGATTCCGGCAGCACGACCATGCCCTTTTCCAGCCAGTCCACGTCATAGTCCAGCGACTTTGCGACGTCCTTGACAAGATTGACAGCAGCGTTGGTGAATTCCGTGATAAAGCCGGGGGCAGCGTCGCATTCAAAGTTGTCGCCGTCATTGCGGCAGCTCGTGCCGCTGGCAAGATCGCCGCGCTCTACAACGATGACCTTCAGTCCCCGTTTGGCAAGAAAATAGCCGTTGGAAAGGCCCTGAACGCCGCCACCGATGATCACAACATCTGCGCTTTTCATCAATTTTCGACCTCCTACAATATAGTTTAGGTGATAGGCGCGGCAGCCAGCCGCGTCTTTTTCCATCTCAAAGCCGAAGCTGTTAGAATGGGAGAGTAAATGGCCTGACAATAAAAACCTTGGGTCAACACGCCCGAAATGGAGTCCGTCAGCCGCCTCTTTCATTCGCAGCATTCGATTTGCGCAGGTAGAGCCACCTTGTGCGCTCGTGTCACCCAGGAGATTGAACAGGCAATGAGTAAAGAGCGGAAAGCCATATCCAGTCAGAAGGAGGAACAAAATGAACGCGGTAGGGATCGATGTTTCCAAAGGAAAAAGCATGGTGGCTGCCCTGCGGCCAATGGGTGAAGTGGCGTTGCTGCCACAGGAATTTCTCCATACCGAAGTCGGTTTGGAACAGATGGCATACGCCATCCTTGCGTTGGGGGAAAATACCCGTGTTATCATGGAGGCCACTGGACGCTACCATGAGCCGGTTGCCGCGGCACTGCATGCGTACGGCATCTATGTCTGCGTCCTGAATCCGCTGTTCATCAAGCAGAGCGGAGGCGGGTCCATCCGCAAGGTCAAAACCGACAAAGCAGATGCAATGAAGATCGCCAAATACGGCCTTGACAACTGGGTGGATCTGCGGGAATATACTCCCATGGACACTGTAAGACAACAACTAAAGCTGTGCAGCCGCCAGTACAACCTCTACATGAAAACGGTGGTATCGCTGCAAAACAACCTCATTTCGCTGACCGACAAGACATTCCCCGGCGTGAACGAACTGTTCTCCAGTCCGGAGCGTGCTGACGGTCACCAGAAATGGGTGGACTTTGTCATAACCTTCTGGCACTGTGACTGCATCTGCTACGTCAGCGCGAAGGCGTTTACCGAGCGTTACCAGAAGTGGTGCAAGCGCAAGGGTTATCATTTCAGCGCAGAAAAGGCGCTGGATATCCATGCCGGGAGTTGTGACCATTTCACCACACTGCCGAAGAACGACAACACAAAACTGCTCATTTCGACTGCTGCCCAGCAACTGCTCGCAGGCAAGGTGACACTGGCCGCTCTGCGCGCCGAAATGACGCGCCTTTCAAAGCAGCTGCCAGAGTACGATACCGTGCGTGCCATGTACGGCGTGGGTGAGACGACTGCCGCACAGCTTGTGGCTGAAATCGGTGATGTGCGTCGTTTCCCTCGCCGCAGCTCCATCATTGGATTTGCGGGTGTTGATCCCGGTATAGATGAGTCCGGCAAGCACAGCGCCAAGAGCGTACCTACAACCAAACGCGGTTCGCCGCATCTGCGGAAAACGCTATACCAAATCGTCTGCACTTACTTGAGAAAAGCCCCGGCAGATGAGCCGGTGTACCAGTTCCTCGATAAGAAACGTAGCGAGGGCAAGGCGTACTTCGTCTACATGACTGCCGCGCAGAACAAGTTCCTGCGCATCTACTACGCCCGCGTAAAAGAATGCCTTGAGGCATTCGACACACAGCAGAGTTCCACACAGAGTTAAGCGAACTGCCATTCTTCATCTCGGCTGGCGATGCAATCTTCTCCAGCCTGTTTTGTTATACTCTTTTTTGGTCTCGCAAATTTTGCGGTACTTTTTTCATTTCAGCTATTGACTTTTGTTTGCAGGACTCCATA
>CDZG01048919.1_pt1 | contig 38580 bp, 42 predicted proteins | sample 557741 | NCBI WGS metagenome assembly CDZG01 (sample SAMEA3182086, study PRJEB8094) | gut metagenome | biome: human; feature: gut; material: Stool; isolation source: human stools | place: Canada | collected 2013-01-21
GGGTATAATGAGTCAGGGACTGAAAGGCATTCACTCAACGAGTGGGAGGAAGAACTGCGGGAAAGGAAGAAATCTACTCGCTTTTTGTAAGCATAATTACTAATCGACGAAATATACAATGAATTATCATTTACCTCATAACGGAAAAGAAAAGAAGGAAAAGAGTGATAAGGCGGTAAGGTGATAGGGGGATAAAGTAGCTGCGCTATATATCACAGAGCGTTATCCCGTCATCACTTTATCACCCTACCACCTTATCACAACTGATTCATAATCGTACAGATATAAGTTAATCCCAATGGAGAAAAGGACACCTCAATTGAAATAATACAAGAACACTGCAATCCCCTCAAGCGCTTTCTTAGGCTGATCCTTTATTTCAATTGTAAACTTAATCTCTGCTTTCGCCACACCACGCAGATTTGCCAGCGAATGTAACTTCGCCACCAGACGCACGCTTTGTCCCGACAACACCGCCTGCCCGAACTTCATCTGCTCCATACCGTAATTAACCATCATCTTCAGGTTGTTTACCTCAATAATCTGGTTCCACAAATGCGGAAGCATAGACAAAGTGAGATAACCGTGCGCAATGGTAGTCTTGAAGTGACTTTCTGTTTTTGCACGTTCCGTGTCTACATGTATCCATTGATGGTCCAACGTAGCATCTGCAAACATATTGATGCGCTCTTGCGAAAGTTCTACATAATCAGAAACGCCAATCTGCTGGCCTACCAGCTTTTCAAATTCCTCGTACGAGTTGATAATTACTTTTTCCATTATTCTCTTTTTATATTTAATAGTTTCTACGGTTGATAATCCCAACCATAATCATTATGATAAATCATTAGTTTACTCATGCCTCCGTCAATCGTAATGTTCTCCCCGTTGATAAAGGAGTTCCGTTCGTCACAAAGGAAAAGAACTGCACGGGCTATGTCAGCTGGTTCTCCTACCCTTTGCGAGGGATGCTGCATGATGTCTCCTTCCGTATATGCCGGCACATAATCCTCTTCATGATAGCTTCCCGTATCAATCCAACCGGGAGCAATAGAATTCACACGGGCAACTCCCGAAAGACTGACCGCAAGCGCATGAGTCAGAGCCGTTATTCCACCTTTGGCTGCCGTATAACTTTCCGTATTGGCCTGCGACTGAAAAGCACGGGTAGAAGAAATATTCACAATAGCACCTGCACCACTGAAGTAGTCTTTAAAAGACAGAGCCAGGAAATAAGGAGCCACTACTCCCACACGTTGCACATACAGGAAGTCTTCATACGAACAGTTGCTCAATATACCTCCATTTGTCAGGCAAGCATTATTTATCAGACAGTCGATCTGATCTTCTATGGATAAGACAAAGTCTACAAAATCCCGCAGCGTCTGTTCCTCGGCAATATCTCCGACAAAGCCTGTTACCGAAAGACTTCTTTCCGACATCTTTCCTTCCGCCAGTTCCACCGCCTCGGGTGTCTTATCAATGAAATACACCGTATATCCCGATTCCGCAAACATCTCGACAATGCAACGACCGATACCGGCAGCTCCACCTGTTACTACACATACTTTATTCATACGCTCTTAATTTTAAGTATGATGAACAAAACCCCGATAACGAAGGTTATTATTCTTTTCATGGTTGTTTACTTTTAAATCGTGAAAACAGGTAACAAATATACTCCATATTCCAGCAAGTTACAAAAAGTCAAGTACCCTTTTTCTTATTCGGAAAGGTTTTCCTACTTTTGTGACAAACATTACGAAACATGAAACTGAAAGATAAATTCACAGAACTGATGCATAATCAGGCCTTGAAGCGAAAACTATATGTCATCATATTCGAAGCTGACACACCTGCCGGGAAGCTATTCGATGTTACCCTGATCTGGTGCATATTGCTTAGCGTAGGACTTGTTATCCTGGAAAGCCTGCAAGGATTACCGGTATGGCTGAAAACTCCATTCATTGTTATGGAGTATTTACTGACCGCTTTCTTTACTTTCGAATATATCACCCGATTGTATTGCTCGCCTAAACCTTCCAAATATGCTTTCAGTGCTTTCGGAATCATCGACTTGCTGGCTACACTACCGCTTTATCTAGCTTTCCTATTTCCCGGGGCACGTTATCTGCTTATTATACGGGCCTTCCGCCTGATACGGATATTCCGCATTTTCAAGCTATTCAACTTCTGGATAGAAGGGCAAATGCTGCTGACAGCACTACGAGACAGTAGCAAGAAAATCGCAGTTTTCTTTATGTTTGTGGTTATTCTGGTGATATCTATCGGAACGCTGATGTACATGATTGAAGGAGGAAAGCCTAATACGCAGTTCAGCAATATTCCCAACAGTATTTATTGGGCCTGCGTCACCCTTACCACCGTAGGTTACGGAGATATAACTCCTGTCACCGCCTTGGGGAAATTCCTTTCGGGTTGTGTCATGCTGATAGGTTACACTATTATTGCAGTACCCACCGGCATAGTTTCCGTATCGCTGATGAAAAGACATGAAAAGAATGTAGCAAGAGAGTGCCCCAACTGTCACAGGCGAGGACACGAAGAAAGTGCACAGTTCTGTAAGTATTGCGGATCATCACTTGATAAAGCCCCTAAAGAATAGAAAGACTTTCATACTAAATCATATCGGCAAATAATAACGCATAGAAATATATAAAATGGAACAATTTTTTGTTACTCAAAGAGAATTTACCCTACGTCCCCGTGCACGTGGCTTTCACCTGATAACGGATGAAATAATACGTAACCTGCCGCGTCTGCCGCAAGCCGGACTTTTACATCTGTTCATCAAGCATACCTCTGCCGGACTTAGCATCAATGAAAATGCAGATCCGGATGTCCAGACGGACATGGAAGCCATCTTCAACCACCTGGTGAAAGAACGGGAACCCTACTATATGCATACCTGTGAAGGAGATGACGACATGCCCGCCCATGCTAAATCGACTCTGACAGGTAATAGTCTCAGCATACCTATCACTGATGGTAGACTGAATATGGGTATCTGGCAAGGTATATACCTCTGTGAATTCCGCAATCATGGCGGTGGAAGAAAAATAGTAGCAACCGTCATCGGACAATAAAATATATGAAAACAAAGTTTCCGCAAAGTGGATGTCAACGAACAAAACGAACAGGCTTTCCGCTTCTACCGTAACAGGGGCTTTGAAGTAATAAGCCGGGATGAAACAGATGCACAAGGCAAGCCCTTTCCCATCCTGCACATGCAATTAACAAACTACTAATACAGTAATTATGAAACGAGCCATTATTATAGGAGCCACCTCCGGCATAGGAGAAGAAGTTGCCAAACTGCTAATTCAGCAAGGTTGGCACATCGGTATTGCCGGAAGACGGGAAGAAGCATTGGAGAAACTGCAAGCCACCGCCCCCGGGCAAATCGAAATCCAACGTCTGGACGTAACAGATCCAGATGCCCCTACCCTACTGGAGACACTTATCCGGAAGTTAGGTGGCATGGATTTGTTCTTCCTCAGCTCCGGCATAGGAAGTCAGAACCCAGACCTGAAACCGGAAATAGAACTAAATACCGCCCGTACCAACGTAGAAGGATTCACCCGCATGGTGACCGCCGCCTTCAATCACTTCAAAAACGAAGGAGGTGGGCATATCGCTGTCATCAGCTCCATTGCAGGCACCAAAGGATTGGGCATCGCCCCGGCCTATTCCGCAACGAAACGCTTCCAGAATACTTACATCGAAGCCTTGGCACAACTCTCCCGGATGCAACACTTGAATATCCATTTCACAGACATACGCCCGGGTTTCGTCGCTACCGACTTACTGAAAAGTGGTAAGTTCCCCATGCTTATGCAAGCCAATCAGGTAGCGAAGAGTATCGTCCATGCCTTGAACCGGAAAAAACGGGTCATTGTGATTGACGGTAGATACCGTGTAGTTGTCTTTTTCTGGCGAATGATCCCCCGGTGGTTATGGGAAAGATTGCCTATAAAGAACTAAGATTCGTTGTAAAGACACCATAGTTCTTGCCTCATTCCCGTAAATATTGTATATTCGACCTCGAACCAAACAAACTTTTGAAAATGAAAAAAAACTCAATACATATCCTGATAGTTACCTCAGTTGCTCTATGCGCCGGTGCCGCACTTCCATTTCTGTTTGGGCACAGCACGATAGATCCTGAACAGCAATCCGTTAAATCCGAAGTTCCCTATTGTGTCACCTCCCCTTCCGTACCGGATAAAATCACCTTTGCCGGACAGGAAATTGACCTGACACGCTACGATCATCGTGAACGCATGGACCGTGAACAAATGTCGTTCACCTATATGCACTCCACCACCATGCTCACCATCAAGCGTGCGAACCGCTTCTTTCCCATCATAGAACCCATATTGAAGGAAAACGGTGTACCCGACGATTTCAAATACCTCGCCGTAATAGAGAGTAACCTCAACACCCTTGCCCGTAGTCCGGCAGGAGCAGCCGGAATGTGGCAGTTCATGCAAACTACCGGACGCGAATTCGGCCTTGAAGTAAACCCCAATATCGACGAACGTTATCACGTGGAGAAAGCCACCCGTGCCGCATGCCAGTATCTGAAAGATGCCTACCAAAGATATGGTAACTGGCTTTGCGTAGCCGCTGCTTACAATGGTGGACAAGGCCGCATCTCCTCTGAACTGAAAAAACAGCTCGTAGATCAAGCCGTAGACCTTTGGCTTGTAGAAGAAACTTCCCGTTACATGTTCCGTCTGCTTGCCGCTAAAGCCGTCATCAGTAATCCGCAGCGCTATGGCTTTTTACTGAAACGGGAACATCTTTACCCTGTCATTCCCTATACAGAGATCAATGTAACAACAAGTATCGACAATCTGGCACAATTTGCCAAGAGTAAGGGTATTACCTACGCCCAACTGAAGGATGCCAACCCATGGCTGCGCGATAGTTCTTTACAAAACAAAAGCGGACGTACATACGTTCTTAAAATACCGACACAGGCGGGAATGCACTATGATCCGAAGAAGACTGTGCCGCATAATAGGGCATGGGTTATAAATTAAGTACTTTTCTTTTGTCTTGAGACAAAAGAAAAGATACCAAAAGAAAAACTCAAGGTTGCACTTCCGGAGCTACTCCGACACTGCCATTGCCTCTTTCTTTTTGGTATCTTTTTCTTTCGGGGCAAGCCGAAAGAAAAAGTACAGTAACTTAAAACACAGAAAGGAGCCAATATGACATTAGATTTCGATTTCGTACTCAGACTATTAGTAGCCGGCATCTTAGGTGCCATCATCGGCCTAGACAGAGAATACCGTGCCAAAGAAGCAGGATACCGTACTCACTTTTTAGTATCATTGGGCAGTGCCCTCATCATGATTGTTTCCCAATATGGCTTTCAGGACATTATCAAAGAAAACAGCGTCTCGCTGGACCCGAGTCGTGTAGCGGCCCAGGTAGTCAGCGGTATCGGTTTTATCGGTGCCGGTACCATCATATTACAAAAGCAAATAGTCAGAGGATTGACTACTGCTGCCGGAATATGGGCTACAGCAGGCATCGGTCTGGCGGTTGGAGCCGGAATGTATGTAATAAGTATAGCCGCTACCCTGCTCACTCTGGCAGGATTGGAACTGCTCAGCATCCTGTTCAAAAGTGTAGGGATGAAAAGCTCTATGATAACATTCTCTACCGGAAATAAGGATATCCTTAAGGAAGTATCCGATCGCTTTAACTCCCGAAATTATATGTTAGTCTCCTACAAAATGGAAAGATTAGGTTCCGGAGATACAGAAAGGTATATAGTGACTATGATTATCAAATCCAAGCGGAGTAATGACGAAGGACACATGCTGTCACTTATGCAGGAATGGCCGGATGTGACAGTAGAACAAATCGAATGATCTTGTTACTGCTTCTCTGTCATGTGTTTCCAGTAACGTATAGGCATATCTTGTTTATGCTTCCGCGGATTTAGCCGTTCTTTGATACAGATGGCTTTAAAGTATGTCTTCCAGAGTTGCTGAAAAAGTTTCTCGTCTTTATCCATCAGGCTTTCATCCAGCATACCTGTGACCAGATGTCGCTCGCATGAACCTTCTTCAAAAGTGACTTGACGTACTTCTTTCAAATCATAATAGAAACCATACGCCCGTTTTATGTCATATATCAGCCAGGGCTGATCGGCAAAACGATCCTTAAAATGATCGATAGCCAGTGGTAGAGCATTCTTTTCCGGCTCTACCGCAGCAAAGAAGGTGCCGTCGGCAGCTTTCTGAAAACGGATAAACTGGAGCATACGAAGACGTTCCCAATCCACCCGCTTCCACATACGCGAGAATTCCAGTACATCCGGATCGGCAAAATTGGTTTCAATGGAACGAGGAGCATCAATCGCCTTACGAATATAGCGAAACAAAAGCATCGGAGTTTCCTGTTCCTCCGCCAGCCAACATTGGGCGAGGCAAGACAGAGCACCGGAAGAGAGTTTCTTTTGCAAACCACGCCATACTCGCTTCGCCTTTTCTTCTTCGGTGATTACCGTGAAGACTTCATCATAAAATAAAGGTAATGGCTCTCCTTCCGGAGACAATGCATCAGGAAAAACACGACGGGAATAGGCTTCAAAAACAGAAGTCAGCAAACCCTCGAAAGTATTATCAAAAACAAATATATTCATGGAAAAGAACTCTCTTAGTCTTGGAAATCAAGTAATAACTGCCTTTCGTCCACTTTCTTCTTGTTCGGATTCGTTATCAGCAAACTACGTACTGCTTGCGGAGTCATCTCATTCACTGTCTTCATGGGGAGTTCATGGCAAGTAATAAAGTACTGCGCTTTCTTCATCACTACTCCTATCTTCTTCAACTCATAGAAACCTAACTTAGAAAAACGACGGGATGCCACGATCAATCTTGCCGACTTCACTCCGACACCCGGAATACGCAATAACATCTCATAATCCGCCCGATTGATATCTACCGGAAACTGCTCGGGATGGCGCAAGGCCCACGACAGTTTAGGATCAATCTCCAGGTCCAGGTCAGGATATGCATCATCCACAATCTCTTCCACCTTAAACTGATAAAAGCGCATGAGCCAATCTGCCTGATACAGGCGATTTTCACGCACCAGCGGTGGTTGCTTCAGGGCCGGCAAACGCGTATCATACGTATTCACAGAGATATAACCGGAATAATAAACACGCCTCATTGTAGGTCCTTTGTAAAGAGCTGATGAAAGAAAAAGGATATCTTTGTCCGTTTCCGTCGTAGCCCCTACAATCATTTGCGTACTCTGTCCGGCAGGGGCAAAACGTGGTGCATGGCGATGTTTCTTCCGTTCCTCCGAACTTTCCAACACGCCTTGCTGAATATAACGCATCGGCGCATATACACTTTTATGGTCTTTCTCCGGGGCAAGAAGTTTCAGATTCTCCTCTTTCGGTATTTCTACATTGACGCTGAGGCGGTCGGCATACAACCCCGCTTCGTTCACCAGTTCACGACTGGCACCGGGGATACTTTTCAAATGGATATAGCCATTGAAACGATGCACTGTGCGCAAGTCTTTTGCCACGCGCACCAAGCGTTCCATGGTATAATCCGGACTCCGCACCACACCACTGCTCAGGAATAATCCTTCTATATAATTGCGGCGATAGAACTCCATCGTCAGATCTACCAACTCACTGACAGAAAGCGTAGCACGCGGCAAATCATTAGAGCGACGATTGATGCAATATGCACAGTCGTAAATGCAATAGTTCGTCAACATCACCTTCAGCAGTGAAATGCAACGTCCGTCCTCAGCAAAACTATGGCAAATGCCCCAACCACCGACAGTATTACCCAACATACCGGGTTTGTTGGAACGCACGGTACCGCTAGACGAGCATGAGACGTCATATTTGGCCGACTCCGCCAGTATTTTCAGTTTATTGAGGACGTTTTCATTCATATCCACTACACAACTTAATAATTGGGCCAAAATTAGCAATTCGAAGAGAAGGAAACAAATAATGGGAAGTTAAATAATAAAGAACTATTCAGAGTGTCTTCACACCTGTAAAACAAAAAAGACCGCTCTCATTGAGACGGTCTTTCAATTCTTTCAGTAAGCGTGCTTATTATTTAGCAGCTTCCAAAGATGCTTTGCGGAATGCTTTCATTGATTTTTCGATTTCCAAAGAAGCCTTACGTGCACGAGTACCGGCAGCTTTGTTACCATTTTCAATCTGAGCTTTTGCATCTTTCTCGAATGCTGCATACAATTCAGCAACTTTTTCAACTAATTCTTTCATAATCCTTTTCTTATTAATATTACTTCGTTAATAATGTCTGGCAAAAATACACTCTTTCTTGAAATAAATGCAGAAAAACAATATTTTTTTTGAAATAATCCGCAAAAATTGCACAAAAAAACGTCCTCTGGCGTTTTTTACCTACTTTTGCAGGCATGAAACCCCTTACAGATACGGAATACATACACTTGCTCATAGCCGAAGGCGAACACCAAAGGCAGGACTTTAAGTTTGAGATTTCCGATGCCCGTAAGATCGCAAAAACGCTCTCCGCCTTTGCCAATACGGACGGCGGGCGGTTGCTGATCGGGGTAAAAGATAACGGAAAGATTGCCGGAGTTCGCTCCGATGAGGAACAATATATGATAGAGGCGGCAGCACAAATGTACTGTCAGCCGGAAGTGAATTATACCATGCAGACCTTTCAAGCGGAAGGACGCAGTGTGCTGGTAGTGCAGATTGAGGAAAGTTTGCAAAAACCCGTATATGCCAAGGATGAAACTGGAAAACCGTTGGCTTATCTGCGCATCAAGGATGAGAATATACTCGCTACACCGGTTCATCTGCGTGTATGGCAGCAAAGTGGTAGTCCGCGGGGAGAACTGATAACTTATACTGAACGCGAACAGTTGTTGCTTGACTTGTTGGAAGAAAATGACAGTCTATCGTTAAACAGGTATTGTAGGCTGGCACGCCTTTCCCGACGTGCAGCGGAACATTTACTTGCCAAGTTCATCCGGTTTGATATTGTAGAACCGGTATTTGAAGGTCATAAGTTTCACTTCAGGCTAAAGTAAATGATTATTCCTCAATCCTGACTTTTATTTCTTGGGGATGAGCAGAAAGTTATTTACAGAAAAGAGGAGCCGGACACAGTCGTTACCTTAGGGTATCTCTGTCGTTACTTGAGGGTGCCTCTGTCGTTACCTTAGGGTACCTCAGTCGTTACTTGAGATAGCCTCAGTATAACATATTCACAATCAACCAGTTATAAGCACATCTTTTGTAATCCTTAGAATCATAAATTCAGACAGAAGAACCGACAGTTTATCATTAAACAAGTAAATATAAAACAATATAGCATGAATATAATCAATTCAATCAACGATATTCTCTGGACCTATATCCTTATCGCTCTGCTTTTGGGATGTGCCCTTTGGTTCACGCTGAAAACCCGCTTCGTACAGTTCCGCATGATAGGTGAAATGGTACGTTTACTGGGTGACTCAGCAGGAACAAACGGTAAGCCAGGTGAAAAGCATATCTCTTCATTTCAGGCATTTGCCATCTCCATTGCCAGCCGCGTAGGTACGGGCAATCTGGCGGGTGTAGCCACCGCCATCGCTGTAGGCGGACCGGGAGCAGTGTTCTGGATGTGGGTCATTGCCCTGTTTGGTGCTGCCAGTTCATTCGTAGAGTCCACATTGGCACAATTATATAAGGTGAGAGGCAAAGACTCTTTCATCGGCGGTCCCGCCTATTATATGCGGAAAGGATTGAAACAACCGTGGATGGGTACTGTGTTTGCCGTACTCATTACGATAACTTTCGGCTTCGCCTTCAACTCCGTGCAAAGCAATACACTGTGTGCAGCTTTCGAACATGCGTTCGGCTTCGATCACGTCATTGTAGGAGGGGTTATTACCATAACTACGCTGCTTATTATCTTTGGTGGTGTACAGCGCATTGCTAAAGTGAGCAGTATCATTGTCCCCATTATGGCATTGGGATATATTGCTTTGGCACTGATTATTGTAGCTATCAATATCACTGAACTTCCTGCCGTTATCAAACTCATCGTCAGCCATGCCTTCGGCTGGCAACAGGCATTGGGCGGTGGCGTAGGTATTGCATTGATGCAAGGCATCAAGCGGGGATTGTTCAGCAATGAAGCAGGTATGGGTTCCGCTCCCAATGTGGCAGCTACCGCACACGTCACACATCCCGTAAAGCAGGGACTGATACAGACCTTGGGCGTTTTCACCGATACATTAATTATATGTACCTGCACCGCGTTCATTATACTTTTCAGTGGTGCGCCACTGGACGGCTCTGCCAATGGGGTACAACTTACGCAACAGGCGCTGACAAACGAGATTGGCTCGGCAGGAAGCATTTTTGTTGCCATTGCTTTGTTCTTTTTCGCCTTCAGCAGCATTCTGGGTAATTATTATTATGGAGAAGCCAATGTGCGTTATCTTACTCGGAAGAAATGGATATTGAGCATTTACCGCATCCTGGTAGGTGGTATGGTACTATTTGGCGCACTCGCTGCACTGGATGTGGCATGGAGTCTGGCAGACGTCACCATGGGATTGATGGCGCTCTGCAACCTGATTGCCATCAGCCTGCTCGGTAAATACGCTTTCAAACTGCTGGAAGACTACCGTGCACAGAAACGTGCGGGTATCAAAGACCCTGTTTTCACAAAAGACCGCCTCGAAGAAGTGGAAAATGACATAGAGTGCTGGTAAGAGATTTATGATTTATAAATTATGATTTATACAATTGTTGGTGTAAATCAACTTATTTCGTACTTTTGCAACCGCAATTGCCCCGGCAATTATAAATCATAAATCATAAAACATAAATCAGATGGGTATATTTGCCAAACTATTTAAAAAGAATTCCGAGGGTACTTCCTCCAAAAACGTGGAAGATTTCGTGTCACTGACACGTGTTTATTTCCAGTCCGTGATTGCCGCTAATCTGGGAATTACGAACATTCGTTTCGTGCCGGATGTAGCCAACTTCAAACGTCTGTTCAAAATACCGACTCAGGGCGGACGACTGGGACAAGCCGAAAAGACCGCTTCACGCAAAATGCTGATGCAGGACTATGGACTAAGTGAAAACTTCTTCAAGGAAATCGATGCCTCCGTAAAAAAACACTGCCGCACGCAGAATGATGTGCAGGCATACTTGTTTATGTATCAAGGCTTTTCACAAGACCTGATGATGTTGATGGGCAACTTGATGCAATGGAAGTTCCGTGTGCCCTCTGTTTTTAAAGGCGCGCTGCGCACTATGACCGAAAAGACCGTACATGACGTTTGTACTAAAACCGTATGGAAAAAGGACGATGTACATAAGACGGCTATGGCAGTCCGTCAATATAAAGAGCGTTTGGGATACTCCGAGCAATGGATGACAGAATACGTGTATAACGTTGTGCTACTTGCTAAAAAAGAGCCGAAAAGTAAAGCCACAGAAGAGAAATAAGTTTGAAATATCTATCAGACAAAAACTGTTATCAAAAGAGAAAGTTCTCTAAAGAAACAATCAATAAAAAGGGCGAGAAATGATTTTCTCGCTCTTTTTTGTTATTTTTATGCAACTTTTTATTCGAAGGAACAACAACACTTTATGTAAAGAGATTGTTGTAAGATACAGCGGGCTTTGTCCGCTAAGCTACAGGCTGCAAGCTACCAGTGACAAACAGTTACACAAGGTAAGCTGAAAACTCTGATAAATTGATAACCCTGATAAGCTGGTATTTCAGAAAATCTATTAGTTCAGACAATTCGATAATTCAGAATGTCTATTTCAAGCTGTCAAACTTCCGAACTATCGGAGTAAGCCACCAGACGCTTTAGTCTATCAGAGAATCACCCCGAAAAGACACTCATCAGCTGTAGCTTATTACTTGTTACTTAACTCATTACTTGTAACTCGTAACTATTTCAGTATTAATCATTAAAAAACAACCGCTTATGAAACAAAAGAAAATGCTTGCACTCACTTTATCCCAGTTGAAGCAACTGTATCGAAATGAACTTCCCGAAATTGTACGCATCGCCGAACAGAGCGACGGTACGGAAAGCTTCAAGCAAGGCATTTCGGAATTCATTACCAGTCAAGCTGATACGGAAAGTGAAGTTATCAGGCAAATTCGACTTTTGATTGAATATGACGGCCGGGAAGTCCATGAACTTTCTACCGATGAACAAATGACTGTTTCTACCCTGTCACTTCTATACGCGTTTCTTACCGGAAACCTGGAAGAAGATGTGGAAACAGACGTGTTCCTGGATATTTTCCAGCAATTCAAACGCTTACAGCATCCTGCTGCCCCACTCCCCGCACCCCAACGCGTCAAAGCGTGGACCGAGCGCTGGCCCAGCGGACTGAACGAAGATGTGCAACTGATCCGTGCCAAAAACAAAGAACGTATTCTGCACGCATTGATACAAAAGATAGAGCACCGTACCACTGTTTCACGTTTCCATTTTGAAGAGGGCATCAGCTATGAAGAGAAATACCGTCTCGTCAGCGAATGGTGGAACGATTTCCGTTTCCATCTGGCCATGGCTACCAAAAGCCCTACGGAATTGAATCGCTTCCTTGGTAATTCACTTTCGGCTGAAACCATGTATCTGCTATCTCGTGCCCGCAAGAAAGGAATGCCTTTCTTCGTTACGCCTTACTATCTGCACTTGTTAAATCCCGGCAGCACAGGATACAACGATGAATCTCTGCGCAGCTACATCCTCTATTCCCCGCAACTGGTAGAAACTTACGGACAAATCCGCGCCTGGGAACGTGAAGACATAGTAAAAGCCGGAAAACCCAATGCGGCCGGCTGGCTCCTGCCCGACGGACACAATATCCACCGTCGTTATCCGGAAGTAGCCATCCTCATTCCCGACACCATGGGACGCGCTTGTGGCGGGCTTTGTGCTTCCTGCCAGCGCATGTATGACTTCCAGAGTAAACGACTCAATTTTGAGTTTGACTCCCTGCGTCCTAAAGAAACATGGGAGAAGAAATTACGCCGTCTGATGGCTTACTTCGAGGAAGATACCCAATTGCGTGATATCCTCATTACAGGTGGAGATGCCCTCATGAGTCAGAACAAAACGCTGAACACAATTCTGGAAGCCGTTTACCGTATGGCTGCCCGTAAACGGAAAGCCAATCAAGAACGTCCGGAAGGAGAAAAGTATGCCGAATTACAGCGTATCCGTCTCGGATCGCGTTTACCTGCTTATCTTCCAATGCGTATCAACGATGAATTGGTAGAAATTCTGCGAACTTTCAAGGAGAAAGCATCCGTCATCGGTATCCGCCAGTTCATTATTCAAACACACTTCCAAACGCCACTGGAGGTTACTCCCGAAGCAAAAGAAGGCATACGTAAATTATTATCGGCAGGCTGGCTGATTACCAACCAACTTGTGTATAACGTAGCTGCCTCACGTCGGGGACACACCACCCGCCTGCGCCAGGTACTTAACCAACTGGGAGTTGTCTGTTACTATACATTTTCCGTAAAAGGTTTCGAAGAAAACAACGCAGTCTTTACGCCAAACAGCCGTTCCATGCAGGAACAACAAGAAGAGAAGCGTTTCGGCAAACTAAATAAAGAAGATGCCTTCAATCTGTCTGCATCGCTCGAAACTGCACTCGATCCCGCCTCCTGTATCCGCCAGTTCCTGAAGATACATCATCTTCCGTTCCTTGCTACAGACCGCAGCGTGTTGAACCTGCCTGCCATCGGAAAGAGCATGACATTCAATCTGGTGGGAATGACTGAAGACGGAAAGCGCATCCTTCGTTTCGACCACGACGGAACACGTCGCCACAGCCCGATAATCAACCAGCTCGGACAGGTCTATATCGTAGAAAATAAGTCCATAGCTGCCTACCTGCGCCAACTGCGCGCCATGGGAGAAGATGTAGAAGACTACGCAAGTATCTGGAATTATACGGAAGGCAAAACCGAATCACGATTCAGCCTATACGAATATCCGGACTTCCCTTTCCGCATCACAGAAAAAATGAGTAATCTGGAAATAGCAGAGTAACTTCCGGAAATAATCTGTACTTTTGCATAAGAAAATCACAGAGTCGTCTGAAAAGTCTGAATTATATTCCGGGCTTTTCAGACATTTTTTATCCTAAAAATAGTGAGTATGAAAATCGAACGACACCCTTTAGCCCCCTTTCTTCCTGCTAACGCCCGTTTGCTAATGCTGGGAAGTTTTCCACCTCAAAAGAAAAGGTGGTCGATGGAGTTTTATTATCCGAACTGGAACAATGATATGTGGCGGATTGTAGGACTCCTGTTCTTCAATGATAAGAATCATTTTCTGAACGAAGCGGCAAAAGCTTTCGACAAAGATCGCATTATCCCTTTCCTGCAAGAAAAAGGCATTGCCCTATTTGATACAGCTACCGCCATACGACGATTGCAGGACAACGCATCCGACAAATTCCTAGAAGTTGTAGAACCTACGGATATCGAGGGCATGCTCCGCCGTTTACCAAAGTGTAAAGCCATAGTTACTACAGGTGAGAAAGCAACGAAAACTTTATGCGAACAGTTCTCTCTTGATAAGCCGAAAGTGGGAGATTTTACAGAATTTATTTTTGATGGCAGACCTATGCGACTTTATCGGATGCCCTCTTCTTCGCGTGCTTATCCACTTGCTTTAGAAAAAAAAGCAGCCGCCTACCGCATTATGTATCAGGACTTACAGATGTTATAAGACGAAAGAGCGTTAAAATAATCGCTCATCCCTCTTGCATATTTAAAAGTTTACATTACCTTTGCAGCCGCAAACACGGGAGTAGCTCAGTTGGTAGAGCACTGGTCTCCAAAACCAGGTGTCGGGAGTTCGAGCCTCTCCTCCCGTGCAATGTCAAATAGCTGTAAGTCATAAACTTACGGCTATTTATCATTTATAGGTCGGACAAGTACCGGACACAAAATTTCAGAATGTCAAACCAAACTACGTCTTCAAAATTGAAAGAACGTAGAAAAAAATGTCTTCAACCACCAAAAGAAAAGGCTCATCTATTAGTGATATCATCACTTACACCCTCCCCAAACTACACACAGGCAAGAATTGGTATATTGACTTTAAAGCATACGATCCGCTGGAGCAAAGTATGAAGAGAAAAAAATATATGCTGGATGGAATAGACAAAGTTTCCGAGCGCAAAAGGAGAGCAACCGAAGTCATTACTAACCTCACTAACCGTCTTCGAACCGGATGGAACCCGTGGGCGGATACCAGCAACTCACGCCAGTACACACCTGTTATAGATATTATCAAATTGTATTACAAATATTTGGAGAAGCTCTGTGCAACTAAAGCCATTAAAGAAAACACTCTCCTGGACTACAAGAAGAGAATTAAAATACTTGCCGAATACAATGAAAAGAGAATTCCACCAATCATTTATATCTACCAATTTGACCAGACCTATGTCAGTGACTTCTTGGATTACATCCTCATTGACCGGGACTCCTCCGCCCGCACCCGCAACAATTACCGAATTTGGCTTTCATCATTCTGCTCCTGGCTGGCAGAAAAGCAATACATTGACCGTAATCCGGTTGAGAAAATTAAATCATTAACAGCCGATAGTAAAAAGCGCGATGCATTATCTGCAAAGGATTTGAATAAGCTAAGGAAATATTTAAAAGAACACAATCCGTATTTTCTACTCCTTTGTCAGTTTGAATACTACACTTTCATCCGGCCAGATGAACTAACCAACATCAAACTGAAGGACGTGTCCCTGAAGGAACAAAAGGTATTTGTTAATTCTGCAATCTCCAAGAACCGCAAAGATGGTATGGTAGGTTTGAATGATGAATTGATAAAATCCATGATCGATCTCAATATTTTCAGTTATCACGGTGATTGCTATCTCTTCGGCTCCAAATTCAAGCCCTCCGACCAAAAAGCCAGTACGAAAATTTACCGAAGCTATTTTAATAAGGTGCGTGCAGAACTGAAGTTTCCCCCAACCTATCAATTCTACTCATTAAAAGACTCCGGCATTCGCGATCTTGCAAATGCCGAAGGTATTGTCATTGCGCGTGATCAGGCACGGCATGCAGACGTATCAACTACTAATAAATATCTGAAGGGAGAACAAATGACTGTACACGAGGAAACAAAGCATTTTTCTGGATCACTTTAATCCAGCCGATAGAACGTACCCTTCAATATGGGAACTAACTCCCGGCTGGTCATTTGTGCCTCTATCTTTTTGGCAACATACCGCTTATTATTGATAACAAAGATACGATTCAGCTTGGGTATCCATTTCTTTTCAAACTGTATGGTGTAAGGGACATTGGAGTGTATTGCTCGTATATCACGCATTCGATGTCCCATACTTCCATCTCCAAGATCGTTTAGACTTAAAGAATATTTCGGAAGTGCGTCCTGTTGGTTCGGCACAGTTTGTTTGTAATCAGTGAAGGGAAACGGATAATGATAAGTGGCTAACTGTCCTTTGTAATTCACTTCCACCGGATGAAGTTCTCCGGTATAAATGGCAAGTTCAATAATATCCTTTTTCTCTCGATTCGTCTGAAGCTCTTGATTTCCCTCAATAACATCTTGAATGGAAACCTTATCTTCCTTTCCTAACTCTGTATGAAACGAAGCCGAGGGCACATTTAAAACCAATGGCCACATTTTGTTATTCGTCAGGTAATTCGGATAATTCATATATAAGCCAATATTATACTGTAAAATCTTGGCAGGCACTATTTTCAACTCAACATCAACATCTTCACTATCTTCATCACGGATAAGGTCTGCATACAGATTTACTTCCCGTAATTTATTACTGCCATCATTATAGTTAATGTAATACCTCCCATTACAAATAAGTAAGGCATATTTCTTATTAGCATCACTCAACGCATTATAGTAGCTCTCCAACTTTTGATAAGTATCAAATTCTGTTTTGCTGGCAACCCTTATTAAATCACGGTCTAACCGGAAATATCCATCATCGGTTCCTGATGGCAATTGATACCCTACATTTCCGGTCGTTACGTCCTTTCCCTCACTCTCATCATCAATATCTGTATCAAACTCCTTCAGCACGTTATCAATGTATTCATATTCTGATGTCGAATAATAAGTATTGATATCTATTAAGCTAATTGTTTTTGTAAGCTCGTCCACCACAGTGATGACACCGCAGAACTTTTCCAATTCATCAAAAAACTGCGATACAGTCCAATGAGGTAACGCACCGTTAATCTTTGTCGTCTGCACCGCACTAACAATATATAAGTTACGCATCCAGCATTGATCTAAATAGTTCTCTCCTTCCTTATAACCGAAGTATTCTATTATTTTCCGAACAACCGTCAATAGGTAAGGCTGTACACAATATCTGATTCTCCTGTCGGTAGTACAAAATTTATTAGTGCCAAAATCAAATACAACATCATTATATAAGTCCTCATCATTATATAATACCGGAAGCCAGACAGAAGTAACGTTGTCCACCGGGCCATAAATCTTGACCTTATCTTCAAAAGGGAAATTGATATCAGCTCCTTGTGGAAAAGGCGGATAACCAACTTTACCAAAATCCAACAGATCAATATAGATATCATCGTTTGTCAGAATATTAAATTCTGCATTACCGGACATCAATTGTACCGTAACAGAAGTATCATCCACTGCAATCACAACCGCACTCCCATTCATCAACACACGCCCATCAACTATTAGTTTGGCCGTAAGAATAACTTTTTCCTTTTTCACATCCTGTCTATGTATGTGACCGAATATCCCATAATTTGCAGGCATGGGTAAAGTCACCTCCAACGAATAATTGGATGTCCGTGTGAAATAGGGATTTTCAAAACAAAGCGTTGTCTCCAAGTCAGAAGGCAACAATACAGGCTTATTAGATATGATTAAAGTAGTCATCGTTTTACGTTTTTCATTAATTTGTCATAATCAGATAATGCTTCATTAATTCCCCCTTTACCTGTTACATAGGTTTCGGCGATGATGCGTTTTTCAAATCTCTTCTTCACCGTCTGCATTACAGTAGTACATTCAGCAATCAATTGCTTTATCTCCGGATCAGTCGTTTGAATAACTTCGACGGTAGCCGCTTGATTTTGTCCTCCATTCCGGAGTACACCGGATACATCTTGACTGGTAAGCTTACCAACTGTATTATTCTTCTGTGCAGTATCAATAAGCTTTAAGACCGGAAGAATCTCCGGATTCGCAACAGCAAAACGGTTTGCAACAAATTCGTTGCTGTGTACAATACCCTGTGGTTTATCCCATTCGCCCGGACTCGTAAAGCCACCAGTATAGAAATTGCCAATAGCAGATTTGGCGGTTTCAAATGCTGCTGTAATCAAAGCTATTTCTCCAGCAGCTTTAACAAGTCCCCAAAAACCTAATTCACCAAGATTGGCAATTGTTCTCTGAGCAACTTTTAGAATCATAAATTTCTCTAATGCATCCAAAGATGCTTTCAACATTTCTTTTAGGAAATCTTTAAAAGTAACTTCTGAATCGGTTAAGACATCAGCAATCGCATTCCCATAATCAGTAGCTAATCCCTCCAAGATATTATACGTTTGCTGTTCCTTGTTTTTCTTTTGTTCAGCTGCTTTCTTTTCAGCATCCAAGTCTTCTTGTCTCTTTTTATCGCGTATCTTGTTTTTCTGCTCTTCACTATATTCTGTACTATTCAATATATCATCGTAATATTTATCCTGAATTCGTTTTAACTCCTGATAATAGCTTTCTTCAGATGTCTTATTTTGATAATGGTACATCGTAGCATCTTCTATTTCTAATTGATATTGGCGTTCACGAGCTGAGAACGCCTGTTCTGAGGTTTCCTTTCTTTTCTTTTCAGCTTCTTGTTGGCGCTTCTCCTCTTTTTTCTCAAGCTCATCCCGCATCTTTATCTCCATATCAAGAAGCTGATTATTGATTTTCTGCCGCTCAGAAGGTTCAAGCCCGGCAACAGATAATTTGTCCTGAAGCAATTGCATTTCAGCATCCTGCATTTCTTTATGATAATCGTCTTGAGACATACGAGAATCTGATAAATATCTGTTTTTTATCTCTGTGATACGTTTGTAATAATCTGCTTCAACTTTGGTAAACTTATTATCATCTTTCGTACAAGTACAGGGATTATTGCCACATCTGGGGCATTTCTTCTTATCATCGTCATTTTCATCATTATTATCGTTAGTGACCGTATCAATCTCAACCTTAGCTTCTATCTTTTCCTCCAGGAACGATTTAAGTTGTTCTTTTTGCTTTTCCAGCTCTTCAATATCATTATTAAGTTTCTCGCCAGCATCTTCAACACCTCCCCAAGTCAACATGCTGCCAATATTACGAGGCAGGGTCTTTATTGCGCCCCAAAATGTGTCTCTTTCCTCCAAATATTTATTCTGTTTACGACGTAATTCATCTAATTGTTTATCAGTATCTGTTAAACGAGACTTAGCAGATTCTATTTCGGCCAGTGTCAACAGACTTTTCACATAGTTATCTACAGCTATTCTCGCATTATCCGTTCCAATTGTTTCAAGATTCAATGCACCCAGATATTTCGGAGAAATATCATTTAATTGTTTAATAGCTCTTAGTCTCTCTTCTTTGGATTTAGTTTCATCCTTGGCTACTTTATACAAAGCTTTGACCTCTGTTTCTTCTGCTGCAATATTTGCCGCTGCATCACCTTGTATTTCATTCAGAAGTGCCTGAGCACGTTGTGCTTCTGAGGCCCTACGAGTAAATAAATATAATGCACCTGCAACTCCAATTATCAACGTAGCAATCGCTCCAAATGGATTCATCTTTAAAATCATGAAAAATGCTTGCATTGCTAACTTTGCTTGACTCGTCTTACCCGTTAGTGCAGATGTCGCTGCTATATACAACCAAGTTGATGCAGCAATGGCTTTATCCCAAAACTCTTTCAACTTTTGGACTACAATGTATTGTCCGGTTTCAGTTTTCACTTTATTCAACCAAAACCATTGTAACTTATTTGCTGCTGTATAAGACGCAACAACAATTATAGCATAAGCCAATACTTTTCCATATTTCTGAAGCCAATCAATTAATTCCGGTGCGGCCTTTATCAATTTTGTCGTCCACCCTGTTAAGGCAGATAACGAGGGGTTAAGCTTTTCCATCAGTATGATACCAGCTTCTTTAATTTGATTAATATATTGTGCTCTTTTGGCTTTAGCCGTATCTGAATTTATGGCGGCCTGTTCCATCGCAACACTTGTTCCAGTAACGGCTCTTGTGTATTCTTTAACCTTTTCTGTGTTTTGTGCCAGTATCATAGCCGTTGTCATTCCTTCATCACCAAATAACTTCTTTAGTAATGTAGTACCTCCGCCAACAGCTTGTCTTTCGGCATCTTCAACCTTTTTATTCAAGTTATCAAGAGCCACAGACAAGCCAACAACTTTGGGATTTGTGTCCACGGCTCCCGTAGAAAGGCGAGTAAAGAAAGTTTTGAGTCCTGTTCCGGCAATCTCGTTTTTGAGGCCTTTTTCACCTAACATTTCAATAGTAGCGACTAATTCTTCCAAAGAAATATTAGATGAAGCAGCCATAGTACCTGCCTTCAGAATGGCAGCGGTTTGTTGTTCTACGTTTGCAGCTCCATACTTAGAGCCTGCGGCCAATACATTAACATATCTTGCTGCTTGATCAGCTCCGGCTCCATATTGGTTGAGAGCCGTAGTAGTTGCTTCTACTGATTTAGCTAAATCCATTTTGGAAGCCGCAGATAAACGCATTGTTTCAATTGTAACTGCATTCAGGGCCTCCTTATCACTTAATAGTTCTGGTTTGTTGGAACCAACCAACATGTAAGCTTCAAGAATATCTTTGCTGGACTGAGTAACCCGAAGTCCGGTCTTATCCATTGTAGTAGACAATATCTCAGCTTGGCGTGTCAACCATTGAATTGATTTATCATCCAGTCCGGTCAGTGCTTTCAGATTTGCGGCTGAGTCTTCCTTATCATCACGGTTATTCCTTAACTTAGAGAGAGCAAAGGAAACTCCTGTTATTGCGGCTGCGCCTGAAGCAAGTAAACCTCCCCATTTGGAAAATCCATTATTAAACCGGGTCAACCAACTTTGCGTTTCTTGAACCTCAGCATTAATTTTCCGCAATTCAGCGTTAACCAGTTTAAGACGTTCCTGATACATCTTCCATTCGGCAGAACCGCGTTTTATATGTCCGGAATTCAACTTAGCGTTGATATCCTTCAATAGTTGACGTAATTCTTTCGGTCCCGCTGTAGAAAGATTCTGCATTACAACATCAATATTCCTGGCATTGGTACGCATTGTCTTCAGCTCAGCATTTGTTTTCTTCAGCTCGGCCTCCAGCTTTTTTATCTGCTTTGTATCACCTGCCTTGTATGCTTCTGCCAACCGCCCTTTTAAGGAATTAGCATAACTTTCCAAATCTCTCAACTCCTGTTTCGCTTGTTGCCCGTTAACTTGTACCTCTACGGTAGCTCTTTCATTAATAGCCATATACTTTGATTTTTTTCAAAAGTAAATGGCTATTGATAAAGGAGAAAAGACACAAAAAAAGCCCCGGCAATCCTGCCGAGGCCCTACTTATCACAAGATAAGTATCACTTCTACAAAGGCAAAGATACTATCTCTTTTTAGACTTATAGATAAGCCAAATAACAATTAACAGACCTATTAACATCCCGCCAAATGCCCAGCCACCAAGTTCAATCTTAATCTTTTGCCACCTGTTTAACTCCTTCTCTACAGGATAAGGAACCTGAACACTATCAGTCTTCAGTACCGTATCTGTACGATTAATAAAGATATACCTATACTCCATCTGTTTGACATATTTATATATGGAGTCACCTTTGACGGCATAGAATATACTATCATGCTTATATATGCTATCATACCGAATGCTGTCACGTATCTTATACTCAGTACGTACAGTTTCGACCGGAACATACTTGATACTTCGACAAGACGATAAGCAGAAAAATACAGCTAATATCCAAGGCAGTATTTTCATGGCCGTACAACTACATTACGGAGAAAGTTAGAGAATTCACTACGTACATCAAAGCAAGGACAAGCTTTGATGTACTCTGCCGGTTCTACTTCACCACTTCCGTTCAGATCTGGCGAAGTGTCCCGGTGACCAAGAAGTTCAATAATCTGGTATTCCTTACAAAGTTTGGCAACCAGTTCTCGAAGTGCGGCTTTCTGTTCAGGCGTCCGGGTATCAGCAGGTTTCCCGTTTGCATCCAGACCACCAATATAACAGATACCAACTGAGTGTTTATTGTATGATATACCAGAGAATCCTTTAGTGTTACAATGCGCCCCGTCAATGCTCAACGGTCGCCCATTTTCCACAGTACCATCAAGGTCTATGACGAAGTTATACCCAATCTGATTAAACCCTCTCTGCCTGTGGATTCGATCAATCTCTTTCGCACGCAAATCCTGTCCGGCACATGTGGCCGAGCAATGGATAATAATAGCATCAATTGTTTTCATCTCTATTCCTCCTAATTTAATTAATAATCACTTGGCGGTTGCCGATTAGAGCATCCGCGAACATCACATTTCTTTATCTCAGCTTCTTTAAGACGCAATTCTAACTCATAATTCTTCTTTATAAGTTCCAGCTTCTCAGCTTTCAATTTATTGTTCTCAGAATACAGGAAATCTACTTTCCCATCTCTTGAAGTCATTCTTGCATCGGACTTTTCAAGTTGTCCGGATAAGCTGGAAATTACATTTAAAAGATTCTGAATTTCTGCGGCATCGGCAGAAGCATCTTCCTTCCGAGCATTCGTTTTTCGATTTGCCCAGAAAGTAATAGCCCAACGGACGCCTTCAAACCCGCCAAGAGTAGCAATAAGGGTTACAATTAAATTCCCGTCCATTCCATTTTATCTAAATTATTAATACTATCTTTGTTATCTAATGATTTTTAAACTCATTAGTAGTTTTGTCGTTATCCCGCCTGGCTCGTGATGAGTAGGACGGGACTTTTTATATTACAAATGGATATTCAATCACATCTCTATCAGCACCAGAATCCGTAATATGCGCACCGATACGTTCAACAACAGTCTTTCGATTTTCAAAATCAACCATTACCTTATTAATACAGTAAGCAGTTTCACCAGCTTCACTGCGCGGTAAGTCTGACCGGACATATTGAGCCGACCGGTCTTCATCGATAATAAGTTGCAATTGGGTCGGATAGAGTGGCAAATACTCGCATACATCCCAATGAGTATGCCCCCCAATGTGAAACAAGAACTTGCATGGAGATATTGCAGAGAAATCCACATCCAGCGTCATCTTTGTGCCAAGAGTATCACCGCAATAATATTCTCCCGAAACAGTACCGCCATTCAAATAGGCATCAAGTATCATTGGTAACAAATGCGGCAGGCAAGCAAGCTCCGGTACAGCAGTTAAAGCACCTTCATGTTCGTACCAATTAGGCGCCTTTTCGCTAATAAATTTCCCTTTCCCGTTGTTACGAAAGGCAGATGCCGGCTGATGATGTGCGAGAATAAGATAGTAGCTTGGCGGAGTACTCTTTAGCAAATTAATATACCAATCTATCTGCTGCTGTGAATATACAACCGAATACCGCGATGTGGCCGGAGAGCCAACAGTCACATACTCATATTCGTCAAATGCTATTATTCGAATGGTAGCGGAAGGCGTCGTTACATCCTTATACCAATAACTTGAGGTCTGCGAACCCATCGTCACATACTTTTCGCAAAATGGAGCAATATATGTATTTCTGGCACCGATCTGGTCACTCCCGAAGTCATCGGCTACATCATGGTTGCCAAGCATCAACAAGAAGGGTTTATCACTTGCAAGAATGGTAGATTTCATTTCGCCGGTAAGCTGCAGGTCGCCGGTTATAATCGTAAAGGGAATATCGGCGTCCTGGTCCATCAATTCGATACACTTAGTTATTCCATGGTTGAACTTATGCGTATCTGATATGTGCAGAAAGGTAAATGTACCACTACTGCCATAGGCCTGGTTCATGAATTGCGTCAGTGTCATGCCATTCACATCTGCATTTGCCGGGATCATACCCACTGCCTCACGTAGCGGACCTACATTCGTCAGATAAACAGCATCCGACACCGTCACAGGTAGTGGTATGACGCTATTCTTCTCATCTTTTAATTGTACTATTCTCTTATCCATCATTTTTCCTCCTTATCCGGCTATACAGAGCTTAAACCCGTTGGATATCTTGAGAAAACTTCTGTCACTAATCCCTACATTCCAATAATCAATACCCTCTTGTTTCATTGAAAGAATATCCGTGTCGTCCACAATCAGTTTTGTTACATAGTCGGCATTGTCCACGTTGACCGCACCATCCACCTCAATCAGCAACTTTGAGACTTTAGATACCGGGAATGATTTACAGCACGATTTTTTAACGCTATACTGCACGCTGATGTAGTTACTCATAAAGAATACGGCAGGTACGACAGGTGAATAATCTGCCTTTAACAGACCACCAATAAATACAGAATCCTTTCCTCCATACTGAACTACATTCCCCTCATAATACATCTTCGTCAATGTAAGATTTCCCCCTTGAGCTAAATTAGAAGAATAATTGAGCACTCCGGCTACTTCAGTAGTAATGATACCATCTTTGATAATCACACTCGTCAAATTGGCACAATCGAACATCGCATCAACCGAATAGAGCTTAGTAACGACACCTTCTTCATTTTGCTTATATCCTAAGAAATCCAACTTCGGGCTGACTCCAAGCAATGTAATATGCCTGTCATATTCTTCCTGCGTAGCTATGGGGGTAGCCTTTAACAATGTTCCACTATCTGAAATTACCCTATTGCAGAAGTCTTGAATAACCTTGGAGAGCCCGCCCGAATTATAAGTTGCGTATACTGTAATCTCACTATAGATGGATACATCATACATCGACGTTGCACGAATCACAATACGGGAATCGCTGGCGGCGGTTTTTATCGTCAATACGCCACTTTGATTAATATCTCCATAGCTGCCTCCGGACTGGATGGTCCAAATCACACCTTTCTTCGTTGAAGATATCGGAGAATAAGTAACTGAATAGACTGCAGAAATACCATAGGGCGTATCAGTACCGCTTATCTCAATACTTGTCACCGGTATCTCGTCAATTGGCGTAGGAGATACATTCAAATGTTCGCCCAAATCTGACTGGGCATAAATTGCAATTCCTGGCATATCGTTTATTTTTAAAAGTTATATATATTTTCATTAATTACGTCATATTCAAGACTACCGGTTACCCCAGCCGCATTCAACACCTGAACGAAATGTTCAGATACCTTCGCCACATCGAAGCCCGCCACAGTATAACTCATCACATCTTTACCAGTCGCGTCCGGAAAGTGATAGCCTTCTTCAGCCACAGAAACAAGACTGGCTATCTTGTTGATGATCTCAGGTGCCAATATCTTGGTTGTTACAGACCCATTTTTCAGAATAAGGGAAATAAAATGCTCAGTCACCTTCGCCACATCCAATCCATCTAAGGTATAGTTCATCACATCTTTGCCGGTGATGTCCGTAACGTGAAATCCATCTTCTGCGACAGAAGTCAACAGGCCTACAAGATTAGTCGTCATCGCCTTTAGATTGTTAATGATAACTTGTAACTCCACAAGGTCAGTCATCTTAGCATAGCCTGCCAAATTAACTTCTATAGCATTCGGAGCCTTACCGGAATTACGCCATACCCCCGTGACGACACAATCGTACACTATGCCGGGATAAGGTTTGCCCACCCAAGCGGTATCTCCCACTTTGGGAGACGGAAACCGCGTCTGAAGGGTTGACAATTCTTCGTAATATCCCTTTAGAGAACCATAAGAATTAAGCACTCGCTGTAACTCTACATCTATTTTACTGAAATTATCATTCAGCAATGCGGCTATCGCTACCCAGATGCCGGTTGAGGTTATGTTGTTCAGTTCCATATTTATCGTTTATTTATATCCCATACTATAATTCCATTTTTGGCAATATATATTCTGCCTGCCTCCATATATGTCTGAAAGTTTCCGCTATCAGTACGTTCATTGATTACCATAGATGACAATCTGTATTCAGAGCTCTTATATTCATCATTCGGGTCTCGCATTTCAATTCTTGGGTCGGTCCATCCCATTGTAGATAATCCAAAAATATTCATCAAAAGCTTATCATTCTTATCATAAAAAGTAATGGAAGGCCCGAGGGATAGATAATTATCTCCCGGGTCAATAAGTATCCGGCTGCCGCCTATATTGCTTTCGTATTTACCTCTAACAGACACATTACCATCCGCATCCCATTCAATATTGCCGTTAGCAAGTTTACCACTGCCGTCTTTATCCAATATAATTTTACCGTTCGCAATCGCTATTTTACCGTTAAATTCGCCATCTTCAGCATATACGGTGCCTCGAAAGAAACCACCAAGCGCATAGACATACCCTCGCAAAACAACATCATTCAAAATTGCTCTACCGCCATGAGTAATGACAGCCTTAGCCAATCCCTGCAATTCCTCTTTCGTAGGTTCATAATCCGGATTATCCTTAAATAACATCACGGCACGGATAGCCTTTTCAAGTGAGCCACCCGCCCAATAGGCAACATCATCATCGTCATTGTACACTCCTGACACGCCGGCTGTAACCTTCTGCATCGCTCCATCTTTATAATTGCCAAGCTGGAGCATATTAGCCAATATAAGGCCGCCCAACATATCGACACTACCATCCTTGATAGCGGATGCGATATATTGCAGGTTCTGATAGTATGCCAGTTCCGAAGTGTTGTCAATCATAGAGGGTCCCCAAGTCGAAACGATAGTCCCTCGCTCTAACTGGAGTTCACAAATAGTGCCGGTAGCAACGGTAATGCTGAATGTCGTACCAGATGAAACGGTCTTGAAATTCTTTACATACCGCTCATAATCAGAACTTAGAACAACGGTTTCGGAATATCCTCCACATGAAAAAGTTAACAAAGAACCTTTTCCCCGAAATGAAAAGATGTAGTTCTCACCGGCTATCATCTTATAATGTAATGTCTGCACCATGCTACCGGATGTCAATACAGCTTCTTTCCCAGATTGAGACACCGAAGAGTTCTGAGCGATTGCGTTAACCACATCCCAATGCTGCAATGAGGGCGAATACATTTCGCTTGTATAGTTCAAATCTGTATTATTTTCAAGCTGCTTACTTAAATAATCACCGGTAAATCCGGAATTACGTAACATATTAGATTTCCCGTACTCCAACCCGTTTATTTGTTCCTTGACGTTATTCGCTGCATTCTGTGCATCATTCGCAGCACTCACAGCAGCCTGTATCTCTTCTGGTAGCCCTTCTGCATTTTGCCAGCCAGTTGTACCCGGTTGAATGTGAAATACACCTTTGATATCAACACCTTTGTCCTGTGTATATTCAATATATGAGCTTTTATCTTTCGCGCCAATATAGGCATCTCCATACACACGCATCTTCGCCCAACCGGTTGACTTGTCAAAATCAAAGCCAATAGCATCTTTCCCCTCCAAAGAAAAGTCACTGATGGCAGAATACATGATAATAGAAGGAGCTACCTCATTAACGGAAGACATGACAATCGCATTCTGTCTGGTAATATCAGTCCGGTGCCCAAATCCAACGATATCATCACCGGAAACAGGAATATCACTACCAGTATGGCACTTCAATTTTGATAAATCGATGTAATCAGCACCAATCGCGGTTACTTCTCGCCAATAATAACGGTTGCCGGCATGTTGAGATACACCGACCTTTATATTGCTTTCCTGAGCAATTGCTAACGTTCCAATTGTAAATTGATTTTCAATTTCAATGCCATCTTCTTCCGCTTTGAAAAAACAACGGTAAGCATCCTCTAATTCTTCAACCTTGATACATTTCATGCCGGCAGGAGACAAGACTTGTTCACCACCTACATATGTTTTCTTTTTGACTTCCAGTTCATCAAAGATAGCCTTTATCTTAACGTATAAACGATCAACAACAGCTTGAGAAGTGCCATCAGGCAACATCGTGATACCACTACCATTCTCACCAATTAACAACCCTTTGATAAAAGTAATTAATTCTTGAGCTATATCCGGTTCTGTTCTATTAAGAAATAATTCTTTCAAGTCTTCTATATTTAGATCGGCTTCTACCAGCGCCAACAGCAACGCACCGACACGCTTCGCTGTATTAGCTTCCAGTTTACGTTCATCCCTTATCTGTATGGCTGCTGCCCGTAAAGTCTCTTTAATATTCATTTCTTCTATTTTTTTTCAAAAGAACAAAAGCACTTTAAGTGATAAAAAGACGTTAACGCCTTCTGCTACCCCATAGCTTGGAACGCATGGATGTGCTTCTCTTATGGTTTGCTTCCTCTATCTTATCAACCAATAACCCGCAGAACTCCTCTCCATACATATACGCCATTTGTTCTTTAAGTACCATCACTGACGCAAAGTAAGCACGGGAAAACCATTCACGTGGTTTACGCGGTTTATACCGACTTTCACGGTATCGTTCATCCAAAAACTCAAGATTACCGCCATTATCTTTCCGATATCCATTCCCAGTGCCGCAATCCTGATAGATTCCATACTCCATGAACTTATGCTGTATAGTATTCAAGTCCCCTCCGGAAGAAGTGACATTCTCCGTTATCTCTTGATGCAGACTATACGTATCAATAACATGCAACCGCTCAATCTTTTCCCGCCAAATATCAACCATCATTTTTGCCCAGGCATCATTATACTTTTGCCTGTCTTCCGATGTTGCATACGGGCGGGTATTATTATTCCTCCCACTCATCGGCATTAAAACTTAAATCAATAGGTTCCGAGACATCAATCATAAAATAGAGTCCTGTACAACCATTAATGAAATACTCTCCAAGTTCCCTCATATAGACATTATCCGTATTCAGATAGACAAGTTCATTGCCCATGTCCTCCCGATCAAGCAGCATCCGGCTGTGAACCTGACGTGCCAACTGGCGGCAAATATCTAAAGAGGCTTGCCGATCCGCCATGTCATTGAAGGTATATCTCTTCATCAGGAAGACAGTAAATGTGCGCTTTTTAAAAAAGCCTCCGGAACGGCGCTCAGTCACTCCGTCATTCGTGTCATCAACCGCAAAGAAAGCAGACTGCCTGCGAAAGTTCTCCAATACCTCTTCCAGAGAATTTATTCCGGAACAGACACAAGGAAAGAACCCGTGTGTCTTCGCCAGTTTATTCTTCAGGCACATTGATTTAAAGTACCCGATTGCATCAAATAAATTAATTGTGTCCATACTTCCCGTTATATTCTTGTGTCTCACGCGCCTTTTCGTTCAGTTCGGTCAAGGCACGCCAACAGTCCATACTTAATACCTGATTCTCTTTAGTTATATCCCCGCCAGTCAATGCGCGTATCTCAGCGTTCATCACTTCCACCATGTCGGGCGGTTCAGCGTCCACATTATCTCCGACTTTTCCAAAGAAATGGGGAAAGCTGACCGCAAAGCGGTTCTTCAGCGAAGCATACCACAGAAATACAGATAGTAGCTCCCCCTCCGATAAACGCACTTCTACCGGATGATTGCCGTCCTTATCCACATACAATATTTTAGCCATACTTTGTACTTGGCGGATGTCATTCGTTTGCAAATACCCCTGATAATGATTCTCAACCCGTATGTAGTCAGAAAACGGTACTCCGCGCAACAATACATTGACAGCCCGCAACTCTCCGATCTGAGACAAACAGACCGGAGATTTTGCAGGGGCATCCAGAAAGTCCAACACCTTCAGGAAGCATTGTATCTGATAATTCCATAAGAAGAAACGAACTTTCTGCTTAGACTCCAGCGTAACTGCACATATCCACCCATCAGCCACCTTCCGATAAACCCGAATGGCCAGCAAACGAATGAAAATGTACGCCTTTGCTTTTGCAGCTTCAAAGTGAGACATCACATAGCAAACATACCGTAACTGTTCCTGAGTCAATTTCTCCCAGCAATCCGGAAGTTGGAAATCCAACACATTATCCCCAAAAGTAGCAAGAGTCGTCTTTCTCATTTTTATACCACTCAAAATGTTTCACTTTATAAGCCTCACTTTCCTGATAAACAGAGAATTTATCAATATTTCCTTCAAGGAAGTTCACAGCATTATCCAGCTCACGTTTAAATGCCTGGCTCTGCTGGTTAACAAAGAAGCCGACGGCCTTGCACAACATCCATACAAGCAGTGTTTCATACTCGGTTAAAGTTTTGGCACGGGTCTGTTCCAGTAAATATTCAAACAGCACAGCAGAGATATTCCGATATATGATTTCTTCCGCTTCAGAGATAACAGGCCGTAAGGCTATCAGGTCTGATCGATGGGCTTCCGGCTTGCCTGCGTAATCCCGTAACTGGGAAGCCGAGTAATAGAGAGAGCTAATCAAAAGCTTTCCATAAGCCGAATTTGCCCAATCTTTGTTACCTATCAACCCCGATATAATAGCATCCATCGCATCATCCGCAGCTTGCCGTATCGACTTCCGCAGTGTTTCAACCCGATCCCGTGAGGCCGGAGATAAGTTTTGATTATTCACAATCCCGAACCCTGTCGAAGTTAATACAAGGTCAAGCCCCGGCATGGCATCATAAAATGCATCCAAACAGATGAAACGTTCCACATCCTCAACAACAACTTCCGGAAGGGCCTCAAAATCTATAACCGTTCCGAAGACTGTTGACTTCAGTTTAGTAGTAGAAACAGCAATGGGGTCCTCCATCATATCAAACACTTCAGCCGTTGCACTTGTAGCGGCCAACACAATTCTTTCAAATTTGTCCTTATCAATCTTGATCATTCGTATCGTCATTAGGTATGTTAGCACTCTTTTTCTTCGCGTCAGTATTCTGATCAAGCGTCGTCAACAGAATCATGGGTACATCCGGATAGACTTTACTTTCCCAACCATTATAATATATCACCACGTTGTGAGGTGTGTACATCAGATCATGGAAAGCAATCTCAAGCGATTGTTTCAGCGTAAACAGTTCCCGTTTATCGGAACCGGAGTTATTAGACTGAGATTTGCCCGGAGTAGCGCCAACGAGGTTAGGATGAATATTATCACCATAGCAAGTAATGTTAGAAGCTTCCTGAATGTCCTCCGACCAGTCACCACCCTCTTTACCGGTATCAATCACATTAACACGCACCATCCGGTTTTCCTTCCCATTCGGGTCGATATAATATCCCGTAATCCAAACCTTACCCGAATTTTCAATACCGGCAACGAATTTTTTAATGTTCTCCTTTTCTTTCTTGAGACGCTCCATCTGCTTTACCGGGTCTGTTATTCTTTCTTCATCCAGAATGTTTTGCCAGAAGTCCTTATGTACTTCCACCTGATATTTGACTGACGCATGGTTCTTCAGCTTTGCTTTCTTCCCTTTACCTATCAGACGCTTTATATCAAACCAATCGCCTCGGAAAATAGCCGTATAATAAGGAACCGGATAATACTGGCACCCAGGAGTAGGGAAACGGACAAGAATAGCAAACTTCCGTTCCTGTGTCCGTACCTTTCTCAACCCATCTTTACCCGGCTCACGCCCCATCAACACCTCCAAGTCCCCCAATGGATCTTTCTCATCCAAAAGACGAATTACCTCAATATCCTGTTCCTGAAGCGAAGATTTCCGGAAATTCGCACAGAATACATGGTTAATCTTTCCCTTTTCGTCCGCTTTCTCAAATCGGCAGTAACAAGCCTCCTTATGCCGTAACTTAGTAATTTTCTTGCCATCATTGGAAAGGATAACCACGGAAACGCAATAAAAGAAGTACTTCACATCAGTTGCCTGCTCAAGCGTGAAAGCAGGTATGTTGTTATGAAGCAGCCATTTTTTTATCTCCGGGTCATTAGTCGGTTTTTCCGTCTCGATATCCATGTACTTCTGTCCGGCGCCATAACACGTAAGGACATTGAAAAGCTTGTTCTGACTCATCACTTCATCCACACCAATCAGGCGGATAATCTCAAATGGCAACTTATCATCCGGCCCAAACGAAACATATCTATATTTCTTAGTGCCAGGAATAGTAATTGCCGAAACATCCTCCCCGTCTTCGTCAAAGATATCCGCACTGTCTTCTACCGTCTCTATCGATGCCATGACATTCGACTGGCCAATCGAAAAAATCTCGCTTGGCATACAGTATGGCTCACTCTGCCGGACTTCCTTTTTTTCTTCCTTTTTCATAAATACACTTTCATTCCATTGATTTCAAACATTGTTATATCCCGAAACTCCCTTATAAGCATAGAGTTAGGCAGCAGAATGCGATGTGTGCCGCCTCGCCAATGGGAACCCACACAACGGATTCCCTTGTATTCGATGATATCTCCGGTAGAAAGCTTCCACACTCGGAGGTTGCAGGGCTGCCCAGACTCCAGCAGGCGCAGCGCATCACTTTTATGTATAACTTTTATCATATCACCCAAAAGTATTATCAAACGTATTGTCAAACACACGTCCAGCCCGCGAGAGCTGCAAAATGTTCTGATTGCGTTGCGCATATCTGTACGAGAAAGTATAGGCAGGCAGATTATCATAGTCGTTCGTCCGGGTTGATTCTGAATCTGTTATTGCAATCTCTTTGCCCGGCCGTTCCCCTTCCAGCAGATAAATCTCTTTGCTCCGGAAGAGATCATCCGCCCATAGGCTCATTGGAGTATTCAGAATACCTGTATTCGCTTTGAATACGCGATTTTCCTCAATATGATAATGACGGAACATTCCATCAATCATCGCTGATGAACGGTCATACTCCGGCTCTAAAGCGTGAGTTCCGGTACAATAAAATGTTTCCTGGCAACCGAATGAATTGGTAAAGAGCAAACAGGGAGCAGCATCCGGACACGATAAATCTATCTGAAAATATTGAGATCGATCACCAGCTACGACTGTGTAACGCAGTAGCATTCCTATCTCAGAGATAAACTGATCCGGAGAAACATCAATAGTGGCTACCTCCGAATTTGAAGCTATAGTATCCAAACTAAACTCTTTAGCTACCAACGTTCCATCCGGTGCGAGATAATCACAACTGACTTTCACAGCTGTACTCTCAAGCACCACCAGATGCAAAAATTCTTTGCGCCCAATGGCAGTAACCTTCTCCCCGCCTATCATTGCAGTCAGGAAGTGAGTACGCATAAATTCTTTTGCATCCAGCGAAGATTCCGCCGCACAATATTGTACCGTAAACCCACGTACAGTATCGGTTTTTCCGGCAACGACTATTACATAGAAAAAGCCACCTATCAACTTAGAGGCCAAATAGGGTTCAATTAAGTCCTGTAAGTCTAAAATTGTTATCTTACCTTCAGCATCCGGAACATACGTTTCGTTTAAAATCTCTGTATCTCCATACAATAACTTGAACTGCACTTCCGGCTGATCAGTCAGGATAGTGATTTTATCCAAAGCGGATGAAAACATATAATCCGCCACATCTTTGAGAACTGTAATCATAGTTTTTTGATTTTTTCCCAAAGGTATTTCCACACAGAAACACATAAAAAGACAGAGGCACAACGCTTCACAGCGGCATGCCTCCCCAAAATGTAGAAAATGTTATATCTTAGTCTTTATTCATCATCATCCACTTGGGACGACCATCTTTGTCAACCATGCTGTGATATCCGATATCCAACATGATAGTTGTTATCTGGTTTAATGTCAGCTCCACCATTTCCGATAGATCATCGGCTATATCCTGACTTGTCTTCAGGATTTTATCATCATCCTTCTTCTCTGCTGGCAAATAAGTCTGAAGGTATTCAATGAGAACAACTTCGGCCGGATCGATATTTCTTCCAGAATCACTCATCTTTGTCCTCCTTTCTATCATTTAGAGCTAATACAAGCTGTTTTACCAACTCCTCAATATGTGAACGATAGCCGTTAAAAATCAGTTTATTATCCATAAATACGGTGTAATCCTCTGATTCTTTCTTATTATCCTGATAGTAAGAAATCTTCTCCACTTTAAATGTAAATTTGCTCATTCTATCGCTCCTTTCTCGCTAAATTGATAAGTCGAACGTACCTGGCATATATCCATGATAAAAACCATATCCGGACATCCCATTTTATCCACAGAAAGATCAATACGGAAAAGCTTACTTCCGCAATTCCCGGCACTGTAACGAATTGGTTTTAGTTTCGGATGTTCCGCATTAACCTTCTCCACCATGAGGCGAAGTTCCTCTTTAAGTGCATCCAGTGCCAGTTCATCCCTTACCAGCACATTTTCATACTTAGCGACGTAATCACACACTTTCTTCCATGCCCGGTTCTTGGGGGCATAAGTTTGCAAATGTTGTACAAAGAACATCATGCCTTACCCCCTTTCTCAAAAGTGATATTAACATGGCAACCATCACCAGCATAAATGATGATGGCATTGTCTGTACGCCTAACAGGAATACACTCTTTTCCTGAAGCGAGTTCTGAACAAAGTTCCAATAAAGCCTTCTGGACTTTTTCAACAGATACATTGCGTCTGTTAGCGCATTTGTTTTTGTTACTCATATCACTGTATTGTTTAGCATTTAGGCAGAAAAAAAACGGCTGCCATTTCCCGTGTCGCTAAACAATACAGTGATAATCGCCGAAGCAATAACAATGTCTGGGAAAGGCAACCGCCTATATCATAAAGTAAGGGCATAAAAAAAGCCCTCGAATTTCGTGAGCATTATACGATGCACATCGACGATTAAAAGTAACCGTATTGTTTAGCACTGCAAATATGAGGATAATATTTGAAAGTGCAAAGAGTAATCACTAAATTTTATTCTCTTGGGAATATAGATCTTCGAAACAAAAATATGGTTTATATTTCTTCATCTCCTCAAAATGGTTTCTGATTTCCTCTTCAATTGACTGTCGTGTACAATCAATGCCTCTCATTTTTTGAGTTTGATAAGTTCGATCTACCAACTTCGCAAAAGCTTTCGGATCTCTATCTGCATTGAACGTTGCATCAAATATTGCTTCACATGTAAATATCCAAAATGGACCATTAGGCTCTTTCTCTGAAGTTAGTTCATTTTTTAAAGCCTTCATTCCCTTCTCAATATCCAACATATTTGTATATTCTTCATAAAATGCAGCAAAACCTCTCGCTAATTCATCTTCTTCCATGTTTCTATAAGAACCTATAAATGCACGATAAGGAGCCCGTTCATGTGGTTCTATATGCGTCAATGTTGCAGCACCTACACACATGGACATAACAACCAACAATAATCCTGCCATCTTTATATTAATAGGTCTAATACAGTCATAGAATTCTGCCCAAGAGATACGTTCTCCTGATGCTAAATCAATGCCATCTATGTTTCCATGAGTTTCAAAATGTAGCGTGAAAATCTCACCTTCTTTCATGTCACCCTCAATACATTTTAGGATAGAAATAAACTTTTCTTTATTTTCAGCATTATACAACCGAACAAAACTATTTTTATGTTTATAAGGCTTATATTGTAATACATCTTGCTCTAATTCCGTCCCTGTAAGCCTATCGCTCTCTTCCTCTAATGACTGAATAACAATAATACCAGTCTTTTCTATTTCTGTATTTGCCTGATTCATAATTATATATTTAGTTGGTTAAACATCATTCTTATTACAAACCTCTCTATTTTTTCCGGCACACTTTTTCTTTTTTATCCTTAAATAGAAAATAATCTTTATACGATTGTGCTTTCTCAAATTCTTCATGTAATCTATCGTCATTTAACTTAGCAATCTCAGATAAGGTAAGCATTGTTGCTGGATGTTCAGTATAATACTCATTAATTTCATTACATAAAAGACGCCAGAAGATTGGTGAATCTCGTTTTGGGTAAGATATTTGTTCAAAACAGTATTCATTTGTAGTAAGCCAAAACAAAGGAGGATTTTCACCAATTTCTTCACCCATTACCTCTAAAGCTGCACATGTATCCATCTCAAAAAAGAATTTATCATAAAAGACTTCAAAGCCTCTTTCTATATAATCCTCCGGGACTTCGTGAAAAGACCCTATCATATAATGAAAAGGCGCCCTTTCATTTATTGTTAATGCTCGAATGGAAGAATTGCCATGACACATAGCCATAACAAGAACCAATGCTCCATCAAATAGAATATTAATTTTTCGAGTATAAGAATAGAATTCTTCCCAAGTAACGAGCTCTTGCCTACAATTACCTAAACCATCAAATCTGTCGCCATGACTCTCTATATGTAAAACAAAGAAATAGTTTTCCTCCTTAATTCGATTTATCAAGGTATCTAATACTGCCAAAAATTCATCTTTTGTATGAACATCATAAAAGTCTCTTGACAACTTTTCTTCTTGGAATTGTTTATATTTCAAGGTTGTATCATATAGAAACCGACCAGTTTCTTTATCATCTTTTCCCAAAAATTGAATAATTACAACTCCAAATTTATCTGGATTCATCTTAACTATAGTATTAAAGTCAACAACTATAAAGAAATAAATTCATTAGTCTCATAATTAACAATATACCCATTATCTGTAACACCTGCATAAGAATCTTTTGTATTGGGTAAAAAAAACTGCAATACTTTACCTTGTATATTGAATTCAGGTACAGCTCTTCGGATTTGTTCTATCGACAACTTTTGTTCTGTTATCACAGAAACTCCTGATTTAAATTGTTTACTAATAAAACAATGGATACCATCGACATGAATATCATTTTTTTGTTCTTTAGGTTTTGCAATAAACCTCGTATCAACAATCGGCTCTTTTGTTCGAATTGCCATTCCTGAGACTGAAACTTTTATTGTAACAGCATTGGCTTCAAGGCTTGTTATCTTCAAATTAATTAAACCATTAGCCCCCATATCCGAGAGCTTTTCCGCCATTTCTTGGAACACTTTATTCAGATTAACGTTACTGATATTATAAAAAACAAAGCCCTTCATTTCACCTTGTGACACTGAAAAGACAGAACCTATAGGCTGATAATCAAAACTTACCGAATTAGCCTCTGTTACAAAAATCCCTCTTTTAGTAAATTCAGAATAATCAATAGTACTAATCATTGTAAATTGTGCTGTAGTGGTACAAGAAACCATAGAGAAGCACAAGGTTAAAAGCGTAAAGACAAATAATAATTGTTTCATGTTTTATAGCATTAGGTTTATTAATATCACAAAAGTAGTAAAATAATCGGCACCAAACAGAAAAGCACAAATAAAAAAGGCTCCAACTCGTGGAGCCCTTCATTTGTCTTAGATGTTTTTAATGAATTGATAATGATGTTTCCGATATTTTCGAACCAATGTCCTTCAGGGCATCAGAAAATATTTTCAGTTCTTCATCAGTGAAGGCCGCCGGCTTCCCGTTTATCAGCGTACTATTAATACGCTGATAGAGCCATGTCCTATCCTTCTTGAAGTAATTTTGTGCAATATACGACAAAGAGATAATATCTTGTATTCCGTTTAACTTTTCTTTCATATTTATATCAGTACGCTTCATCCGCCTGGCATTACGGTTAGCAGCCAGCAATTCGCGCATGATCCGGCCACCCTCCTTTCTTTCTTCGGGGGTCAGCGTTGCGTTCAACTCGGCAAATAAGGCGTCCGCGGACATTTGCCCTTCCTGAGTGTCTGATGCATGTATTCTATCCACCAGCTCTTGAATTTTTTCACGTAATTCCATATTGTACATTTTTTAGGTTAATAAGAATGATTGAGAATGATGAGATTTGAAGTAGCCCCTCGCGGGGCTACCCAAATCATTCATCTTGTTGAAGAGCTTCCGCCAGTTCGAGAACCAGCTTGTAAACTGTCTCAACAAAATCCGATTTAGAATACCATCCTCCTGCAAGGAGCTGGTCTTCATATCGGAAGAGGGACCTCAATTCTTTGAGAATTTCCTCCCGGTCCTTTAGACCTCCATCATTATCAATCATCTCTGTCATCTAAGACAATGCAAATATAATCATCATTTGATTATTAAGCAAGCAATCTGCAAGAAAAAATCAGCATTTGATTATTTTATTAACAACGTTTAGCAATCGCAATTCTATTGCGTCAAACAATCGCTGGAAAATCCAGTGTAAGCTGCCCCCTAAAACCAAGCGATTCTGCCCCCTTGTGCTAAAATAATCCTACCCCCTTGATTCCAATATAAAAATACCCCTGCTTGGCAATGCCCGGCAGGGGATTTTTCGTAGATTTGATTCCCGTCTTGACCGGTGGGATAAAATCATTTCTACTATGACAACAAAGATAGCAAACATCCTCCAATGTTACGCATTGGGGATGGGGATAAAGCAGATAAGCAGGAGCTTTGAGCTTTCCC